>Ga0209624_10002481_pt1 | contig 13627 bp, 8 predicted proteins | sample JacPinW_OM2H0_O1_FD_188565 | JGI IMG/M metagenome (GOLD analysis project Ga0209624, IMG submission 188565) | Forest soil microbial communities from Algoma, Ontario, Canada - Jack Pine, Ontario site 1_JW_OM2H0_O1 (SPAdes) (version 2) | ecosystem: Environmental > Terrestrial > Soil > Boreal...
CCGGTGTTTTCGGCAATCATGCTCTCGGTGATCTCCACGTCGATGCCGGTCGCATGGGGCAGGGTAGGGCCCAAGGCGGCCAGCACCGTGGCGGCGAAGTTGGGCTGCCGAAGCTGAACTTCGGAGACATTCACGGCCACGCGCGGCACGTTCAGGCGCGCGCTTTCCCATCGCGCCGTGTCGGCGACCGCCCGTTCGAATACCCAGCGGCCGACTTCCACGATCAGGCCGGACTCTTCGAGCAAAGGAATGAAATCGGCCGGCGATACCAGGCCGAAGTCAGGATCCTGCCAGCGGATCAGCGCTTCCAGCCCGCGGATCCGGCGGGTCGCCAAATCGACTTTTGTCTGATAGTGCAGCACGAATTCATTCTGATTCACGGCCTTGCGCAAGCGGCTCTCCATTCGAAGACGCTGCGCAACCCGCGAGTTGATTTCCGCCGAGTAAAAGAGATACGGCTCGGCCGCGTCCTTGGCCCGCTTCAGCGCGGCCTCGGCGTTCAAGAACAGGCTCTCCGCGGTATCCGCATCCCCGGGATAGAGGGCGATGCCGATTTTCACCGAGGTGCGAAGCTCGATGTCCTCGATGACCAGCGGCTCCGCGAATGAATTCACGATCCATTCATCGATCCACCGCGCCACTTGCGTTCCGGGAAGATTGGGGACGGCGACGGCGAAGCGATCGCCGCTGATGCGCGCGGGGGTCGCGGATTCGCTGATGGTGCGTTGCAGCCGGTTTGCGAGTTCCTTGAGGACCCGGTCGCCGGCGGAGCGGCCGAGCGTGTCGTTGACCCTCTTGAAGCGCCGCAGGTCGATGATCATGACCGCAAGCTGGCGCCGCTCGGCGCGCGCCGACTGCAGAGATTGCGCCAGTCGATCGAAGAACAACTGACGATTGGCGAGGCCGGTCAGCGTGTCATAGTAGGAAACGTAGGTGAGCTTCTCTTCCTTGCCGATGTAGTCGAGTGCGAAGGAGATGTCGCCCGCAAGATCCTTGAGCAGCTTCATCTCCTCGAAATCGAAGAACCCGGCTTCCGGCGCATACAGCACCAGAACGGCCACGACTTGGTCCTCGACGAGCAGGGGCATCGCCATCTGCGAGCGATAGCCGCGAATCAGCGCTTCTTGCCGGAGCGGTGCATCCGCGTCCGGGGCGGTCTCGATGTCGTTCATGACCACCGTTTTCTTGTGGCGGAGCGCCTCGCCGACGGGGCCCGGGTGATCGTCGCGGCTCGCAAGCAGCCGGCTCATCTCCTGCAAGTACCCCTGTTCGAAACCCTCCCAGACCAGGGGGGTCACCTTCATGGCGCCGCTCTCGACCAGGCCGATCCACGCCATCCGAAAACCGCCCTGCTGGATGGCGATTCGGCAGGTCTCGCGCAGCAGCTCGCGGCGCTCGCGAACGCGCACGATGGTCGAGTTGATGCCGCCGAGCACCGCCTGTATGCGGCTCAAGCGCGCAATGCGCTCCTGCTGCGTTCTGTGGTGCGTGATGTCGCGCGCGACGCCGCGGAAGCCGATCACGTTGCCGGTATGGTCGAGCAGCGGCAGGGCATTGCTGTCGATCCAGCGGATGCCGCCGCCGGCATGGCGTAGGTGCAGCACCCAGTCGCGCCAGCCGCGCTTTTCCTTCATTCCGCGTTCCAGCTGCTGAGTGACGGATTGGCGGACGCTGTCCGATGCCAGGTCCAGGCAGTGGGTGCCGATCATCCTCTCCGGCGCAACGCCCAGAATGGCCTCCACTGCCGGGCTGCAGAAGGTATAGAGGCCGTCCGCGTCGATTTCCCAGATCCACTCCTGAGTGGCCTCGGCAATGGAGCGAAACCGCTCTTCGCTGGCGCGCAGCGCCTGCTCCGTGCGCACGCGGTCGGTGATGTCCTGGATCTGATAGATGAAGTAATGCGGCTCGCCCGTCTGCAGCCAGACCAGCGAGCCGCTCAATTGAGTCCATACCACGCATCCGTCCTTGCGGACGTAGCGTTTGTTGGTTTGATAGGTCTCGATCTCGTGCTCGAGCATCTGGCGCACTTGAACGGCATCGGCGTCCCGGTCATCCGGAAACGTGATCGACTGAACATCCGTGGCGAGCAGCTCGTTCTCGTTGTAGCCCACGATGTCGCACAGCGCGGGATTGACGCTGAGCCAACGGCCGTTCGGCTCGACCAAGGCCATGCCGACCGAGGAGAAGTGCATGGCGAAGCGGAATCTTTCCTCGCTCTCTTCGAGTTTGCGCTGCGCCCAGCGCCTGGCGTCGCGGTCTTCGGCCTCGCGCAGCGCGCGCTCGATCGCCGGCACCAGCCGCGCCCGATTCTCCTTGAGCACGTAGTCCACGGCGCCCTGCCGCAGCGCATGGATGGCGCGTTCCTCGCCGATCGTTCCGGAGACGAATATGAAGGGTATGTCGGGCCGCTGCATTTGGGCGATGCGCAGCGCCTCGGTGCCGTCGAAGCCCGGCAGGCTGTAATCCGACAGGATCAGGTCCGGTTCGAAGGACACCAGCGCCTCCTCGAACTCGGCGCCGGTTTCCACGCGGCGGCTGACGATGGACAAGCCGCGCGTGCGCATTTCACGCAGCAATATTTCGGCGTCCTCGATGCGGTCCTCGACCAGCAGCACCTTGATTTTCCGGGGATTGTCCATGCTAGTTGGGTGCGTGGTTCATGACCGCCCAGTAAAGCCCGGCTTTGGTGATGACGCTGGTGAAGGCCGTGAATTCGACCGGCTTGACCAGATAGCTGTTGACGCCCAGCCGATAGCTCTCGGCCACGTCCTGTTCTTCGGCCGACGAGGTGAGGACCACCACCGGAATCATCCTCGTTCTCTCGTCGACCTTCAGGCGCCGCAACACGTCGATGCCGCCCAACCTCGGCATCTTGAGATCGAGCAGCACCAGGCGCGGCTGGCCGCCGCTGCGCTGGTTGAACGCGCCCTCGCGAAACAGGAATTCCATGGCCTCCACCCCGTCGCGCAGCCGCATCACCTTGTTCACCACGCCACCCTTGCGCAGCGCGCGCAGGACCAGCTCTGCGTCGGCATCGCTGTCTTCGACCAACAGGATCTCAATCGCCTCGAAATCATCCATTCCGCTCTCCCCTGGGTAGCGCGAACGAGAATACCGCGCCGTGGTTCACCTTGCCTTCGGCCCAAACCCGTCCGCCGTGTCGGGTAATCACCCGATGTACGATGGCGAGTCCGACGCCCGTGCCGCGAAATTCGTCGGCGCGGTGCAGGCGCTGGAAAACACCGAAGAGCTTGTCCGAATAGTCCATATTGAAGCCGACGCCGTTGTCGCGAACCGAGTACTGGTTCTCCGATCCGACTTCGCAACCGCTGACTTCGATGCGCGGGCGGGGCATTTTGCTGCTGTACTTGATGGCGTTGGAGATCAGGTTGGCCCACACCTGGCGGAGCAGTCCCGCGTCGCCCCGGGCCGGGGGCAGCGAACCGACCTCGATCTGCGGAGCGCATTCGGGATGATCGATCTTGCCGATCGCGTTCGCGTCGAGCGCCTCGGCGACGACTTCGCGCACCAGGGAATCGATGTTTACCTCGCGCGCGGCCACCGGCAGGCGGCCAAGCCGGGAAAACGCCAGGAGGTCGTCGATGAGAACACCCATGCGCCGGCTGTTCTCGCGGATCACGGACAGATAGCGCCGTCCCTCGGCGTCGAGCCGCTCGTGGAAGTCCTCCTCGAGCATCAATGCGAAACCGTCGACGGCGCGCAGCGGCGCACGCAAGTCGTGAGAGACCGAGTAGCTGAAGCTCTCGAGCTCCTTGTTGGTGGCTTCGAGTTGCGCGGCCTTGCCCTGCAGCTCCTCGTTCAATTCCCGAACCGCATGCTCGGCGCGCTTGCGCTCGGTGATGTCCACGGAGATTCCAAGCAGGAATTGCGGCTCTCCGTTCGCGTCGAGAATGGGCAACTTCATGGTGTGCAGCGTTCTGATCCCGAGCAGCCGCGTGTGGATGGATTCCTCGGAAATATCGACCACCCGGCCGGAGGCGATCGCCTCGTGATCCCTGGCCATGAAGTGCTCCGCCTCGGCGGCCGGAAAGAAGTCGCGATCGGACTTGCCGATCAAGTCGTCCCGCGATATTCCGAGCAGCGCTTCGCCCGCGCGGTTCAGCCGCACGAACCGCAGATCCTTGGCGTCCTTGACGAATATCATGAGGGGCACGTTCTCTATCAGCGAATCCATGAAGCGGTTGCTCGCCAACAGATTGGATTCGGCGGTCTTGACCTCGGTGATGTCGCGCGCAACCGAAAGCAGTTGCTCGGTCTTGCCGTCGGCGCCCTTGATGGGCATGACGATGACGTCCCACCATTTCGGAACTCCGGCCTGCGTCGGGCAGCGGCCCTGGAATCGGCCCGCGCTGCCGCCGAGCGCCGCGGCAACCGCGGAGCGCGCCGCCTCTTGGTCCTCGCCGCTCCAGAAGGCGAACCAATCGCTGTTCGCAATCGACGCGAAATCCTCGACGTCCATCAACCGCATTCCTTGCGGCGTCATCTGACTCAATCGCGCCTCGCGGGTCAAAATGGCCAGGCAATCCGGGGAACTGTCGACGATGCTGCCGTTGTACCGGTCGCTCGCCCGCAGGGCGCGCTCGGCGTCGCGGCGGGCGCGCATCTCGCGATGGATGCCGCGGAACAGCGCCGTGAACAGCGCCGATGCGCACCCCAGCGTGATCAGCAGCGAAGCGAACGTCGTGCGCCGAACATGCGCGGACTCGGCCTGCCGCGCCGTGAGCAAGCGCACCTCGGCGGCATCCAGGCGTTCGACGGCGAGGCGAACCGAGCGGACATTGCTGTTCGGACGGGCTTCCGCGAGAACGGCCTGCGCGGCCGGCAAGCCGTAATTCTGGTAGGCGGCAGCAACGCTCGCCAGGTAGTCGAAGCGCCCGGCGATGGCTGACTTCAGGGCGGCCAGGTTCGCCTGCTGCTCAGGACTATCGCCGGTCAGGCGTTCGAGTTCGGCCAGATGGTCTTGTGCGATCCTGGCCAGCCGCAGGTAATCGTCCCGGCGCGATTGCGATCCGGTGAGCAAGAAGTCGCGCTGCGCCAATTCGGCGCCTGCGAACGCCCCGTACACGTCGGCCAACGACTTGCGCACTTCCTGCGTATGCGAAATCCAGTCGACGGAGGCCGCAAATTCCACGCTGGTTCGATAGGTGTAGGAGCCGCCGAACAGCAGCAGCGACATGGCCAAAAGGAAGCCGGCCAGGATTTTGACCTCGACGTTCGCCAGGGCGGTGATCTGCGTGTCGAAACCCACTCCCGGTCCGCTCGGCGACAGCAGAATGCCGATACCCAGCATGGTGAAGCACATGGCCGTGTTGACGGCAATGGGAGGCAGCTGCGGATCCCTGACGGAGATGCCGCTGTTCCATAGATACCCGGCAATGGTGACGACGCCGATGACGATCACGACGGCGGCCGCCGACTGCGCCGCCCAGCCCAGTGATTTGCGGCGCATGGCCGCAAGGGCAAAGCCGGCGACGATGAAGGCCGTCGCACTGAATGGCGACATGCGCCCGGGAAACAGGGCGCCGCCGGCATCGTAGTCCTTGATCAGGAGTTCATCGATCCCGAGCTGCATTGAAAAGACGTATTCCGCGAGCGTTGCCGCCCCGATCGTCATGACCACCAGGGCGACGACTTGAGCCAGCCGCTCGAGCCTGGCGGAGACCCGATCCGCCAAGATGAGCAGAGACGCTCCGCACAGGATGAGGCTGATGGACGTGTTCCCCGTCATCGCCGAGGAGCCCGGCAGCACGCGGGTCAAGGCCTGGATATGGAACTCCCAGCCGGCCAGCGCGGCCAACCCGATCAGCGTCGTGACGGTGGCCGCCAATCGGGCCGGGACGGCATGACTGCTCAGAGTTAAACCTTTGTGTGGCATCGTGTTTCCTTCCACTCGAGGTATCGGCTTTCAGCTCGCCACCTGAAGGAATTGCTGCGCTGCAATAGCAGGACTTGGTCCGCAGTCTCGATCCAGGACGCCCGAGAGAGCGGCCCGTGGGGACGCACGGCAACCGCTCCGCGGCCCCATATTGGGATTTCCTCCATCTGATTGTAACCAGGCGGTCATCAAGCGTCGCTACAAAGACGCTCGGCGAATGCGAATTCGTTCGCAGCATCTGCCATTAGTTTTGGGGGGCGGGAGCCTATACCGCGGCGTCTGCCCCAGTAAGAATCTCAAACCGGGAGTTATCTCAATGAAGAAGTTCGCACTGGCCTCGTGTATGGCGGCAATCGTTGCCGCGGGCGCCGCCCACGCTGAGCAGGGACCTGTCCCGAAGGGCATCCCCCGCCTCGACCATGTGTTCGTGATCATGATGGAGAATCATGCCTACGCACAGATCGCCGGCAACCCGCAGGCACCGTTCATAAACTCATTGATGAGCAAGGCCAATCTGGCGCAAAACTATTTCGCCATTGCCCATCCGAGTTCAACCAACTATCTGGAAGTACTGGGCGGTTCGAATTTCAACAAGCTGTCCGATCAATATCCGGATTGGCACAACACCAAGTGCACCCCGAACATCGTCCCCGGGCAGGCGACCAACACCGATACCCCGAACTCCGGTCTGTTCTGCCCGATTGCGGGCAACGGCACCGATGCCGCCGCCCCAGCTGTCGATAACAGCATGAACGAGACTACCACTCCGCCGCTCACCAACATCAACGGGTCGCTGTCAATTCCAGCGAGCACCAAAATAGACGGGATCTCCATCGCAGATCAGCTGGTGCGCGCCGGCAAGTCCTGGAAGTCCTATCAAGAAGGGCTGCCCATTCAGGGTGCCGACGGCGTCAATGTGAGCGATGGGTTCTATGTCATCGGCGGCCCCAACGCCGCCGGAGTCAATGTCAGCACGAACTTCAACGCCCTCTCGACGACCGGCAATCCGGTGAGTGCCTCGGACATCGTGTATCTCTACGCAGTCAAGCACAACCCCTTCGCCTACTTTGCCTCCGTGCAAGAGGGCAAAGATCGTGCGTTGAGCCTCGATCGTGTCGTTTCGTTTGAAGGTCAGCATGGCCTCTATGCGGATCTGAAGGCGGGTCACGTGCCCGACCTTGCATTCATCGCGCCCAACCAGTGCGAGGACATGCATGGCCGAAGCAACGGGACTGCGTTTTGCAATTTCGATGCCGATGATAACGGCACGCAGACCGGTCTTAACCCGACTTTGATTTTGCAGGGTGATCTTGCAGTTCAGCGCATCGTGACCGCGATCAAGGCCTCGCCGGCCTGGTCCGAGAGCCGCAGCGCCATTGTCATTCTGTGGGACGAGAACGACTACAGCCGCATCACCTCCAACCAAGTGGTTACCATCGTCGATACCAACTATGGCGACCATGGCGTACAGAGTTCCAAGTTCTACGATCACTATTCGCTGACGAAGACTTTGGATGGTGCCTTCAGACTGCCCTGCCTCAACCACGCTTGCGACGCGGGCGTCGAGGTCATGGCCGATCTGTTTCAGGAATAAGGCGAACGCACATCATGGGAGGCGGTTATTCTGCCTCCCATGATTCGGGCGATCGATAAAAGACCTTCCACTCCGGTGAAGGTCTTTTTTTTGTCGTTGATCACCGCCGGCGCGGCGGCGGGCGCCGACGCGCCTCCGTTCAACTCGCAAAGTACCCCTGCGGCGCCCTGCGGCCTGGGAGTTCCCCCGCCCGGTCACGCGGCACCGGAGTTGCGGGCGACTCCGGAGGGCTTCACGCTCACCGTTCGGCAGGATCGCGATCGGCTGTGCTACACCGCGAACGGAATCGCCGACGCGCCGACCCTCCGCGTTCGAGTGGGTTCGGATCTGGTCATTACGCTGCGCAATGAAATCACCGATCCGGCCGCGATCGACTCGGTGACCGGCCCGGGCAAGCTCACCGTCGCGACCGCCGGCGTTCCCCGGTCGCCGGGCTTCTTCCCCGTTATTCCGGGTATGAAGCATCAAGCCACCGGAGCCACCAATTTGCATCTGCACGGATTTGCGGTTCCTCCGGTGAAACCGCAGGACGATGTGCTGACGGTCTGCACCGATCCGGCGAGCGGACCCGGCCGCTGCGGCCAACGTGCCTTTACCTATCGCTTCCATGTTCCGGGCGATATGACCGAGGGCCTTTATTGGTATCACCCCCACGTACATGGCGAAGTGCAAGCCCAGATGCTGATGGGTCTATCGGGCGCCATCATTGTGGAGGGACCGCAAGATGACGCGCGGCGCGCCGCCGGCATCGAAGAACGACTGCTGATCGTGCGCCAAACGCAGGACGTGGATGCAGGCCGAACCCAGGCGGCCGCAATGACGGCGGCGCCTCCGGAGTCGGCTCATCGCAAGCCGTCACGTCACCCGCCGGCGGCGACGTCGATCGACACAGCGCATGAACTTCTTTGCGGGGCGAATTCCGGGATCGATCCCTTGAGCTTGAACGGCACGCCGGTGCCCGTGGGCGAGGCTCCGGATTCTGCGTTGGCGCAATTCGAGATCGGTGCCGGCAGAAGACAGCTTTGGCGCATCCTGAACGCAGCCACCGACGCCTTCCTCGATCTCGCCCTCGTCGAGGAGAACGGTAAACCGTTGCCCCTGGTGGTGGTGGCGCGTGACGGCAGTGCGTTGACGGACGATGACGGCAAGCCGCTGCGCGAAGCTGAAACCCTGACTTCGCAATTCGTGCCGCCGTCCGGGCGCATTGAAGTTCTGGTACAGGCTCCGCAGCCCGGTGCCAAAGCCTATCTCGTGACGCATGCCGTCGATACCGGCTGCGCCGGCGACCGGTTGCCGGAGCGCCGGCTCGCGGTGATTACCAGCGCGGGTTCAACGGCGGCACAGCCGCAAGCGGTGCAAGAGGCGCCGATGGCCCGAAGGACTTTGTTCGACGGACTTATTGCCCGGCATACGGATCGGGAGCGGGTCATCGCGATGGCGGAGTACCCACGGCCCGGCATCACGGACCAGGTCGACTTCTACATCGTGGAGCGAAAACCGGGTGCGGTGCTCCGGCCTTACGGCATGGGATCGCCGCCCGCCATTACGGTGCGGGCGGGAACGACCGAGGAGTGGGTCATCGAGAACTGGACCCACGAATTGCACGCCTTCCATATCCATCAAGTGCATTTCCGCGTGCTGACCATCGACGGCAAGCCGGTGGCCGACCCGCCGCTGCTCGACGTCGTCAACGTTCCATACGCAGAGGCCACCGGCTATCACAGCAAGGAAGGTCCGGTGCGACCGGGCCGGGTGCGCATCAAACTCACTTTCCCGGAGTCACTCGCGGGCGACATCCCGTTTCACTGCCATCTCGTCGATCACGAAGACAACGGCATGATGGCGGTGTTGCGAGTCTTGCCGGCTGCACGCCCGGCCCGTTGATTTACGCGTGAATTGAAAATTACACGAACATCGTGTAATTTATTTTTGAACCCTAGAGATCCATCGATGAAGAACATCACCATCACGCTGGACGAACGGACGGCCGCCTGGGCGCGGATCTATGCGGCGCAGCGCGGCAAGAGCATTTCGCGCCTGCTGGGCGAGATTTTGCAGGAGCGCATGCGCGAGGTGCGCGACTACGACGAGGCGATGCGGCGCCATCTCTCCAAGAAACCCTTCAAATTTCAGTGGACCGACGGCGGGCGTCCGTCGCGGGACGAATTGCATGACCGCGCGAATCTTCGTTGACGCCAACGTATTCGTCTACGCGAAACAGGCGGGCGAAACCACGCGACAGCCGCTCGCCGCGCGCTGGCTGGAGCGGCTCTGGGAGGAGCAAAACGGCCGCACCAGCGTGCAGGTGCTGAACGAGTACTACACGACGATGACGCGCAAGATCAAGCCGGCATTGGCACCCGCCGAGGCGTGGGACGATGTGAAAAGTCTCATTGCCTGGAATCCGCAGCCCGTGGATCTCGAGCTTATGCATCGGGGGCGCGAAATCGAACAACGCTACCGCTCGAGCTGGTGGGACAGCCTCATCGTCGCCGCTGCGCAATTGCAGAGTTGCGTACTACTGCTGACCGAGGATCTGCAAGACCGCTCTGTTTTTGGCGGCGTCACCGTCCGCAATCCCTTCGCATTCGGCGTATCCGAGGATTTGACCGGCTATGAGGTGGAGCGGGTGCCGGTTCACGCTCACCCGCGCCGCGGCCGGCCGCGGCGCGCGAAGCCCGCCACCTGATTCGGTTGCTACTGCGCGGGCGCTGGCGCGGCGCGCGGAGCCGGAGAGGACGAGTCGGCCAGCGCGTAAGCCAGAACCGCCATCACGGCCGCATTTTCGCCGAGCTTGCGCGGGTCCACCTTGTCGAAGGTATCCGCGGCCGTGTGGTGATAGTTGAAATAGTACCGGCTGTCCTGAGAGGGCGAAAATCCGGGCACGCCCTTGGCTACAACCGACGCCACATCCTCGCCGACGTCTGAACCCGGGGTCAGGAGCGTAGCACCGATCGGCTCGAGCTCGCGAGCCACGGGAGCCAGCCATTCACTGAGTGCCGGTGCTCCGAGGAATGTGATCCCGGTTGGATGATCGCAGCCGAGGTCACTTTCGAGTGCGCCGACGTGGTCCTGTATCTCGGCGGCATGGTCCGCCGCGTAGGTTGCGGCGCCTTCCGATCCGGACTCCTCATCCATCCAAGCGATGAAGCGAATCGTACGCTGCGGATGAAGACTCAGCTTTTTCATCAGGTGAACCACCTGCATCGAAACCACGACGCCGGCGCCATCGTCGATTGCGCCCGTGCCCAGGTCCCAAGAGTCCAGATGCCCTGAAACGATGACTACCTGCTCCGGATGGGTCGATCCCTTCCAGTCCGCGATGACGTTGTAGCTCTCAACCTGCGGCAGCGTCTGCGGCGTCAGTGTCAGGTGCATCTGCACGGGACCCTGCGCGGCCAGGTTCGCCATCAGGTCCGCATCTTCCGCCGTGACCGCGGCCGCCGGTATTTTCGGCACCGCAGGGTCGTAGACCGCGGCTCCGGTATGCGGCAGGCGGTATTCAATGCCGCCCACCGACCGCACCAGGACGGCGACCGCACCTGCGGAGGCGGCCAAGCTCGGTCCTGCACCGCGATAAACCACGGCCTGTTCGTACGCCTCGCCGCCCAGTCCCTGCGCCGCCAACTGCTTGTCGAAGGGGTGATTGAACAAGACGATCTTGCCTTTGACCGCTCCGACCGGAAGACGCTTGAAGGCATCGAAGGAGGGCACCACCACGACCGGCGCGGTTATTCCAGTCTCCGGCGTAGCCGCGCTCCCTCCCAGGGCGGTCAGCACCACCTTCTGAGTGGTTTTGGGCGCCATTCCCTTCCAGTCCACCAGCGCGCCGGTCTCGACGCCGCGCACCCAGTGCGGAACCATGGTCTTTTCGAGCGTCACCTTGGCGCCGAGCGCGCGCATTTCGGCGGCCACGTACTCGACTGCCTGCGCGGCCTGAGGGGAGCCGCTCAAACGCGGACCGATGTTGTCCGTCAAGTGCCGCAATTCCCACAGCGCATAGTTGTCGGACAGGGCCGCATCACGGATGCGATCCATGGCTGCGATCTGCTGAGCCGTCCACGCGCCATTGCCTGGATCGAGGAAGTGGGCCATCCGCTGCCCCAAGGTACCCGGCGCCGGCGGCGGGGGGCTGGGCGGCGTTTGCGCAAACCCTGCAAAGGCAATCAGGGTCAATGTGGAAGCCAGAAGGCTGAGCGGCAATTTTTGCATGGTGCATGGTATCAAATGGCCCCGTATCTACGGGCTGGCTCAGAACCACGGCCCCGGTCGGGGCGTTTCAGCCCCGGCGGATCAGCGCATGACGCTTTTTGCCCACGCTGAGCCGGGCCGTCCCGCTGTCACCGAGGTCCGAGCCGCGGATGCTGGCATGGACGGTGCGGACGGGTTGGTCGTTGAGCCGAACGCCGCCCTGCTCGACCAGCCTGCGGCCCTCGCTCTTGGAGCTCGCCATGCCGAGCGCGACGGCGACGTCGATGATGAGAACCGGCTCGTCGCCGGTCAGCGCGAAGGTGGGCAGCCCTTCCGCCGCGCTTCCCGCAAACGCGAGCGCCGCGGTCGCGGTGGCCTCGCGGGCGGCTTCATCGCCATGACAGAGCCGCGTGGCCTCGGTGGCAAGCACCTCTTTGGCGGCATTGATATCGGCATCCTTGAGCTGCTCGAGCCTGGCTATTTCGGCAACAGGCAAATCGGTGAACATGCGCAGGAACCGCCCGACGTCGCCGTCCTCGGTATTGCGCCAAAACTGCCAGTAGTCATACGGCGGGAGGCGCTTGGCGCTCAACCAGACGGCGCCGCTGACGGTCTTGCCCATCTTGGCACCGGAAGAGGTCGTGATGAGGGGCGAGGTCAGACCAAACATCTGCGCCTCGCTCATGCGCCTTCCCAACTCCACTCCCTGAACGATATTGCCCCACTGGTCCGACCCGCCCATTTGCAAGGTGCAGCCGTGGCGCTTGAACAGCTCCACGAAATCATAGCTCTGCATGACCATGTAATTGAATTCAAGAAACGTCAGCGGCTGCTCGCGTTCCAGTCGCAGCTTCACGCTGTCCATCGTCAGCATGCGATTGATGGTGAAGTGCCGGCCGATTTCGCGCAGAAACGCGATGTATTGCAGATCGGCGAGCCAATCGTCGTTGTCGACCATGATCGCGCCGCACGGGCCGTCATCAAAGCTCAGGAAGCGGGTGAATGTTTCGCGGATGCTCGCAATGTTCGACTTGATCTGGGCCTCGGTCAGCAGCTGGCGTGTTTCGTCGCGTCCCGACGGATCGCCGACCTTCGTCGTGCCGCCACCCATCAGCACGATGGGGCGGTGGCCGGCCTGCTGCAGGCGGCGCAGCATCATGATCTGTACCAGGCTGCCGACGTGCAGGCTGTCGGCCGTCGCATCGAAGCCGATGTAGGCTGAAATCACATGGGAACTCGCATGCGCGTCCAGTGCGGCGGCATCCGTTACCTGGTGAATGTAGCCGCGCTCGTGCAACGAACGCAGGAAGTCGGACTTGAATTGATCCATCGGGAGGGCACCCTTCTGAAGACACGCTCGGCAGCGGTCGGGAAAACGGCATTTTGCAGCGCATTTTGCACTGGATTGGGGACGAGGGTCTTAGTGAAGTGTTGCGCGTGTGCGGGAAACACCTACAGCGTGCCGTGTGGGCGTCTCTCGTTGAGATTTACGAGGCTCATCAAAGAATGCCGGGTGGCGGTTGACAGGCCCAAGCCCAGGGCTATACTGCGCGCCCTTCCACGTAAAACACGGTTTCCGAGACTTTCCGGCGGTTGACGGGGTCTGAAATCGCGCTATACTTGGAAGTTCGCCCTGGACCTTTGTCGTCTCGGGACATTCTTTAAAAATTCGAATAGGTAACTTGTGTGGGGACTCGCGTCATTACACCTTTGGTGCAATTGATGATGAGTTTCCAAAACGACCAGCTGTTCAAAGATGTGAAAGCATCGATGAACGGATGTGAGTTCTGGATCTCGATAGCTTCAGTGACTTAGTGTAATTAACTGAAGAGTTTGATCCTGGCTCAGATTGAACGCTGGCGGCGTGCCTAACACATGCAAGTCGAGCGGTAACAGGTGTAGCAATACATGCTGACGAGCGGCGAACGGGTGAGTAATGCTTTGGA
>Ga0209624_10002482_pt1 | contig 13623 bp, 13 predicted proteins | sample JacPinW_OM2H0_O1_FD_188565 | JGI IMG/M metagenome (GOLD analysis project Ga0209624, IMG submission 188565) | Forest soil microbial communities from Algoma, Ontario, Canada - Jack Pine, Ontario site 1_JW_OM2H0_O1 (SPAdes) (version 2) | ecosystem: Environmental > Terrestrial > Soil > Boreal...
ACACCTCGAGGAATTCCCCGGGCGCAAAAAGATCGCGCGCCATGCGGCGCTCGGAGCGGAACGGGGAGATGAACGACACCAGCACGATCAGACCCGCGTCGACCATGAGCTTGGAGACCTCGGCGACGCGCCGGATGTTTTCCACGCGGTCCTGGGCGGTGAAGCCGAGGTCTTTGTTGAGCCCATGGCGCACGTTGTCGCCATCGAGGAGGTAAGTGTGCCTGCCGGTGGCGGCGAGCTTCCTCTCGACGAGGTTGGCGATGGTGGACTTGCCGGCGCCCGAAAGTCCGGTCAGCCACAACACGCAGGCCTTCTGCCCCTTCTGTCTGGAGCGCAGCTGTTTGCCGACATCGAGGGACTGCCAGTGCACGTTCTGCGAGCGCCGCAGGGCGAAGTTGATCAGACCCGCGCCGACGGTGTTGTTGGTCAGGCGGTCGATGAGGATGAAGCCGCCGAGCGAGCGGCTCTCCGCGTAGGCCTCGAACGGAATCGAGCGGTCGAGCTCGAGTTCGCACACGCCGATGTCGTTCAGCTCCAGCCGCTCGGTCGGCGAGTGCTCAAGCGTGTTCACATTGATCTTGTATTTGATCGGCGCAAGGGTCGCCGAACAGGTGCGGGTGCCGCTCTTCATGAGGTAAGCGCGTCCCTGCAGCATCGGCTCCTCGTGCAGCCACACGATGGTCGCCTCGAACTGGCTCGCAACCTGGGGCGGTGAGTCCGCCGCCGCCAGCACATCGCCGCGGCTCACGTCCACCTCGGAGTCGAGGGTGAGGGTCACCGACTGTCCGGCCGAGGCAACCTGCAGATCCCCGCCAGCGGTCACGATGCGGGCGATGTGACTCTCGCGCCCGGAGGGCAGTACGCGCACACGCTGACCCGTGCGCACGCTGCCGCCGGCGATGAGTCCGGCAAAGCCGCGAAAGTCTGCGTTGGGGCGGTTAACCCACTGCACCGGCAGGCGGAAGGGCTTGCCGGCGAGCGCCGCCTCGACCTCCACGCTCTCCAGGTGCTGCATGAGCGTCGTGCCGCGATACCAGGGCATGTTGAGGCCGTGCTGGATGATGTTGTCACCCTGCACGGCCGACAGCGGGATCGGCGTGATGTCGGCAAGTCCGATGCGCGCGGCAAAGGCAGCATAGTCCGCGACGATGGCTTCGAACCTCTCGCGCGAGTAGGCGACCAGGTCCATCTTGTTGACCGCCAGTACCACGCGGGTGATGCCGAGCAGGTGCACCAGGAAACTGTGCCGGCGTGTCTGGGTGAGCACGCCCTTGCGGGCGTCGATGAGAATGACCGCAAGATCCGCGGTCGAGGCCCCGGTCACCATGTTGCGCGTGTACTGCTCGTGACCCGGAGTATCGGCCACGATGAACTTGCGCCGCTCCGTGGAGAAAAACCGATAGGCGACGTCGATGGTGATGCCCTGCTCGCGCTCGGCGGCCAGTCCGTCGACCAACAGCGCGAAATCGAGCTCGCCGCCGCGCGTGCCGACTGTCTTGGAGTCGGCCGCCAGCTGGGTGAGCTGGTCGTCGAAGATCATCTTCGATTCGTACAGGAGACGCCCGATCAGCGTCGACTTGCCATCGTCCACCGAGCCGCAGGTGATGAATCGCAGCAGGCTCTTGCGCTCGTGCGCGTGCAGGTACGCACCGATATCTGTGGCGATGAGCTCGGACTGGTGGGCCATCAGAAGTATCCCTCCTGCTTCTTCTTCTCCATCGAGGCGGCCGCATCATGGTCGATCACCCGCCCCTGGCGCTCCGAGGTGCGCGTCAGCAGCATTTCCTGGATGATCGCCGGCAGTGTGTCTGCCTCGCTCTCGATGGCCCCGGTCAGCGGGTAACAGCCGAGCGTGCGGAAGCGCACTTTTTTCAGCTGCGGCGTCTCGCCGCTCCTGAGCGGCATGCGCTCGTCATCCACCATGATGAGGGTGCCATCGCGCTCCACGACCTTGCGCGCAGCGGCGAAATACAGCGGCACGATCGGGATCTGCTCGAGCCAGATGTACTGCCACACGTCGAGCTCAGTCCAGTTCGAGAGCGGAAACACGCGCAGGCTCTCGCCCGGCAGCTTGCGCGCGTTGTACAGCGACCACAGCTCGGGGCGCTGCTGCTTGGGGTCCCAGCGGTGCGCCGCGCTGCGAAATGAGAACACGCGCTCCTTGGCACGACTCTTCTCCTCGTCACGCCGCGCGCCACCGAAGGCCGCATCGAAGCCGTACTTGTCGAGCGCCTGTCGCAAGGCCTGGGTCTTCATGACATCGGTGTGTACCTGCGAGCCGTGCGTGAAGGGTCCAACCCCCAGCCGCAGGCCGTCCTCGTTCACATGCACCAGCAGCTGCAGGCCGAGCTTCTTCACCACGGCGTCCCGAAACTCGTACATCGCACGGAATTTCCAGGTGGTATCGACATGCAGCAGTGGAAACGGCGGTAGCGCCGGATAGAACGCCTTCATGGCCAGGTGCAGCATCACCGCACTGTCCTTGCCGATGGAGTAGAGCATGACCGGTCGCTCGCATTCGGCCACCACCTCGCGCAGGATGTGGATGCTCTCCGCTTCGAGGCGCTGCAGGTGCGTGAGCGCTGGCACGCCCGCCGCTTGGCCCGACACATCACCCGCCGATACGGCTCGACTCATGCACTCGACTCCAAGATCCCCGGGCTGAAGGGTAAGTGTACGCAATTTGCCGGTTGCCGCCCTTGAGGATTTCGACATATGCCCGAGCGCTCGCTGGAGCGCGAGATTCGTGCCGGCGCTTTTTTCACCGGTGTCTGCTCGTACGGTCGCGCCGGATGTCTCAAAAAGACCTGCCGCTCGGGTGTGCCGACGGCCCGCGGGCTTTGCGCTTCTCGGCAGTTGCGGCGCGCTGGCGGGCAGGAGCAGGCTCGCGGCGGTGCGGGCCGCAGACGCCGCGCGGCGGATGGCTCGCGCTCGCTGCCCGACCGAGGCCGCGGACCGCCCCGCCTCGTTTGCGGCCGGCCGGAACGGGCCGGTTTACAATGAGCGGGGCGGGTGTTAAGTATCTTCGGCGAGTCCATGATTTGCGCTCTAATAGCGTCTGGAGCTTCGAGACGTGGGACGAGCGGGGGCAGAACTGCGACGAAGTAACTGGAGACAGCTCCCGCGAGGTGCTCTACTTCGCTACGTGCCTCATCATCCACAAGCCCTGATCTTCTGCGCTGTGCTGGGGCTGCTGCTGTGCCAGCAGCTCCCCGCCGACCCGAGCGAGCCGCAAGCACCCGCTGAACAAGCTGCGCAAAGCCCCGCGGACGTGCTGCAGGAAGTCATCGTCCAGACGACCGAACCACGCTACGTCGCTCCCACCCGCCGCGACCGGATCGGACGGATCTGGGCACCGGTACTGGTGGACGGCAAGGGACCCTATCGATTCGTGCTCGACACCGGCGCCAGCCAGGCGGTGATCACCGCACGAGCGGCACAAAGTCTCGGCAACACCTCCATCGCAACCACGCGTGTGATCGGATTCACCGGCAGCGCCGAAGTGCCCACGATCCACGTGAGCCGCATGGAAGTCGGGGAGCTGCTCCTCGGTCCCAGCCAACTGCCCGTGCTGAATGATGTGTTTGGCGGCGCCCAGGGCGTGCTCGGTATTCAGGGGCTGGAAAACAAACGCATTTACGCCGACTTCGGCGGCGACCGGCTGGTGATTTCCCGCTCACACGGCGAACCGGCGCGGCCCGGTTTCATCGTCGTTCCGCTTACCAACGTCAACGGGCTGCTGATTGCGGACGTGCACGTGGGCGCGGTGCGCACCAAGGCTATTATTGACACCGGCGCTCAGGGAACGATCGGCAACAATGCGCTGCGCGATGCGCTCATGCGCCATCCGCCGCCGAACTCCAAGCGCGAGGACGTGATAGGCGTCACGCTCGATGTGCAGTCGGGCGATGGCCTTCGCGTACCGGATATCGACTTCGGCAAGATCAAGATCCAGAACGCCCATGTCATCTTCGGTGACATGTACCTGTTCCAGCGCTGGAAGATGATCGATGCACCGACGCTCAGCATCGGCATGGACGTGCTCGGCTCGTTCGACGTGCTGATCATCGACTACGCGCGGCACGAGCTGCAGATCAGGCCCCGCGAGGCTCCGGGGCCCTTCTAGAACCTGCGCCGCTTGTTCAGATCGAAGAGGTGCGCTCCGGCGCGACCTTGTAGATGACCCGCACCTCGCCCGGCCGGCGATACGGGTACTTGTCCTGCCCGAGGTATTTCTTCGCCATCGCATCGATGTGCTGGTCGGCACCGGTGTGGGTGCGCTCGACCACATGGCCGCGCACCTCAAGATAGCGATAGGGATTGTCGGGATCGGAAATCGACAGCGCCACCCGTCCATCGCGCTGCATGTTCTTGTCCTTCTGGCGGCCTTCGGCCGTATTGATCACCACGTTCTGACCGTCGTAATCGACCCAGACGGGTGTCGACTGCGGGTTGCCGTCGGCCATCAAGGTCGCCAGATGCGCGAACGCCTTCTTCTTGAACAGATCAAGGTGCGAAGCCGGAATGCCTGTCTGAGCCATGAACGCAACCTCCTACTGGCTAGCTTACTGTCGTCAGGACGAACCGCGTCCCATCTGTTTCTGTCCCATGCGCAAGAAGCGCCGGCGCTCGTTCCACTGATGCCGCGCATGCAGCCGCTCGGCTTGATTGGTGGCCTCGGGCGGCAAGGCCTGCAGCGCGCGCAGCGCCGCGGCATGCGCCATGGCGACCGCGGGATCGCTCTGCAGCAATGCCCGGTAGTGCTCGAGAAAGGCCTGCTCCACCGCCGCGCCTCCGCCCGAGAGCAGCTCGCGCGCATGTGCCCCGATGGCCGCGCTCTCGCTCGCCGGCAGGTCATGTGCGTGCGCGAGCGCGTGATCCAGATCGGCGATCAGTCGATACAGCGGCTGCAGCCAAGCCCATTCCGGGCTCGTGGTGATCTGTTGCAGCCGCTCGAGCGGGGAGGCGGGCGGGGCGAAATGCCGTTCGGCCTCGAGCAGCGCGCCCAGCACGCCCTGCAGCGCGAGGCTGCTTTCGCGCAGACTGTCCAGCCATGGACGGTCGGTGGACATGGCCACTAGCGTAACCGCTAGCGAAGATCGGCGCCAGACAACAGCGGCAGCCGGCGCTCGGCCAATTCCCCGATGCTCGCCAGCGTCACCTGTGCCGGCGGCCACGCCGCGAGTTCACGCGCATCGAGTGCATAGTGGCCCTGGCGCACGAACACGCTGGTCAGCCGCTCACGCCAGATCTGCTTCATCGCGGCGAGGATACGCAGCTTGTCATCGAACATCACGTAGTGCTCGGCCGGATACAGCCGCGCGACGGCATCGAGCATCTGCTCCTTATGCACATAGAGCAGAACCCTGCCCTGCACCGCCTGCCACAGGCCCGCGCGCTGCACCTTGCGTGGCTGGAACACGACGTCGCCGTCGGAGAGGATGACCGTAGGGCCGTGAGCGCGGCAGTGCGCCAGTGCCTCAAGCGCACGCGGGTAGAGCCGGCTCGCGAACGGGTAGTCGAGCAGGAACAGCGAAATGCGCAGCAGCTGCTGATCGTCCTGATGCTCGACGCGGTAGCGTTGCAGTGCACCCAGGTAGTCCGCGTAGCCGAGCTGCGCACGCAGCTCCTCGAAGATCTGCCAGTAACGCTCGCGGTTGCGAACACCGACCTCGCGCTCCAGATGCTCGGTCAGATCAGCCTGCACGGCGTCGTTGTCGAGCAGCGTATTGTCGACGTCGAACAGAAATACGGTCTTCGCCACGCCGGCCATGACGGCAGTGTACGCAAAAGAAAGAGGCCGCGGCGCTCGCGCGCCGCGGCCTCACAGCTTGCGGGGGAGAAGGCCGGTCAGCGCGCGCTATAACCGCGTGCGTCGAGGCAGGCGATCATCGCGCGCCGGTAATCGGCGGCGTTTCCGGACTGCTGCGCGGCGCGCGTCGGATCGAAGCCGCTCTGGTTGACGGCCCAGCTGTGGCACTCGTAGCGATCATTCTGCGTCTGGGTATCGCTCTGGCCGTTACGCGGGTACAGGAACACCCCGGCGCCGCCGCCGGTCGGTGCGCTGTAAGGAGCCGGCTGGCCCGGTGCCGTGGCCGGCGCGGCGGGCGGCTGGCCCGGCGGCGGACTGTAGTCGGCGGGCGCGGCCTGGTTGTACTGTCCGCTGTCATCGGTCGCATCGGCCGGGGTATCGGCCGTGTTGCCCGCCGCCGGCGGCGGGTCGGTGACCACGTAGCCGTTATAGCCCGGGTTCCAGGTGTAATAGACGTTGTTCCAGTAGTAGTACGGCATTCCGCCCCACCAGAACGTGGCATAGCCGAGCGGCAGGATCGGCAGGAACCAGGCAAAACCCGGATTGAACCAGACGTGTGGCCAGAACACCCCGTGCCAGTAGCCGCCGCCCCAGTAGCCGCCGCCGTGCCAGTAGGCGTTGCCGCGGGCGAAGCCGGCGCCGGCGTGGAATCCGCCCGGTCCGACGAAGTGACTGCCGGCCACGATCCCGTGGGGCGCGGCGAAGCCGGGGTGGTATCCGCCACCCGGCGCAAAATGCGGGGCCACCGAGTAGTGAGCGCCGCCAATGCCGCCAAAGTGAGCGGCCGGGGCATGGCCGCCGCCGCCGCCAAAGTGAGCGCCACCGCCAAAGTGACCGCCGCCTGAGGCATGGCCGCCGCCGCCGAAGCCGTGCTGGGCATACGTCAAAGCCGGCGCGGCGGCTACCGCAACACCGAGCAGCACGGCTGCAGCGGTCCGCATCACATGTCGCGCACTTGCTCTGTTCACTGTCCTCACCCCATCGTTAGTGGCCGGGCCCCTCGTTTCGAGGGCTCCCGGCTCAATCATTAGACGCCCGCCAACCATCACCGTTCAAGCTCACGTACATTAAAACGCAGCACCTCACTGTGGCGTTGACGTTGTCATAAGACCTGGGGCCGATTCACGTTTTTTAAAGCCAGATCAGTGACTAAGCACCCGAACGCGGTTCATCCGCCATTCAGATGCCGCCACGCGGGCGTTCCCGCTCAAAAGACCATGTTCAGGGCAATGGCGGGCGTGACGCTCGCCTCGGTGTTGCGCCCGATCTGGATGATGCGCACGCCCACCAGCACCCCGACCCGGCTGCTGAAGTTGTACTCGATCGCCGGCGCAAAACCGATCGAGTACGAGGATCCCGAGGCGCTCTGGAAAGCGCCGGCGGCAGGCTGGCCAAACAGGCTGCCGCTGACTTGCGTATTGCCGTTGTGCTGATACACGACATCGAGCGCGAGCACCCAGTTTCGGGTCAGGCTGTACTCCGCGGAAGCATCGCCGGTAAACGAATCCCCGGGCGAGGCGCGTCCGCTGAAGCCGTTCGCCGTTCCATAGACGCTCAGATTGCGCACGCTGACCGATGAAGAAATCGCGTAGGTCAGATCGAGCCGCACGCGCAGGATGCGCCCGCTGGGCATCCAGAAATAGTCCTGCGAATACACGGAAAATCCGCTGGTGTAAGCGCCGGCGCCGAAGCCATCGCTCGCGCGCGCGAGATTATCGTAGCGCCCGCTCGGCACGGTCTCATCCAGCACCAGCGCGATGGCCGGCACCTGGCGTCCCTCCTGGAACTGAGTCAGGCCGTAGGCGGCCTGCAGGGTGAGATCGCCCGCTGCGACGGAGCTGTTGGGGGCGCCGGCCGGCTCATCGTAGAAAAATCGCGGGATCAAGCCCACCGTCACCTGATCGGTGACGCCATAGAGCATGTAGGTGAGTGAGCCGAGCTCGTGATCGTAGGGACCCGCGTGCCGCAGACCGTCCGTGTCGAAGTGACTGGCCGTCATCACGTCGAACAGATACGGCTCGATCAGAGCGTGACCCTGCGGCAGCGTCGCCGCGTTGGGCGCGAGCATCGGCCCGGTCCACCAGGCATCCTGCAGCGCCTCAGCCGCGCCAGCGCTTGCCGCGCCACCGGCCATCACCACCGCCACGAGCATCTGTCTTAGCATGACCTGCGTCGATCCCCCGCTCTTGCCCCGGCGCATCATCCGCGCCCTGCGCTGATGCCACTGGCCGTTTCCGGACCTGTTTGGGCTGGCCCCGTCTGGCGACACCGCGAACTGTGTCACATTCGCTGCCCGTTAACTTTTCTTCACACTCGTCAGCACCGCCGAAGCTGCGACGTTGTTAACGCCTAGACGCCGGGCCTTCCGGCTCAATACCGACCGACCTATAAGCTTCAGGAGGAGAGATCCCATGTTCAAGTCCGTTCGTAACGTTTTGACCTGTACTGCACTCGGCCTGGCGCTCGTGGGCGTCGCCGCCAATGCGATGGCGGATGACCAGTGGCAGAAGGACCATCCGCGCCGCACTCAGGTCAACAGCCGGTTGAACAACCAGAACGCGCGCATTCACAACGAGGTGAAGGACGGCCAGATCAACAAGGCGCAGGCTGCCAAGCTGCACAGTGAAGATCACGCCATCCGCGGCGAGGAGCGCAGCATGGCCAGCACCAACGGCGGCCATATCACCAAGACTGAGCAGAAGGCGCTCAATCAGCAGGAAAACCAGGTCAGCCAGCAGATCGGCAAGTAACCTGACTGAAACTGGTCGACGGGAGCGCGGCGCACTGCGCTCCCGTTGTTCTTGCCGGCTTGGGCTCTCAGGCGCGCAGTGAGAAGGGCGTGAAGCTGGTGCCCCGGTCGTAGTAGTCCTCCTGCTCGGCGCGCTTAAGGAAGGCGACGATCCGGTAGGTCACCGGCGTCATGAACACCTCCCACGCCGATTTCAGAACGTACTGTGTGGCGGTCACCGCGAGCAGCTGCTCGGCGGGCCAAAGACCTGCGAACGCAATCGTATAGAACAGCCCTGAATCGACCAGCTCCCCGCACAGGGTGGAGCCGATGATGCGGCTCCACAGCCAGCGCCCGGATGTTAAGATCTTCATCTTCGCCAGCACGTAGCTGTTGACGAAGGAGCCGCACCAGAAGGCGATGATGGAGGCGCCGATGATGCGCGGGGTGTTGCCGAAGATCTCCTCCACGGCCGGCTGCTTCGCGCGCCAGAAATCCGCCGGCGGCAGGTGCACGACCACCGCTGCCATCAGCGCTGCGAACATAAGCGCCGCGAAGCCGCACCACACCACGCGCCGGTCACGCGCGTAGCCGTACACCTCGGTGAGGATGTCGCCGAAAATATAGGAAATGGGAAAGAACAGCACGCCGGCCAGGAACGTCACCGGGCCGAAGAGCGGGACGTTAACGGTCGACACCTTGGCCGGACCGATGAGATTCGCACACAGCAGCACGCACACGTACGCGCCGAGGATCAGATCGTAGTAGCGATAGCTCCTCAAGCGCGCACCTTCAGGAGGGCGGCGCGGGAAGCACGGTTCCGGCGGCCTCGCCAAAGCCGATCCGCACGAATCCCGCCCGTTCGCACCAGCCGCGCAGCATCACGCGGTCGCCATCCTCGAGGAAGGTGCGCGACTCCCCGCCGGGCAGTGCCAGTGCATGCTTTCCGCCCGCGGTGAGCTCGAGCAGCGAGCCGGCCTCTTCGGGCAGGCGCCCCGACTGGGTACCGCTGCCGAACAGGTCCCCCGGCGCAAGGTTGCAGCCGTTCACCGTGTGATGCGCGAGCATCTGCGCGACGGTCCACCACGACTCGCGGAACGTGGAGTGCGACAGGCGCTGCGCGCGGATGCCGCCGGATCGCATGCGGGCGCTGTCGAGCCACGCCTCGAGCTGAATGTCGATGCCGCCCGCGGCCCGGGTGGCGGCATCATCAAGGTAGGCAAGCGGCGCCGCTTCCTCGGCCGGCCGCGCCCAGGCGCTGCGAAACGGCGCCAGCGCCTCGAGCGTGACCACCCAGGGCGAGATCGTGGTGGCGAAGTTCTTGGCCAGGAACGGCCCGAGCGGCTGGTATTCCCAGGCCTGCACGTCGCGCGCCGACCAGTCATTGAGCAGGCACAACCCGAACACGTGGCGCTCGGCCTGCGCCAGGGGGATGCTGCTGCCGAGCGGGTTGCCGCGCCCGATGAATATGCCGACCTCCAGCTCGTAGTCCAGGCGCCGGGTGGGGGCGAGCTGCGGCTGCTGCGCGCCCGCGGGCATCAGCTGGCCGCGCGGCCGGCGAAACTCCTGTCCCGACACGCGCACCGAGGAGGCGCGGCCGTGGTAGGCGATCGGCATCCACTTGTAGTTGGGCAGCAGCGGATTCTCCGGACGAAACAGCCGTCCGACCGCGGTGGCGTGATGGATCGAGGCGTAGAAGTCGGTGAAATCCCCGATCGCGGCCGCCACGCGGAACTCGGCGGCGGCCTGCGGAAGCAGCAGCGCTCGCAGGCGCGGCGCGAGTGGCGAATCGGCGCGCAGCGCCGCCGACAGGGCCGCGCGCAGGGCAGCGCTGGCCTCGCGCCCCTGCGCCATGAACGCATTCAGGGTCGGCTGCGCGCACGCGCCGAGCGCCTGCGCCGCGAGCCCTTCGAAGATGCCAAGATCGTGCAGCGCGCCCAGATCGAGCAGCTGCTCACCGATGGCCACCGCGCCACGGAAGCTCTCGATGCTGTCGGCGCGGCGAAAGAGCGCGAACGGCAGGTTCTGCACGGGGAAGTCCGTGCCCGGTACATTGGCGGAAGTGACCCAGCTAGTGTGCGCAGGATCGTGGGTCGCGTTGATCGCGCTCACCGGCGCGGCCGCTCACGCGGCCGCGCGGCCGGAGCAACCAGCGTCGGGGGCGCCGCAAAGTGCTTGGGCAGATCCTGCCACAGCTGCGAATAGCCGCGCTGCAGGAGCGGGCTGTCGAGCGCATAGCGCGTCGGCCGGATCAGCGTGCGCGTCTCGAACATGAAGGCCATGGTATCGGTGAGCCGCGCGGGTCGCGAAGTATCCGCACGCCGCGCTTTCTCGTAGGTCGCCGCATCCGGTCCGTGGCCGCTCATACAGTTGTGCAGCGATGCCCCGCCCGGCATGAAGCCCTCCGCCTTGGCGTCGTAGGCGCCCTCGATCAGTCCCATGAACTCGCTGGCGACATTGCGGTGAAACCACGGCGGCCGCAGCGTGTCCTGCATCGCCAGCCAGCGCGGCGGAAAGATCACGAAGTCGATCGAATCGACCCCGGCAGTATCGCTGATCGACTGCAGCACCAGAAAGATGGACGGGTCCGGATGATCGAAGCTGATCGAGCCGATGGTGTTGAAGCGGCGCAGATCGTAGCGGTAGGGTGCGTTGTTGCCGTGCCACGCCACCACATCAAGCGGTGAGTGGTCGATGCGCGCCGACCACAGCTGGCCTGCGAACTTGGCGATGAGCTCGAAGTCCCCCGCGCGGTCCTCGTACCAAGCGACCGGAGTCTGGAAATCGCGCGGATTGGCCAGTCCGTTCGAACCGATCGGCCCGAGCTCGGGCAGCCGAAACGGCGCGCCGAAGTTCTCGCAGACGTAGCCGCGCGCCGCCTCGTCCGCCAGCTCCACTCGAAAGCGCAGGCCGCGCGGGATGACGGCAATGTGCAGCGGCGGCACTTCGATGCGCCCAAGCTCGCTGGCCAGCTGCAAGGTGCCGGTCTGCGGAACGATCAGCAGCTCCCCGTCGGCATCGTAGAAGAAGCGATCCTGCATGGAGCGGTTGGCCACGTACCAGTGGATGCCGCAGCCCACTTGCGCATCCGGTGAACCGTTGCCGCCGAGCGTAGCGAGGCCGTCGATGAAGTCGGTCGGCTCGCGTGGCAGCGGTGGCGGGCTCCAGCGCAGCTGGTTCGGCGAGGGCGTCACCTCGTCAAAGCGGCTGGTGATCTTGCCGCCTTCGCGCGCCACGAAGCTGCCGTGGACCGCGGCCGGGCGTATGCGGTAGAGCCAGCTGCGCCGGTTGGCATGGCGCGGCGCCGTGAAGGCGGTGCCGGAGAACTGCTCCGCGTACAGGCCGTAGGCGGGCCGCTGGGGGGAGTTGCGCCCCTCGGGCAGCGCACCCGGCAGCGCCTCGCTGGCGAGGTGATTGCCGAACCCGGTTTGATAGCGTGCCGGCCCACCCTCCTCGGCCCGTCCCGCAGCCATGCCTCAAAGCTCCCCTGCCCTAAACCACCACAGTATAATCTGATTCAAACGGTTGCGCGTGCAACTGTCTTGGGGGTGAACGTGACTGCTCGATCGAGGCGCCGCCCTTCACTGCGGCTGGCCGGATTCGTGCCATTCCGCTTGAACCGCCTCGCCGCCGCGGTGAGCCAGCACCTGTCGGCCGTCTACCGCGCGCGCTTCGCGCTCGAGATCCCCGAATGGCGCGTCATGGCCACCGTCGGCCAGGACCTCGGCTGCACCGCGCAGCACGTGGCCGACAGCACGCGCATGCACAAGACCCGCGTCAGCCGCGCGATCGCGCAGCTCGCCCGACGCGGCCTGATCGAGCGGGTCGCCAGTGAGCGCGACCGGCGCGAGCGCGCGTTGCGCCTGACGCGTGCCGGGCGGCGCCTGTACGCCAAGCTTGTGCCGCTGGCGCTGGCGCGCGAGCGCGCGCTGCTCGCCTGCATGAGTGGCGCCGAGCGGCGCTCGTTGTTGCGCGGGCTCGATCGACTAGAGCAGTTCCTCGGCCTTCACGAGCGGCGCAGCGCCTGAGCCCTGCTAGACTGACCGGCATGCGGGCACTTCACTCGTATCTGGCGATGGGCGTACTGGCGTGCCAGGCCGCGGCGGCGCCGCTGCCGCAACCGCTCTCGCTGACACCTTCCGCGCAGCTCACCATCGATGGCACTGCCAGCGCTTCCGGCCTCACGCTGCGGCCGCGGGCCACAGTGGCCGGAGCGGTGCTCAGCGTGAACGACCTGTCCGTCGCCATCGATGGGGCGAGCGTGACCGCCACCCGCCATGCGGATGGTTCCTGGACTGCGCCGCGCGGCCAAGCCGACGCCGGGGGCGGCAAACTCGAGGTGTTCGTCACGCACGATGGCATTCGCGAGGTGTTGAGCGGCACGCTGCCGGCGATCGCCGCGGGCGATGCTGCACAGGGCAGCAGCCTGCTGCGAGATCACAAACAGATGGCGTGGTGGATCCTCAACATCGGCATCGTGCTGATCGCGGCGATCGCCATTTCACGCCGCATGGGCTGAAGGGGGCGCGCACCGCGCGCGGTGCGCCGGCTGCCATGCACACAGGCCGTCCCAGTGTCACCGCGCAGCGCGTGGCGCTCAGCCGTGCGGCACACCAGGCTTTCGATACCCCGCGGGTGCTGGAGGATTCCCTGGCGCTCGCCGTCATCGGCTCACACGCTGCCGCCGAAATTCTCGCCCGGCCGCGCCGCTTCCAGCTGGGTTTCGCGCGCCATCTGCGCGCATTCGTCGTGGCGCGCAGCAGGCTTGCCGAGGATGCGCTGGCGCAGGCGCTCACGCGAGGCGTACGGCAGTACGTCGTCCTGGGCGCAGGACTTGATACCTTCGCCTACCGCAACCCCTATCCCGCCTCGCTGCTGCGGGTTTTCGAGGTCGACCATCCGGCCACGCAGGCATGGAAACGGGGCCGGCTTGCGGCCGCGGCCATTCCAGTGCCGCCCACCCTGAGCTTCGTGCCGATCGATTTCGAGACGCAGACGCTGCCCTCGGCGCTCGCGGCCGGCGGGTTCTCGGCGGCGGTGCCGTCATTCTTCTCCTGGCTCGGCGTCACCATGTATCTGACTC
>Ga0209624_10002483_pt1 | contig 13620 bp, 16 predicted proteins | sample JacPinW_OM2H0_O1_FD_188565 | JGI IMG/M metagenome (GOLD analysis project Ga0209624, IMG submission 188565) | Forest soil microbial communities from Algoma, Ontario, Canada - Jack Pine, Ontario site 1_JW_OM2H0_O1 (SPAdes) (version 2) | ecosystem: Environmental > Terrestrial > Soil > Boreal...
TCCCGCTGTTCACGCGCTTCCAGATCGAGAGCTAGATCGAGTCGGCCTACGCGCACAAGGTGCAGCTGCCCTCCGGCGGCAGCATCGTCATCGACCACAGCGAGGCCCTGGTCTCCATCGACATCAACTCCGCACGCGCCACGCGCGGCAGCGACATCGAGACCACCGCGACCAATACCAATCTTGAAGCCGCGGATGAGATTGCCCGCCAGCTTCGCATCCGCGACATCGGCGGGCTGATCGTCATCGACTTCATCGACATGGAGTCCACCAAGAACCAGCGCGAGGTCGAGGATCGCCTGCGCGATGCCATGAAGATGGACCGCGCCCGCATCCAGATCGGCCGCCTGTCGCGCTTTGGACTGCTGGAGATGTCGCGGCAGCGGCTGCGGCCCTCGCTCGGGGAATCCAGCCACATCGTCTGCCCGCGCTGCGTCGGCATCGGCAGTATCCGCAGCGTCGAGTCCATGACGCTCGCGGTGTTGCGCCTGATCGGCGAGGAGCTGCGCAAGGACCGCACTGCGCGCGTGATCGCCCAGGTGCCGGTGGCCGTTGCGACCTACCTGATCAACGAAAAGCGCGACTGGCTGCGCACGCTCGAGGACAAGAGCGAGACCGAGCTGATCATCGTCCCGAATGAGAATATCCAGACGCCGGAGTACTCGATCCGCCGGGTGCGCGATGATGAGATGGAACTGCCGGAACAGCGCCAGGCGAGCTACCTCATGCCGGCCGCACCGGAGGTCGTGGAACCTGGCAGCCAGGACAAGAAGCCCTCGGTGGAAGCGCCGGCCGTTGCGACGCTCTTGCCGACCACCTCCGCTCCGATCGCAGCAAGTCCTGCCGCAGCCCCGGCCGCGGTGGCAGCCTCAGCGCCGGCGCACACCGGCTTCTGGTCGCGCTTCAAGAAAATGCTGGCCGGCGAACCGGCGCGCATCGAGCCCGAGACGGCACAGCCCAGGAGCGAAGCCCCGGCCGCCCGCGCGCCGCGGCGCGATGAGGGTCAGCGACGCGAGCACTCGCGGCATCCGCGCTATGGGGATGGCGCACGACGTGACCGCGGAGACGGGCGCCGCGAGGGCCGCGGCGATCGGGATCGCAACCGCGACAACCGGGACCGCGATCGCAATCGCGACTCGGGACGCCGCCCGGAGCGCTCCGGCGAGCGCAGCAACGAGCCGCGTGCCGCGGCCGATCGCAGCGCTCCCAGCCGCGAACCGCTTGCGCCGCCCCAGGACGGACAACCCGCCCAGCCGGCAGAGCCACGTACCGATCGACCCGAGGGGACTCGAGGGCGCGGCCGGCGCGGCCGGCGCCGCGGACGGCGCGGTGGCGGCGGATCACGCGAGGGCGGTGTGTCGCAGGGCTCCGGCGAAGTGCGTACGGGCGAGTCCGCCGCCGCCCCGTCGGAGCCGGCCGTGAGCGGCAACGGCTCGCATGTTGCCGCGCCTGCACCCGAGCGCGTTGAACGCGCACCGGAACACGCACCGCGTGAGCCGGTTGCGCGCGAGTATCACGCCGAGCCGCGCGAGCTTGGCGCAACGCACGACGCCGCCCCGATCGCCCATTTCGAGCCACAGCCCAAGCCCGACACCGGCGGCCAGCAGAACAAGCCCTACGTGGTGTGGTCCTCGGCGCCGGTGCCGAGCGAGCCCACCGGCGGCCGCGAGCCGGAGGAATAGAGCGCGGGCGCCTCAGGCTGCGCGGGCACGCTCACGCAGGTGTGCGATGAGTCCCCGCGCGGCCGCTTCCACCAGATCGAGGACCTCCTCGAAGCCGTTGGGCCCGCCGTAATAAGGATCGGGGACCTCTTCGGGCGTGCCCGGCGGGGCGAATTCCAGGAACAGCCGCAGGCGCTCGCGTGCCGGCTCCGGAGCACGCCGGCGCAGCGCGCGCAGGTTCTCATGATCCATGGCCAGGATCAGATTGAAGCGCTCAAAGTCCAGCGGCTCCACAATGCGCGCCCGCAAGGCACTCAGGTCGTAGCCGCGGCGCGCCGCAGCCTGGCGCGTGCGCAGATCCGGCGCATCGCCCACGTGGTAGCCGGCGGTACCGGCTGAGTCCACCTCGAGCGCAAGATCGGGCGCCTCGCGCGCGGCAAGCGCCCGCACCACGGCCTCGGCGGTCGGCGAGCGGCAGATATTGCCCAGACAGACGAAGAGTATCCTCACACCGGCACTTACGACTGTAACTTGATGATTACGTATCTAATTGTGTCTCGATGCGTCTAGGGCTGTCCACTAACCTGTACCACACGATGCAGGGCGTAATAGGGAAGGCGCGCGTACGCGGATCACGCACACTCGGCAGGCCGCGGTTCTCTTAACACCTCACTAACAGTGCGGGCATTAGTGTGGCACGCGATGAAGCGCCGAGAGCGCCCGGTGGTGATATGGGCAACCTGAGCGTCGCATTCTCCGTTCTCGCCTCGCTGTTTTTTGTCTACCTCGTGGCGGCTACCTGGCGGTCGCGGGATAACTTAAACAGTCGCCGCAGGTCTAGCAAACGCTCACATGGCGGCTGATGTCTAGACCGCTACGTCAGCCCCCGCAGTGGTTACCGGGCGCAAGCTCCCGGTCCTAGGCGGACGGACGGTCCCACGCGTCCTCGATCCTCGCCAGGTGCGCGAGCAAATTCTCGCGGTGATCGTGCACTTGATCCGGAGCGGCAGTGTTCTCGGAACTGAACCAGCGCGCCAATTGCACCTCGACCTCAATCAAGAGGCCTATCGGATAGTCCCATGACGCCGAGGCCCGCATGATCCGCACCGCGCTCAGAGCCGCCCGCATCGCAGCGGGGTTTTCGCCCGGACCCAGATCGATGTACTGGTGCAGCTCGTCGCAGAGTCTTTCGACTTCGGGATTCATCACCCGACTCCGCTCGGATTTGTTGTTGCAGGATCGTACTGGAAGGGGCGCGCCGCACGTGTAGGTCCACACCTCATGCCTAGGGCAGCGCAAGTCCTACGCTGCTGATGCGTGCTAATCAGAGGGTTCCGACACCCGACAGCGTGAAGTCCCGACGCAGCGCTACCTCAATAGTCGCTAACTTCCTCGTGCCGCCGGGTGAGGGATTTTCCATAACGATTCGCACGGGAGTATCGCATGAGCCTGAAATCCGCTGTACGAAATGCCACGCAGGCCGTGGCCGATGCAATGTCGTTCGGCGAAGAGAGCGACGCAAGCAAGGACATCCTCAAAACGCTGAAAGACGAGCACAACGAGGTGAAGGAACTACTTTCCCAACTGGCAAAGGCCGCCGGTGCCGCGCAGCGAAAGGGGCTGGTCAAGCGGATCAAGAAAGCGTTGGTGCCACACACCAAGGCCGAGGAAAAGATCGTCTATGACGCCGTCCTGGCCCTGCGCGATACCGACGCCAAGGTCGATGGTTATGAGGGCTACCTCGAGCACGAGTGGGCCTCGAAAACGCTGCTGCGTCTCGGATCGATCGCGAACGCTGCATCGCCCGAGCACCGTGCAGCCGGCAAGGTTCTGAAGGAACTGGTCGAGCACCACATCCGTGAAGAGGAAACCAACGTCTGGGGCGATGTGAGAGCTCACTTCACGGACGAGCAGCGCGTGGCGATGAACCGGCGCTATCTGGCGGCGAAAAAGCGCGTCAGGGTTCCTTAGCCGCACTCGAAACGCCGGCGCGCAGCCTGAGGTGAGCTGCGCGCACCTTTTCGTATTCCAGCAGTGAGACGGGCTTCTACTGCGGGTTCTGTGCTTTCACACTATCGATCGCCCGCTGATAACCCGCGCAGGCCTTGCGCAACCTCTCCTTGTGCTGCTCGGTGATGTCCACCTGTCCTGAAGCGCTGACCTCGAGCAGTCGAAACCCAGGCGTCTGGGCGTGGCTTAAGTCCTCGTCACACTGCCGCTTGCGCCGCTCGAGATACTCCAATAGTTCGATGAGGTCCAAGGCAATGACTCCTTTGCTGCCATGCGGTGAAATTGGGCCCCGAGCGGCGTGCGCTGAAAATCAGAGCGTCTCGCCAATGGGGCGCTCGCAGTCGATCGATGCGCTGTGATGGCGCTCGGCCTTCGGTACAGGCGGCACCCTTGACGCACGACGCACCACCCGGATGGCCTCGTGCTGCAGTCCAATTCGGTCGCGACTGAAAGCGTCACGACCCCAGACGCTGCTCGTCAATGTGCTCGACGCGCAGCAACAGTATGCGTGGGCCGGGAAGCTGGGTCAGTCGGACGCAGGCTAGGAATCGACACGATTCGAAGCGCCCAAACTGTAGGCAGGCGCCGTCACAACCGGCCTCAAGGAGCACGGTAAGTCAAGTGCCGCGGCCCGGTTCCTCAAAGTGCCTCAACGGGCCTGACCCAAACAAAACGCCCGCGGATGCGGGCGTTCTCAGAGTTGCAATTCCAACTGTTTGCCGGCGGTTCGGCAGGCCCGCCGGCGCGCACCCTACCTCACGCTATAACCGCGACCCTCAAGACAGGCCCGCATCGCGCGCTGATAATCTGCGCGCCTGGCGTCGGCCTGATCCGCAGATACTCCCCCGCCCGACTGCGTGGGATCGTATCCGGTCTGCTGGTTGGCCCACTTGTGGCACTCGTACTTGTCGCTGGACTGCTGGTCCTGTGTCTGGCCGTTCTGCGGGTAGATGAACAGATCATCACTCTGCGGCGGCTGCGTGGTGCCGGCGGTCGGATCGGCAGGCGGCTGGGCAACCACATAGCCGTTCTGACTTGCATCCCAGTTGTAGTAGGTGTCGTTGGCGTAGTAGTACGGCATCCCGCCGAACCAGAGCGTGGTGTAGAAGGGCGGCAGCACCGGCACGAAAAAGCCGATGGGCGCGCCGACCACGACGAAGCCCGGTCCGCGCGGTGCATACCACACGCCGCCCGAGTAATAGTAACGGCCACCGCCGACGACGTACGGCCGCCCCGGGACCGCTCCCACGTACACGCCGCGATTCGTGTAGTAGTGGTTGTGCGCGTAATGCGCGTCGAAGTGCCCGGGAGGTCCGCCGGCACCGTGCTCGAAATGCTGCGCCTGCGCACTCAGCACCGTCAACGCAAGGGTTGCGATCAGAACACTACCGATTCGTGCACCAAAGCTCTTCTTCATAAATTCACCGTACGCTGTAGCCGCGGGCATCCAGGCACGCGCCGATCGCGCGCCGGTAGTCGGCCGCCTTCTGTTCCTGCTGGGCCATCGCCTGGCGGTTCTGCGCCACCGCCGCCTGCGCCTGCTGCTGGTTGATCGCGTTGGCCTGCGCATTGGAGGCATCGCCCACACTGCCGATCGCCCCGCCGACGACGGCGCCGGCCAGGGCGCCCCCCGCGGCCTGCCAGGGCCTGGAGATCGCAGCACCGATGATGGCACCGGTGATGGCGCCGATGGCGGTATTGGTTCCCGGAGGCGGACCTGCTGAGACGATCCGCACGCGATCGTGCGGGGGCACTCCCGGGGCGCTCGGATCAAATCCGGTCTGCTGGGTGGCCCACTGGCTGCACTCGTAGTGGTCGCGGTCCTGCTGCTCGGCCGGCTGCCCATGCAGCGGGTAGGCATACACCTCGGTATTCGGCGGCGGCGCTGACGGCGGCGGCGGCGGCGGCGGCATCGGGCGCGGCGGCGGCGCGGTGACGCAACCGGCCAGCAGGACGCCGGCCGAAGTAAGGGCTGCGCATACCAGCGCGGCACGAAGAATGGTCTGGCTTCGGTTCATCATCGGTTGGGTTCCATGCTGCAAGCGCATTGGTAAATCGCTGAACGTTGATTGCGGGCTCACGGTTGACAGTTCAAGTCCTGTAACCAACATCATTTTCGACGCCGTATCTGGGATGCAAGTTCCTTGACACAGAAGGCCTTGCAACCCCCGGAACATCGCCCTGGGCCGCCTAAACTGTGAAAAATTGTTACCGAATCGCCAGCCGCCACACCCAAAGACGAAGTGTAGCCCTTCACGAGCTCTGCAGGGCGAACAGCGCGTTGACGCGTTCAAGATCTGCGAAGGTGTTCACGTCCGGGCCCGGCCGTTCCAGGGCATCGCCGACGTAAATCGACAGCCCGTGCTCGAGGGCACGCAGCTGCTCGAGCTTCTCGCGCTCCTCGAGGCGCCCCTCGGGCAGCTGCGCCACGCGCAGCAGGGCTTGCACGCGATAGGCATAAATGCCGCAGTGCCGCCGCGCGCCGCCGTAGCTTTTCTGGCTGTGGATTCCGGCCGCCGCGGCATCTCGATTCCACGGAATCGGCGCGCGGCTGAAATACAGCGCCATGCCCCGCACATCGCTCACCACCTTCACGATGTTGGGATCGAGCAGTTCTCCGACCGACTCAAGCGGCGTGGCGAGCGTTGCGATGTCGGCTGTTGGCTGGCCCGCCAAGAGCGCCGCCACCTGGCCGATGAGCGCGGCGGGCATGAGTGGCTCATCGGCCTGAACGTTGACCACGATGTTGTGGGGCGCCCAGCCGCGCACCCGCGCCACCTCCGCGATGCGGTCGGTGCCGGAGCGATGGGCCTGCGCGGTCATCACGATCTCGGCGCCGAAGGAGTGAGCGGCGCTCACGATCAGATCATCGTCGGTGGCGATCAGGACCTCGCGCGCACCTGAGGCGCAGGCGCGCTCGTAGACCCACTGCAGCATCGGCTTGCCGGCGATCGGCAGCAGCGCCTTGCCGGGCAGACGTGTCGAACCGTAGCGCGCCGGAATGACCACCTGGAACAGTTGCGGATCTCCGGAGAATGCGTACTTTCAGCGCTCGAGCAGAGGATCATCGGCGGCGAGCTGGCGCGCCTCCTCCTCGAGCATCACCGGCACCGCGTCGCGGATGGGGTAGGCAAGCCGGTCCATGCGGCACACCAGCACCTGCGCCTCGCGCTTGAATAACAGCGTGCCCTTGCAGACCGGGCAGGCCAGGATCTCCAGCAGTCGTGCATCCATCCTAAGTCGACCTCGCTTAAGGTGCAGCGCCGCGAACCTTCGCCAATACGCGCGCCAGCAGTTCACGGGCCTGCGGCGCGCTGAACTGCGCGCTGACCGGAACGTACCACAGTCGCGGGTCGCTGAGCGGTGCGCATTTTACGGCATCCTTCTCGGTCATGAGTACCGGCAGCTCATCGCCGAAGGAAAGCTCCGCAACGCTCAGCGGATGGTGATCCGCAAAAGCGTGCTCCTGGAGCTCGATGCCGTACGCGCGCAGCGCGGCAAAGAAGCGCGCCGGATTGCCAATGCCGGCCACGGCGTGCACGCGCTGGCCGCCGAAGGCGCCAAGACTGCGCGCGGGCCGAAGCCCATCGAGGCTGAGCGCCTGCGCGCCCTCAAGCCGCATGGTGAGTGCGCCGGCGGGCAAGCCCCGCAGCGAGGCGTGCTCGGGCGCACCGTTCACCACGATGGCATCGGCCCGCCCTAACCGCTCCAGCGGCTCGCGCAGCGGGCCGGCGGGCAACAGGCGGCCGTTGCCAAAGCCGCGCGCACCGTCGATCACCACGATCTCGCAATCGCGCGCCAGATGCAGGTGCTGCAGTCCGTCATCGGCCAGGATGACATCTACGCGCGCGGCCAGCGTGCGGGCGGCGGCGACCCGGTCGCGCGCGACGACGGTCGGGCAGGCGCTGCGGCGCGCGAGGATCAGCGGCTCATCGCCGACCTCTCGCCAGCTCGAGCCGGCCGCCACGGCGCGCGGCACTCCGCTGTCACGGCTGCGGTAGCCGCGCGAGACGATTCCGACGCGCAGCCCCGCTGCGGTGAGCTCGCGCGCAAGCCACACGGTGAGCGGCGTCTTGCCGGTGCCGCCCACGGTGAGGTTGCCCACCACCACGACCGGCCTGCCGGCCCGCGCGCTGGCGAGCCAGCCCGCCTCGTAGGCGCGCCGCCGCACGGCGATGAGCGCGCCGTATACCCAGCTGAGCGGCTGCAGCAGCGAGCGGCGTGCGCGCTCGTCGTACCACGCCCGGGTGAGCTGCCGCTCCATGACGCTTAAGCCTTCAGTCGGAGAACTGCAGACGATGCAGCTGAGCGTACAGGCCGCCCTGCGTCAGCAGCTGCGCGTGCGTACCGCACTCGGCGATCCTGCCGGCATCGAGTACGATGATCCGATCGGCCTGCTCGACGGTCGAGAGTCGGTGGGCGATGATGAAGGTCGTGCGGTTACGCACCAGCTGCGCAAGAGCCGCCTGGATGTGACGCTCGGCCTCGCTGTCGAGGGCGGAAGTGGCTTCATCGAGAATCAGGATCGGTGCGTCCTTGAGCAATGCCCGCGCAATGGCGATGCGCTGGCGCTGGCCGCCCGAGAGCAGCATGCCGCGATCGCCCACCAGCGCGTTCAAGCCGCCCGGCTGATCGCGCACGAACTCGAGTATGTGCGCAGCTTCCGCGGCACGCTCGATCGCCTCATCCGGCGCCGTGCGCCCGAAGGCGATGTTGTTGCGGATGGTGTCATCGAACAGCACGACATCCTGGCTCACCACCGCAATCTGCTCGCGCAGGTTCTTCAGCTGGTACTCGCGCACATCGTGTCCGTCGACGCGCACGCTGCCCGCGCCCACGTCGTAGAAGCGCGGCAGCAGATTGACCAGCGTCGACTTACCGCTCCCCGAGCGGCCGACGATGGCCAGGCTTTCGCCGGCTTCGATCTCGAGCGACACGTCCGACAGCGCCGCCGGCCGATCGCGCAGGCCGTCGGCTGCACCCGCCACTGCCGCGCCGGCGGGGTAGGAAAATGACACGTGCTCGAATTTGACGGCTCCGCGCACCCGCACGGCCCGCAAGCTGCCGCCCTGCGGCTCCACCGGCTCATCGAGCACCTCGAACAGGCTCTGCGCGGCCGCAATGCCCTGCTGCAGCGGACCGGATACGCCGACTAGATCACGCAGTGGCTGCGCGATGCTGACGAGGGCCACGATGAAGCCGGCCATGGCGGCCATGCTCATGCGCCCATGCAAGGCATCCGCCATGGCGATCGCCAGCACGATCGCCGAGCCGACGGCGGTCACCTCCTGCACGACCGGGTTGGAGATTCCCCGCGTCAGGATCAGCTTCATGTTGGAGCGGCGGTTGTGCTCGTTGACCGCATCGAATTGAGCGTCCAGGTGCGGCTCGGCGTTGTACACCTTGATGAGGCGCGGGGCCTCGAAGCCATCCTTCGCCACCCGCGTCACGTCCCCCATCGAGTCCTGGATACGGCGGCTGTAGCGGCGGAATTTGTGATTGATGATCGATACCAGCCAGCCGACCAGCGGTCCCATGATCAGCGCAAAGAAGGTCAGTCGCACGTTGGTGTACAGCAGCCAGCCGATGGAGCCGACGATGGTGAGCGAGGTGCGCACCGCGGTGTTGACCGAGTCGGTCGCGGCCTGGCCGATCTGCTCGCTGTTGTAGGTGAGGCGCGAGAGCATGGTGCCCACGGAATGCCGGTCGAAGTAGCCGATCGGCAGTTGCAGGGTGTGGCGGAACACCTCGCGCCGCAGCTGGCTCACGATCTGCCGGCCGACATAGCCCATGAAGTAGGTCTGGGTGAAGTCACCGAGGCCGCGCAGGGTGAAAAGACCCACCAGCGCGAGCGGCAGCCACACCAGGGTGCGCGGATCCCGCTGGATGAGCGTGCCGCCGACGAATTCCCGGGCGAACGGCGCAAAGGCCACCATGGTCGCCGAGAACAGTGCGCCGCCGAGCATGCCGAGAATGAAGCGGCCGCGATGCGGAGCAAGGTAGCCGAGCAGTCGGCGGTAGGCTGCGAACGCACCGCTGCGCTGCGGCGCTGCGCCTGCGGTGCTCGTCAGCGCTCGGCTGGTGTCGTTCAAGGCTTGCCCGCCGGCTCTTCCTTGACGGTTGCGATGTTGACTTCCGCGAACCCCAAGCGCCCGAGCACGTCCATGGCGGTGATGACGGACTGGTGCGTCGCGCGGGCATCGGCGCGCAGCGTGACGCGCATGGTGCGGTTGCTGCCGGCGATCTTGATCAGCGCGGCGCGCAGGGTCTCGGGGCTGGAGTTAATGAGCTCACGGTCGTTCACCATGTAGCTGCCCTGCTGCGAGACACTCACGATGAGCGGCTCACCGCCGACCTTCTCGGTGGGGACGGCACTGGCCTGCGGCAGGTGGACCCGCAGCCGCCCCTCGTCGGTGAATCGGCTCGACAGGATGAAGAACACCACCAGCAGCAGCACCACGTCGATCAGCGAGACGACGTTGATCTCCGGCTCCTCGTGACGACTCGGTCGTAAGTTCATCTGGGCGGCCCGGCTTGCAAAGCGCTCATGCCACGGCTGCGGGCGTCGTGCGCTCGCGCGTGCGCGCCGCCTCCAGCGCATCCGCCATGCGGATCGCCTGCTTCTCCATTTCCACGACGATTCCCTCGACCCGGCCGCGCAGGTAACGGTAGAAGATCAGCGCGGGAATGGCGACGCACAGGCCGGCGACCGTACAGATCAGCGCCTCGGCGATGCCGCCGGAGAGGGCGCGCGGATCCCCCATGCCGCCCGCCTCGATGGCGTTGAAGGAGCGGATGATGCCGGTCACGGTGCCGAGCAGCCCGAGCAGCGGGGAGACCCCGGCGATAGTGCCGAGCGTGTTGATAAAGCGCTCAAGTTCATGCACCACGTGACGACCGGTGTCCTCCAGGCGCTCCATCAGGATCTCGCGCGGGCGGTGGCGGTTGGCAAGGCCGGTCGCCAGGAGCCGCCCGAGCGGGGAGTTCTGCTCGAGCGCTGCGATCACCTTGTCGTTGATCTGGTTCGCTTCGATGAGCTGCCAGACCCTGTGCGGCAGTTCCCGCGGCAGCACGCGCTTGTCCTGCAGCGTCCACAGCCGCTCAAGGATGATGGCCGCCGCCACGATCGAGCACAGAATGATCGGCCACATCAGCGGGCCGCCGGCCCGAACTATTTCCCACATCCGAAGGCGACCTCGCAGCGCCCGAAACTGCAAATGCGGCATCATACCGGAGGGGAGCGGCCGCTCAAGGAAACTACCGTCTAAGCGGCCGCATAATGAGTGCCCGGCCGCACATATGGCGCGGCAGGGCTCCGGCTGCGGGTGCTTCTGGTACCCTCTTTGGTCCGATGCCGCGAGCGCTGCTTAAGAAGTTCCTCCCCGCCCAGCAAGCACTGCGCAAGCGCTGGCTGCTGCGGCTTTTCGGCGACCGCCTGTCCGACCCGCTGCTGTGGGGCCTGCACCGGCGCGGCGTGACCTATGCGTTCGGGGCGGGACTTGCGATCTGCTTCGTGCCGCTGCCGGTGCACCTGCTGCTGGCGGTGAGCATTGCGGTGATCTGGCGGATTAACATCCCGGTCATCTGCGGCACCACCTTCCTGGTCAATCCCTTTACCGCAGTCCCGGTGTACTACCTGGCTTACCGGGTAGGCGCGGCCTTGCTGCACGTGCCGCGCCAGCATTTCAAATTCCATCCCACGCTTGAGTGGTTCCGCCACGGCCTGCTGCCGGTGTGGCAGCCGTTCGTCGCCGGCTGCATCGCCTGCGCGTTCATCGCAGGACTGCTCGGCTGGGCGGGGCTCGAGCTCGTGTGGCGCTGGCAGGTGACCAACCGCTACCGCACCCGCCACGCCACGCAGTCGGTCTGAAGCCCCCGCGCCGCGCGCAAGCTTACGCGCGCGCGGTCAGGGTGCCGCGCTCCAGTTCGTACACGCGCTCCATGCGAGCGGCGAGCCGCAGGTCGTGCGTGACCACCACCAGGCTCGTGCCGCGCTCGCGATTGAGTTCGAGCATCAGGGCAAAGACCGCTTCGGCGTTGCCGCCATCGAGATTGCCGGTCGGCTCATCGGCGAGCACGACGCGCGGCTGCGTGACCAGGGCGCGCGCCACGGCGGCGCGCTGGCGCTCGCCGCCCGAGAGCTGATGCGGGCGGTGCTCCAGCCGCTCGGCGAGGCCGACGCGCTCCAGCAGCGCGCGCGCGGCGCTGCGCGCCGCGGCGATCTTGCTGCGCCGTACCAGCAGCGGCATGGCCACGTTCTCCAGCGCCGAGAATTCCGGCAACAGGTGATGGAACTGGTAGACGAAGCCGAGCGCGTGGTTGCGCAGTGCACCGCGCTCGCTCTCGGTGAGCGCGTGGATGTCGCGGCCCGTGATGCGCACCTCACCGGAGGTCGGCGGGTCGAGTCCGCCCAGGATCTGTAGCAGCGTGGTCTTGCCCGAGCCCGAGGCGCCGACGATCGCCACCCGCTCGGCGGCGGCCACGCTCAACGTCACGCCCTGCAGCACCGGCAGCACCACCGGCCCCTGGCGGAAGCTCTTGTGGACGGCGCGGGCCTCCAAAACGCAGTCACTCATGTCGCAATGCCTCCGCGGGGGCGGTGCGCGATGCGCGCCACGCCGGGTAGATGGTCGCCAGTACGCACAGCACCAACGCGACGCCGCAGACCCTGAGCACGTCCGCCCACTCGACATAGGCCGGCAGGTCGCTCATGTAATAGACGCGCGCATCGAGGAACTGGGTGCCGAGGAGGCGCTCGAGCCCCCCGACCAGCGACTCGAGATTGTCGGCGAGCAGTGTGCCGAGCGCGGCCCCGGCGAGGGTTCCGGCCAGTCCGATCAGCGTCCCCTGCACCGCGAAGGTCAGCAGCACGTTGCGCGGACCGGCGCCGAGGGTGCGCAGGATGGCGATGTCGGTCTGCTTCTCCTTCACGATCATGACGAGAGTTGCGACGATGTTGAAGGCCGCCACGGCCACCAGCATCAGCAGGATCATGAACATCATCGACTTGGTGATCTCGATGGAACGGAAGAAGTTGGCGTGGTCCTGGGTCCAGTCGCTGACATAGAAGCCGTTGCCGCCGAGCGCCAGTGCCACGCGACGCACCAGTGCCGGGGCATGCAGCGGGTCGGCAAACGCCAGCCGCAGCCCGGTGACGCCGGCGTCGGAGCGAAACAGCCGCGCCGCATCGCTCAGGTGCACCAGCGCCAGTCCCCGGTCGTATTCATACATGCCGGAATGGAACAGGCCCACCACTTTGAAGCGGCGCATGCGCGGCACGACGCCGGTGGGCGTCGCCGAGCCCTCCGGCGCGATCAGCACCACCGAATCGCCCACGCGCGCGTTCAACTCATGCGCGAGTGCGCTGCCGAGAATGATCGTGTAGCTGCCCGGCGCGAGGTCAGCGAGGCGGCCGGCACTTAAGTGCTGCGCCAGCCCGGTGGCGCGGCCCTCCTCCTGCGGCAGTACGCCACGCACCTGGGCACCGACCATGCGCCGACCCTCGGCAAACATCGCCTGGCTCTCGATGTAGGGCACCGCCGCAGTTACGCCCGGCTGGCTGCGCACCTTCGCCTGCAGGGTGCGCCAGTCGGTGAGCGAGCCGTCAAGACCCATGATGGTCGCATGCGAGGTCACCGCGAGGATGCGGCTGCGCAGCTCGCGCTCGAAGCCGTTCATGACCGACAGCACCACCACCAGAGTCGCTACCCCGAGCATCAGTCCGCATACCGACATCAGCGCGACGAACGACACGAAGCCGCGGCGGTGCGTCGAGCGCAGGTAGCGCGTGCCGATGAGCCATTCGTAAGCGTTCATGGCCTACTCGTAGCGCAGCGCTTCGGCGGGCGCGGTGCGCGCGGCACGGATGGCCGGATACACGGTGGCAAGTCCGGTCAGCGTCAGGGCGGCAACGGCGATGGTGACAATGTTGTTCCAGCGCACCTCCGAG
>Ga0209624_10002486_pt1 | contig 13606 bp, 11 predicted proteins | sample JacPinW_OM2H0_O1_FD_188565 | JGI IMG/M metagenome (GOLD analysis project Ga0209624, IMG submission 188565) | Forest soil microbial communities from Algoma, Ontario, Canada - Jack Pine, Ontario site 1_JW_OM2H0_O1 (SPAdes) (version 2) | ecosystem: Environmental > Terrestrial > Soil > Boreal...
GGCGGGCAAAGCGCCAAATGCTGATCGCATTGGCTGCGAAACTTCCGCCTTGCGTGGTCGCGATGGAAGCGTGCTGCGGGGCCCATCATCTCGGTCGCGTCTTCGCCGGTCATGGGCACGACGTCGGGCTGACGTCTCCCGAGTCCGTCCGACCCTATGTCAAAGCGCAGAAGAACGACGATCGTGACGTCGAGCGGATCGCGGAGGCGGCGACACGCCCGACCATGCGGTTTGTCGGGCCAGGAGCCGCTCGACATGCAGACGCTTCATTAGGATGGTCGGGGTTGACGCCGAGGACACGCGGGACTTCCCTCTGTTCTTTGTTAAGAGAAAGCCATTCCTCTTTCAAGGTCAGCGGGAATTCATGTCTAAGGTCATGGATCTACTGATTCAGGCCTCCCAGTTGGATGAAGCGCGCGCTGCGAAATTGTCCTCGTTCAGCATCGGCTTCGATATCGCGTCTGCTGTCGCAAAGGCTGCGAAATCTGTCGGCCTGGCTCCTTCTAACAACGCTGACATTCCCTACTCCTCGTTGCTTATTCTATATTCCCGCCATCGCGGGGCTCCAATGTTGGCGCGTTTGTACGGCGAAGTCATACAGCGGCATCTTCGCGGTGCGCCGACCGTTCTTGCGCGCTACCGCGAAGACCGTGCCCAAATGCACAACCTGAAATGCTGGTTCCGGTTTGAAGACGAGGCGTGGGAATTGGCCATTGATACGAAAAACGACGATAGATAGAGGAATACAGGGCGTCGAACTTCCGGATTCTCGCCGGTTTTGATGTAGCTCCACTGACCGCTAGATCTGAAAGCCCACCCAAGGGCGGCAGCGCGCGCTGTTTGTTTGCCCTGGCCCCGATCGGCTCAGAAACTGAAAGATTGTTGCGCTGCCTCTGGCGGCTGAAGGCGAACGCCCTCCAGTTCGAGCATGCGGGTCTTTGTTCTTGAGCCGCCGGGCGCGGAGAAACCGCCGATTTTACCGCCGGCCGCCAGCACTCTGTGACAGGGAATGATCAAAGGCGTCGGATTCTTGGCCATCGCCTCGCCGACATAGCGGGCCGCTTCGCGGCCGGCGCCGACCTCCTTCGCCAGTGCGCCGTAGGTGGTCGTGCGCCCCCAGCCGACCCGGCGCAAGATATCATAAACCTGCGCAAAGAAAGCGTCCTCGCCGGCGAGGTCGAGCTGAACCTGCGAGAAGTCGGTTTCCTCGCCGGCGAAATACCGCTTCGCAGCCTCGACGACCGCCGCGATGTCTTCCGGCGGCGCGCCCGGCTCCGCGCCAGAGGCGCGGCGGCGCACCAGCCGTTCGGTGGCTTCGGCGGTTTTTGTCGGCAATTGAAAGCGCGCGACCCCTGCGTCGCTCCAGGCGATCGCGCAGAAGCCCATGGCCGTCTCAAAGACATGATAGTGCTGGGCGGCATCCTGGCTCATGGCATTGCTTCCGGTTTTTGTCACCAAGGAAACATGCGCCGTCGAGCCCCAAATTCAACCCGATTCCTGCCATCGCATTCCGTTGCCTACGAGCACAAGATGCGGACGTAAACCGCGCCGTCGCCTGTCACGATCATCGGATGGATGCGCGGTGAGACCAAAGGCGACGAAGAGCGGCATAGTTTGTGCCTTTTCGAGCGACGTCAGTCGCGGACCATATCGGCAAGGGCATTTCGCGTCGCCGCGCTAGGGATACTAAAGAGGCCGCCGTAAGGCTGATCCAAATCCGCGATTACCCCGACTGCGACCGCGATAGAAAGCGCGCTCAGGGCGATGATAATTCCGGACACGGGATTGGGTCGCGCAATGAGTCCGAAGCTTGCAAAAAGGATCACCAGCCAGATCGACAACACGCCGTAGAAGGGTGGGGAAATCGAACTGGTGGATTCTTCAATAATGTCCCAGCGGCTCCTGAGAAAAGAAGAGTATTCGGCTGTGCAATCCGCAAGGACGCGCTCTTGAACGGCGTTTTTGGGGGAAAGTTCACGCAATTCCGTCCTGATGGTATTGAGGAGAGCCGTCAGCGACACGCCTTCGCCCAAGACCGGATCTTTCGACACGTCGGGATGAGAAACGTCCTTGGGCGGGGGTTCATCTGGCCAAGTGCTCGAGAGCACGGCCGCCACATATCCCCGAAACTGCTGTCGCATGTGCGCCGTCTCCGGTCCGTAATCCCGCAGGCATTGGTCGACCTGGACAAGCTGGCCTGCGAAACCTCCGTCGTTGCGGGAGGCCTGCTGAAATTGGGTCGTCACGGCTCCCGTCAGAAGACCAAGCACGATGGAGGTGAAGGTCACGAGTAGCGAAATCGTGACTTGTACGAGCGCCATCGTTTCGGGTGAGCGATGTTTTTCCGGGAGCTTTGCTTTGACGTAAGAACCAAGCGCAGCGGCTCCGCATAGAACAAAAAAAAGTGCGCCAGCCAGCGCCAGGTCATTCATTCAGGCCTCCGCCTCGGTCAGGCGCCATATGATATCGACCAGCGTGGTGCCAGTCTCTAATGAGCTGTTCAGTCCCTGCATTCACAACAACGAGGGCTGGTCCCGTCGCTCGAAACGGAGTTCATAGGGTCTTGCACTGGATAACCTGCCGCTTAATGGCGCTGACGGGCGCGGAAAAGACGATGGCCGCGTCCGTGGAGCGGCCTGCGTCTTTGAACCACGCTCCGCCTCAGTAGCCGCCGCCTCCGTGCTGGTAGGCAAAATCGATCCCGGCCTGAACTTCTCCCATCGCGTGTTCGATGAGGCGCATGGCCCGCTCGCGATGGCCGCCCTTGTTCGGCGTCGACGCCTGCAAGGACTGCATCGCGGCTTCGAGCGCGGACAAGGCGCGCTCCATATTGCCCTGATAGGCCAAAGTGGGCGTCGATGTTAGCGCCAAAGCGGGCGCGGCGGCGACGCCGGCGGCGGCTATCAGAAGCAGATCGCGGCGGCAGGGCGTGGAAGTCATTGTTTCCTGTTCCTTTGTGATCGTGGCGGAGGGAAGGGCTCCTCGGCCGGAGTGTTCTTTCGACTCGGCGGCCGATTCCTTTATCCTAGAGATCGCCGGAGAGATAAGCAGCTTGTCGAGGCCGCGCTCTCCCGGATGACGTACCGTAATTTGTTGACAACAACACGCGAAGCTCCAGCCTCGGTCTAGCGGGATCTAGATACTCTGTGGTCGCCCTTTTCCTGGCTCCTGATTCGCCCCATATTGCGCTCATGCCCGCCCCCCGAAAATCCGCCTCTGGGCCGAAGTCCAAGGCCTCGCGGCCCGAAGTCCATCCGCTCGGTGAGCATCTCGCCGAGTTGCTCAATCCCGCTCTGGTCGAGCCGAAGCCGCAAGGGTTTGGCGAAGCCCCGCAACCCAGGTTCGAGACCCCCGCGCCGGAAAGCCATCCGCGCGGCCTGACCGGAGCGGCGGTATCGGCCGATTCGCTCAAAGCGCTGCTGGAGGAGGGCGACCCCAACATCCGCAACCGGCCTCCGTGGCTGCCGCATCGGCCGCCGCGCCCGGACAAGTCCGAGGGTGGGCGGGCCTTTCGCGTCGTGTCGGAGTTTGAGCCGAAGGGCGACCAGCCGCAGGCGATCGAGGAGCTAGTGAAGGGCGTTCGCGGCAACGAGCGCGATCAGGTGCTGCTCGGCGTGACCGGTTCGGGTAAGACCTTCACCATGGCCAAGGTGATCGAGGCGACCCAGCGGCCGGCTTTGGTCCTCGCGCCCAACAAGACGCTGGCCGCGCAGCTCTATGGCGAGTTCAAGAGCTTCTTCCCCGACAACGCCGTCGAGTATTTCGTCTCCTACTACGACTATTACCAGCCCGAGGCCTACGTCCCGCGCACCGACACCTATATCGAGAAGGAATCCGACATCAACGAGCAGATCGACCGCATGCGCCACTCGGCCACGCGGGCGCTGCTCGAGCGCGACGACGTCATCATCGTCGCCTCCGTCTCCTGCATCTACGGCATCGGCTCGGTTGAGACCTACACCGCGATGACGTTTTCGTTGAAGCTCGGCGACAAGGTCGACCAGCGCCAGCTCGTGAAGGATCTCGTCGCGCTGCAGTACAAGCGCGTGCAGGCCGGCGACTTCTCGCGCGGCCTGTTTCGCGTGCGCGGCGACACGATCGAAGTGTTTCCCGCTCACTACGAGGATCGCGCCTGGCGCATCGGGCTGTTCGGCGACGAGATCGAGTCGATCGTCGAGTTCGATCCGCTTACCGGTGTGAAGACGCAGGACCTCGAGTTCGTCAAAGTCTACGCCAATTCGCACTATGTGACGCCACGTCCGACGCTGTTGCAATCCATCGAGGGGATGAAGCTCGAGCTCAAGGTGCGCCTGGATCAGCTCCATGCGCAGGGGCGGCTTCTCGAGGCGCAGCGGCTCGAGCAGCGCACCCTGTTCGATCTCGAAATGCTGGAGGCGACCGGCTCCTGCGCCGGCATCGAGAACTATTCGCGCTATCTGACGGGCAGGAGGCCCGGCGAGCCGCCGCCGACCCTGTTCGAATATCTGCCCGACAACGCGCTCGTCTTCACTGACGAGAGCCATGTGACGATCCCGCAGATCGGTGGCATGTACAGAGGCGACTATCGGCGCAAGGCGACCTTGGCCGAATACGGCTTCCGCCTGCCGTCGTGCATGGACAATCGGCCGCTCCGGTTCGAGGAATGGGAGGCGATGCGGCCCCAGACCGTGCATGTCTCGGCGACGCCGGGCCACTGGGAGATGGAGCAGACGGAAGGCGCATTCATCGAGCAGGTGATCCGCCCGACCGGCCTCATCGACCCGCCGGTCGAGATCCGCCCGGCGCGGAGCCAGGTCGACGACCTGCTCAGCGAGGTCAAGGAGGTCGCTCGGCGCGGCTATCGCACGCTGGTCACGGTGTTGACCAAGCGCATGGCCGAGGACCTGACCGAATATCTGCATGAGAACGGCGTGCGCGTGCGCTACATGCACTCGGACATCGACACGATCGAGCGCATCGAAATCATCCGCGATCTGCGCCTGGGCGCATTCGACGCGCTAGTCGGCATCAACCTGTTGCGCGAAGGCCTCGACATTCCCGAATGCGCGCTCGTCGCCATCCTCGACGCCGACAAGGAAGGCTTCCTGCGTTCCGAGACCTCGCTCGTGCAGACCATTGGCCGCGCGGCGCGCAACGTTGACGGCAAGGTGGTGCTCTACGCCGATGTGGTCACCGGCTCGATCACGCGCGCCATGGAGGAGACCGAGCGGCGGCGCGAGAAGCAGACCGCCTATAACGAGGCGCACGGCATCACGCCGTCATCGATCCGGCGCGGCATCCAGGACATTCTGGGCTCGGTCTACGAGGCCGATCACGTGACGGTCGACATTGGCCTCGCCGACGCTCCGGCCATCGGCCACAATCTGCAAGCGACGATCGCCGATCTCGAGAAGCGGATGAGGGAGGCGGCGGGCAATCTCGAATTCGAGGAAGCCGGTCGCATGCGCGACGAGATCAAGCGCCTGCAATCGGTCGCGCTCGCGGTCGGCGACGACCCGATGGCGCGCCAGATGGACATCGAGGCGACGGCCGGGTCTTACGCCGGCGAGCGCCCCTTCGGCCGCGCCGCCAACCTGCCCTCGACCCGCCCGCGCAAACCCACCGACGCCGACATGGGCCCGCACAATTGGGGCGGCGGCGAAGCCCGCCCAAAGGGCGGACGGATGAAGGGGCGAAGGCGGGGGTGAGGCCTACCCGTCTCCCTCGGGAAGATGGGTCGAGGTGCGGGCCTAAATCTTGGGGTTGGCCGCGTTCGAGCCCCAACCATTTCCGAGCCCGGAACGAGGCTTTTCAATCGCTTGCGGCACCATTTCCGAGTGACTTGGGTCGGGCGCGGGCATCCGTCTCCAAGAACCGGCCGCCAGCCGCCAACGTGACGCTTGGCCCTCATAATATATACTATATGTATTTGTATTTCTGGTCCGCACTCTTATACCCTCTCGATCGTCTCTCCGGAGGCGTGCAGAAGTTGCTCCGATCCTTTCGGCGCTGCCATCTTTCGATGTGTCGCCGCTTCGGCGCGATGTCCGCCGATTAAGTGAGCTTGATCGAACCGAAGTCGATCTATAACGCGGCCTTTCCGACACACGTTGGCAGACCATCTCGTCAAGTTGGCGAGTGGCGTCTTGGCAGCCGTTCTTCGATAATAAGACGGAGGTTTGCGTATAATGGCGGAGTCCACAATCAGGGAACTTCCGGCGGCCGGGACGCCGCGCTTCGCGACGCTGACGGCCCACCGGCTGTGGCTGATCGACAACGCCCGCGCCCTCTTCGAGTTCTTCCAACGTCCCGCCTTCAATCCGGCGGGCGGCTTCTTCTCGTTAGATGAGAACGCGCGGCCTCTGGCGCCGAAGTCCGGACACAAAGGCGCGAACCGGCACGTGCACGAGACGTCGCGAATGGTCCATGCTTTCGCCATCGCGCATCTCATGGGGCTGCCGGGCGCCGACCGTATCGTCGACCATGGGCTAGCTTTCCTGTGGGAACGGATGCGGGACGGCGAGCACGGCGGCTATTTCTGGGCCGTGGATGACGAGAAACCCACCGACCCGACGAAGCAAGCGTATGGCCATGCCTTCGTCCTACTCGCCGCCTCGTCCGCGATGTGCGTGGGCCATCCCGACGCTCCGCGTCTGATCGAGGACGTGACGCAGGTCATCGAGGACAAATTCTGGGACAAAGCCGCCGGCGCAAGCACCGAAGAATACAATCCCGATTGGTCGCCAATAGGGACTTATCGCGGCCAGAATTCCAACATGCATCTCACCGAAGCGTTGATGGCCGCCTTCGAGGCGACGGGCGACCGTGGCTATCTCGACAAGGCCGAGAGCATCGCATCATTGATCATCGATCGCCACGCCCGCAACGAGGGTTGGCGGGTGGCCGAACATTTCACCGAGAGTTGGGATGTCGACCGGGAATATAAGGGGGATCCGATGTTCCGCCCGAGCGGCACGACGCCCGGCCATGCGCTCGAATGGAGCCGCTTGCTCGTCCAGCTTTGGGAACTTGGAGGCCGCAGTAAGGCATGGATGATCGAAGCCGCGGCAGAGCTGTTCCGTAAGACGGCATCCATCGGCTGGGACCGGAAGCTTGGCGGCTTCTACTACACGCTCGACTGGAGCGACCGACCGGATCAAAAGGATCGTTACTGGTGGCCTTGCGCCGAGGGAATCGGCGCAGCCGCTGCGCTCGGCTCCGTCAACGCCGACCCGATCTACGAGGAATGGTACCGGGGCATCTGGAGCTTCCTCGCCACGCATGTGATCGACAAGAGGCATGGCTGGCAGCCCGAGCTCGACAGCGCGCTTCATCCCGTCTCGCGCGTTTTCGAAGGACGTCCGGATATCTACCATGCAGTTCAGGCCTGCCTCATCCCGCTCTTTCCCGTGGACGGCAGTCTCACCCGGCAGCTGAAGCGCAACGGCCTCAAACTATAGACGCGCTTTTTACGGCTTGTAGGGGATCCTCAATCCCAAGCGGGGGGCGATGGACCCGCCGGCCTATGAGGTTCCCTGGCGCCTCGCTTGGGAACCGTCTTGGTCCGCCTGCCCCGCCCGCGCAAAGGGAGCCGTTCCCTCCACCTCTCCGCCCCACCATGTGATGAGCCGCGCGCCGCGCTGGTCGCGCGCGTAAATCCATAGCCAGTTGATCGCGACGCTCAGCCGATTGCGCACCCCGATCAGAAAGTAGATGTGGGCGAAGCCCCAGAGCCACCAGGCCGGCGCGCCCTTGAGCTTGATCCAGCCGAAGTCGATCACCGCGCGCCGCTTGCCGATCGTCGCGAGGTCGCCGGCATGCTTATACTGGAACGGCAGCGGCGCCGGCGCGCCGCTCACCCGGGCGCGGATAACGCTGGCGACGTAGGCGCCCTCCTGCTTGGCGGCTGGCGCGATGCCCGGAACTTCCCGCCCGTCCGGACGGAGGACAATCGCCGCGTCGCCGATCGCGAAAATCTCCTTATGTCCCGGGACTGTCAGGTCGGGTTCAGCCTTGAGCCGTCCAACCCGGTCCGCCGGAGCGTCGAGCCATTGGGCGGCGGGCGAGGACTGAACGCCGGCGGCCCAGAGGATCGTCGCTGCAGCCAAAGTCTGGCCGCCGAAGACGACCCCGTCGGCATTGCATTCCGAGACTGGTTTCTCAAGCACGACCTCGACGCCCAGCTGCTCCAGCGCATCCTTGGCGTAGTTTGACAGGTCTTCAGCGAAAGCCGGAAGGACCCGCGGACCGGCCTCGATGAGAACGATACGCGCATGACGCGTGTCGATGCGGCGAAACTCTGTGGGTAGCGTATCCCGCGCCAGCTCGGCGATCGTGCCGGCGAGTTCGACGCCAGTCGGCCCGCCCCCGACAATGACGAAAGTCAAAAGCGCCGCGCGCCTCTGCTCGTCGGACTGCCGCTCCGCCTCCTCGAAGGCGAGGAGGATGCGGCCCCTTATCGTGGTCGCATCCTCGAGCGTCTTGAGGCCGGGTGCGAACGGCTCCCAGGCGTCGTGGCCGAAATAGGCGTGCCGCGCGCCGGTCGCCAGCACGAGCGTGTCGTAGCGAACCGTCGAGCCTTCATCGAGGTGCAGCTCGCGCGCCGCCTTGTCGATGGACTCGACCGACGCCAGCAGGGTCGTGACGTCCCGCCGCCGGCGCAAGAGTTGCCGGATCGGCCAGGCGATCTCCGAGGGCGCGAGCGACGCAGTGGCGGCCTGATAAAGAAGCGGCTGGAACAAATGATGGTTGCGTCGATCGACGATCGTGATCTCAACCGGCGCTCCGGCCAGCCGGTGCACGGTCTCCAGCCCGCCGAACCCGGCGCCGACCACGACCACATGATGAGCGCTCATCGTACCCTCCGTCCACTTGGCAACGGCTCCGATACATGATCGGCGCGTAACATGGCCTCGGCGGGGCCGAAGGTGAAGGGGCGCCTCCGCCATCGTAGCGGCTCGCGACAAGGTCGGTTCGCCATGATACGGCAGAGCGTCGGCTCGCGAGGCCGGTTTCCTCACTCTCCGGATCTCAACCATGCGGCGCTATCGGATCGCAGTCATTCCCGGCGACGGCATCGGGAAGGAGGTCATTCCGGCCGGCCTCGAAGTCTTGAAGGCGGTCGCCGAGCGCGAGGGCGGGGTGGAATGGAGCTTCGATCAGTTCGACTGGGGCTCCGACTTTTATCGCGAGACCGGGCTCATGATGCCGCCGGACGGCCGCGAACACATCAAGGACCATGACGCGATCTATTTCGGCGCGGTCGGCTCACCCGAGGTGCCCGATCACATCAGCCTCTGGGGTCTCAGGCTCGCGATCTGCCAGCCGTTCGACCAATACGCCAACGTCCGCCCGGCTCGGGTGCTGCCTGGGATCGTGAGCCCGCTGCGTCGCGTGAGCGGGCCCGAGCTCGATTGGGTGATCGTGCGCGAAAACTCGGAAGGCGAATACGCGGGCGTCGGCGGACGCGTCCATCGCGGCCTGCCGCTGGAAGTCGCGACCGACGTCTCGATCATGACCCGCGCCGGGGTGGAACGCATCTTCCGCTTCGCCTTCGCGCTCGCGCGATCGCGGCCACGCAAGCTCATGACCATCGTCACCAAATCGAACGCGCAGCGGCACGCGATGGTGATGTGGGACGAGATCGGCGCCGAGATCGCGCGCGAGTATGCCGACGTGACCTTAGACAAGATGTTGGTCGATGCGATGACCATGCGCATGACGATCAAGCCCGAGAGCCTGGATACGATCGTCGCCTCCAACCTTCATGCCGATATTCTGTCCGATCTGGCGGCTGCGCTGGCGGGCTCCCTTGGCATCGCGCCAACCGCCAACCTCAATCCGGAGCGCCGCTTCCCCTCGATGTTCGAGCCGATTCACGGCTCGGCGTTCGACATCGTCGGCAAGGGAATCGCCAATCCGATCGGCTCGTTCTGGACCGGCGCAATGATGCTCGAACACCTCGGCGAAAAGGCGGCTGCGAATCGCCTCATGCGGGCGATCGAGCGCGTGACAGCAGACCCGTCGCTGCACACGCCCGACCTCGGCGGCAAGGCCACGACGCGCGCGGTGACCGATGCTACGATCTCGGCGATCCAGCGGGAAAACATGTAGACGTGAGGAAGCGGTCTTGAACGAGGCCAGACTGCCGGACATCGGCTTTGAATCCTACGACAGCATGGAAGGCCTGATCGCCATCGATCGGAGCGCGCCGCCGGCGCGTTTCGGCTCCTGGCCGGGCGCCAAGCTCATTGATGCGGTCTATCCCGGCCTCTTGGTCGCGGGCACGATCGCTTTGGCGTCGACGTGGCTCGCGCAGCATTACACCGCGCCGGTCATGCTGTTTGCGCTTCTGTTCGGCATGGCGTTCCATTTCCTGCACGAGGAAGGCCGCTGCGTCGCCGGCATCGAGTTTGCATCGCGGTCCGTGCTGCGGTTGGGCGTCGGCTTGCTCGGCGTGCGCATCACGCTGAGCCAGATCGCTTCTCTTGGGCCGTGGCCGGTTGCGACCGTGATCGTCGGCGTCGCGACGACAATCCTGTTCGGCTTCCTCCTGGCGCGGCGCATGGGGCTGTCCTCGATGTTCGGCGTTCTTTCGGGCGGCGCGGTCGCGATCTGCGGCGCTTCCGCCGCGCTGGCCATCGCCTCTGTCCTGCCACGCAGCGACACACGGGAGCGCGACACCATTCTCACCGTTGTCAGCGTCACGGCGCTCTCGACGATCGCCATGATCATCTACCCGATCTTCGCAACCTCGATCGGCCTCGATCACAGACAGGCCGGCATCTTCATCGGCGGGACGATTCATGACGTCGCGCAGGTGGTCGGCGCCGGATATACGATTTCGAACGAGACCGGCGACATCGCGACTTACGTCAAACTGTTGCGCGTCGCGATGCTCTTGCCTGCCGTGTTCGCGATTTCGTTTCTTTACGCGCGAAACAGAGGCCCGGGCGAGAGTGCGAAAGCGACGTTGCCGATGTTTCTGGTCGGCTTCGCTGTGCTCGTCGTGCTCAATTCCATTGGCCTCTTGCCGAAGGTTGCGATTGATCTCGCCAACGACGTGTCGCGCTGGTGTCTGGTTGCGGCGATCGCCGCGCTTGGCATGAAGACCTCGTTCAAGGCGCTCTTTGCGGTCGGCTGGCGGCCGATCGGGCTCATGATCGCGGAAACGCTTTGGATCGCCGCGCTGGTGTTGTTTGCGGTCAAAGTGATCATCTGAGGTTTATGCGCCGTCACGGCGCCTTGACGCAGCGCTCGACCGAAAAGACGCATTCCTGGCCGAGCGGGAACTTGCTGCCGTCGACCGCGGTGTAGCCGACCTCGCTGACGTGAGCGTTGGTCATGACCAAGACGACATCGCAGCTTCCGCCGGGTGTGAACGGGACCAGATTCGTATTGAGTCCGATCGCCCATTGCGGACCGTAGCCTCGCATTTGCCCGCCGGTATAGGTCCAAATCTCGGTCGCCTGGCCGCTCGGGACGCGCTGAGCGGGCTGACCGAGGCAAGCGAGGATATCCCGCTTCGAAAGACCGATCATCGACTGTTGCGCGACCTGGTCGACTTCGAGCGGCTGACAGCCGCTGAGCCACAGCATAATAAGGCTAAGCGCCGCAACGCGTTTTCTCACTGTTGTCCCCCGGGAGTTTGCCGCGCGGTCGGTTCGGCCGAAACTGGCGCAAGCAAGGTGGTTTGACAATGCGGGCTTAAATCAAATCGCCGTTTCAGCGCTCACCTGAAAGATGGCGATCTTTGTGTCGCCGTAAGTCCGCTCGTCGACAAGCGCGAGGCCGACAGGCGCGGCGATCTCGGCCTTCGACGCCTCTTCCACAACACAAAGCGCATTCGGCTCAAGCCACCCTCCGTCGGCCAGCGAGGCGAGCGCCGGGTGAGCGAGACCCTGCCCGTAAGGGGGATCGAGGAAGGCGAGCGCAAACGGACCGCCGGCCGGCGCCGAACCGAGTTTAGTGGCGTCGGCGCGCCAGATGCGCGTCACACCGCCAAGCGCCAGCGCCTCGACATTGGCGCGCAGAAGCGCGCGCGCCTCGGCTCCGTTGTCGACGAAGAGCGCGAAGCGTGCGCCGCGCGAGAGAGCCTCGATCGCGAGCGCCCCCGTGCCCGCGAACAGGTCAACCACGCGCACGCCCTCGATTTGACCGGCGAATCGGTGCTCGAGAATGTCGAAGATCGACTCGCGCAGCCGCTCCGAGGTCGGACGAATGGCGCGCGACGCCGGCGCCAGCAGCGCGCGGCCCTTAAGGCGGCCGCCAACGATCCGCATGGATCACGATTTTCGTGGCGACCGGCGCGGGCCGCCGCCGCCTTTCGGCGGTCCCTTCCCCGGTGGGCGAGGCCGCCGCTCCGGCGAGGAGCGGCCGCGCGGCGGTCCGCCTTCGCTTCCCGGGCCGCGGCTGGCGCTCCGCGGCCGGTCTCCGTCACGGCCTCCTGCGCGGGGTGGCTTGAAGTCGGAGCGCGGGCCGCGGTTCTTGTCGCCCGATCGTTGAGGTCGGCCTTCGCCGGCTTGAGTGCGTGGCCGGCCCTGAGGCCGGTCAAACTTGCGTTCGCCCGCCGGATCGGCGCCGTCGCGCGCTCGCCGTGGGGCACCTCGGCGGTCGCCATCACGCTTTGCATCTGGGCGGTCGAACCGACGTTCGCGCGGCCCACCATTCCTGGCGTCGGATCGCGGCGGTCGGCCCTCACTGGCTTCGGGGCGCGTCCTGCCCTGGGGCCGTTCAAACTTGCGTTCGCGCTGCGGTCCACCATCGCCGCCCGTGTCGCGAACACGGCGCTGCGGCCGGTCTCCGTCGCGGGCTCCTGTGCGAGGCGCCTTGAAGTCCGAGCGCGGGCCACGGTTCGTGCCGTCCGGCCGTGGCGGTCGGCCCTCGCTGGCTGGCGGACGCGTCCGGCCTTGAGGCCGGTCAAACTTGCGTTCGCGCATCGGATCCCCGGCGTTGCGCGTTCGCGCCGGGCCATCTCGGCGATCGCCGTCCCGCTTCACGGGGGGACGATCGAAGCGGCGCTCGCGCGGCCCACTTTCCCTTCTCCCGGCATTGGACCTCTCAGGTCTACGCCCGGGCTCCCTCTCGTCCGAATGCGGCGGCCGCTCGCGTCCTGCGGCGGCGCGCCCTCGCTCGGGCCCGAAGGAGTCGCCCCTACCGGCGTGGCCGCCAGACTCGAACGAACGTCCGCTGCGTTCGCCAGTGTTCGGACGTGCGCTGCCTTTCTTCCGCGTTTCGGACCCGGAGTGCGTGGAGTCTTCGACAGCCCGTGACATGCGCTCGACTGCGATCGTTCGCCCCTTGCGGTCGTGGGTCGCGCTACGCTCGATGCGCTTGCGTGTGGTCGCGGCGTCTGCAGCGATTTCGGCGCGCAAAGCCGAGACATGCTTGCGCCGACGCTCGGGCGTGGACGGTTTGGGGGGCGCGCGGCGTGGCGCGGCGTCCCGTTCGAACCGATTCTCAGCCCCGCGCGCTCCACGATCCGGCCGGCCCGGCATCGCTCGCCCACGATTCTCGCGCTGCCCGCCGCTCCGGGTTCGCGGCCGTTCGCCTGACCCGCCCTGTGGCGGTGATTCGATGGCGACGACCGGCGGCGCGTCGAAATCGACGTTCGCCTCCTTGGCGAGCT
>Ga0209624_10002487_pt1 | contig 13603 bp, 12 predicted proteins | sample JacPinW_OM2H0_O1_FD_188565 | JGI IMG/M metagenome (GOLD analysis project Ga0209624, IMG submission 188565) | Forest soil microbial communities from Algoma, Ontario, Canada - Jack Pine, Ontario site 1_JW_OM2H0_O1 (SPAdes) (version 2) | ecosystem: Environmental > Terrestrial > Soil > Boreal...
GCTCGGCATCGGCGGCTTGCCGCGCGGCCGCGTCGTCGAGATCTACGGGCCCGAAAGCTCGGGCAAAACGACGCTCGCGCTCCACGTCATCGCCGAGGCGCAAAAGGGCGGCGGCACCTGCGCCTTCATCGACGCCGAACACGCGCTCGATCCGGGCTACGCCAAGAAGCTCGGCGTCAACATCGACGATCTGCTGATCTCGCAACCCGACGCCGGCGAACAGGCGCTCGAGATCGCCGACACGCTGGTGCGCTCCGGCGCGCTCGACGTGCTGGTAGTCGATTCGGTGGCGGCCTTGGTGCCGCGCGCCGAATTGGAAGGCGAGATGGGCGACAGCCACATGGGCCTCCATGCGCGCCTCATGAGCCAGGCCTTGCGCAAGCTCACCGGCTCGATTTCGCGCTCGCGCACCATGGTGATCTTCATCAACCAGATCCGCATGAAGATCGGCGTCATGTTCGGCAATCCCGAAACCACCACCGGCGGCCACGCGCTCAAGTTCTACGCCTCGGTCCGGCTCGACATCCGCCGCATCGGCCAGATCAAGGACAAGGAACAGGTCGTCGGCAACCAGACCCGCGTCAAGGTGGTGAAGAACAAGATGGCGCCGCCCTTCAAGGTGGTCGAGTTCGACATCATGTACGGCGAGGGCGTGTCGAAGCGCGGCGAGCTGGTCGATCTCGGCATGCAGGCGGGCGTGGTCGAGAAATCGGGCTCCTGGTTCTCCTATGACGGCCAGCGCATCGGCCAGGGACGGGAGAACGCCAAGCAGTATCTGAAGGAGCATCCCGAGACCGCCGCCGCCATCGAGCAGGCGATCCGCGCCAATGCCGGCCTCGTGGCCGACGCCATGATGGTGACCGCGCCCGCCGACGGCGAAGTCGAGGACGCCAAGGAAGAGAAGGAATAGGGACCCGCCTGTCGCGCCCCCCGCGATGGGTTATCCCCGCCGGCGCCGTGCCCCCCACGGCGCCGGTAATATTTCGGGCTAAAGCTTCAACTCCCAATATTGCCCGATATGGTCGTGGCCCCAGCTGCGGTGAGGTTCCTCGCGGATCAATTTGAATCCCGCGCTTTCATAAAGGTGCCGCGCGGCGTCGAGGCCCTTCTGCGTCCACAGACTCACCTTGCGGTAACCCGCTTCGCGCGCGAAGCGCAGGCATTGGGCGATGAGCGCGTTGCCGATGCCCAGGCCGCGCGCCTCGGGCTTCACCAGGAAAAGCCGCAGCTTGGCGGTGCGCGTCGATTGCCGGACCAGCATGATCGAGCCCAATATTTCGCCGTCCCGCTCCGCCAGCCAGCAGCCATCGCCCGCGGCATCGTAATCGCGGATGAAGCGGGCGGCGATTTCGGCGACGAAGCCCTCGAAGCTTCCATCCCAGCCGTATTCCTCGGCGTAGAGGCGGCCATGCTCGGCCACGATCCAGCCGAGATCGCCCGGGCGGTGCGGGCGGATGCGGAACGCCGGCTTGGCGGCGCCGCGCGGCGCGAGAATATCCTCAATCGCGCGCATCGCCTTCGCCAGACTTTGCCGCTCCGCCTCGCCCAACGGCTTGAGCATGGCGGCGACCTCGCGCCGCGCCGCCCGGTCGAGCGGCGCGAATTCCCTGCGCCCCACCGGTGTCAGGTCGAGATGGCTGCGCCTGCCGTCGCTGCGCGAGCGGGCGCGGGCGATCAGCCCGCGGCGCTCGAATCCGCGCAAGATCCGGCTCAGATAGCCCGCATCGAGCCCCAGATCCTTGCCCAACGCCGCCGCGGTCGGGCGCTTGCGGTGCGCCAGCTCGTAGAGAATTCTGGCCGCGGTGAGCGAAAACCGGCTGTCGTGCAACCCCTCGCGCAACACGCCGATCCGCCGGGTGTAGAAACGGTTGAAGCGCCGCACGGCCGCGACGCGGCTTGTGGCCGCCTTATGCCGGGTCATGGCGGCAGGTTCGCCGCGATACTTGACGGAGTCAAGTATCGCGCGCGGACGGCGGGCGGGGAAGGGGGCCGGCCCGCCGCGGTTCCGCCGCGCCGCCGCTCCGAATCGCCCCCTGACCTGAACTTTACAAGGCGGCGCGCGGTCGGGCTTAATGCGGCCAGGCCCGGTTCTTGCTTGGTTCCGGGCGGGGGAAGGACCATTTTAGTCTCATGCTGACCAACGACGTCCGCGCCGCATTCCTCGATTATTTCAAGCGCGAAGGGCACGCGGTCGTGCCGTCTTCGCCGCTGGTGCCGCGCAACGACCCGACGCTGCTGTTCACCAATGCCGGCATGGTGCAGTTCAAGAACGTCTTCACCGGCCTCGAAAAACGGCCCTACAGCCGCGCCGCCAGCGCTCAGAAATGCGTGCGCGCCGGCGGCAAGCACAACGACCTCGAGAATGTGGGCTACACCGCGCGCCATCACACCTTCTTCGAGATGCTCGGCAATTTCTCCTTCGGCGATTATTTCAAGGAACGCGCGATCGAGCTCGCCTGGAATCTGCTGGTCAAGGAATTCAAGCTGCCCAGGGACAAGCTGCTGATCACGGTCTTCTCCGAGGACAAGGAGGCGGCCAGGCTCTGGGCCAAGATATCCGGCCTGCCCGCAAGCAAGATCATCCCGATATCGACCTCGGACAATTTCTGGGCGATGGGCGATACCGGCCCGTGCGGCCCGTGTTCGGAGATTTTCTACGACCACGGCGACAAAATTTCCGGCGGGCCGCCGGGCAGCCCGGATGCCGACGGCGACCGCTTCGTCGAGATCTGGAACCTGGTGTTCATGCAATACGAGCAGCAGGCGCCCGACAAGCGCATCGAGCTGCCGCGCCCCTCGATCGACACCGGCATGGGGTTGGAGCGGATCGCGGCCGTGCTCCAGGGCAAGCACGACAATTACGACATCGACATACTACGCGCCCTGATCGTGGCATCGGCCGAAGCCTCGCATGTCGCGGCCGACGGCCCGCAGGCGGTGTCCCACCGCGTCATCGCCGATCACCTGCGCGCTTCGGCTTTTCTCATCGCCGACGGGGTGCTCCCGGCGAAGGAGGGGCGGGGCTATGTGCTGCGCCGCATCATGCGCCGCGCCATGCGCCACGCCCACATGCTGGGCACGGCCGAGCCGTTGATGTGGCGGCTGGTGCCGGCGCTGGTGCGGCAGATGGGCGCGCCCTATCCCGAACTCGTCCGCGCCGAGGCGCTCATCACCGAGACCCTCAAGCTCGAGGAAACCGGTTTTCGCGAAACGCTCGCGCGCGGCCTGAAGCTCTTGGACGAGGAAGAGGCCAAGCTCGCCAAAGGCAAAGCCTTTCCGGGCGAGATCGCCTTCAAGCTTTACGACACCTACGGCTTTCCCTTGGACCTCACCGAGGACGTGCTGCGCGGCCGCGGCCGCAAGGTCGAGCACGCAGGGTTCGAAACCGCGATGGCGCGCCAGCGCGCCGAGGCGCGCAAATCCTGGGTCGGCTCGGGCGAAGCGGCGACCGGCGAAGTGTGGCTGGGCTTGCGCGAGAAGCTGGGCGTGACCGAGTTCCTGGGCTACGAGGCCGCCGAATCTTCCGGCGCGATCGAGGCCATCGTGATCGACGGCGAGAGCGTGACCGAGGCCAAGGCCGGCGCCGAAGCCGCCATCGTCGTCAGCCAGACGCCGTTCTACGCCGAATCCGGCGGCCAGATGGGCGATACCGGCGCGATGGTCGGCGCCAAGGGCGAATTCCAGGTTTCGGACACCCAGAAACGCGCCGGCGAATTATACGCGCATCTCGGCAAGGTCACCCGCGGCAGCCTGAAGGTCGGCGAGGCGGTGGATCTCCGGATCGATACCGAAAGACGCGACAATCTGCGCGCCAACCACTCGGTGACCCACCTTCTGCACCAGGCGCTGCGCCGCCGCCTGGGCGAGCACGTGACGCAGAAGGGCTCGTTGGTTGCGCCCGACCGCTTGCGCTTCGATTTCAGCCACCCGCGCGCGCTTACGCCCGAGGACGTGGCCGCGGTCGAGCACGCGGTCAACGCCCGCATCCGCCAGAACGCCGAGGTCTCGACCCGGCTCATGACGCCGGATCGCGCGGTGGAGCAGGGGGCGCTCGCGTTGTTCGGCGAGAAATACGGCGACGAGGTGCGCGTCGTGAGCATGGGCGACGAAGGCGATCATCAGACCGGCCACAGGCATTTCTCGGTCGAGCTGTGCGGCGGCACGCATGTGCGCCGCACCGGTGATATCGGCTTCTTCAAGATCGCGTCGGAAAGCGCGGTGGCGTCGGGCGTGCGGCGCATCGAGGCCTTGACCGGCGCGGCGGCGGAGAAATTCGTCGCCGAGGAGGAAAATTGGCTGCACCAGGCGGCGCTCGCGCTCAAAACCGGCCCCGGCGAACTGCCGGCGCGGCTCGCGGCGCTGCTGGACGAACGCAAGAAGCTCGAGCGCGAGCTGTCCGACGTGCGCCGCTCTGCTGCGCTGGCGGGCAATATGGGCGGCGGCGCCGGCGCCAAAAGCGATACGGGCGCCAAGGATCTATCGGGCGTCAAATTCGCCGCGCGCGCGCTCGACAACGTGCCGGCCAAGGAGCTCAAAAGCCTGGCCGACGAGATGAAACGCCAGATCGGTTCGGGCGTGGTGGCGTTGGTGGCGCGTGAGGAAGGCAAGGCGTCGATCGTCGTCGGGGTGACGGACGATCTGATGAAGCGCTTCGATGCGGTTGAACTGGTCAAGCTGGGCGCGGCAGCGCTCGGCGGCAAGGGCGGCGGCGGCCGGCCCGACATGGCGCAGGCCGGCGGTCCCGATGTCGGCCAGGCCGAGGCCGCGCTCGCGGCGGTCGAACGCGCGGTGGCGGAAAAGGCGAAAGCGGCCTAAGCCGGACGAAGCACCCGCCTTCCGGGAGAGACTTGACCTATCCTCTCGTCTAGGTGTTAATTCGTGCTTGTAGCAAGCAATATAAAAACATGAGCGCGGCGGCGTTTCCGGGAAAACGCACACCGCCGCAAGGGGGGATCGATGTGGGATTTTCTCGGTAAAATCGTCAGCGGATTTTTGCTGCTGCGCGACTTCTTCGGCTATTTGATTCCGGGCGTGGTCTTCGCCGGGCTGATGCTCTATAGCGGTCAGTACGTCACGGCCGCCTTGACGGAACTGCCGGCGAAATTGGCCGCGCTGGTCAATTGGCCGATGGCGATTGTTTTCGTGATCGCATGCTACATCGCCGGGCATGTCCTGGTGGCGGCGGGCTACACTCTCTCGCCGGTGGTCGGCGCCGTTATCGAAGGCGTCCGGCGCATATTCGCGGGCGAGAACAAAACCAAGATCGACCGCGACAAGAAACCCGTCGATCACGAAGCCGCGTTTCTCTATTACGAATATCTCTATCCGTCGCTGTTCATCGAGATCGACCGCCGCGACACCATCCATATGCTGCGTCTCGGCGTGGCGATGGCGTTGATCGCGGGGCCCTGGCTGCTGGCGCCGTGCCCGCGAGACGTGCTGGTCGCGGCGGGTTTGTTCATGCTCTACAACAGCACGAGCGGCCAGAAGCACATGGCGGAAATGAAGTCGGCGACCCTGCAGGCGGCGCGGATGGCCGAAAAGGGCGGCTCACAGCCGCATAATTGGACGTAATGGAAATGACGCCGGCCTAACGCGCGCCGAACAGCCACAGAATGTCGCCCTGGCGCGGGCTGGGAATGGGCGCCATCGCCGATCCCGCGCCCGGGTCGAAGGGCCGGTAGCCCAAGCCCTTCAGCAGTTTCCAGAGAGCCGCGACGCTGCCGCCGGCGCGCGTCAAATGCTCCTGATTGAATTCGATCAGCAAAGCGGGCTTGAGGCGCTTCAAGGTTTGGGTCGCGCCCTCGATCATCGCCTGCTCGAAGCCTTCGATATCGGCCTTGATGAAATCGAGCCGTTCGAGCCCGAGCCGCTTGGCGAGATGGTCGAGGGTTTCCACATCGACCTCTTCGGTCTCGGCCGGCCCGGCGCGCGTGGCGCGCCCCAGATGCGCCAGGCCGAAGCCGTAGCTGCCCGACGCCTTGACCGGGATGGTGAGACGCGCCATGCCGCGCCTGGCGCCCAACGCCACCGGCAGGATGGTGACGTTGCCGAGCCGGTTGACCGCGAGCGCCGCGCGCAGGATGCGCCGCGCATAGCTCTGCGGCTCGACGGCGTAGACCCGGCCGCGCGGCGCAAGCCTGGCGAAAAGTTTGGCGTATTGCCCGGCATGGGCGCCGACGTCGAGCACCACCGCATCGGCGGCTATCAAGGGCCGCAGCAGCGGCAGCAGCTCGCGATGGTGCTGCTTGAACGCCGCCTTGAACAGATGCGCGAAGAAGCCCGGATTGATCCTGCCGCGATAGGCGCGGATGGACGGATTGCCGGGCCCGGCGCTCATGCCATCGCTTTTTTGAGCCGGGCGTCGAGCCTGTCGAGGAAGGCGTTGGTATTGAGCCAGGGCGTCTTGTCGCCGATCAGGATGGCGAGATCCTTGGTCATCTCGCCGGCTTCCACCGCCTCGATGCAGACCTTCTCCAAGGTCTCGGCGAAGCGCACCACGTCGGGCGTCTTGTCGAAGGTGCCGCGATACCACAATCCTCGCGTCCAGGCGAAGATCGAAGCGATCGGATTGGTCGAGGTCTCCTTGCCCTGCTGGTAGAGGCGGTAGTGGCGCGTCACCGTGCCGTGCGCGGCCTCGGCCTCGATCGTCTTGCCGTCGGGCGTCATCAGCACCGAGGTCATGAGGCCGAGCGAGCCGTAGCCCTGCGCCAGCGTGTCCGACTGCACGTCGCCGTCATAGTTCTTGCACGCCCAGACGAAATTGCCGCTCCATTTGAGCGCCGCGGCCACCATGTCGTCGATCAGGCGGTGTTCGTAGACGATTTTCTTGGCCTTGAACTTGTCGGCGAATTCCTTGTCGAAAATATCCTGGAACAGATCCTTGAAGCGGCCGTCATAGATCTTGAGGATGGTGTTCTTGGTCGAGAGATAGACCGGCCAGCCGCGCTGATATCCGTAATTCAAACAGGCGCGCGCGAAACCGCGGATCGATTCATCGAGGTTGTACATGCCGAGCGCGATTCCGGGTTCGGGAAAATCGAACACGTCGTATTGCACGGGCTTGCCGTCGTCCGACGGCGTGAAGGTCATGGTCAGCTTGCCCGGTCCCGGCACCTTGAAATCGGTGGCGCGGTACTGGTCGCCATAGGCGTGGCGGCCGATAACGATCGGCGCGGTCCAGCCCGGCACCAGGCGCGGCACGTTCTTGATCACGATCGGCTCGCGGAAAATGGTGCCGCCCAGGATGTTGCGGATGGTGCCGTTGGGCGAGCGATACATCTTCTTGAGGTTGAATTCCTTCACCCGCGCCTCGTCGGGCGTGATGGTGGCGCATTTGACCGCGACGCCGTATTGCTTGGTCGCGTTGGCCGCGTCGACCGTGACCTGGTCGTCGGTCTGGTCGCGGTGTTCCATGCCCAAGTCGTAATATTTCAGTTCGATGTCGAGATAGGGCAGGATCAGCTTGTCCTTGATGAACTGCCAGATGATGCGGGTCATCTCGTCGCCGTCCATCTCGACGACGGGGGTCGCCACCTTGATCTTGTTCATGTCCGCCGGGCCTTCTATGGATGCCGAAAAAATGAGCCGCGGACGCCGGGGAGGCGCGCGGCGGGCGGGACAATAGCACGGCGAAACCGCCGCGCAAGCGGCGCGTCGTCACACGGCGTCGCCGGTCACAGCAGCTCCGGCTTGGCGGGACCGGCGGGCGGGGCTTCGGCCAGCGCCGGCAGAAAATCCTCGACCCGGGGCAACAGGCGGAAAAGCGCGCGCGCTTCGTTGCGGGCGAAACCCTGCGCGATCACGTGATCGAACAAGGCGGCGAGCGGCGCCCAATAATTCGCCACGTCGATCAGGAAGACCGGCTTGTCGTGCAATCCCAACTGGCGCCAGGTGATGATCTCCATCGCCTCTTCGATGGTGCCGAGTCCGCCCGGCAGGATGGCGAAGGCGTCGGCGAGATCGAACATCTTTTGCTTGCGCTCGTGCATGCTGCCGACCACGACCAGACGGGTCGCGCCTTCGTGGCCGATTTCTCGCTTGTGGAGATGGCCGGGGATGATGCCGGTCACCTCGCCGCCCGCCTTGAGCGCGGCATCGGCCAGGATGCCCATCAAACCGACGCGGCCGCCGCCATAGACCAAGCCGATGCGGGCGCCGGCCAAAAGCCGGCCGAGCTTCTCCGCCGCCGCGCGATAGACCGGCTTGGCTCCGTCCGCGGAGCCGCAATAGACGCAGACATGCTTCATTCCGGTCATCGATCCGCCCCGGCCCATCCTCTTTAAGCTGGGTGCATCCTGCCGGTTAACGCGGCAACGGGCCAGGGCCGCGCGGGCCGCCGCCGTCGGCGAAATAGTCTTAAGTCCCGGCCATCGGAGCGAGGCCGGCGGAAAACCGGGCTTTCGCGGTCCGGCACGAAAGTTGCTTCGTCGGAAGACGAGGAGAAGAAGGCCGTCTTATGCATCGTGAGGAGACAGACCATGCCAGCGGGACTTTCGAAGCCAAAAAAGCCGTCGTCAAAGCACCGTTCCGGTAAAGACCGGGCGGGCCTCGCGGTCCTCGATCTCGACGACCCAGAGGTCGGGATCGCGCTGGATCTGACGGGCGATATAGCCGTCGGCGGTCTGCTCATCGACGAGAGCCTCGCCGGTTGCCCGGATCCAGGCGCTTTCTCCGTTTTTGCCGCGGGTCTGAGCGAGTACGGAGAAACCGAGATCGAGGCGATTGAGCTTGATCAATATGGTGCCGGCATCTTCGTCGCCCCGCCGCCTGACCGCGATCGGCACGGCGCGCTGCGTGCATAGCCGCACCGCCGCCTGAATCACCAAACCTGTCTTGAGCCGCGCCTCCAAACGCCGCTCAAGCCGTTCTGGGGAAGTTGATCTCGATCATCACCTTGTTGGGATCGGTGAAGAAGATCTGGCGCACCATCGCGCCGGGAACGTCGCGCGCGGTGTACTTGATGCCGCATTCGTCGAAATGGCGGCTCATGCCGTCGTAATCCCCGGCCAGGAAGGCGACGTGATCGAAATTGCCGGTGTCCTCGCCGTCCGGGCCGGCGCCGATGGCGCCGCTGTCGGGCACCAGATGCACCACCGGCTGCGGACCGCAATAAAGCCAGTAACCGGGAAAACTGAGCGGCGGCCGCGGTCCGGCGTAAAAACCCAGCACCTTGATGTAGAAGTCGCGAGTTTCATCCATGTCTTTGCAGCGGACGGTGACGTGATTGAGCTCGGTCACGGGCATGGGCGGTCTCCTCGAGCGCGATTCTAGCGCCGGGCGGCCCGCTTGACCATGGCCTGACCCAAAGCGATTCAGACGCCGCCCGGCATTCCCGGCCCGCCATGCGAGGCGGCGGGCGCCCGGCTCGCATTCAGCGCCGCGATCGCCCGCTTGGCGGCGCCTTCGCCGGTCAGGTAAGCCGCGTGCGCGGTGCCGAAATCGGCGGCGGAACACGCCTCGCCGGCGAAGAACAGGCGCTCGTCCACCGGCGCGGCGAGCGCCGCGCGGTCGTCGGCGTGGCCGGGCAGCGCCATGGAATAGGCGCCGCGCGAGAATTTCTCGGCGCCCCAGGCCGAGCCCGTGAGCGGCGATAGCCGTTTGCGGATGTCGTTGCCGAACAGCCCGGCCAGCTCGCCCACGGCGAAATCCGCCGTCGCCTCCAAACCCTGCTCTTCAAGCGATGCCGCGAAATCGCCGCCGTAATAACCCAGGATCACCGGCCAGCCATGCGGGCGGACCTGGTAGGCGCCGGTGCGGTTGCTGTCGGTGTTGCCGACCAGATTGCTGTCGGGCTCGATACGGTCGATCGCACCGTCGAGGCGGAGATAGAATTTATTGACCACGTGCATCGGCAAACCGGCGGCGGCGGCGAGCTTCTCCGGCAGGGCCGGGATGAAGCCCACCGATCCCGACGCCAGGACGTTGGTGGGCAATGTCACGATGACGGCGCGGGCGAGCAGATCGCCGCGCTCGGTTTCGACCCGGATCAGATGGCCGCCGTGATCGATGCGCGTCACCGCCGTGCCGAGCGAGAGCGGCAGGCCTTCGCCGTAACGCGCGATGAGATTGCCGTAACCCTGAAGCGTGCGCCAATTGACGTTCGAGGGATCGTAGCGGCCGTAATCCTTGACCGAAACCTGGTCGAGCTCGGCCCCGTTGGCCCAGGTGCTGATCGCCCGCAGCAACGGATTCCACCGGTTGCCGGGTTCGAGCAGTTCCACCGCGGCGCGGTCGCCCGGCTCATCGGCGCTGCGGTCGAGCCGCGCGTAGAATTCGTCGCGCGTCTTCTGCCATTCGGCATCGGCGTCCTTGCCCTTGAGCCAGGCGACGCGGCTGCCCCAATCGGGGAGCTTCTCGTCGATCGCGAATCCAAGCCGCCGGGCGATGCCGGTCCAGGGATTGCGGTCGGCGGAATGCAGCCATTCGCAGCCGAGATCGAGCGCGACGCCGGGCAGCGGATGCACGGTGAAGGCGCGGCCGCCGATCCGGTCGCGCGCCTCGACCACCATGATCTTGAGTTGCGCCGCGAGCAGCCGCCTTGCCGCGGCTATTCCGGCCGCGCCCGCGCCCACCACCACGACATCGAATTCACGCCCGCTTTCCGGCATAGTGCCAATCCGCTCCGTCCCGATCACCGGTTATGGACTATAGATAAGCATAGATGATCGATCCCCAAACCGTCGCTTCCTTCATCCGCGACACGGCGCGCAGCGTCATACTGCCGCGCTTCCGCGCGCTCAAGCGCGAGGAGATCTCCGAGAAGGGCCCGGGCGATTTCGTCACCATCGCCGATCTCGATGCCGAGCGGCAACTGACCGCGCTCTTGACCGCCGCGCTGCCCGGCTCGGCGGTGCTGGGCGAGGAAGCGGCGGCCAAGAATCCGGAGCTGATGAGCCTGCCCGGCGGCGCGGCGCCGCTCTGGATCATCGATCCGATCGACGGGACGGCGAACTTCGCGCGCGGCGAGCCCGGCTTCGCCGTGATCCTGGCCTATGTCGAGAACGGCGATGTCCGCGCCGGCTGGATTTACGATCCGCTGGGTGACCGCATGGTGTGGGCGGTCCGGGACGAGGGCGCGTGGTCGGGCAACGCGCGGCTCGAAATCGCGCCGACGCAAAACTGGATTTCGGGCGCGGCTTACGGCCGGGCATCCTCGGGCGAGCGCGCGGCCAAGGCGTTGAGCCGAAGCGGGCGCATCCGCGCCATCCGCAACCAGGGCTGCAGCGGTCTCGAATACCTGTCCATCGCCTTGGGCGAGGCGCAATTCTCGCTCCATTCGCGTTCGCTGCCCTGGGATCATGCCGCCGGCATGCTGATCACCGCCGAATCTTCTGGCAAGGCCTGTTTTCTCGATGGCGGGACCTATGATCCACGCGTGTTCGACCGCGCCGTGCTGGCAGCGGCGAGCGCGGAAGCCTGGCAAATCGTTCATGACGTGGTCGCCTCTCCGGCCGAGCATCGCCCGGCATGAGCGACGGAAATATGACAGGCAAGAATGTGGTCATCACCGGCGCGACTTCGGGCCTCGGCCTGGTCGCATCCGGAAGACTGGCGCGGTTGGGTGCGCGGCTGGTGTTGGTGGCGCGCAACCGGGCCAAGGCCGAGGCGATGTTGCGTCAACTGCGTGAAAAAACGCCGCTGCTCGAAGCCGAGATCCTGATCGCCGATCTGTCGCGCCTTGACGAGGTGCGCAAGCTCGCGGCTGAATTGCCCAAGGCGGCGCCGCGCATCGACGTGCTGGTCAACAATGCCGGCGCGATCTTCACCCGCCGCGAGACCACGGCGGATGGCCTCGAACGCACCTTCGCCCTCAACCACATGGCTTATTTCCTGCTCACGGTCCTGCTGCTCGAGCGCTTGAAGGCGAATGCGCCGGCGCGCATCGTCAACGTCGCATCCGAGGCGCATCGCAGCACGAAGCTCGATTTCGGCGATCTGCAGACCGCACAGGGTTACAGCGGCTGGCTGGCCTATCGGCGCTCGAAGCTCGCCAACATCCTGTTCACCCGCGAGCTGGCGCGCCGGCTCGAGGGTTCGGGCGTTACGGCCAATTGCCTCCACCCCGGCTTCGTCGCCACCGCCTTCGGCGACAACAACGGCGGCCGGTTCCGCTTCGCCATCGCCGTCGCCAAGCGCTTCATGGCGATCGCGCCGGAGCAGGGCGGAGAGACGCTGGTCTATGCCGCCAGCGCGCCCGAGATCGCCGGCGCGAGCGGACTCTATTTCGACCAGAACCAGCCGCGCGTTCCCTCGGCGGCGGCGCAGGACGACGCGGCGGCCGCACGGCTGTGGCGGGAGAGCGAGCGGCTCGCCGGGCTCTAGCCCGCGATGCTGCGAAGCCTTATATGAAGGGGCCATGGCCGCACGCAATCCCTATGAGGTGCTGGGCGTCGCTAAGGACGCGAGCGAGGAAGATATCCGCCGCGCTTTCCGGCGGCTTGCCAAGAAGCATCATCCCGATCTCAACCCCGGCAACAAGCAGGCCGAGGCGCGCTTCAAGGAAGTGAACGCCGCCAACGAGCTGTTGTCTGACGCGGCCAAGCGCGCGCGCTTCGACCGCGGCGAGATCGACGAATCCGGAGCCGAAAAACCGCAATACGCCCACGCCAATTATCGCGATTTCGCCGAAGGCGCTGCCGGCGCGCGCTATCACGCGGCCGAGGGCATGGAGCCCGGCGATCTCGACGATCTGTTCGCGTTCTTCGGGCGCGGCGCGCGCGAGGGCTTCGGCGGCGCGCGCGGCGGGGCCGATTTCCGCATGCGCGGCGAGGATCACCGTTATGTGCTGACGGTCGATTTTCTCGACGCGGTCAACGGCGCCAAGCGGCGGCTCAATCTCGCGCCGGAAAAGAGCCTCGACGTCACCATCCCGCCGGGGGTGCGCGACGGCCAGATTCTGCGGCTGAAAGGCCAGGGCGGCGATGGTGTCGGCGGCGGCGAGCGCGGCGCCGCCCTGATCGAGATCCATGTCGCGCCGCATCCGCTGTTCCGGCGCGAGGGCGACGACATTTATCTCGAACTGCCGGTGACGCTGGCCGAGGCGGCGCTGGGCGGGCGTATATCCGTGCCGACCCCGGCGGGCGAGGTGACCATGACGGTGCCGCCCAATTCAAACACCGGCAGCCGGTTGCGCCTCAAGGGCAAGGGCGCGCCCAAGCCGGGCGGCGCGCGCGGCGACCAGTACGTCACGCTCAAGGTCGTGCTGCCAGAAAGCGGCGACAAGGAACTGGCGGAATTCCTGCGCCAATGGGCACCGAAGCATCCCTATGATCCGCGCCGCGCCATGGGCCAGACCACGGGCGAGCCATGATCACCTTCGAAGCGGTATGCCGGATGGTGGAAGGGATCGAGGCTCGGGAGCTCGAGCACTGGATTCACGAGCATTGGGTGTTGCCGGAAAGCCGGGCCGAAGGCTATGTCTTTCACGAGATCGACGTGGCGCGGGTGCGGCTAATCGTCGAATTGCGGCGCGACCTCGGCATCGGGGAGGACTCGATGCCGGTGCTGCTCAACCTGCTCGATCAGCTTTATGCCATGCGCCGGCGGCTGAAGGCGCTGGCGGAGGCCATCGACGGGCTGCCGGAAGAAAACAGGCGGGCCT
>Ga0209624_10002490_pt1 | contig 13599 bp, 12 predicted proteins | sample JacPinW_OM2H0_O1_FD_188565 | JGI IMG/M metagenome (GOLD analysis project Ga0209624, IMG submission 188565) | Forest soil microbial communities from Algoma, Ontario, Canada - Jack Pine, Ontario site 1_JW_OM2H0_O1 (SPAdes) (version 2) | ecosystem: Environmental > Terrestrial > Soil > Boreal...
CTTGGCAGTGACCAGGCCGATGGAGACGGCGGGGTTGAGATGGCAGCCGGAGACGTGGCCGATGGCGAAGGCCATGGTGAGGACGGTGAGGCCGAAGGCGAGGGCCACACCGGCGAAGCCGATCCCCAGATTAGGGAAGGCTGCTGCGAGGACGGCGCTGCCGCAGCCGCCGAAGACAAGCCAGAAGGTGCCGAAGAACTCGGCTGCTGCACGTTTCGTGAGATGCATAGTGGTCCCCTCTTTTTATGGTTTGAGTTGAAGATCTGGGTGCGACGTCTGGGCCTGAGAACGATGTGCGACCGGCTCACACGAACGCCGGAAGTGTAGCACGGGGGTCTTTGTTCCTGATTAATGTTCGTGTTCGCGGCGGCGTGGGCCGGGTTGCCGGCGGTTTGTGCCGCTGGATCGCGATGTGATGCTCCGCTTGTAAGTACCCCCTCCCCCTACTAAAAGTGCTAAAGTATTCGAAGTAGAGACTTTAGGTGTGGACTTCACCTTGGTCTATACGGAAATAGAAAGCCCCGGCTGTTTGCCCAAGAGCAACGACGTTAGTGGATCAGTGCTGCTAGCCTTGGAATCAACAAGGCAAAACAAAACGGATTTGAGAGCCCTCTACGGAGGGCTTATTTTTTTGGCTTATCAGGCGCAACGAGTGAAAGCGTAAGATGTGAAGCAAATAGAAAAGCCCCGGCTGGTGGCCGGGGCTTTTTGATCTCTGTTTCTATTATAGCGGGTTCGGGAGGCTCTTAAGGACAATCCATCTTATTGATTAGAGACAGGATAGATAGTTTTTGGCTTGACATGGGTTTTTGACCGGAAAGTCGAAGGGTTATGTTGTTAATCCAATAGTTTCAATGAGATGCAAGGTGTGATAACTTAGCAAGTAGAAATTACCCTTGCAACAAGGGTGAATTCCCTTCTGAATTGAAGGGGTGTGTTTGTTTCCGTCTATGATCCTCATTGAACTAGGCTGGCATGTGAGGGTTCAATGCAACTCGTCAATTTCCATTATTTCTATACGCTAGCTAAATCCCTTCAGGGCCTAAATCGCTTGAGAAGCGATGCTCCTATCATCGAAAACTGGTCGGAGCTTTATGATGCCGAGATGGCACTGCGTGCTTTTCTGGGGAACACGATTTTGCCTCCGGATGCCAGTACGGAATCAGGGCAAGCTCTTGTGGCGTCGATAGATTCCTTGACCTCGAACGCAAGCCGCCCCGAACTCGTGAAGAACTACGAGGTTTACAACATCCAAAACCACCTCAAGGTGTTCGAGAACGTGCTGGAAGCTGAATACAGAATCAAGACAGTCTTTGCGCTCTCACGAAAGGGTCTGTACTCACTGAATGACCTTGCTTATCGTGGCGAAACCATGTTCTCGGAAAATGTACACAAGCTAATGCCAGATATCCGCAAGGACCTTCACGAGGCTGGAAGATGTATAGCTTTTGAAGTTCCAACCGCTGCATCTTTTCACCTTTTTAGGGCAACTGAAGCGGCCGTGAAATCGTATATTCACGCGGTTCGCGGGAGAGCCGTTACCGAGAAAGAGAAGAACCTGGGATTGGGAGGATACGTCAAGATTCTTGATGAACTGGGCATCGATGCTCGAATATTAAGCTCATTAAGGCAGCTATATAAGCTACACAGGAATCCCACGATTCACCCTGAAGTTCACGTAACGAATGAGGAAGCCCTGGCTGCGTTGGGAATGGTTGAGAGTGCGATCCGGATAGTGGCCATCGATATGGAACGCAGAGAAAAGACGCCCGATACTTCATTGGATGACTTCCTTCCATTGGCCGCGGATGAATCGGAAAGCCGTGAAGGCACTCTTGGATTAACCGCGACCGCCATTGCTGGGCAAATTCCCCAGAAAAGGTTAAGCAGTTCTAAGAAGGTATCGTCTTCTAAACGGGAACCGAAATGACCGAGAAAGAGAAATTCGACGCGACGATGAAGAAGGTTTTGTCTGTGTCTAAGCAGGAACTACAGAGACGGCTGGAAGCGGAGAAGAAGGCTAAGGCAGCGAAAAGCCCTCGCTAATCCGAAAAGACAACAGCGGATTTGTTCGTAGCGGTTAGTGCCTTGGGCTAGCCGGAAGCAACGACACGTGCAACGGCTGGCTGGTGGAGCTTATACATTCCCACCCTTCGCGGTAAGGCTGCGAAGGATGGGGCACCCTGATATTTGTGGCTCGGGATGGTCAAGAACAGACAACACAACAGCAAATGCGGGGATTCTTCCCCTTCGACTCGCCCTGCTCGCTCAGGGTCAGAATGACAAACGTTTGAAGCACATGACGAATGTTTGGGACAGCTTTTAGAAAGAACGAACAACTGCAAAAGCAGAGACGAAAACGAAATGCGGGGGTCTCTCCACTGCGCAACGGACGATGGAACTGTCCGCTGCTTCGGTCGAGATGACGAATGTTTGTGACAGCGAAAAAGAAGAACGGGCAACGCGGATGGCTGGCGGAGGTTATACACTCCCACCCTTCGCGGTAAGACTGCGAAGGATGGGGCACCCTGATATTTGTGGTCGGATGGTTCAAGAACAGGCAACGACAAACGCAAATGCGGGGATTCTTCGCTACGCTCAGAATGACAAACGTTTGAAGCACATGACGAATGTTTGTGACAGCGTTTAGAAGAACGAACAACTGCAGAGACGACTGCAACAGCAGAGACGAAAACGAAATGCGGGGGTCTCTCCACTGCGCAACGGACGATGAAACTGTCCGCTGCTTCGGTCGAGATGACGAATTTGTTGTGGCGGCGAAAAAGAAGAACGGGCAACGGCAAAGTCAACCGTTCTGTGGCCGTGTGAGAAGCACGGAGAGAAGCGGGTTCCCACCCTTCGCGGTGAGACTGCGAAGGATGGGGCACACTGATGTTTGTGGCTCGGATGGTTTAAGAACAGGCAACGACAAAGGCAAATGCGGGGGTCTCTCCACTGCGCAACGGACGATGGAACCGTCGGCTGCTTCGGTCGAGATGACGAATGTTTGTTACAGCGAAAAGAAGAACGGGCAACGGTAAAGCAAGGGCGAAATGCGGGCTCTCCCCACTGCGTCGTACGATAAGGCCGCACGACTTCGGTCGAGATGACGGTTCCTTTTGGGTGGCGAGGAGAACAGACAACGACAGCGGCGAAATGCGATCAGAGGCGCTTTAGGTAGGCTTTGGCGGCGTCTAGTTCGGGGAAGAGACGCTCTTCGGCCTGGAACTCGCGGGAGTGGACGCAGCGGCGGCCGGCTTTGACGCGGACAGGGTGCTTGAGGTGGAGCATCTCGTGGTAGAGGAGGTACTCGATGGCGCAGCGGGGGGTGTCGGGACGGTCGAAGACGCGGCTGACGACGATGGTGTTGTGGGCAGCGTCGTAGTGGCCGAGCATGCGACGGGCGTGGTGAGCGGACCAGGTTAGAGTCGGGCGGCCGAGGAGGCCGTGGAAGAAACGGGTGTTCAGGGATTCGAAGACCTCGTCGAGATCGTAGTGGTGGCCGATGGGGGCGGAGAGACGCTTGCGGCCGCGGGTCTGGCGAATGTGCTCGGCCTGGCGAGAGACGGCTTCGGAGGAGACGTGGCGGCGATAACGGTCGGCGTGGATGCGGGCGATGGGTTTCTTGTAGAGCTTGGCGAGGAGGATGTGGGCGATGGCGTGGTGGACGGAGTCGGGGGCGGACTCGAGCAGGTCGGAGAGGCGGACGTGGAGGCGGCCTTCGCGAAGGCGGATGGTGGTGTTGAGGGAGGTGAAGCGGCGGAAGCGAATGTCGAGCGGAGGAATGGGTGCGCGGGGGCGGAGGTCGCGGTACTGATCTTCGAAGACGGCGACGAGGGAGGGCGATGCCGTGGATTTTGCGGCGCGCTTTTTGGGGAGGCTGGGACGACGGGGTGGTGCTGCGGAGGGTTCGGGGATCTGGTCAAAGAGAGTTGCGGGGAGAGTGGCCGGGAGAGTGGCCGGCGGCTGGGGTGCGGTCGGTGAAAAAAGCTGCAGGAACTGACGCAGGGGTGAGGGGCCGGGATGTTTCGGTGTGGTCAGGGGCTTGTCCTTAATAAATAATGCGGATGCGGGTTTGAGCTCCGTATCAAGAACAAGTTTATAAGACGGTGGCGCTTTGTGGCAGTGTGCGGGTATGCACCCTCTGCGGCGACGTATTTCTTAGCGGGGAATGTCGATGGGGGCGTTTTGGATCTTGTCGTCTTTGGCAGGCGGGTGGGCGGCGAACCAGGTCTTCTGCTCTTCGATGAGACGAGTGGCTTCTTCGCGGAGATCGCGGATGGCTTCGAGGGCAAGCTTGCGGGAGACGTTGTAGGTTTCGTTGTCAGGCGGAGTCTTCAGGTTGGAGGACCAGCGTTCGGTGGCGTCGAGGAGCTTGGGGAGCGCTTTGCGGATGTCGCGGTGGTGAGGGCCGTAGTCGTCGAGATTGTCGTTGAGCTCGTCGGCGATGGCGGTGAATTGCTCGAGGAGATCGTGGGTGTCCTGTTCGCGGCCGGGCTTGCGGGGGTGGGCAAAGAGCGTCTGGATGTCTTTGTTGCGGTCGTCGAGAAATTTGATGAAGACCATGACGCGATCGTTGGGGAAGTAGGCGGTGGTGCGGAGCTGTTCGACCTCGCCTTCAGAGAGGGCGTTATCGTTGCTCTGGGCGTGCAGGGGCGGCGCCAAGGCGAGGCATACGGGGAGGATGAGCGCAAGCGCGAGGCGATGGAGCATGCGGGCCTAGTGGCGGAAGACCTGGGCCAGGAGCTCGTCGTGGACCTGATCGAGTCGTTTGAGGGTGGCCTGCAGGGTGTCGCGGTCTTCGCCGGAGGATTTGTGGAGATACTCTCCGAGCCGGTAGGTGGTGTGGTGCATGAGGAGTTCAGCGTTCTTGAGGCGCTTGGTGTCGTTGGCGAGGTTGAGATGGATCAGCTGCGCGTAGTGCTCTACCTTCTTCAAGGTTGCGCTGGCCTGCTCGATGTCGCCGTCGAGCATCTGCTTGCCGGCGATCTCGGTCATGGTGTGGACGAGCTCCGTGTAGAGGAAGCACTGATCGCGTGGGTTGGCTTGTTCGGCGCGGAGTTCGAGCTGGCTGAGGGCCTGAGCGTCGGGAAGTTTTTCGTCGTTGGACGAGGCCAGGACGGGCGTGCAGAAAGCGAGAAACAAAGGCAGCAGGAGGAGAGCGGTTGGACGGGTTCTAAGGTTCATAACGCACCTCGAAGGGAGCGCTTGCCTACTTCATGTGTGCGAGGGTGAGAAGGCGGTGGCGGGCCTCCCACTCCTCGTCCGGGAACTTACCGTCTGCCACGGAGAGGAACTGCTGGTACAGGTCTGTTGCCTGTTTGTTGTGGTGGAGCTTGTCGTGCGCAGTTGCTGCAAGGAACAGGGACGACGGCGACTGTGGCAGCACTTTATCACGAATTGCGATGGCTTGCAAGGTGGTTGCGGGGTCGTTGTTCTGGGAGGCCGCAAAGGCGAGGTGGCCGGCGGCGAGAGCGAGGTCGTCCTGGCTGGGAAAGGCGGAGGGGCGATCGACGGCGCGCTTGAGGAGCGCTTCGGCTTCAGCGAATTTTCGGAGATGGATCAAGGCGTTGGCGCTGTCGTCGAGGAGGGTCGGGTCCTGTGGGAAGACGACCACGAGTGCAGCGTAGAGGGTGGCGGCCTTGTCGTACTGGTCGCTGAGGGTGTAGAGGTGGGCGAGAAGGCGGGCGAGTGAGGGGTCGCCGGGGTGGGCGGCGTGGAGCTTTTCGACGATGGGGAGAGCCTGGTCGGCTTTGCCTTGCTGCTCGTAGAGGCCGGCGAGTTGGGCGTTCAGAGTGGGGCTGTCAGGATCGTTGGCGAGAGCTGCGGTGAGGAGGGTCTCGGCCTGGTCGGGCTTTTTCTGGGTGAGGAGGATGTGGATGAGGGCTGCGGTGGCGTCCTGGTTTTTAGGGTCGACGGCGAGGAGGCGGCGGTAGGCGAGCTCGGCGGCGGCGGGATCGCCGGAGGCTTCGGCCAGTTCGCCGGAGAGGAGGATGTCGTCGGGGGTCTCGGGGGAGAGCTTTAACGCGGCGAGGAGCTCATCGCTGGCCAGTGCGTAGTTGGTGGTGCGGTCGATGCGGGCGAGGGCCCGGTAGGCGCGGGCTTTGAGGAGGGGGTTGTCGGTGGTGAGGGTGGTGGCGAGGGCGAGTTCGGTATGGGCCTCGGGGAGTTTGCCGCTGCGGGCGAGGAGGAGGCCGAGGGCGAGGTGGGGATCGAAGTAGGTGGGGTCGGCGGTGATGGCGCGACGGTAGGTGGCCTCGGCTGCGGCGGTCTGGGCAGGGGTTTCGGCGAGGCTGTCCTGGGTGAAGGCTAGATCGTAGAGGAGGTGGGGATCGTTCGGGGATTTTTCGGTGAGAGTGCTGAGGAGTTTGAGAGCGGTGGGGTAGTCCTGCTTATCGAGGGCTTCGTTCGCCTGGGTGAGGAGGGGGTCTTGTTTTTGGGTTTGGGGCTGGGTGGCGTCGGTGGTGCCAGCGGGGAGTTGGGCGTGGGCTGGAATCGATACGAACAGCAATGTGGAAATTATTAGCGAAGGGATGGTCCGGCGGATGTTGTGAAGCGGTAGAAAAGGGCTGGTTGTGTTGTGTTCTTTCATCGGTATGAGTTAGACCCCCTCCCTGCCTTAAAGTGTGCAAAGTCTTCCAAGGAAGAGATTTAAGTCCGGACTACATGTCCGGCATTAAGTGCGGAAGCCCGGCCTGGATGGCCGGGCTTCAGTAGCTTTTCCCTGATCTAAGGATAACAGGCGCGTCAAGAGGCGGACTGTGGAAGATACGGCTTGCTGTCGATCCAGAAGTTGCTTCGTTAGTTGAACACAGGAGCGTTTTTGCCGTTACTTATCTTCGGATCACTTCCGGATTGCCCGTAATCCAGGCGCCCATATTGCCTTCCGCCAATGCAAAAGCGTCAGCGTTCTGATTACATCTTTTCGAAGCTCGATACCCAGCCCACCTGTACCCCTGCTTACGCTTCGCCGTGCACCTCACGGTGTCCAACACAAAACTCGGGGCCGAGTGGTTCGCTACTCCTTTCTCGTAGGACTCTTGCATTCCCTGCTTCATGCCGGTTTATCCCGGCGCACTGCATTGGCGATTTCGCAGCAAGTGAGAAAGTGGCAAACGCATTTGCCCCCGATAGGCGCTCAATTGAGAAATCTTCGTACATTGCCATCACGGCCTCCTACAAATTCCTTCCCCTCCTGCTAATACTGCTAGTTCTCTCCCTCCCGCATCGCGGGCTAGACTCAGCTCTGCTGGCCGGTTTGTGGAACTCGAACGGAGATCCCACTGAAGATCGAGACCTCGAACGCTTTTGCATCAGCGTTGCTCTGCATCCTCGCAGCAACGCTCGTTTCAGGCTGTGAAAAGAAGAACGCCGGCGGCGTTGCAGCCCCCAGCCTCGAAGAGACCAAAGCCATCGCCGAGCAAGGGTTCATCTACGGTCTGCCCATCGTGATGAACTACGCGGTGATGAATGAGTACGTCATCGACAAAAACAACTCCCAATACAAGGCTCCCTTCAACCAGATCAGCAACGAACATCGCGTCTTCACCTACGAGGACACCGCCGTCGTCACGCCAAACAGTGACACGCCTTACTCTATGGTCTGGCTGGACATGCGCGCAGAGCCGATTGTGATCTCCGTGCCGGCCGTTGAGAAGAAACGCTATTACTCGGTTATGCTCTGCGACGGCAATACCTACAACTTCGGCTACATAGGCAGCCGCGCCACCGGCAACGAGCCGGGCAATTATCTCGTTGTCGGCTCGGACTGGAAGGGCGATACTCCCCCGGGTATCAAGAAGGTCTTCTCCTCCACAACCCCTTTTGCGCTTGTCGTCTTTCGCACCCAGCTCTTAGGTCCTGCAGACATGCCGAACGTGATCAAGGTGCAGAATGGATATAAGGTCCAGCCGCTCTCCGCGTTTCTCAAGCAGCCCGCGCCGCCGGCCCCACCTAAGGTCGATTTTCTTCCCGCCAACACCGCCGGAATCAAGGACAACTTCTTCCAGTATCTCGACGCAGCCCTCCAGTTCGTCCCGCTGGATCCGGAATCCAAAGACATCCGTGCCAAACTCGCCACCATAGGTGTCGGCCCCGGCAAGACCTTCGAGTTCAAAGATTCTCTCGGAGGCACACAAAGCCGCCGTATTGGTCGGCATGAAAGAGGGTGACGACAAAGTCGCCAAATTCCTGACCGCCGGCACCAAGGACATCAACGGCTGGGGAATCACCTCAGCCTTTGGCGACCGCTCTTTCTTCAACGGCAATTGGCTGTTGCGCGCCGCCGGTGCCAAGGGTGGCATCTATGGAAACGATTCAGTTGAAGCCATGTATCCCGCGACACGAGTCGACGCGAAGGGCGAAACCCTCGACGGCAGTAAACACAACTACACCCTCACCTTCCCCGCCGGGCAACTCCCGCCCGTCAATGCCTTCTGGTCGGTGACCATGTACGACGGCAAAACCCAGTTTCTAATCAAAAATCCCATCAACCGCTACCTCATCAACTCGCCGATGATGTCACAGATGAAGAAGAATCCCGATGGTTCACTGACGATTAACATCCAGAAAGACTCGCCCGGCAAAGCAAAGGAAGCGAACTGGCTACCCGCTCCCAATGACACCATCTACCTGGTAATTCGGTTGTACTGGCCGAAGGAGAAACCGCCCTCCATTCTGCCCCCCGGCGAAGGAACATGGAAGCCGCCAGCCGTCGTTCAGGCTTCTTAGCAAATCAGCCGAGCGAAGCTAGAGTACTTAGTACACCGAGCGATTATGAGCGCAGCACAACCAACCGCCGAACTCAAGTTTCAAACAATCGAGGCCCGGCGCGCCGCAATTCGTGGATCGGTGATTGCCGGCGCGGAATTGACCGGCCCCTATCTGGCAATGAACGTGGCCGCCGCTTCGATCGCCGGATTCGGGCTGATGAAGAATTCGCCTGCCGTGATCATCGGAGCAATGCTGATCGCGATGCTATTTGGCCCGATCATCGGCATCGCGATGGCGCTTGCCGAGGCTGACCTTCGCTTGCTTGGCCGAGCATTAAAAGCGGAAATTGTCGGAGCCATATGCGTACTTGCGATCGGTTGCCTGATCGGCCTTTCGACGCGGCACCTCACAATCGGTAGCGAGATCCTCAATCGAACTTCCCCTAGTCTGCTTGACCTGTTAATCGCACTCGTCGGTGGTCTTGCCGGAGGATTCACATTTCTTTCAACGAGCTTGAGCAGTGTCATTGTCGGCGTCGCCATCGCAACTGCACTGGTGCCTCCGTTGACGACTTGCGGCATCCTCTTGGCTCGCGGACTGCCGGAGCCGGCCATGGGCGCATTCTTGCTATTCTTGGCCAACTTCTCGGCGATTGCTTTTGGAGCAATGGTCGTCTTTCTACTAGCTGGATATCGCCCTGCCGCAACGGAGAAAGCTCAAAAGGTGATCGTGCCGCGATTGGTTTCCGTCGCCTTGTTACTCGCTCTTGCAGTCCATCTATTTAGCACGCTTCTGCATACCAGCGCACAGGCGATACTCCGAAGCAACATTCAAAGAGTCCTGGCCCAGGCGATTGCAAGAGTTCCAGGGGCGCGATTGGCAGAAGTCAAGCTGATCCCCAAACAAGGCAAGACGAGCGTCTGGGCGGTGATCCGCACTCCGCAACCATTTACTCCCGAGCAGGTCGCTCACTTGAATGACCTTGTCAATACTGCGGCAGGACGTAGCATCGGGCTGACGGTTCGGTCGGTTATAACGGCGGAAACCACTAGATACGAGAATGTCTACGAGCCGGAAGTTTTGCCTGACGAAGTGCGTTGAGGCTCCGCGTTCGGTAAGTCCCGGATCGTCAGCAAGCCGGAAGTTATGTACGAAAGAATAGGCAGCCGATTAGTAACCAGGAGTCACTCCTTAGAAGTGATTCAGCCGCTTTCGAGGGGGCAATTTGGAAGCTGAGCCCTCGTGTTACGGAGTTACGTGGTGACCTGTAGTTCGGGTTCTGCTTTCGCGGTGGGGAGATGCAGGACGGGGGCTAGCCAGTGGCCGGTGTGGCTTCGCGGGTTGGCGGCGATCTCTTCCGGGGTGCCCACAGCGACGATCTGGCCGCCGCCGTTGCCGCCCTCGGGGCCCATGTCGATGACCCAGTCGGCGGACTTGATGACGTCGAGATTGTGCTCGATGACGAGGAGGGAGCCGCCGCCTTCGATGAGCTTGCGGAAGGCACTGAGGAGTTTGGCGACGTCGTCGAAGTGGAGGCCGGTGGTGGGCTCGTCGAGGATGTAGAGGGTGCGGCTGCGGGCTTTCGCGGCTACCTCGTTGGTTGATGCGCGGTTGGTGATGGAGCGGGCGGTGGCGAGGTGCGAGGCTAGTTTGACGCGCTGGGCTTCGCCGCCTGAAAGTGTTGTGGCGGATTGACCGAGACGGACGTAGCCGAGGCCGACCTCGTCCAGGACGTAGAGCTTGTCGACGATCCTGGGATGGCCGGCGAAGTAGACGAGGGCCTCCTTGACGGTCATGTTGAGGACGTCGTGAATGTTTCTGCCTTTGTACTTGATGTCGAGGATGGCGGATTTGTAACGCGTACCGTTGCATTCTTCGCAGGGGAGTTCGATGTCGGCGAGGAACTGCATCTCGACGGTGACGGTGCCGTCGCCTTCGCAGACGTCGCAGCGGCCGCCGGGGACGTTGAAGGAGAAGTGTCCGGGGCCGAAGCCGCGGCGCTTGGCGTCGGGTTGCGCGGCGAAGAGGGTGCGGATGTCGTCGAAGGCTTTGATATATGTAACCGGATTGGATCGCGGGGTGCGACCGATGGGGGACTGGTCGACGAGGATGACGTCGTTGAGGTGCTGGGTGCCGGAGAGTTCTCGGAACAGGTGCGCTCCAGGGCCGCTGCCTTCGATTTGGGCTGGCTCTTGACCCAGGGCTTGCATCAAGGCGCGGTAGAGGACCTGGTGGACGATGGTGGATTTGCCGGAGCCGCTGACTCCAGTGACGCAGCAGAGGAGGTTGAGGGGGATGTCGATGTCGACGCCGCGGAGGTTGTGGATGCGGGCTCCGGTGAGCTTGAGGTGTTCGCGGCCTGGCTCGCGGCGATGCTTTGGCACGGGGATGGTGGCGCGGCCGGAAAGATATTTCCCGGTGATGGAGTTCGGGTTGGCGGTAACCTCTGCGACGGTGCCGGAGGCGAGGAGATGGCCGCCGAGTTCGCCCGCGCCGGGGCCGAGATCGAGGAGGTGGTCGGCGGCGCGGATGACGTCGGGGTCGTGCTCGACGACGAGGATGGTGTTGCCTAGGTCGCGGAGGTCCTTCATGATGCGGATGAGCTTGGCGGTGTCGCGGGTGTGGAGGCCGATGCTGGGTTCGTCCAATACGTAAAGTGCGCCGACTAAGCGCGAGCCGAGCGAGGTTGCGAGTTGAATGCGTTGGGATTCGCCGCCGGAGAGAGTGGAGCTGAGGCGGTCGAGGGTGAGGTAGTCGAGGCCAACCTGATGGAGGAAGTGGATGCGCTGGCGGACCTCTTCGAGGATCTTTCCGGCGATTTCGGTTTGTGCCGGTGATAGTTGCAGATTGTCGAAGAAGTCTTGCGCGGCGGTGATGGTGAGAGCGGAGGTCTCGCAGATGTTTTGATTGTTGATTAAGACTGCGCGGGCTTCGGCGCGGAGTCGCTGGCCGCGGCAGTCGGGGCAGAGGGCGTAGCCGCGGTATTTTGAGAGGAAGACGCGGACGTGGAGCTTGTATTTTTTGCGCTCGAGCGCGGCGAAGAAACCGCGGATGCCGGGGAAGGTGCCGTTGCCTTCTTCGATGAAGTGCTGTTGGTCGGGAGTGAGATCGTACCAGGGGACGTCGGTGGGGACGCCGGCGGCTTTGGCGGCGCGCTTCATCTCGCCGTGGTGGGGGCGGTATTTCGCCGTGGTCCAGGGGGCGATGGCGCCCTCGTCGAGGGTGCGGGATTTGTCGGGGATGATGAGGTTGGGGTCGAAGTCGATGGTGTTGCCGAAGCCCTGGCAGCGGGGGCACGCGCCGTAGGGATTGTTGAAGGAGAAGAGGCGGGGTTCGGGCTCGCGGTAGGCGCGGTGGCAGGTGGTGCATTCGAAGGCTGCTGAGAAGCGGTACTTCGCTGCGGTCTCGTTTTCTTCGCGGGGGAGGGTGTGGAATTGGACTTCGCCGGATTCGCGGTAGCCGGTTTCGATGGCGTCGACGATGCGGGCGCGGGAGTCGGGGCTGATCGCGAGACGGTCGATGAGGGCGAAGATGGGTCGGGTGAAGTCGAGTTCGAGGAGAGATTCGGGGGTGGAGAACTCGACGATCTTGCCGGGTTGGTTTGGCTCAAGCGCCGATGGCTGATAGAGGCGGTTGTAGCCTCGGCGGCGGAGTTCGGTCAGGCGCTCTTTGAGAGTGTCAGTGAGGGTGAGTGAGAGATCGACTGTGGATTTGGCGGGCTTTTTCGTCGCGGATTTTTTTGGCTTGGGAGCTTCGGCTTCAGTCTCTGTCGTGGCGGGCTGCATGGGTTCGAGCTTGAGCTCGGCGCGGACGATGGGGAAGAGAGCGTACGTGCGGGTGCCTTCGGGTAAGGCGAAGAGGGCGGTGACTATTTCGTCTACGGTGTCGTGCTTGACGATGCCGCCGCAGTGCAGGCAGGTGACGGTGCCGCAGCGAGCGTAGAGGAGGCGGAGGTAGTCGTAGATCTCGGTGGCGGTGGCTACGGTGGAGCGGGGGTTGCGGGTTTGATTTTTTTGCTTGATGGCGATGGCGGGGGCGAGGCCGTCCATGTGGTCGACGTCGGGCTTTTCGATGCGCTCGAGAAACTGGCGGGCGTAGGCGGAGAGGGATTCGACGTAGCGGCGCTGGCCTTCGGCGTAGACAGTGTCGAAGGCGAGCGAGGATTTGCCCGAGCCGCTGACTCCGCTGACGACGGTGAGGGCGTTGTGAGGAATGTCGACGTCGATGCCCTTGAGATTGTGGGTGCGAGCGCCGCGGATTGTGATCTGGTCATTCATGGAGACGGTTGTCAGTTGTCGGTTGTCAGTTCTCAGTGGGCTGTGGGCGGAAGATTTCGATGAGGAGGAGACAGGCGCCGATGACGATGCAGCTGTCGGCTGCGTTGAAGTCCGGCCAGTGGTAGGTGTGGATGTGGACCTCGAGGAAGTCGACGACGTAGTGGTAGCGGACACGGTCGTAGAGGTTGCCGACGGCTCCGCCGAGGATGAGGGCGAGGGCTACGGAGCTGACCGTTATGGTGCGGCCGACTCGCCAGAGCATGGCCAGGAGGATGAGGACGGCGAAGACGGAGAAGGCGATGAGAATATTGCGGACGGTGACGGGGGAGGCGGTCTCGGCGAACATGCTGAAGGCTGCGCCGGTGTTGTGGACGTCGGTGATGCGGAAGATGCCGGGGATGACGGTGTGGGCCTGGCCGTTGGGGAGTTGATGGACGACGATGCGTTTGGTGATGCGGTCGATGAGGACGACGGCGGCCGAGATGATGAACATGACGATGCGGTGGTCGCGGGTCTGCACGTCGTGTTGAGGCGGTGTCGCTTGGTTGATCGAGGACATCAGGCTTGCGGCTCCATTGCTTGGATTGATGCGGGTGCGGTGTAGGGGGCG
>Ga0209624_10002491_pt1 | contig 13595 bp, 11 predicted proteins | sample JacPinW_OM2H0_O1_FD_188565 | JGI IMG/M metagenome (GOLD analysis project Ga0209624, IMG submission 188565) | Forest soil microbial communities from Algoma, Ontario, Canada - Jack Pine, Ontario site 1_JW_OM2H0_O1 (SPAdes) (version 2) | ecosystem: Environmental > Terrestrial > Soil > Boreal...
TGTTCGGGTGCTTAATCACTTAATGAGTTTCGAATTCCTCCTGGCTTCCGCTAACGAATTATTTTCCGCCGTTTCATCGCAATTCTTCATACCGAGCACGAAAGGAAATTGCGGCCCACCCGAACGAAAACCATAAAATGGTCACCAGCGGGGAAGTCACTTATTCACCCGAACAAAAAAGAAATCAAGAAAGAGGAAAAAGGAAAAGCACAGAACCGCCGCCGTCAACAAAGCATTCACATCCGCCCATCAGAGCCATTCCGTCGCACGAACTTGCCATTGCTGTCATTCTCGAACGACGGTCCAATGACTAACAATGTCCAACAGTATTGAATCCGTAGCCTTCTTCCTTGCCGGCCTTTACCTTCTGTGTGTGCTGATTCAGCAATACCGGTCGCAGTGATTTAACTCAACATGCCGCTAGAAATCTTTAACAACGCGGGTAATCAAAGCCCTTCTGAGACAATGCAGATTTGCGGCGGCGAGTTTTCCCCAGAAGTACGATCGTGGATTCTGGATCTCCCGATTATCCTAACGGTGATTTTGATTTTCTTTGAGTGGATCTCGCCGAAAATTCCGCCGACGCCCTCGCGATAAAAACCTGACCGCCGTCCCCCGGACAACTCTGGCTGCAGGTGCCGGAGCTGCCCTCCCAGACAAGAACCAGCGCCCGCAGCCGCAAGCGTTATCCCACGCTAAGGCCAAAACCTCGGGGTGTCGGGGCAAGCTCCCAAAGTCTTACCTGAGACGGGGCGAGCACGCTTACCAATACGATTGCCGATCGTGTTCGAAAGGTTTTCGAATCAGGCAAAAAACTAACCCCAACGGTTCCCGCCGTTGGGGTCGGAGATCGGGTAATAGGAGAGATTTGAACCGCAAAAATGATCGCTTTTCTGGGCCTCGGGATGGCATCGGGTAAATCCTGTAGCGAGAATGTGCCATGGTCGGAAAACGATCGTCAATCGTAGTATCGGACACGATGGCAAGCTTCGAAGTCCAATACGCGTTCCAGTGCATAATTTGTCGAAAAGTTAATGCGAACGTGGTTGTCGTGGATGCTACGAATGAATACAGCGCGCGTGAACTCGCCCTCGCATCCACAATCTGCGGACGATGTAAGCGACGCATCTCAAACCATCAGACTTTCACCATCCGAGTGAGGGAAACTTCCTGAGTTTCGCCAGTTCTATCGCCTAATTCGGGCGAACAAAAAAAGGGAACAGGGGAAAAGAACCGGGAATGGAATTTAGGTGTTATGGCAGGGGTTCGAGCCCCTCCGAGGGCGCCACAAGTAATATTCACGACAATTTAGTGGCGGCAGAGACGGAAGCTTCTTTTTTCGGTTAGTTGCCAGGTGTAGAATCCCCGCGATGAAACCGCCCGATAAAAAGCCGCACCCTGTTCGGAAGGCGTTCTTCTGGCTTTTTCTGGTGGTATTCGTTTGCTCAATTGCGTTTATGGTGGTTTCGTCAAACTCCAGCACACCTCGCGCCGAGACTAGGGTACGCGCGATTCACCCTGGCGCCCGCGGTTCGGTTCCACCCTCGAATAGCTCGACTTCTCTCGCAACCGTCACGGCGGTCATCAGCGCCGCCGGCACTCTTTCAACCATGGTGATTGCGTGGGCGCAGTTTGTCCGAGATCGGAAGAAGTCTGGCACCAGTGTTGGATAAACGACCTTGCCGCCGGGCACGGTGCGCTGGTCTAACCCACATGGATCCCATTCATCCCAAAACTTTGTGGCCAAGCCCTGTCCGGCTAGGGTAAGATCGACTTCTTTGCCGCATGACACGGGCCTTTCACTTCCGGACCTCTTCTTCGCAACTCGGCCCTCTCGAGGAGCGCCTGCTCGAGGCTCTTTGGAAGTGCGGCAATGCCACGGTTCGCGACTTAGCTGAACAATTCTGTTCCGACCTGGCGTACACCACTGTCATGACCACGCTCGATCGCCTCTTCAAAAAGGGGGTACTCGCTCGGGAAGCTGAAGGACGCGCCTTCCGCTACCGCCCTCGATTCACTCGTGAGGAACTCCACCGCGAAGCTGCGGGAGAGGCCTTCCGCCAGCTCTTGAAAGCCAGTCCCGCGTCGTCGCTTCCTCTCTCTTATCTAGTTGAAATCGTCACCGAACGCGATGCCGAGTTGCTCGATGAGCTCCGCCACGTTGTCGAGGCAAAACGCCGCGAGCTTCGCGCCGCCAAATCCGAACTGCCGCACGGCCGATCAGCGACGGAGAAAGACTAATGTTTGCGTTGCGAGGCCTCGTAGTCGCTTTTTCCGTGTTCTTAATCGTCTACTGCATTTTGTCGGTCGCTGTTTGTCTCACCTGGAGCAGATTTCGCCAACGCATTCAACATCATCGCGTGCGACGAATCGCCGACTCGTTGTTTGGGTTGCGGATGTTTCCACTCGCCACTGCGGCCATCATCACTGCGGTCTTCACTGTGCCCTCGTTTCTTCTACTTGAGCCTCGCGCCATCGATGAGCCGATCGGAGGGGTATCCCTTGTTCTTGGCGTCTTTGGTGGGTTCCTGGGACTCGCCGGCGCAACCAACGCTTTGGTTGCGGTCTTCCGTGCCTCGCGCAGCATTTCATCCTGGACCACCGATGCCCTCCCGGTCGCTACCATCAATTCGATTCCAGTTTTGCGAATTCATCGTTCCGTTCCTCCGATGACCGCGGCGGGGATTCTTCATCCCAAAGTCTTGCTTTCGGGAACAGCGGAATTTCTTCTGAGTGACAGGGAATTGCAGACAGCGCTGAACCACGAAGTTGCACACGTGCGGCGCCGCGACAATCTCCGGAAATTACTGATCCGTTTCGTCGCTTTTCCGGGGATGAGCGGGTTAGAAGCTTCGTGGCTCGAGGCGATGGAGATGGCGGCCGACGATGCGGCGGTCTCGACTCATGGCGAAGCGCTTGATCTTGCGGCTGCGCTCATTAAGCTCTCGCGTTTTGCACCCGCTGAGTCTCGCGCGGAGCTCACCGCTGCCCTCGTTCATAATCCGGCCTCATTAGTGAATGCTCGCGTCGAGCGCCTGATTTCCTGGAGCGATGAACGAAGACTTCAGCCTCAGAAGTGGTCGATTCGTTCCGGACTTGCTCTTGCGTTGGGAACGCTGACGGTGTGCGCCGCGGTATACAGCCAGTTGCTCTCAGGAATCCACACCGCCACGGAATGGTTGATGCGCTAGGCGCACATCCTCTTCGAAAAGCTCGCCGCAGCACTCCTAGAAATTAACCCGTACGCCTAGCTGGGCTGCGAATGGAATTCCCACGGTTGTTCCCGGACCAAAGAAATCTCCCAATCCTCCCGCCGGAACTGCAAGTTGTTGCAGGTGAGTGATAGGTTGCGTTGCCGAGCAGTCTGCATTGGTGCAGATGTCTGTGATGTTTCCAGCCTGCGCTTCCGCTGCAGGGACATTCGGCAGCGCGGCGACGTTCGTCACATAATTCGCCCCGGGATTATTGCGATTGAACACGTTGAAGAACTCCGCGAACGGCAAGATTTGCCAGCGCTCGCCGATCTTGACCGGACGGCTCACCCGCAAATCCATCTGAATGTAAGGCGTCCCTCGGAAAACATCGAGAGCCGTTGGCACTCCGTTTACCGAGATCCGCTGGCTGTTATCTGCCGTCGTGATCGTAAACGGACGTGCGCTTTCCGCCTGCGTCATCGTCGTCAATTCAACCCCGCCAGGTAGATGAAGCGTTCCAGCCAAAACAAAACGGTGCCGCACGTCTTCACCCGATGGTCCGTAATCGCCCGGCCCGAACGCGTCCAGCGGATTGCAAACTCCGTTCACATAATCGAATAGTTCGCCCAGCACGCATCCCCAGGTCTGAGCTTTTGAAAATGTGTAGTTGGCGACCAGGTTGAATCGCCGCGACACGTTGCCTTGCAGGTGCAGCATAAGTGCGTTGTAGCTCGATCGGTTGTCGGACTTGAATACATTTACGTTCGGCACGACGCTCTGCTGATCAAGATCGTAATTCGGGTCTGAAGTCGGAATGAGTGGAGTAAACAGATTTACGTCGCTGGTGTAGCTATAGGCGCGATAGCCGTGGTTTCCCTGCTCATGGGTATAGTCGGCGCTCATCGTCCAATTCTGATTGAACGCATGCTGCATTCCTCCCGTGATATGAATCGCGTAAGGCGTCTTATACCTCGAATCGATCATGTTGCCGCCGGCGCCCGCTCCACCGAAAAGGCAACCTGTGCCGGAGAGGGAGTACGCGCCCGCAGTGCCGGTGAGCGAGCATGATCCCGTCACCGCATTGGTCGAGTTGACCCCTTGGAACGCAGTCGCCCATCCATTCTGAGCAAGGTCGTTGTAGAACATTCCGAATCCCGCGCGGAGCACCGTCTTCCCGCTTTCGCCTGGAGAGTACGCAACCCCCAGCCGCGGGCCGATCTGCTTTCGGTAGTCATGCGGCACCGTCGGAGTGAGCGGAATTTGCAATCCCTCAAGCGTCGGAAAAACCGCATTCTGTGCCAAGCTGCGCCCCGACCCCGTGAACAGCCCAAACGTCGTTTGCCAGCGCAACCCGTAATTCACCGTCAGGTGCCGCGAGACCCGCCACGAATCTTCCGCATACAGCCCCAGCCGTTGCACACTCTGCGAAAAACTCCCTCCCGCCGGCGTGGTCGACGCACCAGCAGCGTAGTCGACGGGAAACTGCGCCAGGTTCGTCGCGTTCTCCGTGTAGAACGTCGGATCATTGGGGAACGAGTACAGCGTTTCCTGATTGCCCGGAAACGCTCCGGCCAGCACCGGTTCGTGAATGAAGTTCACCCCAAACTTGTAGGAGTGATCCCTGGCCGCATGATCCACGTCATAACGCAGCTGATATTTCTCCTGATTGCGCAGCGATGGGAAGAGCGTTATGGGAGTTGCGAATTGATTGTCCCCGTACGTCTCAAAGCCCGACACCGTGAGCGACGTCGAACTGAACGGAAACGCCAGGGCGAAGCCCAGTGTCGAATTGCGCGCCTGAGTGAGATGTAATTCGCTCGCATCGAACACGAACGTGCCCAGCCACCTCGAGCTGAACGCAAACGTATTGCTGATAACGCTATTCCAGTAGTTGTTATGAGTTGTTAAGCCGGTCGAAGGCAAGGTCGCCTGCTGCACCAGCGCATTGTGCGTGAGGTAGCTGTCCTCGGATGTGCGCAGAAACCACTGTGACCGGTTCGACTGAGCCCAATCAAATCGCAGCGATCCCAACACATCGCGGAACGGAATCGTCACGTTCGGTGGCACAGTAATAGCTGCCACTCCGGGAATCAATCCATCTGCGGCTATCTGCGACAGGGCATCGAATTGGGCAAGGCTGGCAGGGCTATACGCAATGCTGGCGTTCTCGCGCACGTACTCCAGCGATGCGAAGAACCAGATTCTGTCCCGCTCGACCGGTCCGCCAATCGTCCCCACATAGTTCTGCCGTGAGAAAGGCTGCTTCGGATTATCGACGCATCCGCTGGCACTGCAAGTCTGCGCCGGATTCTCAATCGGAAACCGCGCGTTCAGTGCCGATGCGCGTTCGTAGAATGCTTCCGTTCCGTGCCAATCATTTGAGCCACGTTTGGTCGTGATAACCACCGATCCCGCCGTGGTTCCTCCAGTGTCGGCGTCTTCGTTCGCAGTCCGCACGGCGAATTCCTGAATCGCATCCGGCGAGAAATTTTGCAGAAATCCGCCAATCCAGTCGTCCGAATTGTCGCCGCCATCCACCGACAATTCATTGTTGAGCCCTGAACTTCCTCCCGTCGAAACCGCCGTGATGCGGGCCTTTGTCGGGTCCGAGGGTTCCACCGGCTCCGTCCCCGGAGCGAGATACGCGATGTTTGCAAAGCTGCGTGCGGCCAACGGCAGCGTCTGCAAATCCCGGCTGCTGACGACGCCTTGATGCACCGCACTCACGAGATCAATCGGCTCCGTCGTGATCGAAGAACTCGTGCCCTGTACATTCACCGCTTCCGAAGTTCGCGCGGGCTTCAGCGTGACCGTGACATCGCGCACCGAACTGACCACGACAGCGACCTCCGCCTTCGCATCGGCGAAGCCGGCTGCACTCACAGTCATTCGGTATGCTCCCGGCATAAGATCGTCGACTCGGAATTCGCCGCGATCTTCGCTGCTGGTCTCTCGTCGCATCGACGAATCGATGGACTCCGCCACAATCTTGGCCTTGGGAATGCGCGCGCCGGTCGCGTCCTGCACTGTGCCGCGCAGAGAGCCCCGAGGGTTCTGCGCCAGTACTGTCGCAGCAAGCACCAAGGTCACGACGACTGGGAGAGCCGCTTTCTTGAACAAAACATTCCTCGCTTTCGAGATGCGAATCGCCGGGATGATCAATCTTGGAAGGGTTGATATTTACGATTAATAAACAGCGAGCGTAGCTTGCGGGAGCAAGCTACTACCAGCGCTCGTATAGCGCGTGAGGACGATTAAGAGGGGCGCAGCAACAACTTTGGATTAGCGATCAAGAAATTTGAATGTCACTTGGCCATGCGAGCTAATCTGACCACCGCTGCGGAGTGCGATCCCATCGATGTTTCTTGAGTTCGCTTAGCAGTGTTTTGTCTAGCGACCCAGCGTCGCTCGCGGCAATGTTCTGCCGCACATGTTCCGCTTTGCGCATACCGGCAATCGTGGTGCCCACGGCCGGATGCGACAGAATAAATCGCAACGCCATTTCCGGCAGCGTCATTCCGGCCGGAACAATTTCTTTCAGCTTGTCCACCCGCCGAATTGTCTTTGGCAGATTTTCCGGACCGAAATAGCCCGCGCGCCAGTCATCTTTCGGAAAGCGTGTCTCCAGCGTCATCTTTCCGCCCAGGCTGCCCTCATCGAGCGGCACCCGCGCAATCACGCCAATATTTAGTTCCTGGCATGCCGGAAAGAGTTCGTCTTCCGGAGCCTGATCGAAAATGTTGTAGATCACTTGCACCACATCGACCAGCCCAGTGTGCAAGGCCTTGATCCCATTTTCGGGTTCCCATCGGTTAATGCTCAAACCGAACGATCGAATCCACTGGTCGTGCTTTAACTTCTCCACCGTCTCGCGAAACTCCGGCTCATCGACCCATGCATCGGACCACACGTGAAATTGCAGCAGATCGATGGTGTCGACCTGCAATTGCTTGCGGATCATGTCCGCATATTTGAAAACGTGCTCCGACGAGAAAACATCGCTGTACTTATACGTTACTAACGCCGGCCACTTCAGGTTTCCTGGAGGAATCTTCGAGGCCGCGTACAACCGTTTCCCCGTGTTTTCCTGCATGATCTTGCCAAGCAAACCATCGCTCTTTCCCTCACCATACGCCCAGGCCGTATCGAAGAAATTGCAGCCCAGATCGATCGCCAGTTGCATCGCTGCCAGCGATTCCCGGTCCTCCGAACCGCTCCACCCACTCATACCCCAAAGCCCGTGGGCGATGTCGCTGACTTCAAATCCCGTACGGCCAAGCTTGCGGTATTTCATAGATGAGGCCCTCGATGAGGTAATTGAAAGAATCGGAACCGATCAGGATATATCGAAGCACGGATTTCCGCCGCCCCAGGCGCGGAAGAAGTCGAATTTCCGATCCGCGAGGGGCCCGTTCCCCGACCGTGTCGCCACCTGTTTTTTTAATAGCTGTCATCAAAATTTTCGCGGGTGCAGGCCGCGCTCAGGGGTGTTTAATGAACTTAGATCATAAAGATGGAAGGAGTCTCCCATGAAATCTGAATATCCTTTTAACCCCAACCCGGGCAAGAAAGATGAGTTCATTAGTCCTCTGACGCCTCTGCAGCCGTCCCGCTTCATCGACGAGAAGATTTCCGATGAATCGTGCACCGAAACGCAAGCCGACAGCGCTCTGGCGCCGGCGGGTCTCAAGAATCCCTTCTGGAATTAATCTCGGCGGCCGGCCTTCATCAAGGTCGGCTCTGATTTCCCCCGATAACTCAGGATTATCGAAGAATCGGCAGGCACAAGCACGGCCGAAGTGCGAACTCCAGCCCGGACATCTCTTCCAGGGCGGGATGCAGCAAGGAATCCCTGCAGGGTTCCAGCGTAATCACAAACGGCAAGGAAGCCTTGTCGAAGCCGGGCTTTTGTAGCAGTGAATCAATGTTCAGCTTGTGTGCCGCCATGATCTTCGCCAGCCGCGCCACAATCCCGGGCTGATCGCGAACAAAGAATCGCAGATACCAAGCTGTCTCAAAATCACAACTGATCTTCGGCGTCGAGACGTTGCTCGCGACTTCCTCCTTCCCGCCTGCGAGGCTCTGGGCCACAAACATCACATCCGATACCACAGCCACAGCCGTCGGATCGCCTCCTGCGCCCGCCCCTAAGAATGCCATGTCCCCGCCATATTGCCCGGAAGTGAGAACCAGGTTGAGATTTCTCTGCACGCGTCCAAAAGGAGAATCGGCGGCAACCAGACATGGCCCCACCTCCGCGAAAAGCTTGTCTTCCTTTAGATCTGCCCTCGAGATCTGGCGAATCGTACAGCCCAACTCCGCCGCATAATCGAAATCAACCGCATCCACCGGGCGGATCGTCCGCGCGCGCACCGATTCCGGCTCGACACGCGAATGCAATCCCGCCAGCGCCAGAATCGCCAGCTTGGCCCGCGCGTCGCCTCCGTCTAAATCCTCGGACGCATCTGCCTCGGCATATCCTCGCGCCTGCGCCTCTTCCAGCGCCTCGCTGAAAGGAATTCTTGCATTCTCAATGCGGCTCAAAATGTAGTTGCAGGTCCCGTTCAAAATTCCCGCGATTCCATGCAGACGGTCTCCGCACAACCCCGTGCGCAAGGCGGGAAGCACGGGAACTCCTCCCGCCACCGACGCACCAAATTCCAACCGGGCCCCGTTGCGAGCTGCAAGCTCCAGCAGGCCCGGTCCATGACGCGCAATCAATTGCTTGTTGGCCGTGACCACCGATTTTCCTGACTCGAGCGCGGTCCGCACAATCTGCTCCGCTGGCGAGAGCCCTCCGATTAGCTCAATCACGATTTCAACATCCGACTTCAGCACCGCCTGTACGTCGTCGGTCCATATTACGCTGCTCGGAACCCAGTCCTGTTTCTTCCGTTCGATGTTGCGGTTGCAGATGTGCGTGAGGCGTAGAGACGGGTCAATGTTTTCGCACAAGATCTTCGCGACAGCCCGTCCGACCGTCCCGAAGCCAATGAGAGCAACGCGATGGGCGGAGGTCTGCGAGCGGGTCGGCGCGGCCTTCCTTGCCACGGGTTTTACAGTGCGTTTCGCCAAGATGCAATCTTGCTGAAAATTGAATTCCCTATCATACGTGCGATATCACGCCAGCGGAAACGGGAAAGCACCCCGCGGGGCGGCATCCCGGGCGGACTCAGCATCAAAGTTGGTAATATGGTGCCTGCCTGCTGCGAGCATTCACGGCGGGAGCATCGCGGACACGCTCTTTTACAAGCGCCTGTCGTTGACGAGCTATGGTTCGAGCGCTGCGGTCCGCAAGCATACCCGGCAGCGGGAGGAGAATGAATGATTCGAAAGTTCGCAACGGTTCCCGGATCCAGCATCGTGCTGCAAGCGATCTTGGCAACGATTCTGGCGGGAGTCGCCACCGTCCACGCCCAACAAACCCCGGCTCAGCAGCCTCCAGCGCAGCCTTCGCAGACCCAACAGCCAACGGACCAACAATCGAGCAGTAGTCAGGAAACAGAGGAGATCCCCGAGCACAAGCCCAAGCCTCGCGGCTACAACAATTGGACCTTCAACGTGGGCGGCGGTGGCAGTCTGACGAATGGCAATACTCGGAACTTCGTTCGTGGCGGAGGCGGCATCGCCGCCGCTGGAGTCACGCGCAACCTCAGCAAATATTTCGGATGGCGCCTCGACTTCCAGTTTGACAACCTGCCTTTGCGGGCTTCAGCTCTGCAGGCCGCGCAAGCGCCCGGCGGGACCGATCACGCTTACACCGCCATGTTCAGCCCCATCATTAATATCCCTGTGACCAAGGATTGGGGCGGCTACATTATCGGCGGCGCCGCTTTTTTGCACCGGTCCGGGAAACTGGATTCCTCAAGCGCGATTCCGGGAGTTGGTTGCAACGCCTTCTTCCTCTGGTGGGGACATTGCTTTAACAAGAACCTACCCATCAACGGAAACTTCCTCCACTCCAGCGTGAACGAGTTCGGCGAAAGCTTCGGCGGCGGCGTCACCCGCAAGATCCGCCCCAATATGGATATCTACGCCGAGTTTCGCTACGTCCACGGCAGCCACGCAGGCATCACCACGGACTTCCGTCCAATCACCGTCGGCATCCGCTGGTGAAATCGCGCTCTTGATCGTTTTTTCCGGTGACCGCGAGGTTGATTTGTGCACGAACGGGAAGGGCCCGACTTTAAGTCGGGCCACTAGTCCGCGTTTCATGGACTCGGCTTTAGCCGCTGCGGGCCAGATCATTCGGGATTCGTCCGATAGCTCCATACATCCGTAGTCAGCTTCTGCAACTGAACGAACGAAGTAGCCGTGACTGGCTGCTCAATCTCCACATTCGAGTTTGCTTCGCGCACCGCCGATTCCACAATGCTGTGCGCTGGTGCCAGCGAGCACGCGGGATCCGTCACCATCGCATCTCCCGTCAACAGGAAAGCCTGGCATCTGCAACCGCCAAAATCTTCCGTGCGGCGATCACAGCTTCGGCAAGGCTCGGGCATCCAATCTTCGCCGCGGAATCGCTGGAACGACGACGATTCCTGCCAGATCCAAGAGAGTGTGTTCTCACGCACATTCTCGAATGACAATCCCGGCAATACTTCCGCGGCATGGCACGGCAAAACCTTGCCTGAGGGATTGATGAGCATCAATCTTCGTCCCCAACCTCCCATGCAGGCCTTCGGATACTTCGCATAGTAGTCCGGAACCACGGAGTCGATGCGAATCTTTCCAGCTAACCGTTTCTCCGCCTCCGCAATGATCGCAACCGCTTTCTCTAGTTGCGCGCGCGTCGGCATCAATGCTTCGCGATTGGCAAGAGCCCATCCGTAATACTGCGTGTGCGCGATCTCCACGCGCTCCGGGTTTAGCTGCTCAATGAACACGATCATCTCTTCCAGATGATCGAGATTCTGCCGGTGAACCACCAAATTTACCGTGAACGCGATCTTGTGTTTTCGAATCTCGCGCGAGAGTTCGATCTTGTGCGCGTGCGCTTTCGCCCCCGCGATCCAGTTCGCGGATCCTTCTCGGGAATCCTGAAAGCTGATCTGAATATGATCGAGTCCAGCATCTACGAGAGATTTCAGCCTCTGCTCGTTGAGACCGATTCCGGATGTGATGAGATTTGTGTAAAGTCCGGCGGCTCGCGCGGCCGCGATCAATTCAATCAGATCGGTTCGAGCCAGCGGTTCGCCGCCCGTGAAGTGCGCGTGCAACATCCCAAGTTTCCCAGCTTGTTGAAGCACGCTGGTCCACTCGGCGGTCGAAAGCTCCGATTGCGTTCCCGCCAGTTGCATCGGATTCGAGCAGTAAACGCAATGCAGCGGGCATCGATGCGTCACTTCGGCGATAAGCGCGAGAGGATTAGAAACCATGAATCGAGATTGAACTCTGGACAATTACAAAATTACCCAATTACAAATGCTGTTAGTAGTCCACGATCCGTTTGCGCTGCAACTGCTCAAGAAAAAGACCAGTGTCCGCGCGAATCTTCTCCGGATCCGTCTTCCCAAACTCTTTCTGCAATTCGCCAATAATCTCGCTGAACGTGCGGGTCCCGTCGCAACGTTCAAGTATCTGCAGCCCCGTCCCCTGCAGTTTGATGGCGCCTTCGGGGAAGAGGATTACACGATCCTGGTCGGGGCCCCCCCATCGGCAGCCGGCGGCGAGGCGCGGCTGACTTCCATCAGCTGGTGGCGGCATCAGTGGCCCTCGATTCGGAAGGCGCCGGGCGGAGGCCATCCTGGCTGCACGTAGGCGAAATACAGAGCATCGAGTTGCGCCCACAAGATGTCGCACTTGTCGCGCAGGGCCTGGATCGCCAGCTCCTGCTGCGAGCGCGTATGCGCATTCTCATACACATAGTTGATGGCGAACTTCGCGTCTTCCGGAGCCTGCGTCAGGCGTGCCTCAAAGTAGTCCAAACCTCCAGACAACCACATGTAGTGTTGGCGAAGACGGTCCATGCGCAAAGTAATCAGATCGCGGGAGAACAGTTCGGTGAGAGAGGAAGCGACGGCTTCGAGCAGAGTGCGGCTGCGGACGATGTTCAGATACTCATTCACGGCGAAGCGCGTGGCGGGAAGAAGCCCAGTTCCTTCGCGCACCTGATCGGCTCTGAGTCCAGTGGCTTCAGCCAGCTTCAGCCACCGCTTGATGCCGCCTTCGGTGTGACCATCGCCATCGTGATCGATGACGCGCTTGCGCCACGCGCGGCGGAATGCGGGATCGGTGCCGCGCGACAGGATGATCGAGTCTTTAATCGGGATCATGCTCTGGTAGTAATAGCGATTCAATGCCCAGGCCTGCAGCTGGCCGCGATTCAGACGGCCTTCGTGCATCAACAGATGGAAGGGATGCTGGTGGTGATAGCGCTCGTCGCCGATGGCGCGCATCTTGGCGCGCAATCCGTCGAACGAGAGAAGGCTGGTATCGGGTAAGCCTGCGTCTATAGTTCGAACTGCCATCCATCCTCCGCGATCTCCCAGCCTGCGTCGCGCACCTGGCGATATTCAGGACCAGCCTCGTTCAGCATGGGATTCGTGTTGTTGATGTGTATATAGATTCTACGTGGACGCTTGAGTTGCGCCAATCGCGCGAGACTCGACGATACCGGAACGTGTCCCATTTGTTCGGCGGTTTGTCCGGATCCCTGAATGCGGATCAGTTCGTCGTCGCTCCAGAAGGTTCCGTCGAAGAGCAGAACGTCGGCAGATTCGGCCTCGCGCAGCAGGTCGTCGGTGATTTCGGGGACAGCGGGCATATACGCAAGGCGCTTTCTCGAGGGCGCTTCGATGATTAATCCGAGCGACGCTTCCTCGGGGTTGAGCGTTGAGCGGCGCTGCGTCGAAACATAAGTAGGAAAGTGCGTGCCAAGGGATAGCGCGCGACAGCGCAAGCCGGAATCTTTGCCGGCGGGATCGACCAGCGGGAAGCTCTTTCGAGGCATAAAGTCGGTCCAAGTCAACTGACCGGAAACGCGTTGCAGCATGGCGAACATGGAATTGTCTTCGGAGAGAATCCGGCGAATGGATTCAGTTGCGCATACGCGCAACGGCTGCAGTTCACGGAGAAGAAGCAGTCCGAGAACATGGTCGATGTCTGCGTTGAGCAGAACGCTTCCGGCGATGGGAGATTGGCGAAGGCCTTCGCGGGGATGGAGTTCAGGGTTCGATTCGATTTGCGCGCGGAGGTCGGGAGAGGCTCCGAGCAGAAACCAGGAATGGGAGTCGGCGCTGATGGCGACTTGGGTCTGGGAGCGGGCCTTTCCAAGGAACTTTCCGGCTCGGAGAATGCGGCAGTTGGGGCAGGCGCAGTTCCATTGTGGGAACGCTCCTCCAGCGGCCGAGCCGAGAATCTTGACCTGCATTCAGGGAGTGTAGCAGCGGCTGGCGAGAT
>Ga0209624_10002492_pt1 | contig 13586 bp, 11 predicted proteins | sample JacPinW_OM2H0_O1_FD_188565 | JGI IMG/M metagenome (GOLD analysis project Ga0209624, IMG submission 188565) | Forest soil microbial communities from Algoma, Ontario, Canada - Jack Pine, Ontario site 1_JW_OM2H0_O1 (SPAdes) (version 2) | ecosystem: Environmental > Terrestrial > Soil > Boreal...
GTAACCACATCGCGTTTAACCGACTTATAATCAGCCTGTGACCTCTCCGAGCCCACTCCCCGCCGCTGCCTTCCGCTACCCCTCCAATCAGACCCTCCTCATCGACGCCGACGACACGCTATGGGAGAACAACATCTACTTTGAGCGGGCGATTACCAGCTTCATCTCTTATCTCGACCACCGCGTCCACACTGCCGATGAGGTTCGCGGCCATCTCAACCGCGTTGAGCACGCCACCATCCTGTCTCACGGCTACGGCCTGCACAGCTTCCGCCGCTCGCTGATTACCTGCTTCGAGCAACTCACCGACGCGCCCATGACGGACGAGAAGCATCGCCGCATTGAAAGCTTCGCCCAGTCCATCGCTGACCAGGAGATCGAACTGCTCCCGAATGTCGAGCCAACCCTCGCCGAGTTGGCGAATCGGCACCGCCTCATTATGGTCACCAAGGGAGACCCCACCGAACAGACCGACAAGCTTCACCGTTCTGGCCTCAAACAGTACTTCAGCGAGGTGGAGGTGCTACCGGAAAAACATCACGAGGCCTACCTCGCCCTCGCCGGTCGCCACGGCTGCGAAGCCAGCACTACCTGGATGATCGGCAACAGCCCCCGTTCCGACGTGAACCCCGCACTTGCCGCCGGTCTTCACGCTATCTTTATTCCCCACGACTTCACCTGGGTGCTCGAACACGAGATCGTCAACCAGCCGCCGGACGGCCAGTATTTGCTCGAACTGGCATCCTTTGCCGACCTCACGCGGCATTTTTAGACTCTTTTCGCCAGTTAGCGTCCAATATCTCAACTGCTTTCTATGGCAGAAAGCCAATCGCCGGTCTTTAAGGAGAGATTCCCTCCATGAGATTCAGCGCCACAGCCAGTCTGTTCGCCTTCGTACCTCTCGTTGCATCGCTTCCCTGCTCTGCCCAGTCCAGCGATGCCGCCACCCATACCGAATCCGCGTCGGAACTCATCGCCCGCCTGACTCCCGAGCAGAAGCAGCAATACGATGAGGCAGTTCAGAACTTCAACGGTCAGAACTACGCCGACGCACTCGTCCACTACAAGGTTCTTCTCAAAGATCTGCCAAACGACCCGATTCTCCTCAAGTTTTCAAGCGAAGCCGCGCTCAACACTGGCGACACGGCATACGCTCTCAACAATCTGAAGCCGGTCGCTCAAGCCAATCCCGACGACTGGCAGGCAGCCGGTCTTCTTACTCGCGCCTATGCCGAATCCGGCGACAAAACCAACCGCGACGCCGGCATGACGCACATGGTCGAGCTGCATAAGCGCGGTATCACTCCGGCTCACCTGCAGCAATACCTTCTGGAGCACGTCTTCGTGGACGGCAAAACCGTCCTGATTTTCACGTCACTTGAACCCTGGGGCCACTACAAGATATACAACTATGCGCAGATCTATGATCAAGACGCCCACCTCGCCCAGCGCCTGACTCTTGAGAGCAACGACAGCGACCAGCCTCTCTTTGCCCGCCAGCATCCGACAGAGGCGGCCGCCGGCACCCGCCTCTTCTCGATCGATGGCTACTCCGACAGCACCGCAGGAAGCGACGGCCAGCATGCCGAGACCCATGCCACCTACAAATTCTTCACCGGTCAGCCCTCGTACGACACGGTTCGCGAGGCATTTCTCAGCATCGCTTCCTCCAAATCGAGCCCCGTGAGCAGCCGCACCAATAACCTGCCCCAATAACCGCGCGCGGTCCGTTTCTTCGTCTTTTTCGAGCAGCGAGTTGCGGATTTGCCAAAGATTCACACTCTGACAACCTCCCACAAAACTTCCCTGTAACATCTATAAGGACCGAAACCAGAAGTGAGAGGTGTATGAGCGAAGGGCGTTGGGTTTTATTGATTGCGAGTGAAGTGGGTGGCACGGATTCAGTCTCCGATCGAGCCATGGAGCGTTTAGTTGAAGCCATTAAGCTTGAGGGCTATGAGGTTGTCCGTACATCGACGCCGGAGGACGGCTTGTCGCTCGTTACCTCCGACCCGTCCTATAGCGCAATCCTTCTGGATTGGGACCTCGAGGGCGAGAATCAGTTCGCCGAAGGCGCAGCGCTGTCCATTCTCCGCGCTGTGCGCCGCCGCAACAAGAAGATCCCGATCTTCCTCATCGCCGACCGTACTCTCGTCAGCGAACTCCCGCTCGAAGTGGTCAAACAAGTCCACGAGTACATCCATCTCTTCGGCGACACTCCGGCCTTCATCGCCAACCGCGTCGACTTCGCCGTAGAGCGCTACCACGAGCAACTCCTCCCGCCCTACTTCCGCGAATTGAAGAAGTATAACGACCAGGGGGCTTACTCCTGGGATGCGCCCGGCCACATGGGCGGCGTCGCATTTCTAAAACACCCCGTCGGCATGGAGTTCCACAAGTTCTTCGGCGAAAATCTGATGCGTTCGGACCTCGGCATCTCGACGTCGCCACTCGGCTCCTGGCTCGATCACCTCGGGCCTCCGGGTGAATCCGAACGCAACGCCGCCCGCATCTTCGGCGCCGACTGGACCTTCTATGTCCTCAGCGGCTCCTCCAGCTCAAACCAGATCGTCGGCCACGGAGTCATCGCGCAGGACGACATCGTTCTCGCGGATGCCAACTGCCACAAGTCCATCTGCCATTCCCTCACCGTTACCGGCGCGCGCCCCGTCTACATGAAGCCAACGCGCAACGGGTACGGCATGATCGGCCTGGTTCCCATCAAACGCTTCGCGCCCGACTTCATCCGTGGCATCATCGACAAGAGCCCGCTGACTACAGGCATCGCCAACCAGAACCCCACCTACGCGGTCGTCACCAACTCCACATACGACGGCCTCTGCTATGACGTTAACCGCGTCGTGACCGAGCTTGCAAAGTCCGTGCCGCGCATTCATTTCGACGAGGCATGGTACGCCTATGCGAAGTTCCATGAGATATACCAGGGACGCTTCGCAATGGGAGTCCCTGACGACACACCGGATCGTCCCACCATCTTTGCTGTGCAATCGACGCACAAGATGCTTGCGGCGTTTTCGATGGCCTCAATGATCCACGTCAAGCTAAGCCCTCGCGCTCCGCTCGACTACGACCAGTTCAACGAGTCCTTCATGATGCATGGAACAACATCGCCTTTCTACCCGCTCATCGCCTCGCTCGACGTAGCCGCAGCCATGATGGATGAGCCCGCTGGCCCCACGCTGATGTCCGAGACTCTGCAGGACGCCATCAGCTTCCGCAAGGCGATGTCGTCGATCGGCCACCGCCTGCGCGCCGCCGAGCAGGGCTGGTTCTTCCGGCTCTATCAGCCCGAGTATGTCTTCGATCCCCTCGACGGCCAGACCTACCTGCTCGAAGAAGCCGCCGACGGCCTGCTCACCAACCGCTCCAGCGCCTGGACCCTCAAGCCGGGTGAGGAGTGGCACGGCTTCCAGGACGAGGACATCGCCGACGATTACTGCATGCTCGACCCCACAAAGGTCACCATCCTTACTCCCGGCATGAACGCCCAGGGCAAGGTTGGGGAATGGGGCATTCCGGCCGCCATCATCACGGAGTTCCTCGACGGACGCCGCGTGGAGATCGCCCGCACGGGCGACTATACCGTCCTGGTTCTCTTCTCTGTCGGCACTTCGAAGGGCAAATGGGGCGCTTTGCTTGAGAATCTCTTCGAGTTCAAACGCCTCTACGACTCCGAAGCTTCACTTGAAGAAGCGCTCCCCGAACTCGTCCTGAAGTATCCCACACGTTATCGCAACACAACCCTCAAAGAACTAGCCGACGAGATGCACGCCGCGATGATTCAGTTGAACCTCTCCGGCCTGGTCAACGATGCCTGCGACGAGGACTTCGACCCTATCCTCACACCTGCACAGACTTACCAGAAACTTCTGCGGAACGAGACCGAAAAGATCCGCTTCACCGAGATGCCCGGCCGAATTGGAGCCGTGATGCTCGTCCCCTACCCTCCCGGCATTCCAATGTGCATGCCCGGCGAGCGGCTTGGCAGCGCCGAAAGCCCCGTTATCAAGCTCATCCTGGCCATCGAGGAGTTCGGCAAGCGCTTCCCCGGCTTTGAGCGCGAGGTCCACGGCATCGAGGTCGACGCCGAAGGCAACTACTGGATGCGCGCCGTCGTCGAGCCGCAGGACAAGGACAAAAAGAAGAACGGCAACGGCAGCAAACAGCGTCCTCCAAACCTGGGTCCGCCAGTGAAGAAACGCAAGCGCGCAACGCCCGCCACGACCCCCCAGGTTCCGCCAACTGGACTCTCCTCAGAGCGATAGCTTCGCCCGCGAGCACCCGGCCGGTCCACTTCCCCTCGGAAGTGGCCGGCTTTTTGGGTGTTCCCGGAGTCCTCGGAGTTCTCCAGCCTCCCGGACTGGTATTTTTGCCAGTTTCGCCCCTGCTCCGGCGCGCGTATTTTTTTACCTAACTAAGACGACCAAGGGAGTTCTTTGCAAACGATTCTCAGCAACTTCCGGTAGTCCATAAAAGTGAGGTTCTCATGATGAAGAAAACTGCGTTAGCCGCTCTAGTCAGCGTTGCCATCACGCTTCCCACCCTTGCACAAAACAAAATGGACGATCGTCTGGGCAACTCGGCGGAAGTTCTCAAACAGATCCTCGCCAAGCCGGATGAAATACCCCAGTCCTTGCTCAACCGCGCAGTCTGCGTCCTCGTCTTTCCCGCCGTCAAGAAGGTAGCGGTCGGTATCGGCGGAACCTACGGCCGCGGCGTCATCCTCTGTCGCGGCGGAGTTGACATGAAGGGCCCGTGGTCCGCACCAGCGATGTACAAGATGGATGTCGGCACCCTCGGAGTCCAGCTCGGCAGCACGTCGGTAGACTACGTCCTGCTCGTTGAAACCAAAACCGGCGCAGAGAAGATCCTCTCCGGTAAGCTGAAGCTTGGTGCTGATGCAAGTGCCGTTGCCGGACCGACCGGAGCGAAAGCCGTTGGCGCCAACGATACCAATGTCGACGTCCTAACCTACTCTCGAGCCAAGGGCGGTCTCTTCGCTGGAGCTTCCCTGGGGAGTGCGAGTCTCGACACCGATGACGACGCTAACAAGCAGGTCTACGGCAAAGACATCACCGCAACCGCGATCGTCCGCGAGGGAGCCGTCAAGGCCACGCCGGCCGGGATGCCCCTGATCCACGTCCTCACCCAGAGATCGCCAAAGTGGAGCAACGGCTAAAACGCATCTGAGGCGGAGGGAGGCATCTTCAGGCAGACGACCTCCGCCTCACTTTTTTGGCTCTTTGCCATGGAAGTTACAAAGGTGGCTTAGGCAACTTCACTCCAATTCCCGCCGCAACGCCGGTGACCTTTACCGGTCTGCGAAAAACCTTGCCGTTCTGCGTCACAACCATCCAGTCCAGGTTCTTCCCCGCAAACACAAAGCTCGATACCCCGCCAATCTCCGGCGAGTTCAGCACCTCAGCCATTCTTCCGTTCGCCTCGCACACCTGGATTCCCATTGGCGTAGCAAAGTAAACCAGCCCGGTCGAATCCTCGGCCACGCCCCGAACACCGCTCATCCATCCCGCCTCGGGAGCCTGCAGCCGATAAAAAGGCTCGCCATACTGCAGACTTCCATCCTTCGCAATCTGAAACGACCAGCTAAACCGCGACTGCGCATCGCTCACCACCAGCATCGCCTGATCGCCCGACAGCGCCACCCCACTTGGCGCGGCAATCTCCCCACCTGCGTAAACCACCCGCACCTTCCCCGAAGCATCCACCAATCCGATCGACTTCTTCACCGGATCCAGAAAATAAATCTCCGACTTCGCTGTTATCGCCATATCGCTCAGGTCGACGCCGCGTGCCACTACCCGCATATCTCCACCCGGCCCATACGCCACAATCTGCCGCCGCTCGGCGAGATATACAAACAAAACGCTCCCCGGTCCTTCCCGCAGAATCTTCGCCCCACCCGGCTTTTCTTTATAGACCGAAACCTTTCCCTCGGCGTCTGCCTTGTAGATCTGATCCGCTTTTACATCCGCAAAGAACAGATCGCCCAGATCGTCTCCCGTCGGGCTAGCGGCTTCACCATAATTCCCGCCGACCTGCTCCCACGGCTTGTCGGCCCACACGGTGGAGTATACCTTCATCCGCGGATCCCATCCCTCCTGCTTCATCTGAGGAGGCTCATGCACGACCACCGGCGCCGGATAACCGCGCCACAGCCATCGCAGCGCATCCGGCATAATCGCGCCGCCTTGTTTCATGTTATGTGCTTCGGATCCCATCTCCAGCCGCGCATCGTAGCCCGAGTACTCCAGCGCCTGATACATCACCCAGTTATTGATCGGCCAGCTTCCAGCAAACGAAGTCCCATACGTTTCCCCGGGAACGATATGATCGCCCGTCCCGTCCTGCATGAAGATCCGTATCGGCTTCGGCTCTGTCTTGCGCACCAGCGCCGGCAGCTCGTCCGCGCCTTTCATCGCCACATAGGTTCCGATGAAGCTCAGCACACGATGAAACTGATCTGGCCGGTTCCACGCCGCCATGAACGCCCCCACCGCCCCCGTGCTCGTTCCCGCAATCCCGTGGTCGTCGGGACTCTTCGAGAGGTTGTAATCCTTCGCCACCGCAGGAATCAGCTCCTCCAGCAGAAACCGCGAGAATCTGTCGCTCAGCGAGTCATACTCGAAGATCCGCTCGTACCGGCTCTGCGCTGATTCCGACAACGCAGGCAGCACGCCCGGATCGACAAAGATCCCGATCATCGGCGGCAGCTCATGCTTCGCAATCAGATTGTCGAAGACCACCGGTATTCGAATCCCGTCGCCCAGGTATCCGCTGCCATCGAGAAACACCATAAACGCGGTCGGCTTCGACGCGTCATACTGTGCCGGAACATACACCGCATAGTTGTGCGGAGTCCCGGGATAGAAGACGCCCGGCGGCAGCACGTGCTTCGTCACTGTCCCCTTCGGCACACCCTCCTGCGCCTGCGAGTCCGGCCCAAACGCATAGCTCTGCGGACTCTGCGCCCTCACTGGTGCCGCTATTGAAAGCAGCGCCGCGACCACAAATCCGATCCAATCGACACCCACAGAACGTCTGTTGTTCATGATCCGGTTCATCGCGAAAGTATACGTCGCCCCCGTATCCCAAACCGCAACCATCCCAACCCAGCCAATCCGCACGGGATGGTATACTGAATCTCGGATTGCTCACCGCAACTCGCGCCCCACCAAGCGTCGAGACACAGCGCGGAGGTGGCGAAATTGGCAGACGCACAAGCTTGAGGTGCTTGCGCCGCAAGGCATAGGGGTTCAAGTCCCCTCCTCCGCACCAATCCACACATTCTCCGGATCGTTTTTCCGGCAAAGAGGTTCTAAGCCGCTCCGATGGTCACTCTTCTCGTCATTCTGCATGTAGTCGTTTGCCTCTTTCTCGTAGGCGTCGTCCTCCTCCAACAGGGCAAATCCGCAGACCTCGCCGGAGCCTTCGGCGGGCAGGGTTCGCAGACAGCCTTCGGCCCGCGCGGCGCAGCCAACCTCCTTACCAAGCTCACGACCTGGTCAGCGATCATCTTTATGCTCACCTCCATCGGTCTCACCATCCTGCTCTCGCGCTCGTCCGCAAATACCTCAGTCCTCTCGGGCACCAAGACGACGCAAACCACCCCCGCGAAGAAGTAGCCAAATTCAAGCTTCATCCCAATGCGCAGGCCAAAAGGCTTGCGCATTTTTGCTTTTGACTAGTCCCCAGCCTCTAGGCCCTAGTCCCTCCTGGAGGTGATAATTCCTCCATGCTGAAGCTCGCCGCCTTTGCCCTCCTTCTCGCGCTCGCCACGTCGGCAGTCCCTCAAAATCAAGCAGCCGGTTCTCCCTGGCTCTTCGCCGGCTTCAAAGCCAATGGCGAGCAAGGGGTCTACTACGCCATCAGCCTCGACGGCTACCACTGGACCATCGCCAATCAGGACCGTCCCGCCTTCCATCAGACCCAGGCCAACGAACTTATGCGCGATCCCTTCCTCCAGCGCGGCCCCGATGGCACCTTCCACCTCGTTTGGACCTGGTCATGGAACAGCCCCACCGTCATCGGCCACGCCACCTCCACCGATCTCATTCACTGGAGCGATCATCAGCAACTCAACGTCCTCGCCAACGAACCTGCCGCCCTCAACGCCTGGGCTCCCGCCCTCTATTACGACTCCACCAAACAACACTGGCTCATCTTCTGGTCCTCCACCATCCCCGGCCGCTTTCCGGGCGACACCTCCGGCGACAACAACCTCAACCACCGCATCTTCTCCACCACTACCACCGACTTCAAAACCCTCACGCCCGCCAAACTCTTCTTCGACCCCGGCTACAGCGTCATAGACGCCACCCTGCTCAAGACCGGATCGACCTACACTCTTATCTTCAAGGACGAGCGCAAGACCCCACTCAAAAAAGTGCTCCAGACCGCCTCAGGCCCCACCATGGAAGGCCCATGGTCGAACGTCAGCCCACCCATCTCCGAGCCCTGGTCCGAGGGATCAGCTATCATTCCCGTCCCCGGCGGCTACCTCGCCTACTACGACCACTACCGAAACCCTCAGCACTACGGCGCGCTCTTCTCGTCCGACCTGAAGACCTGGACAGACGCCACCGACCGTATCGCCTTCCCCGCCCAACTTCGCCACGGCTCTTTCCTCAAGATCACCCAGGCCGAATACGATCGCATCAACAACCTCCAGCAACCCTAGACTTCTGTTGAAAGGCCTCCATGATCCACGAAATCCTCCCCGTTGGACCCCTCCAGTGCAACTGTTCCATTCTCGGCGACGAGCGCTCTCGTGAGGCCATCGTCGTCGATCCTGGCGACGACATCCCCCGCATCCTGGCCCTCCTGGCCAAACACAACCTTACCGTCAAGCAGATCGTCATCACCCACGCCCACATCGATCACATCGCCGGAGCCCACCGCCTCAAGCAGGTCACCGGAGCCCCCATTCTGGTTAACAAGAACGACCTCCCGCAGATCAAAATGATGGACGAGCAGGCCAAGTGGTTAGGCATCCCCAGCCCCACCGTCGACAATCCCGACGACACCCTCGATGACGGCAAACTCATCACCATCGGCTCCGGCGAAACGGCCCTCACCGGCTCCATCCTCCACACTCCCGGCCACACCCAGGGCTCCGTATGCCTTTACCTCCCCGCCCAATCCCTCCTGCTGGCTGGAGACACCCTCTTCGCCGGCTCAGTCGGCCGTACGGATCTGCCCGGAGGCAACACCAACCAACTCCTCCGCTCCATCCACGACCGTCTCCTGACCCTTCCCGACGAGGTCAAAGTCATCCCCGGACATGGTCCCACAACAACGATAGGTGACGAACGTCTCGATAATCCATTTTTGTAAACAGTTTAGATAGAGGAAGTTATTAGATTTATTAAAACCACAACATTACAAGCATCACATGAACTAGTAACTAACGTGGTACGCCCAATACCCGGTCGATCTCCTTCACGCCCGCCCGGAAATCAGCCGCCGCTCCAAGCAAACTGACCACAACCCGGCCTGCCTCGCCGATCCCATAGAAGCTTCCCGGGTGCACCACCACCCCCGCCTCCCGCAACAACCGCTCAGCTGGCTCCCCATACCCTCCCCGTTGCGGAAGCCGCAGAATGGCACTCCAGCCTGCCTCCACTTTCAATACTTCTACCCCGGTCGCCATCGCTTCCCGAAGATTTCCCCGCACTCGTTCCAGAATCTGTCCCTGAATCCTTCTGCGTCCAGTTAGCCAATCCGCCAGTGCCCCCTGCGCCGGGGCATTCATCGAGAGAAACGTGTCGGCAATCACCTCGAGCCGCTCCAGGGCCTCCCGTCGTGATGCCTCAGGTCCAAACCCGGCAATCCACCCCACCTTCATCTGCGGCAACCCGGCAATCTTGCTCATCCCGCTGAGCACGAACGTCAGCACCGGATGGGGCCCCACTGCAAAACTTGTCAACCGCGTGCTCTCCTCCAACGGATAATCCAGGAACACTTCATCCACGATCAGAGCCAGACCTCGCCGCGCACAAATACCCTCCAGCCGTTCCCGCTCTCTCAACCCCGTAGCATGCCCCGTCGGGTTATTGGGATGCACCACGACCACCGCCTTCGTTCGCGGTCCAATCCGGTTCTCCAACGCCGCAAAATCGATCCACCATCCATGGTCATAGAACAGCGGATAGCTCTTCAGCCGGACATCTTCCATATCTGCCAGAAAATCAAAGAGCGGATAGCTCGGCTGCGCCACCAGCACTTCGTCCCCCGCGTCGCACAGCAGCCGAAACAGAAACCCGTATCCTTCGCTCGTGCTCGTTGTCAGCACCAGCGCATCAGGACTAACAACCGCCCCATGGTCGCCGTAGTACCCAGCCACTGCCTCCCGAGCTCGCCGCATCCCCCGCGGATCGGGGTCATACACCAACGCCTGCGCATCCGCCAGCGGCCGCAAAACCGCCTGCTCGTCATAGGCAAACCCACACACCGTAGGGTTCGAAACCGTCAGGTCAATCAGCTTCCGACCCGCTGCTCGAGCCTCGCGAATCGCAGCCGCAAACTCGCTCTCCCGTACATCCCAACCCGTCCGCGTCGAAAACCGTGCGCTCACCCAACCATGCTAACCGCCACAGCGGCCCTCAACCAGCGCGGTTGCTTCCGATTTGCCTAAGAAACTCGTTGCAACCGAGCGAACCAATGGTAAGCTGGCCGCCTCCCCAAAAATGATTGGAGCACTCATGAGAAAGATACTGTTCCTCGTCTGTGTCTTGGGGCTGTCCTGTGTCTCTCGGGCCCAGAGCAAAACCGACTGGTCAAGCCTCACCAGCCTGCGCGCCGGACAGAAGATTCAGATCGTCGACACGCAGTCAAAGAAGCACTCTGGCACCTTCGTCAGCGTCTCCGACGCAGCGATCTCCTACCGCGAGACCGCCGGCGAACACAACATCGAAAAGCAAGACGTCCGCAGCGTGAAGCTAATGGGAAACGAACACCGGCTGCGCAACACCCTCATCGGGACCGGAGTTGGAGCCGGCGTTGGGGCCGCAATCGGCGCAGCGACCTACAAATCCTGCTCGTCTCAATCCTTCTGTATTGATCCCGGAGGCAGAGCCCTGCCAACCGGTATCGGTGCAGTGGTCGGCGGAGTGGGAGGCGCAGTTATCGGTGTCCTGCTTCCCTCCCACGGCACGATCTACAACGTAGCTCCACACTAACCAGCGCCGCATGACCGGCAATACATTATTTCTGTAGTGCTGCCACCGCAAACAATTCGCACTCTACAGGATTCCAGCTCTTGCAAGGTGCAAGAAGGCTCGCGGCGCCTTGAGCGAGAATGTTATGCCCTTTGGTCGTCGGGTGCAGATCATCCCAGAATAGATACGTATCCGGGTTGATCAGGTAATTGCCCTGCGAACTATCTGTGACATCCACCAACCCATACTTCGCGGGTGAAGCCAGGACTTTAGTGATCAGTCCGTATACATCGAACTGAACGATCTTCTTGCCTGGATTGAAGAGAGTCACAAGATCAACACCAGCCTTCAGGACAGTGTTGTAAAGCACCGTCGCCTGTGTCGCAGGAACGGACGTCGTGGGAGAACCATTGAACCGTGGAATCGCGCCCAGATTTGGAAGGTTGGGGACGATGATATGCGTCGCACCTGCTTCGGCAAGACGCTGAACATTGGTCGCCTGATTTACAGCCGCATCGATAACGACCTTAGGCCCGGTGGCGTTAATGACATCGTTGGCCCCTGCCCACACGACAAACAGTGTCTTGTCGTCAATCTTGGGATGGGTCGCCAGGTAGTCGCTAATCTGCTGCCCAACGTTGTTGATGGTGATCGATAACCCATCGGTCTCGTCAAAGACGAAATCCGTCGTGCCAGTTCCGGTAAAGGCAAACCCGTAAGCGTAATCTTGTCCCCCATCGAGTGAAGCCTTGACGGGAGGCTTCGCGGGGAACGTAGCGGCGAGCTGTTCAATCCACACCCCGAAGTAGTTACGCGCAGCGGGCACTGTATCGGTGCCGTCAGTAAAGCGGCCATCCGTGTAATCAAACAGCGGGCCGGGGAGCCGGAAATGGTAATAAAGCTGCGTGAGATGGGCATCATTGCCGGTATCCGAAAGCGAATCGCCAAAGACCACAATAGAGGTGTACTGCTGCGCGTTAGCTACAGCCGCAATGAAGGCGATCAACAGAGCCGCGCCAAAGCGCAAACCCCGACCGCGCGTCGGAGTCCCGAAAGAATGGGTTGCGGTCGCCTCTGACTTGTTTGAATGAAACTTCAGGTTGAGAGAAGAAATCAGGCGGGAATTGGACTTGCAAAACTGCATGCTTAGGCGCATAAGTCTCCTGTTTTTTCAAAGAAGATGGAAGCATGGCCGAAGTACAGGGAAACCTTACCGCGCTGGCTTCGATACCGCAAGTCATTTGAGCCTAAACAGCTAAGCCGCTGAAAGAGCGCAATTTCTCAACACCCGTCTCCTTGTAGCGGCAGTCACGCTCAAGCATTGTGCCGTCGGTTTTTTGCCGTCATTCTGCCCCTGAACTCGCCGAAGAAAAAATCCAGACGGCTCAAGCTCGACGCCTCGGGCCCCAAATTAACACCACCCTAATCCGGGGTTCGAGTATCCTTCCATCCATCGGCCCCTTTTTAGATCTGGAGGGCCCTTTTAAGGCCCGGCCATCGCTTCCACTGCCAGCAGAGAAAGGAACGGCATGCCCACCAAAACAAAAACTCCCGCCAAATCCAGCCCCGACCTGAAAAACGCGAAACTTCCCTTCGCTCCAAGAGAACCCGCGCGCCCTTTCCTCGATCCGCATTTCCTCACTCGCAGAGCAGACCCCAAAGTCGTCTCCAAGGGCCCGGCCACCATCCGGGACGTACAGCGGAGCTACGCCAAGCCCGCCAAGCAGAGCCCCAGCAACGTCCTCGGCGACCCCACCCAAAGCCTCCAGACCTTCACCCTTCCCGACCTCGCCCAGTACACCAAAGAGGCCGCCTACTCCACCAACGCCAGCAAAGACGTCCATCTCTTCTACGTCGGCCGCGACGACGTGCACGACATCCTCAAATACATCCTCTCTCGCGTCACCATCTCGCTTTACCTCAACATGTTCGGCTTCGACGACTCCGAGCTCAACAACATCCTCATGCAAAAGGCCCTCAACCCGGCCGTCACCATGCTCATCACGCTCGACAGCAGCCAGGCCAAGGGCGTTCACGAAAAAGCCCTTCTCGCCGCCGACCAGAAATACAACCTTGCGGCCTACAACACCCACTTCGTTATCGGTGAATCCGCCACCCACCAGATAACCCACACCAAGGGATTCGTCGCCGACGGTCGCGTTGCCGCCGAAGGCTCGACCAACTGGTCCACATCCGGCGAAGGCACCTTCGTCGTCAACGGCAAACCCGGCGGCCCCGGTTACGTCGCCCAGAACAACACCCAGGCCATCATCACCGATCCCGACACCATCGTCCGCTTCCAGACCGAGCTCATCGCCGAACACATGACCGCCCAGTCCCAGCAGCAGTCGTCCACAACCGCGACAAAACAGCTTCCGCTCGTCGCGC
>Ga0209624_10002493_pt1 | contig 13577 bp, 10 predicted proteins | sample JacPinW_OM2H0_O1_FD_188565 | JGI IMG/M metagenome (GOLD analysis project Ga0209624, IMG submission 188565) | Forest soil microbial communities from Algoma, Ontario, Canada - Jack Pine, Ontario site 1_JW_OM2H0_O1 (SPAdes) (version 2) | ecosystem: Environmental > Terrestrial > Soil > Boreal...
CTTCCGTCCCTTGGCGCGGCGGCGGGAAATCACCTTTTTGCCGCCCTGGGTCTTCATGCGCGTGCGAAAACCATGCTTCTTGCTTCGCTTGCGCCGGTTAGGTTGGAATGTACGCTTGGGCATGAAAGATAGCTGCTCCTGATTCCGTCGACAGTGTTAGGGCAAACTGTGAGTATAAATGACGGGGAGGGGTGAGGGCAAAGGGCAGTTGTCAGTGGTAGTGGGCTACTTTGAAATTGTCTTTGGCCGAAATCGACGGAGTACATAGACCGCACCAGATATGCCCAAGGTTCCTGCCAAGAGGAACCCGCCGCCAGCCACCAATAATTGACCAGGGACGATGTCTAAGCGGCTTAGATAAATGGAAGCTCCGACGACTATGGCAAAGAAAATCGCAAGCCATAGCGTAGCTCCGAACAAAGACGAACCTAGGAGCACTAGAGCGCGTTTGCCGATTGATTTCATTTACGTCGCTCTTTCCGCCCTCCGCTGCTCGTAGGCTTCCCGGACGATAACCAAATCCTCCACGCTCCAGAGCCGATCTGTGACGCCAGCGGCCATACCCGGGGACGTGCGAAGTGTACGATGAATCTTGATGAAATTCTAGACGAAATAGCTGAGAGCCGTGGCAGCGGCATCCAAGGTAGCCCACTACCCTTCTCAGTTCCCAGTTCTCGGTTCTCAGTTCTCAGTTTCTGGTTTCCATCGGCGGTTTTCGATTGCGATTGCCGTTGCGGTCTCAGCCAAGACTGTTTGTATCGTTTCAGGTGTGGGGAAAATTCTCTGTGCGTTTGCACCGCGTTCGTTGCAGTTACATCCTTGACACTTGACAGGCGCGGGGCTTGGGGTTCCGAATCGTGTTCGGGAAAGAATTGTGTGCGAAGATTTCCGTCACGACGAAAATTTTTTGTGCTACTATGCCGCACGGTCGGGTTTGAAAATCTCATTCACAAATTGGCAACCGCGCACGACACAAGTGGCGCATTCCGCAGTACACTAAGAGTTCCATCAGCGAGTCGGTAAACGGCAGTTTTAGACAGGCGCCCTCAGCCAGCCGCCGGGACGCCGCGGCGGGTATTTCATAATATATGTCAGCTCAAGGCTCATCGCTCTCCCCCAATCCGTGGACGCGCATTCTGGATGCGCTGGAAAAAAAGATCAACCGGCACTCCTACGATACCTGGTTAAAACCGACGCGCTACAGCCACTCCAGTGGCGGAATTTTGTTTGTGCGGGTGCCGACGGCGGAATTCCGGCATGCCGGCGACAAATACGCGGACCTGATCCAGGAGGCGATCGACAACCTGGGGCTGGAGTTCAACGACGTGAAGTTCGTGACGCCGGAGGATGATCCGGCGGCGACGGCGGTGCGGCACAATGGCGGACTGTCGGCGGGTCCGGTTCCGGTGGGGACAGCTCCGGCGCAGGCTCGGTTTGACTGGGATGGCGCGGCGCAACTGAATCCGCGCTATACGTTCGACGCGTTCGTGATCGGCTCGGGTAATCAGTTTGCTCACGCGGCGTGTCAGGCGGTAGCGGAGCGTCCTTCGAAAGCCTACAACCCGCTGTTCCTGTATGGCGGCGTGGGCATGGGCAAGACGCATCTGATGCAGGCCATTGGACATGAAGTGAAACGGCGGCAGCCGCAGGCTTCGATCTGCTACGTGTCGAGCGAGAAGTTCACCAACGACATGATCAACTCGCTGCGCTACGACAAGATGACGTCGTTCCGCGACAAGTTCCGCAGCGTGGACGTGCTGCTGATCGATGACATCCAGTTTTTGACGGGTAAGGAGCGGACGCAGGAAGAATTTTTCCACACCTTCAATGCGCTGCACGACACGATGAAGCAGATCGTGATCGCGAGCGATCGCTCGCCCAAGGAGCTGGCGGAGATTGAAGACCGGCTACGCAGCCGCTTCGAGTGGGGACTGATCGCCGACATTCAGCCGCCGGACCTGGAGACCAAGGTAGCAATCCTGCAAAAGAAGGCGGAGCAGGAGAAGGTGACGCTGCCGACGGATGTCGCGTTGTATGTGGCGCAGAATATCCGGTCGAATGTGCGCGAGTTGGAAGGGGCGCTGATCCGGCTGGTCGCGCATTCATCGCTGATTGGGGCGGAGATCACGCTGCCTTACGCGCAGCAGGTGTTGAAGAATTTTATTGATTCGCAGGCGCGCAAGGTCACGATTGAGTCGATCCAGAAAATGGTGGCGGAGCAGTTTGGGCTGCGGTTGGTGGAGATCAAGGCGAAAGACAATTCGCGGGCGATTGTTTATCCGCGGCAGATTGCGATGTATCTGGCTAAACACATGACCGAGGCTTCGCTGCCGGAAATCGGGCGTCAGTTTGGCGGAAAGCATCATACGACTGTGCTGCACTCGGTGGAGAAGATTGAAGAGGTTCGCAAGAACGACAAGGATTTGAACAGGCTGCTCAATAAGCTGACTGAGCAATTGGGCGGATAAGCGGCGGTTTTTAGAGTTTTGCACCGAATCGATCAGTCTTCCTTTTTCCGAGCTGTGAACGAGATGTGGAAACTGTGCAACGGTTGGGGGGAATGGGAAAAGTGGGAATCTTGTTGTAGGGTCTCCGCCAGGTACGGGACGGATTTCTCACACGAAGGAACGCTCCCCAAGGTGGTGACAATAGGTCAGTTGTTAAAGTTTTCCACTTCTCCGACTCGCCTACTGTTACTGCTGGTTTTATAGGTTTTGTATTTGATATAAGGGAAGTAATAAAAGTAGCACGCGGCAGGGGAGAAGAAGTCTATGCCGGTGGAAGCAGCGATTGCAGTGGAGACGGCGGTGGGGACGATGGAGATTACGGTCAGCAAGGTGGAGTTGCTACGGGAGCTGACGGCGACGCAGGGCGTGGTCGAGCGCAAGACCACCATTCCTATTCTTTCCAATTATTTATTTGAGGCGGCCGATGGCGAGCTGCGTCTGACCGCGACCGACCTGGATCTTAGTTTGCGAACTTCGTGCAATGCGAAGGTGAAGAAGGAAGGGTCATGCACGATTCCGGCACGCAAGCTGCATGACTACGTGAAGCTGCTGCCCGACGCCGATATCACGATCAAGCTGCTGGAAAATCATTGGGTCAGCATTCGTTGCGGACGGTCCAACACAAAGATGGTGGGGATGGCGAAGTCGAATTTTCCCAGCCTGCCGGTGTTTCCTACCGCTGGTGTGGTGAAGATTCCTGGTCAGGTGTTGCGCGGGTTGATTGCACGGACCGGGTTTGCGATTTCGAGTGAAGAGTCACGCTACACGCTGAATGGCGCGCTGATGCTGCTGAAGCCGGAGTCGATCACAATGGTGGCGACCGACGGGCATCGGCTGGCGCACTGCGAGCGAGTCGGGGAAAAGTTTGAAGGCGTCTCCGGCGAGATGAAGACGCTAGTGCCGAAGAAAGCGATGGACGAGTTGAAGTCTCTTCTCGATTCAACCGACGCCGAGACCGTTGAGTTTGCCAAGGATGAGTCGACGCTATTCTTCCGCATCGGATCGCGGCTGCTCACTTCGCGGCAGCTTACGGGACAGTTCCCGAACTTCGAAGCGGTTCTGCCCAAGGACAACAGCAAGAGCATCACGCTGAATAATTCCGACTTGAACTCTGCAATTCTGCGCGTGGCGCAGTTTGCCGACGAGCGCTCGCGCGCGGTTCGGATGAAGCTGGAAAAAGGCGAAGTAAAGATTTCGGCTTCGTCCACGGAAGCGGGCGAGTCCGAGGATTCGATTGAGGCTCCTTACGACGGCGAGACGCTGACCATCGGCTTCAACGCGCAGTACCTGGTCGACTTCCTGAAAGCTGCCGGCACCGATGACGTGCGGCTGGAGTTGAAAGATTCGCAATCGGCGGGACAGTTGCGCCCGGCCGAGGGCGATGATTATAAGTACCGGTATATTGTGATGCCGATGCGCATCTGAGGATCTTTCGTTAACGTTCCCAGTGCTTCTTCCGGTTTCAATCGAAGCCCCTTCGGTTGGGCTGAAATCCCTCACCGGGCTTGACCTTCCAGTCTTCCTGTCATACATTGGCGGCCAATCTTTGTCGGAGGTGTCTATGCTCGACGGATTCAAGAAGTTCATCCTGCGGGGCAATGTGGTGGATATGGCGGTAGGCGTGGTGATTGGCGCGGCGTTTGGCGGCGTGGTCACGGCGCTGACCAAGGATTTGCTGACGCCCCTGATCGCGGCCGTGGTGGGCAAGCCAGATTTTTCCTATCTGGGATTTACGATTGGGAGCACGCACTTTCCGGTCGGCGAGTTCATCAACGCCTGCGTCTCGTTTTTCCTGATTGCCTCGGCGATTTATTTCTTTGTGGTGACGCCGGTGAACGCGTTGGTGGCGCGGATGAATCGGGGAGAGAAGCCGCCTGATCCCACTACCAAGAAGTGCCCAGAGTGTTTGAGCGAGATTCCGATCGAAGCGCGGCGCTGTTCCCATTGCACACAGCCGGTGCTGGGGCGGGCGGCGTAGGATCGAACTGGACGTGGATGTGAAACGCGGAATCAGATTCCCGACTTGGTTTCTCGCGCTGGGGCTAGGCATCGCGCTTACTGCGCAACAGGCGCCGAAGTCCGAGAGGCCCTCGAGCGATATCGCTCCTCCCGGTCTGCCAGCGGTGACGGGCATCGTAGGGGCCGCTCCTGGCGCCATCCACAGCGGTCTTACTGACGACGCGATCAGCGGGATTATCAATTCCGCGCCGGCGGTCAGGCCCAGGGTCGCCGTGCCGCAACGCGTGCGGGTTTCGCAGGGGATTTCGCAAGGATTGGTGGTGAAGAAGGTCAATCCTGAGTATCCTCCAGAGGCTCGGCGTGGTCGGATTCAGGGGACGGTGGTAATGCATGTGATCATCAGCAAGGCCGGAGATGTTACGACGATCGAGCCGGTGTCCGGGGATCCTGCGCTCGTGCCCGCTGCGATCGAAGCTGTGAAGCAGTGGAAGTACAAGCCCTTCCTGCTTAACGGAAGACCGTTCGAGGTGGACACCCAGATTTTGGTGAACTTTACCCTCACCGAAAACTAGGTTGCGCTCGGTTAACATGGAAGTATGAGTCTTCGCTGTGTTTCCTGTGGTTGCCTTTGTGGTTTTCTTGCCTTCGTGCTAGTGGCGCAGGCCCCAGCGCAATCTTCCGCCCAGTCTTCCTCCTCTTTGTCGAAGCCGGCCGCAAAGGCGCCGCCAGCCGCAGCGTCCCCGCTGGATTCAGGGACGATCAGCGGCAGCCTCTACCGCAACCGAGCCTTTGGATTCACTTGCAAGATTCCAGAGGCGTGGGTGCTGCGGACCGAAGAGATGAACGCACGCGACGACGAAAACGCGAATGCGGACAAAACGGCGTCGTCCGCCAGGACCGGGCGCGTGCTGCTGGCGGTGTTTTCGCGGCCTCCCGAGGCTCGCGGCGAAGATGTGAATGGGTCGATTGTGATTACCGCGGAGAGTGTGGCCGCGCATCCGGGACTCACCGAGGCAGCGCAGTATTTTGGTCCGGTGGCTGAGGCCGCGAAGGCGCAGGGTTCGGAGATGGACGACGACCCTTATGAATTTGTAGCCGGAACAAAGAAACTGGTGCGCGGAGATTTTCAGAAGGATGTGGGGTCGCGAGTAATGCGGCAATCAACTCTGGTGGTGCTGGCGCGAGGCTACGCGGTTTCGTTCACCTTTATTGGCGGCACGGAGGACGAGGTCGAGGAGTTGGTGCAGGGCCTAAGTTTTGGCGCGAGTGCGAAGCCAGCGCGGTAATTCCAAGTGTTCTGTCATCCTGAGCGGAGCATGATCGTCCGAAGGACGCTCATGCGCAGTCGAAGGATCCCTACCTAAGCATGGCTGTGGTCCGGAGAGGCCCAGCAAAAGTCTTTGTCATTCCGAGCGCAGTCCTGAGCGAAAGCGACGGCAAGTCGAGGAACCTGGTGCTTGCATCCGCCATCACAAGCTGTACAGCTGAAGAGTCAGTCCAGCGGTTCCGGCTCCAGGGCGATATTCTTTTCGCCGGCGGCTTTTTTTTGCGCGTATTTCTTCATCCAGGCTTCCCAGCTCTTGCCGGCGGCGGTGTCGCGTCCGGTGAAGGCCAGGGCGGCGATTTCGGCGTAAGAGATGGAGATTTTTTCGTTCGCGTCTTTCGGGAACAGGCGGACTACCGAGTCTTTCAACGTGGCGGCGGTGCGGCGGTCGAAGAGGTAGCCTTCGATCTTCGATCCGTTTTTGCGGGTGATGGTTACGTCGCCGCGGTAGTCGAAGGCCTTTTCAAGAGCGACGCGGATTTCTTCTTCGGTGGCTAGTTGGGGGATCCACCCTTCAAGCTTTTCGTGGGCGGTGCCGGGGGCGACTTCGAGCGTCTCGGGATTGACGTGGGGCACGGCTTGGGCGGCTTCATGATCGATGTGGCCGGATTCTTTGCCTGTCATCTGTTTCTCTTCGTGGGAGGTGGTGCCGTCCCTTTCGGGACTCGTTTACACTTCCTAGCTCACCCCGCACTTACGTGCGGGGCTAATGAATGCCGTCGCTTCGCGACTCGGAGCCTTCCCTACACTATCTCTTTTTCCTTACGCCATCTCGTTCCTACGCGCGGGTTTCTTGCAGAGAATCGTTTGTCGCGATCTGGACTAGCGGGTGCACCGGGGCTTGCGGTTCGTCTAGCAAGCGGAGCGCTTCCTCGTCGCGGTAGCCGTCGAACAGCGTGGCTTTTACCGTGGCCAGGAATCCTTCGAGCGAGCTGAATGTGGCGTTTACTGCGGAGGCTTCGTAGCCGCTGTGGACCATGCAATTGGCGCAGGCCGGGTTGCCGGATTCGGTGCCGTAGTTGCTCCAGTTCGTGGTGGAGAGGAGTTCGGCGAAAGTTTCGGCGTAGCCATCCTGGAGCAGGTAGCAGGGTTTCTGCCATCCGAAAACGTTGTAGGTGGGCATGCCCCACGGGGTGCAGGGGTAGGTGCGCTTGCCCATCAGGAATTCCAGGAAGAGCGGCGAGAGATTGAAGCGCCAGTTCTTCTTGCGGTTCGACAAGATCGCGCGGAACATGCGGCGGGTGCGGGCGCGGCCGAGGAAATGTTTTTGGTCGGGAGCTTTGTCGTAGGAGTAGCCGGGCGAGAGCATCATGCCTTCGAGGCCTAGCTCCATCATGTCGTCGAAGAAGGCGCGGACGCTCTTCGGATCGGCGCCGTCGAACAGCGTAGTGTTGGTGGTGACGCGGAAGCCGCGGGCCAGGGCTTCTTTGATCGCGTCTACTGCAAGGTCGTATCCGCCTTCGCGGCAGACTGCCAGGTCATGTTCTTCGCGCTGGCCGTCGAGATGCACGCTGAAGGTCAGGTACTTGCTTGGCCTGAAGAGATTCAACTTCTCTTTCAGCAGCAGGGCGTTGGTGCAGAGATAGATATATTTCTTGCGCGCCACCAGGCCTTCGACAATCTCAGCGATCTGGGGGTGCATCAGCGGTTCGCCGCCGGGGATGGAGACCATGGGGGCTCCGCATTCGTCGACGGCGCGGAAACACTCTTCCGGAGAAAGATCTTTTTTCAGGATGTGGGCGGGGTACTGGATTTTGCCGCATCCGGCGCAGGCCAGGTTGCAGCGGAACAGGGGCTCGAGCATAAGCACGAGCGGGTACTGCTTGCGGCCGGCTAATTTCTGGCGCAGGACGTAGGACGAAACGGTCCACATCTGTGAAACGGGTACTGGCATTCTGGTTTGAGAACTCCGGTGCGTCTATCTTATCAGGGTCACGTGGTTAGATGGCGGCGAACTGGTTCGAGGTGCCGGAAAACGAAACCTGGAAGGGTGACGTTGGTGGCCTTCTGGTCGCGGGTCTAGCGATGGGCGAGAACGGCGCTGAAAACGGTTCAAAATGGGACGTTTACTGGGGCGATTCGGGGGCTTTGCGGGGTCGAAAAAACAGGCGTTTCGTGGTATAATTTTGACAGTCGCCGAACGAACCTAAGTATAAGATATTTCAATCACTTGAAGTCGATTCGTGGGCGCAGTCCAGAGGCTGGGTTGGGGCGGTTTTTCGGGCTCATTTTCAAGCACTATCCGACGCAGTTCTGAGAGAAAGTCGGGGCATTCTCCCGCGGAGCGGAATGGCCACCAAAGAGATCAATACTCCCATCGTCGAAACTAAAACAAAAAACGGAAATGTGACGCCGATTACCGCCGGGAATGGCGGAGGCAACAACGACTACACCGCCGACTCGATCAAAGTGCTCGGCGGTATGGAAGCGGTGCGCAAGCGTCCGGCAATGTATATCGGATCGACCGGTGATCTTGGTTTGCACCATCTCGTTTATGAGGTGGTCGACAATTCTGTCGACGAGGCGCTCGCCGGATTCGCGACCAAGATTGAAGTCACGATTCACATCGACAACAGCATCACCGTTGTTGACGATGGCCGCGGAATCCCTGTGGACGACATGGTGATCGACGGGGAGAAAGTTTCTGCCGCGCAGGTGGTGATGACTACCTTGCATGCTGGAGGGAAATTTGATTCGTCCACTTACAAGGTTTCAGGCGGATTGCATGGTGTGGGCGTTTCTTGCGTGAACGCGCTTAGTGAAGAGCTCGATCTGGAAATCTGGCGGGACGGCGCGACCTGGCAGCAGACTTATTCGAAGGGCGTACCTACCAGCAAGATGGCGAAAGCGGGTGCCACCAAGAAGCGCGGGACGAAGGTTCACTTCCTGCCGGATCGAACTATTTTTACCGGGACGGTGGAATACAACTACGACACGCTGGCGCAGCGGTTGCGCGAGTTGGCGTTTCTGAACAAGGGATTGCTGATTACGCTGACCGATGAGCGCTCGACCGACGCCAAGAGCGGCGAGGCCAAGCACGCTGACTTCAAGTACAACGGCGGGATTGCGGAGTTCATCAAGCATCTGAACCGCGGCAAGCAGGTTCTGCACGACAAGCCGATTTACATGGAAGCGGAGCGCAGCGGCGTAGCCATGGAGATCGGGCTGCAGTACAACGATGGGTATTCGGAGTCGGTGTTCAGCTTTGCGAACAACATCAACACCGTCGACGGAGGGACGCATCTGTCGGGCTTCCGCATGGCTTTGACGCGGACGATTAATTATTCCGGGCAGCAGATGGGGTTGTTCAAGGACATCAAGGAAAATTTGACCGGCGACGATGTCCGCGAAGGATTGGTGGCGGTGATCAGCGTGAAGCTTTCGCAGCCGCAGTTTGAAGGGCAAACCAAGGGCAAGCTGAATTCCGATATCGCTGGGATCGTGCAGGCGTTCATCAATGAAAGACTCGGGGCGTTCTTTGAGCAGAATGCTACCGTGGCGCGGAAGATTATTAACAAGGCTGTGGATGCGGCGCGGGCGCGGGAGGCGGCGCGGAAGGCTCGGGATTTGACGCGGCGCAAGGGGGCGCTTGATTCGGGTGGACTGCCGGGGAAGCTGGCGGATTGTTCGGAGCGGGATCCTAACCGGTGCGAATTGTTTTTGGTGGAAGGTGAGTCGGCCGGTGGAACGGCTAAACAGGGGCGCGACCGGCGGTTTCAGGCGATTCTGCCGCTTAAGGGCAAGATTCTTAACGTTGAAAAAGCTCGGTACGACAAGATGCTGGCGCATGAGGAAATTCGCGCCATGATTACTGCGCTCGGGACCGGGATTGCTAAGGATGACTTCGATCCTACTAAGGTGCGGTACGGGAAGATTATCCTGATGACCGATGCTGACGTGGACGGATCGCACATTCGGACGCTGCTGCTTACTTTCTTTTTCCGGCACATGCAGGAGTTGATCAAGCGCGGGAATGTTTTTATTGCGCAGCCTCCGCTGTACTCGATCAAGAAGGGCAAGTCGATGCAGTACATCAAGGACGACGATGCCTTTGACAAAGTTACTTTGAAGCGCGGGGCCGATGGGGTGACGGTGCGGTATGGCGAGGGCGCGGCCAAGCTGGAGGGCGCGAACCTGAACCGTTTTATGACCGTGCTGAAAGAGTATCTGAACTTTTTCGACAAGGTGAACAAGCGGTTGCGTGACGAGAGCGTTACTGAATTGCTGCCTCGGCTGGATTTTTCTAAGCATGCGGATTTCGAGGGGGACAAGAAGACTCCGCCGAAGAAGATTGAGAAGCTGGAACGGGAACTGAAGAAGCTGCAGAAAGACCGGAAGTTCAAGAGCGTGGAATCGCGTTTTGATGAGGAGCACAACCTTTGGGAAGTGCGCTTTGTGAACTCGCAGGGGTCAGAGCATGTGATCAACTGGGAACTGGCTTCGAGCGCGGAGTGCCGGCAGTTGATTTCCAAGTTCAAGCAGATTGAGCCTTATCTGGAGCCGCCGTTTGTGGTGGAAGCTGTGGTCAAGTCTGCCGCGGCCAGCAAGGAAGAGGAAGCGGACGAGGAGAGCGCGGAGAACGGCGAGAAGTCCGACAAGAAAGGCGTTAAGGCTGCTCCCAAGCACAAAGCCGTTGTCGAGCCGGTTGAGAAAGCTACCGCGCGTGAGCTGTTTGAGTATGTGAAGAAAGAAGGCAGCCGCGGGTATGATGTGCAGCGCTATAAAGGTTTGGGGGAGATGACGGCTCCGCAGTTGTGGGAGACGACGATGGATCCGGAGCGGCGGACTTTGCTTTCGGTCAAGCTGGAAGATATTGCCGAGTGCGAGACCATCTTTACGACCTTGATGGGTGAGGATGTGGAGGCGCGGCGGAAGTTTATTGAAGAGAATGCGCTGGATGTGAAGAATCTGGATATTTAAGTTTTTTAGCCACGGATTTTCGCGGATTTGCACGGATAGAGAAACGGGAGGCGGCCTTTTTAGGCCGCCTTTTCGCTTTTGTTTGTGCGGGGCTTTTTAGTGTGCCTTCTGACGCAGGCCTAGAAGGCCTGCTCCACCCTCGTCGATCGCTGCGTTGGGAGCGTTGCGTTCCCCGAGTTCAGTCCTCATTATTGCGAAGTAACGAAGCGGCCGCGGCTCCTCGCTCCCAAAGCGGCGGGCGAGGACGCCCTCCGGACAGCCGCCGGAACGGCGGCGCTACGGAAGCTGGACGTTTTATCGCGGCGCGCCTTCTAGAGTCAAAATCGCGGGAGAAATCGTTTCGGAGAAATCTTGTCAATAGGTAGGAGTTACGCGAATGGGGCTAAGGTGAAGGAAAGAAGGCGGATATAAAGTTGGGTTTGGTGGCGGGTTTACCCTTCTCGACTTGGTATTCTATATATATAGGGTGAAGATTTTCGAAGGCGCGGCCTACTGGGTCGCGCCTTTTCTTTTGCGCGGAACGGCAGTCCGGTGATATGCAACAGCAGATTCCTCCCGGCGCCGTTGCTGGCGCTCCGGCTTTGGTCGGAATGACAAAGTGGACGCCGTCGCGTTCGCTCCGACTCCGGTCGGAATGACAAAAGGCGCGGCCTAAGGGTCGCGCTTTTCTATTTGCCCTGCTGGGCTCCGGCGGGTTTAAAGCGAAGAGTATTCAGGGGAGACATGAAGCATTGGGAGCGGTTCAAGACTTACAAACAGCGGGGCGAGTGGGTGGAGTTGGAGTTTATGGCGGAGGCGGCAAAGAGGCGTTTTTCCGTCTGCAAACCGTGGGGAGAAATGCGGGCATACGATGTCGGGATCGAACACGGGCCAAATTATCTTCGAGTACAGGTGAAGGGCACCGCATACCGTCTCCAGGCGGGGTATCTGTTGCAATTCATGCCAGCTCACAGAGACATAAAGGACTTCACGCCGAGGGACCTTGATATGTTTGCGGTGTACGTGATTCCCGAGAATGCCTGGTACCTGATCCCCGCGTCGCTGCTGCTGGGTGCGCGGCAAAGATGGAGTCTAATGCTGAGTCCGGTACGGCCTCCGGTAAAAAAGAAGTCGTACTGCTTCGAATGTTACCGCGAGGCTTGGGGCTTGCTGAAGAAAGGCCGAAGAGAGCTGGCGGGGTATGGGCGCTAGAGTTTGTGGCCTGTTCTGCGTAACGATTAAGTCCAAAGGCGTACCTCAGTGGCTGAAGCCGCAACGTTCTTGTGCGGCTTTACGGCACCCTTCGGCGCGCTTCGCTTGCTCAGGGCAGGCTCAGGACTGAAGTCGTGCCCTTCCCGAGCTCTCTAGCGCTAGCAACTTCCACTTACCGGTTGGCCGCAGACTGTGCCGCTGACTGTGCAGGCGAGCGAAGAATTTATCGTATATGTGGCGTTCACCTGACAGCTTCCGGAGGGATTTGGGCCGTAGGAGATGCCTCCGGTTTCGGTGAAGGTTACAGGGAACACGGGAGTTTCGTTGTTGGTGAAGTTTATCTGGCCGCCTACAGTGATACTGGGGTCGCCATTGACGATCAGGTTGGATATGGAACACTGCGCCGGGGTTATTGTGAGTTGAGCGGTCACGGAGCCACTGCCGGTATTGTTGAGAGTGCCGTCGACGTCTCCGGTTACGGAAATGGTCCCGCCTTGAGAGCCGGTGCATGGGTAGTTCGTCAGGGAGATGGGAATATTGCAGTTTTGGCCAGTCGAGGTGGAGGTGCATCCAGGTAATGCGTCTGGGCGAAGGTCTCTCACTGCGGTCGATAGGCTTGGGCGAACGGCGCTGGGCGCGGTTGCGGGAACGGCAGTCCCTAAAGCCTGAACGACCGCCTGTGAAAACTGCTGCGCTACTGCCTGGGCCTGGGCTTGCGACATGTTGCTCATGGAACTGCCACCGCCGCATCCGCTAGTCGATAGCATGGTGATTAGGACAGTTGAGCAGAAGGCTGCAATTCTCTTCGTGGGAAACATAGGGAACTCCTTGCCGGGCTGGGGTACTCGGCTGTACCCGAAAGCGGCACTATTTTATAACGATCCGGGGCTTGACGTTGTAAAACACGTTTCAACAAGTCTTGTGGAAAGGCAAAGAGTCGAGCGTGCGTTCAGCATGAGGCGTTACGCGCGGCTCTCAAATGGAGTCAGGCGCAAACTTGCTAGTCATGCCGCTGCCACGGCTCTCAATTGTTTCTCCTACAATTTCATCAGGATTCATCGTACACTTCGCACGTCCCCGGCAATGGCCGCTGGAGTGGCGGATCGGCTTTGGAGCGTAGAAGATTTGGCAGTCCTCTGGGAAACCTACGAACAGCGGAGGGCGGAAAGGGCCGTAGCATGAACCTGTGGGTCATCCCAGCTGCGGCGCTCATCTTGTCCTTGTATTTGTGGACACCTAGGACCAGCAAAGGCGCTTTGATCTATTGCGCCATTGTTGCCGCCGCCCTGATTCTCTTTTTCGCAACTCGCAGATAAATTCAAAGTAGCCCATTACCTCACGGTTGTGCCTTAGGGGCTGAGGCGCTTCGATTCCTTTGGAGTTCTCTAGACCCGAGGGCTGAGGGCCTGCTCCACATTTGCCAGCTTGAAGCCGAGATGCGCCTCGCTGCGCTTGGCTGGACGGGCGAAGGCGCCCGTCCCCACATGAACCTTCCCCACATGAACCTTCCCCACACAAGTCTTCCCCACACTTGGCGGCGCTACTTTTACTTTAGGCCTTCTACTAGATATAGGTCCGCTAGCATTCGGTGGTAGCCGAAGACGCAGGTTTTGGCGTCGGGGGTCATGTAGATGGGGCCTATGTTTTCTACGCCGGCGGGGTCGGAGGGCATTAGT
>Ga0209624_10002494_pt1 | contig 13575 bp, 13 predicted proteins | sample JacPinW_OM2H0_O1_FD_188565 | JGI IMG/M metagenome (GOLD analysis project Ga0209624, IMG submission 188565) | Forest soil microbial communities from Algoma, Ontario, Canada - Jack Pine, Ontario site 1_JW_OM2H0_O1 (SPAdes) (version 2) | ecosystem: Environmental > Terrestrial > Soil > Boreal...
GCTGACGCTGCTCGTCGTTTCGCTCCGGATTTTCCGGCGCGTAATGCGGAAGCCGTGACAGGAACACCCCGTCGAAAAGGAATGTACGCGCACCCGCTACCTCAGCCGCCTGCAGTGAAATCCGGAGTGCACGATCGGTCGATGACGAAGCTCTGGTCGTGCCCCCAATGCCTACCACGAGGGGTCTGGCCAAATCCGCCTCGTGAGGTGTGTCGGTGACCGCGCGGGGGGTCATCTCACGCGCCCTGCATGGCCCGCATGCCGAGAGTCTCGAGCAGCCGGTGATCGGCGTCCGCGCTGGGATTTGGCGTTGTCAAAAGCTTTTCGCCCGAGAAAATGGAATTTGCTCCCGCGAGAAAGCACAATGTGACCCCTTCCTGCGAGAGCGCCCGGCGCCCGGCCGCGAGACGGACCCTTGAAGCAGGCATCAGAATCCGCGCGGTCGCGATGGTGCGAACCATCACGAGCGGATCTAATTCTTCTGCGTCACCGAGCGGAGTTCCTTTGTTCGCAACCAGCATGTTGATTGGAACGCTTTCCGGATGTGGATCGAGACGCGAAAGCTGTTCAAGCAGGCTCACACGGTCCTCATCGGTCTCACCCATTCCCAGAATTCCGCCGCAGCAAACTGTGATACCGGCCTTGCGCACGTGTGCTATCGTCCGCAGGCGATCCTCGTAGACCCTGGTTGTGATGATTTCGCCATAGAATTCCGGTGACGTATCGAGATTGTGGTTGTAGGCGCTCAGGCCCGCTTCCTTTAACCGTTGGGCCTGGGATTCCGTCAGCATGCCTAGCGTGCAGCAAACCTCCATGTCGAGCGCCGCGACTCCACGCACCATCTCAAGCACGCGATCGAATTCCTTGCCGTCGGAAACCTGCCTCCATGCCGCTCCCATACAGAATCGCGTCGAGCCTTGGGCCTTCGCGCGTTTTGCGGCATGCATCACGTCGTTCTGGTCCATCAGTTCCTGCCGCGGAACACCCGCCTTGTAGTGGGCGCTCTGGGAACAGTAGGCGCAGTCCTCCGGGCAGCCGCCGGTCTTGATTGAAAGCAGGCTGCAAAGCTGGACTTCTTCAGGGCGATGAAATTGGCGGTGGGCCACCTGCGCTTGAAAGATCAGTTCGGGAAGGGAAAGATGGTAGATCTGGCGTATTTCCTCTCGCGTCCAGTCATGGCGCAATCCCATCGGCTTTAGACCTCTTTTCGCCGTCAAAGATATCAAACTCGGAACCTCGCGCGGGGCAAAAAGTCAGAAGCCGGGAGTCAAATCGCTGGATCTGTCTTACCATGCGGTACATGGACGACCTGACTCGCACACCGAAGACCGACCCGACCGAAATATTCCGCCAACGCGACGGAATCTACGCGCCAGAGCTTGTCGCTGCCGCGATCGTCGACCTGGATTTCTTTTCCTGGCTCGCGAAATCGCCCGCAGACGCACCGACGATCTGCACTGCACTGGGACTTGCGCAGAGGGCGGCCGACGTAATGCTCACGCTGTTTTGCGCGATGGGCTACATCGACAACAAAAACGGAAGGTTCGACCTCACGGAACTCTCGCGCGAGTTTCTGCTGCGGGACTCGCCTTGGTTCGTCGGGCCGTATTTCGCGCAGTTCGTCGAACGTCCCGTTTACAAGGGACTGCTCGAAACGCTGCGCACGGACAAGCCCGGATGGTCCGGTGCGGTTGACCGAAAGCCTTGGGCCGAGGCAATGGAAGACGACCTATTTGCCGAGCAGTTCACCGGCACCATGGATTCACGCGGAAGGTATGTCGGCCCGGCTCTGGCAGCGCAGCTTGATCTGAAGCCTAACCGCGGGCTGCTTGACATTGCCGGCGGATCAGGCATTTACGCCTGCTGCATTGCCGCCAGGCACCCTCACTTGAAAGCCGCCGTATTTGAAAAGCCGCCGGTCGACCGCGTCACCCGGAAGTGCATCGCCAAACGCGGCTTCGCCGAGCGCGTCAGCGTGGCCTCGGGGGACATGCTTCGCGAGCCACTCCCTACGGGCTACGACGTCCATCTGTGGTCAAACGCCTTGCACGATTGGAACGAAGCGACCGTGAAGCTGCTGTTGGAGAAGTCCTATGAGGCGCTTCCGCCCGGCGGGCTCGTCGTGGTACACGACCGGCATCTGAATCGCTCGAAAACCGGACCGTTGCGCATTGCTGCACATTCGGTCTTCCTCATGGCGGGCACCGAAGGGAGGTATTACTCGATCGCGGAGATGGAGGAGTTTCTTGTCACCGTCGGCTTTGCAGCCCCCGAGTATCGCGACGTCCTGCTGGATTACAGCATCCTGACAGCGCGCAAGCCGACATAGACAGCTTCCTGTTTCGGGTTAGGGCTTCTCCCACTTCCCAGTTTCAGCGGAGCGAAACACGGCATCAATCACCGCCATGTTGAGAATCGCATCTTCCAGCGGAACGGGAACCTCGCCGGCCTCGCGTATCGCTTTCGAGAACAGGTCACCTTGAATCGTAAACTGATCGCACGTCTGGATCGTTTCGATTGCCGCTCCCGACCCTGACGGATCGCCGCCGTCATCAAACAATATCTGCGTCGGCTCTTCGGTTGACGGGTTGAACGGCCGCTCGATGCCGATGCGGCCTTGCGTGCCGAGGAAATGCATTCGCTGATGATAGACCAGCTGTGTGCTACAGGTGAAGACGCACTGTCCCGAGGGGAATTCAAGTATCGCCGAAGTCAGGCGGTCGGTCTTCATTTCCGGGTCGCGTTCGATCAGGCCCATCACCCGGGAGGGCTCGTCGCCGAAGATGAAGCGGGAAATCGTGATCGGATAGCACCCGATGTCAAGCAGCGCGCCTCCTCCGTATTCGAGCCGGTTGCGAATGTTTTTCGGATCCCGGTTGAAGTACCCGAAAAATCCCGATACGAGCCGCAATTGGCCGATGCGCCCTGTGCGGATCAGCTCCCGCGCGCGGAGCCATCGAGGATGCGTCCGCACCATGAAAGCCTCGCCGATCTTGACTCCGGCGCGATCGCGCGCGCTGGCGAGGGTTCGCGCTTCGGCCGCGTTCATGCCGATGGGCTTTTCGCACAGTACGTGTTTGCCGGCCTGAGCAGCGCGGACCGACCAGGGAACGTGAAGGTTGTTGGGCAGGGGATTGTAGATTGCTTCGATTTCCGGATCGGCCAAAAGCTCTTCGTATGACCCGTATGCTTTTGGAATGCCGAGGGTTTTGGCCGCTTGTTCGGCGCCGCTTGGTTTGCGCGATGCGATCGCCGCGATTTCGCTCCAAGCACTGTTTTGCATCGCCGGGATCACCCGGCGAAGCGCAATCGAGGCTGCGCCCAGCACTCCCCATCGAACCTTGCGAGGCACCGCTTTCCTCCTGCTTGGAATGGCAGGGCGATTCTATCGCGGACTTCTGTAATGCGCTCGATTCCCGGTCTGATTCGCGCGGCTTGAATCTTACGTCGTCGTACTGCCAGCGGACTGATCGTCGAGATTTGTTTGCCCAATTTCGCACGGGGCGCAGCCCGCCCGTGACTCATTCTTGGAGAAATCAGATCAAGAGCTGGTGGACGTGGCGTCGCGAGCTGCAGCGGACCCGGCGGAGGATTGTTGCAAGATCCGCCGCCCAACTCATTCCATTCCACGAGCCCGACTGCGGAGAACCGCACCGAGCGCCAAGCTAGCGAGCCGCCGCAGTAACTGGTTTTTTCGAAGCCCGGGCGCCTGCCACATCCGCGAGCCCCGCGAGCAGATCCTCCACCAGGTCCTCCGCGTTCTCGCAGCCCGGCGACAACCGGAGCAGGGTATCGGACAGGCCAAGCTGTGCGCGCGCCTCCGGGGGAATCGAGGCATGTGTCATGGTCGCCGGATGGCACAGCAGCGATTTCACTCCGCCGAGGCTTTCGGCGAGCGTGAAATAACGCCGCGACGACGCGAATGCGACCACTTCCTCGGCGGTGCCTTCCAGCTCAAACGACACCATTCCGCCGAAGCCGGTCATCTGCCGCCGGGCAACGTCGTGGCCGGGATGACTCGCAAGGCCAGGGAAGTACACTCGGCGCACGAGCTCATGTCCATCCAGGGCCTTGGCGATGGCGGTCGCATTTTCCTGGTGGCGCAGCATTCTGAGTTCCAGCGTCTTCAATCCGCGCATGGTAAGCCAGCAGTCAAACGGTGAAGGAACCGCGCCGGTGGCGTTCTGAAGAAACTTGATCGGCTCGAACACGGCCGCTTCTTTTGCCAGAGCCGCGCCTTGCACCGTATCGGAATGGCCCGCGAGATACTTGGTCACGCTGTGGACCACAATGTCGGCGCCCAGCTCAAACGGCTGCTGGAAGCAGGGGGTTGCAAACGTATTGTCCACCGCCACCAGTGCACCGCGCGCGTGCGCCAGCTTGCTGATCGCCGCGATGTCATTGATCAACAGCCGCGGATTTGTCGGAGTCTCGATCCATACCATTCGCGTCTTGTTTGAAAGTGCGGCCTCAACGGCCTTCAAATCCGATGTGTCGATCTGCTTTGTCACCACGCCAATCGGCTGATACACCTTGTTCAAGATTCGATACGTGCCACCGTATACGTCGAGCGGAATGATAATTTCGTCGCCGGGGCGTAGATAGGCCTGCAGCACGGCGTTCTCGGCAGCCAATCCGGAAGCGAAAGCAGCCGCAAACGGCACACCCTCCAGCTCCGCCAGCACCGTCTCCAGCCTCTGGCGTGTGGGATTGTTGGTTCGCGAGTAGGAAAAGCCCTTGTCCTGTCCGGGCGCTTCCTGTTCGTAGGTCGACGTCTGAAAAATCGGGGCAACCAGCGCGCCCGTTTCCGGTTCCGAAGGCTGGCCCGCGTGAATCGTTCTTGTAGCGAATTTCATGGTGTTACTCCCTTTGCGCCCGTGCAAACCGGGCCGTGCGCGTGTGGCAAGGCCCAGCGGTCACTCGGTGCGCCGCAATAGAAAAGCACGACAGCCCCGCAAAGCAGGGCCCGTACTGTTCTGAGATACAGTTTGGGAGTTGAATCTTCAATCGACCGGGGTTCCGGTCAACTGAGGATCTTATCTCTCCCCACTGGGCAGGAATTAGCACCTTGGCACGAGGACCAGGTTGCTGTGGCTTCGCAGGGCCTGTCCCCTCAGCCACTCTGGATAAGCGCTGCTGGTAAGGCAGCGGGGAAATCGTAGCAAAACGCGAGCATTTCCGTCAATACCAGGCCATGCAATGTCGCCGCAAGTGGTGGCGGGCATCGCGAGAACGGGTATATACTCCGCCCCGCTGCTGCTGCCACGCGGGAATCCCGGCTCAGCAGCGCTCGAGATACGCTCTGTCCCGATTGCTGGGACATTTTCAAGAATGGGAGATAACAAACATGTCTTTGACGATGACCGACCGAGACGTGGATGGCGTGACCGTTGTCGCTCTTGACGGCCGCATCGTACTCGGGGAAGAGACCAGCGCCTTTCGGGAAAGGATCAAGGGATTCCTTGCCGAGGGAAAGAAGAAGATCCTGTTGAACCTGGAGAATATTACGCTGATTGACAGCACCGGCCTAGGTACGCTGGTATCCGCACATCACAGCGCTGCTTCCCGAGGTGCATCGGTCCGTCTTTGCCATCTGGGATCGAAATTCCAGGAAGTGCTCCAAGTTACCAAACTGCTCACGGTATTCGATGTCTCCGACACGGAGGCCGACGGCATCCGCAGCTTTTCGAAGTAGCGCTGGCTCCCGCCGGATAGGCTGAAGCGAAACGGTCGGCCGTCGGGGCGCCCGGTCCCGGCCGGCGCCGCGTTTTCGGTCCGACTTCGCGTGTTACAATCTCCGATTTGAGTCGCTTAAATGTCTGACATTTCGTCCAACGGCGAAACTGGCCTCGAGGTCGTCGCTCCCGACGGATCTCGCCGCTTCGTTCGCGTCGCCGAGACACCGTTTCTCATCGGGCGAGCCGGCGAGACCGCCACGCATCTCCAGCTCCGGGACCCGCGCATTTCGCGGCGATGTGCTGCCCTTGTTTCCGAGGATGGCCGCTGCCACCTCGAAGATCGCGGCCAGCGTCACGGGATCTTCGTCAACGGCGAAAAGGTCACCCGCCGCATCCTGGAAGACGGCGACGTCATCAGCTTCGGTGTTGAGAATTTCTACGAACTAATTTTCCGGTCCTCGCTGCACGACACCACCCTCCCCGAGCTCCTGAGCCGGATCGATGGTCTATCCAGTTCCGACGCACCCCAGGGCGGCCTCCACAAACTCAATCTCTTGCTTGAGGCGACCGCGCTTCTTCACTCCCGGCTTCCGCTCGAGGCTGTGCTCGGCACCATGCTGGACCATGCCGTCGCGATCACCGATGCCGATCGGGGGTTCCTGCTCGAGGCTCACTCCACGGGGCCGCTTCGCGTGAGGCTGGCTCGCGGCCGCGGCGGCGCGCGTCTGTCGCCGGCCGAGGCGTCTCCCAGCCAGACGGCATTGCGCCAGGCGCTTGAAGAGCAAGCGGCCATCATCACCGAGGACTTAGCTCAGGCGGATCAGGCCCTGAAGGCGGCAGAAAGCATCATCGCGCAGCGCCTTCGCGCCGTCGTTGTGATTCCGCTCTACGCGATGTCTCGGGCCAGCTCCTCGGACTCCGCCGTTCATAATAAGCGTGGAGATTTTCTTGGCGTCGTCTATCTGGATTCCCGCCGTCCGGCCGCTTTTTCGAAGCTCGATCGGAGGATTCTGGATGCTCTTGCCGTTGAAGCCGCCAGCATTCTCGATAACGCGCGCCTGGTCGAGCACGAACGCGAACGCGAGCGCATGGAGCAGCAAATCGGCATCGCCCGTGACATCCAGCAGGCGCTACTTCCGCGTGGCTTCGCCGATTACCCTCATCTGGGCGTTACCGGCATCAATCTCCCCTGCCTGACAGTCGGAGGCGACTATTTTGACGTTTTCCCCATGGGGGAGGACCGCACCGCCTTCATCATCGCCGACGTTTCCGGAAAAGGTCTTGGTGCCGCGCTCCTTACGACCATGCTCCAGGGGGCGCTTTCGGCGATGCGAATCGGTATTGAACCGGCGCGAGTCGTCGATCACATTAATCAGTTTCTGTGCGAGCACGTTGAACTGGCCCGCTACGCCACCATGTTTTTCGGGATCCTCGGCCTGGACGGCGAGCTGGAATTCATCAACGCCGGCCATCCCTCTCCGTTTCTTCTCCGCCGCGGAGAGATCGACGAGCCTTTCACCGAGGGCTCCTATCCAGTTGGCCTGATGCCGGGAACTCAGTACTCCGCGGCCCGTCTGAAGCTCCGGCCGGGCGATACGCTGGTCCTTTTCAGCGATGGCGTCACCGAAGCCATGGATCCGGACCTCAACATGTATGGTGGTCCCCGTCTTCGTGAAGTCCTTGCCGACCTGCATGAAGCCTCCCTGAGTCATGTGCAGAAGACCATTTTGGCATCCATTGAAACCTTCACGCGCGGGGCAGCCCAGGCTGATGACATCACCCTCCTATTGGTGCGATATCGACCTACACCGGCAGCCTGACCCCCGCCAGGAGCTCCCTAGCGCGCCGGCTGTCCCCGGGGGCGGTAATTCCCTCGCGTCGGACCTCATCAAATCAGTGGACAGTCCCCCGGCGCCTCGATCTAATGAAATGGGCGGGAACAGCGGAGCGGTGTCTGAGGGAGATAGGTGATGAGACACGTTGCGTTTCTGTGCGGGATTTTCCTGATTCTTGCGTTCACGGCCGGAGCCCAGGTGAATTCGGGGCCTTCGCTGCTGTTGGGATCGCCCATGCCCGCATTCGAGCTTGCGACTCCCACACCGGCGGCCGAGCCGGTGCCCGGTGCCGATCCCCTGGCGCTGGGTGCTCCGCCCGAGCCTGAACCGCAAGGCGTGTACGGAGTTATCCAGAACTACAACTGGCAAGCCTACGTCGGATTTACGCACTTCGTGTTTTACGAGCTCCCTGGCGTTACCGGCAATCTAAATGGTTTCAACATGTCCCTCGCCTACTATCCTCACGGAGGCCATTTCGCGGGTGATGGTGAGTTTGCGGCCGCGTTCGCGCCCAATAGCGCAGTGAATACGAGAATCGAGATGGGATTGGGTGGGGTGCGCTACCGCATCGAGCTCTCTCAAGAGGTGGAGATATGGGCGCACGGCATGGTGGGCGGGGCGAAGTTTCTGCCACAAACACCGTTTGGCAGCGAGGGAGCCTTCGCCTTCGCGGCCGGCGGCGGAGTTGATTTCAGCCCCCACCACAAGCGACTCGGCTTTCGGCTGCAGGGGGACATGGTAGGCACTCGGTTCTTCGGCACTCACCAGTACAACCCAAAGGTCTCGGTCGGCGTCGTTTACAAGTTCTAGCCGAACGCCGAAACGGGCCCGGCAGCATGCGAGCGCCTTCGATTCCCCTTAGAGCTTGTACCCGATCTTGCGGACGAACTCGCGGCGCTGCGCTGCTTGCTGCGCGCTCTCGACGCCCTGGGGCGGGCTGCCATCCACGACTCCCAGCACGGCGCGCCCCTGTTCGGTTTGTGCGACGATCACTTCCACAGGGTTTGCCGTGGCGCAGAAGATCGTACACACCTCAAAGCAGTCCCGGACGCGCCCGAGTAAGTTAATCGGAAACGCCTCCCGGAGCAGGAGGACGAAGACGTGGCCTGCGCCAATCGCTTGAGCGTTCCTCACGGCCGCGCTCCGCAACTCCTCATCATTGGATTCCACGCGCACTAGACACGGTCCGGAAGCTTCGTTGAATGCCACTGCAAATTTGGCGCCGGGCACTGTGTTGACCGCCACCTCGTAGAGATCCTCCGCGGTTTTAATGAAGTGCGATTGTCCGAGGATCAGATTAGCGTCCTTCGGAATTTCTAGCCGAACGCTTAGCAAATCCATATTTTCATCCCTCGCATGAAAAAAATTCCCACTATTGGAATCGGCCCAAAGCGCCGTCTCGTCCGTCACTTCAAGAATCCCGCTTTTTAAAAGCGAATTCGTGAGCCGCCGCGCACCCCGTTATTGGCAGTCTACGTGCTAGAAAATTTCCAGCGTCCGAACTACGGATGATGCATCCAACCGGGTGGAGTGGGTCAAACGCATGTTTGTCAGGAGTCTGCAGCAGGCGAAACGTTTTCTGAAGATTCTGTTCGGATTCACGCTGCTTGCCCTGGGCGTCGTGATGATCGTGACGCCCGGTCCGGGCTGGCTGACGATCTTGCTGGGATTGGGAGTCCTGGCAGCAGAGTTCGTCTGGGCGCGCCGCCTGCTTGACAGGCTGAAACAGCAGGGTGGTCGCATTCGCGACTCCGTTTTCCCTCGAAACGATAGTACCGATCGCGCCGCCTGATTCGTCTCTGAGCTCCATTTCCTGCTTTCGAACGATTCCCAACTGTGGTTTCATGCCCCGTGGTTCTAAGGAGGCGTCCGTGAGCGGCAACTCTCCCAACAAATGGGCCGGGAAGTGGGCATTGGTCACCGGGGCGAGCGCCGGAATTGGCCTGGCATTGGCTGAAGAGCTGGCCGCCGGAGGTACGCATCTGGTTCTCACGGCTCGCAGGATCGATCGGCTGCAAAGGATGGCTGCTGATCTGTCGGCGAAGCACGGAATCAAGGTCGAAGTCTTCGCATCGGATCTCACCCGGTCCGAAGCGCCGTCAGAAATTCTGGGATTTACGAACGGGAAGGGTATCGAAGTCGAGCTACTGGTGAACAATGCCGGATTTGGCGCCTTCGGGTATCTCCATGAGATCCCGGAACCGCGCATGCTTGAGATGATCCAGGTGAACTGCTCTGCCGTCGTAGAACTCACCCGTTTGTACGTTCCGGCCATGGTTGGTCGAAGGCACGGCGATGTCCTGATCGTTGCATCGATCGCTGGTTTCCAGGCCGTTCCATTCAATTCGGTGTACGCGGCGACAAAGGCGTTCGATCTGATCTTCGCCGAGGGAATCGCCGAGGAGCTCCGCGAATTCGGGGTCCATGTCTGCGCGTTGTGTCCCGGCTCGACGACCACAGAGTTCCAGAGCGTGGCGCAGCAGCCGGATCGCGTGTTCCGCAGTGCCGAAACGGCGGAAAAGGTCGCCCGCGTGGGTCTCGCCGGGCTCGCGCAGGGCAAAAGCTGCGTGATTTCAGGAGCAAAGAACCGGCTGATGCTGGAAGGAGAAAGACTTGCACCGCGGCGATTCATTGCCAGGATGGCCGCGAAGATGATGCGCCCTTCTGAATCGTAGTAATGCCCCAGGCTTCAATCTCGCGACCCAAGGATCTATCCCTTTGAGAGCAACCTGCCAAAGCCCGGCGCGCGCCCGCTGAGTCCGAGCAGGCGAACACCTGCCCATAGGGCGTGCGGCAGGCTTGAAACGACAGGTACCTTGCAGCGCTCTTCGAGTGGCGCGAGCAGCTCCAGAGTTTTTAGTGCGCCGCAGGACACCAGCAGGGCGTCTGCCTTCGGGGCCGTTTGCCAAACCCCGGCGCTGAAATTCAACAGCTCCTCGGACGTTACCGGAGGCCTGTCTTGGAATCTCTCGATACCCATGCCTTTAATTACCAGTACCTCGAATCCTGACTCCTTAAGAAAAAGGCGCAGGCGGTGGCTCACGTCATCGTTATAAGCGGTGGCAACTGCGAGTCGGTGCCCGCCTACCGCTTTCAGGCCTTCGACAATCGCTGTGCTCATCGTTGTCGAGGGTAGCCCGGTGGCCTTGGAAATACTGTCCTGCAATTGCTGATTAAAGGCCCAGCCCCTGTAGAAGGTCAGAGATGTGCCCATGACCGCGATCGCGCTAGCTCCGCCGGCGGCCAGGTCACGCGCAGCCGGGACGATTCGGCCGACGACCTGATCGTAACCTTCCGGGGTCATTCGCTCCAGTCCCACGCCCGTCGCCAGGAATCGAATACCTGACGGATACATGAGGTATGCCTCTGGTGGAACCGGCGTGTTGGCGGGCGGGAAGATCATGCCCAGGACGGGCTCGCCTGCGCCTCGCGTCGAAAGCTCCAGGCTCGCAACCGCAATACCAGCAGTCGTGATCTTCAGGAACTCGCGTCGCGAGCTGTCGGTCATGCCTGGCTCACTCGTTCTCTCGAGGTCGGGGCAGTGGCGAGTACCGCAGGCCCGGGAAAAGCCGAGACCCCTGAAATGTAGTGATCAAAGACGTTCGCTGCGCCCTGCTCTGATGCAGATAGCGTGGTCGCCAATCCGTTTAGTTTGTGACTGAACAAGCGGCATACCGGAGCGGATAGCAAGACTCTTGGGACCGGCATGCCGATACGAAACTCGCACGAACCGGTCAATTCTGCAAGCAGGAGTTCCGGTGGACTCCGGCAATGGCACAGTGTACGATCCCGGTCCCTACGTTGGGCAATTCTTACTTCTGAGGAGATCGTTCGAATGACCGTAGAAGCTTTTCCGCAGTCCTACCGCGGAGTCCGCTGCTTGTCCTGCCGCCAGCCAATTCCCCGGCCGGCGATATTGTTCAGGATGGGCTCAAAGCTCGTAGGCAGCGGTCCGGATTCCGCGCTGGAGCATCCCATCAAAGTCTTAAGCCTTCGATGCCGGGCGTGTGAGCGGGAAAAGCCGCACAGGACGACTGACGTTACAAATTTCGAAGGTGCGCCTCGGGCGCGCAACTCCCGTTCCCATGTGGGATCCGGCAAGCGCCCCCTTGTCCCAGGTTCCTCGACTGGTGATGAGTCCTGACCGCTTGGGCGGCAGACCCGAGACCGGCTATCGCCGATGCTTCCTTGAGGCGTATGATCCGTGATCGAATGTGCGGCAAGGCGTGGTGCGCACGGAAAGAAGAGCCATGAACGCTAAATCGGGCGCTCAGGAACAACTTCAGGTAATTCAGAACGACATCCTCGGTCTCAGCCACCGGATCCATGCCAACCCCGAACTCGGTTTCGAAGAGGTGAAGGCGTCGACCTGGCTTGCCGAAATGCTGGCGGACGCCGGGATGGCCGTCACGCTGGGGGTCTGCGACCTGCCCACCGCCTTTGTGGCCCGGACAGGGAATGGCCCCCTGCACATTGCTATATGCGCCGAGTATGACAGCCTGCCCGGGATCGGCCACGCCTGCGGGCACAACCTGATCGCGGCGATGGCAGCGGGAGCCGGTATAGCGGCCGGAAAAGTGGCTGACGACGTAGGGTTGACCGTCAGCGTGATCGGCACGCCGGCGGAGGAAACCGGCAACGCCGGGGGAAAGATACTGATGCTTGAAAGAGGCGCCTTTGCCGGGGTCCATGCGGCCATGATGGTGCATCCGGCGCCCATGGAAATGCTCGAGTCGCACATCATCGCCGCGGCCATGTTCGACGTCTACTACACCGGCAAGGAAGCGCACGCGGCCGCGTTCCCGGAGCAGGGGATCAACGCCGCCGACGCGCTCACCGTTGCGCAGACCGCCATTGGCCTGCTGCGTCAGCATTTGAGGCGGAGCGACCGCGTTCATGGCATTGTTACCCACGGAGGCGACGCACCCAACGTGGTTCCGGCGCACACGTCGGCGAAATACATTGTGCGCGGCGAGAATTTGAAGGATCTCGAGGATGTGCGGGCGAAAGTCTACCGCTGCTTTGAAGCCGGGGCGATAGCCACCGGAGCGAAGCTCGAAATTCGGGGTGGCGACAAACCGTACGCGGAAATGCGATTCGACCAGGAAATAAATCGGATCTACAAACGGAACGCGGAAGCTGCGGGCCGCACATTTCCCGAACTCGGTCCGGCAATGCAGAAAGTGACCGCGTCAACCGACATGGGCAACGTCTCGCATGCGATTGCTTCAATCCATCCCATGATTGGAATCAACTCCTTGCCGGCGGTGAATCACCAGCCGGAATTTACGGCGCACTGCGTCACCCACGAGGCCGATCGGGCAGTGAGGGAAGGCGCTCTTGCCATGGCCTGGACGGCCATCGAAATGGCCGGCAACGCAGGATTACGCGAACGCCTGCGAACCGGCTCCTAGGCCCTCAGCCGCAATCAAAGACCCCGGATCTTGAAAACAAACCTCTTTGGGCAAGCTCGATAGGCCGTCAAGTCTGAGCCGCTTCAGGGTGGATCGAGCCGGTTACTGGACAAGGTAAAGCGCGGAAGTTACGGGAGCGCATAGACCATAAGGGCCTGATCGCTGCCCTGGCCTCCGCCCGCTACCATGATGGCGACGTACTGCTTTCCATTCCTGCCCCGATAGGTGATCGGCACGGCGGTCGCGGTGTACTCGAGCTTGGTCGACCAGAGCTCCTTGCCGGTTCTTGAATCAAAGGCGCGGAAGCGGTTGTCGTTGGTGGCTCCGATGAAGACAAGTCCGCCTGCGGTTGCGATTGGACCTGCGAACGCGCCTGCCCGCCCGGTACGCTGCTTCGATTCGGGAAGTTCTTCGGTAATTCCCAGCGGCACTGTCCAGGCAATCTCGCCGGTGTTGATGTTGACGGCGGACAAGGACTCCCAGGGCGGTTTCTGACACGGCAAGTTGCCAATGACCTTGCCATTCGCGTCTTTTGCGGGCGCGCTGAACCCGCCGTACTGGCCGGCACCGCCGCGATGGTATTCAACCTCTGTACCTGCGGTTTGCGCGTTGTATTTCGGATTCTTTTCAAGAAATCCGCTCGAACCC
>Ga0209624_10002495_pt1 | contig 13573 bp, 8 predicted proteins | sample JacPinW_OM2H0_O1_FD_188565 | JGI IMG/M metagenome (GOLD analysis project Ga0209624, IMG submission 188565) | Forest soil microbial communities from Algoma, Ontario, Canada - Jack Pine, Ontario site 1_JW_OM2H0_O1 (SPAdes) (version 2) | ecosystem: Environmental > Terrestrial > Soil > Boreal...
TTTATCTGTTGTTCGACCGTTTGTCGCGGCGGCTGAGCCGTAAGGGGTCGCAGCCGGCGGCCGAGAGCGCAGTGTGAGCATCCCGTCGCTGTTCATCAAGCGGCCGGTGGCGACCACGCTGCTCGCGATCGCCATCGCGATGTCGGGCGTGCTGGCGTATTTCCACCTGCCGGTCGCGCCGCTGCCCAATGTCACCTATCCGGTGATCGTGGTGCAGGCGAACATGGCCGGCGCCAGTCCCGACATCATGGCCTCGACCGTGGCCGAGCCGCTCGAACGGCGTCTGGCAACCATCGCCGGCGTGACGCAGTTGACCTCCGTCAACTATGTCGGCTCCTCGATGGTGGTCGCGCAGTTCTCCCTGAATCGGGACATCAACGGCGCGGCGCGCGACGTGGAGGCGGGCATTCAGGCGGCGCGGGCCGATCTGCCGACCACCTTGCGCAACAACCCCACCTACCGCGAATACAATCCGGCGGATTCGCCGATACTCATTCTGTCCCTGACCTCGAGCACCCTGACGACGGCGCAGCTCTACGACTCGGCCGATACCGTCATTCAGCAGCAGCTCTCGCAGATCAACGGCGTGGGCCAGATCACGCTCGGCGGCAGCGCCTTGCCCTCGGTGCGGGTGGAACTCGAGCCCGACAAACTGAGCGGCTACGGCATCGGGCTCGAGGACGTGCGCGCCGCGATCGCCGCGGCCAACGCCGACAGCGCCAAAGGCTACATCGATCAGGGCGATCAGCGTTACGAAGTCATCTCCAACGACCAGGCGAGCAAGGCCGCCGATTATCGCGACCTCGTGATTGCCTACCGCAACGGCGCTGCGGTGCTACTGCATGACGTCGCCGACGTCGAGGATTCCAACGAGAATATCCGCAACGCCGGCCTCTACAACAACGTGGCGACCGTGGGCGTGATCGTCTTTCCGCTTCCCGGCGCCAATATCATCAAGACCGTCGCCCAGATCAAGAAAGTGCTGCCGTCGGTCGAGGCGACCCTGCCGCCCAATATTCAGGTGCACATCGCCCTTGACCGCTCGCAATCGGTAACCGCTGCGGTGGGGGATACCGAGCGCAGTTTATTTATCGCGGTATTGCTCGTGATCGGCGTGGTCTTCGTGTTCCTGCAATCGCCGCGCGCCACGCTGATACCGGCTGCGGTCTTGCCGCTGTCCATCCTGGGCACCTTTGGGCCAATGTACCTGCTTGGATACAGCATCGACAATCTCTCGCTGATGGCGCTCACTATTGCCACCGGCTTCGTGGTCGACGATGCCGTAGTCGTGCTGGAAAACGTCGTCCGGCACATCGAGGCGGGGATGGACGTGCGCGAAGCTGCGCTGCGCGGCAGCGCCGAGGTCAGCTTCACGGTGATTTCGATGAGCCTGTCGCTGATCGCGGTGTTCATACCGATCTTGCTGATGCCGGGCATCGTCGGCTTGTTGTTCCACGAATTCGCGGTGACGCTGTCGATCGCTATCCTTTTGTCACTGCTGATTTCGCTTACGGTCACGCCGACCATGTGCGCTTATCTGCTCGCGCGCGGCAACGGGTTGCGCTCCAAGGCGAGGTGGGCGGCGTGGGCCGAGGCGCAGTTCGCGCGCTTCAAAGATGCCTATTCGCGTTCGCTCACCGCGGTGCTGGATCATGCACTGCTCGTGGGTGTGCTGCTGATCGCGATGATCGTGCTAAATGTCTATCTCTTCAGGCTGGTGCCTTCGACATTTTTCCCGGAACAGGACAACGGGCTGTTGATCGGCCAGATCATCGCCGACCAAAGCATTTCCTTTCAGGCGATGAAGAAAAAGCTCGAACAGCTGCAGAGCATCGTGCAGACGGATCCCGCCGTCGCATCGGTGATTGGCTTTACCGGCACGCGCGCCCTCAACAACGCCAACGTATATGTTGAGCTCAAGCCCCTCGCACAGCGCCACCTTTCGGCGGACCAGGTAGTCCAGCGCCTGCGGCCCAAGCTCAACCAAGTTTCCGGTGCGCGCTTGTTTCTACAAGCGGTCCAGGACCTGCACATCGGCGGCCGGCAGTCGGCAGCCGAATATCAATATACGCTGACGAGCGAGGATACCGCCGCACTGTACACATGGACGCCCAAGCTCTTGACAGAGCTTGGTAAATACCGCACCGAGATCGTGGACGCCAATTCGGATATGCAGCAGAACGGGTTGCAGACGTACATCAGCATCGCCCGCAGCGCCGCAATGCGTTACAGCTTTGCGCCGAACCAGCTCGACAATGTTCTCTACGATGCGTTCGGCCAACGCACCGTATCCACCATTTTCAACCCCTTCAACCAATACTTCGTGGTGATGGAGGTGGCGCCGAAGTATTGGCAGTACCCGCAGATGCTCGATCGCATGTACCTTAGCACCGCGGCCGGCAATCCCAGCGGCACCGAGCAGACTCAAGCGCAGATCGGCACCGTCAGCGCGGTGACGCCCTACATCGCGGTCGGAGCCGCGCAGGGCACGACGTCCAGTACCAGCTCGCGAAATGCCAACGCCGAGGCCAATTCGGTTACCAACAGCATCTCCAATAGCAAGGGTGGAAGCTCCACGGGTAGTGCCGACAGCACCGCAGCGGAGACCATGGTGCCGCTGCCTGCCCTTGCTACGTACCTCAACAATCACACGGCGACACAGGTCAACCATCAAAGCGGGCTCGTGGCCGCGACGATTTCCTTTAATCTGCCGCCCGGCGGCTCCTTGAGCCACGCTTCCGTAGCCATCGACAAGGCGATGCACGATATCGGCATGCCGGCCTCGATTCACGGCAGCTTCGCGGGCGCGGGGCAGGTTTATGCCCAATCGATGTCAACAATGCCGCTATTGATTCTCGCGGCGTTCGCGGCCGTCTATATCGTGCTCGGCATTCTCTATGAGAACACTATTCATCCGGTAACTATTCTATCCACGCTACCCTCGGCCGGCATTGGCGCAACATTGGCATTACTGATCTTCGGCACGCCGTTTTCTGTGATCGCGCTGATCGGCATTATTCTGCTGATCGGCATCGTCAAGAAGAACGCCATCATGATGATCGATGTCGCCATACATATGCAGCGTGAGCAGAAGATCGAGGCGCAGCTTGCGATTCATGAAGCCGCAGTCGTGCGTCTGCGACCCATCATGATGACGACGGCCGCGGCCGTGCTCGGGGCGCTCCCGCTGGCCATCGGTATCGGCCAGGGCGCCTCACTGCGCCAACCTCTGGGCATTACGGTAATGGGTGGGCTGATCTTGAGCCAAGTGTTTACCCTGTACACAACTCCGGTAATTTATCTTTTTCTCGACCGTCTGCGAGTGAGGCTACGCCAGTCGACGGCGGGGCTGTCCTGGCGCAGAGATTTGAGCGCGGATGCATGATTCACATCAGGCTCAAAATGTGTTTATTCGGCTCGCTAGGCGCATTGCTTGGCGGCTGCGTCGTCGGCCCCAACTATCACCGCCCGCCGGTGCCGGTGCCTGGGCAATATAAAGAGCTACCCGGCTGGGCGGCGGCAACACCGGAGGATGCAGCGCCCAAGGGCGATTGGTGGATTGACTTCCACGATTCTTTGCTGGACCAGCTCGAGCCGATGGTCGCGGTGTCAAATCAGACCGTGCGTCAGGACTATGAGAACTACCAGCAAGCACTGGCTGAGGTGAAGGTGGCGCGCGCCCAATTGTTTCCAACCATCGGCATAACCGGTTCGGTAACCAAAGTAGGCGGATCCGGCTATAACGCTACCGGCGTCACGACGGGACCCGCTGTCGGATCGATTACGGCCGGCTCGCTTGAGGCGACCGCCAGTTGGACGCCCGATATCTGGGGCCGAGTGCGCCGATTGATCGAGGAGAACGCCGCACTTGCGCAGGCCGACGAGGCGACGCTGGCCAACGCCACACTGTCCGAGCGGACCTTACTCGCCACCACCGTTATTGAATTACGGCTTACCGATGCCGATATCGATCTGCAGCAGAAGACGGTCGAGGCCTATAAGGAGGCGTTGCGTGTCGTCCAGGCCCAGGGAACTTCCGGGATCACAGCGACGCCGCCGTCGGCCGTGATTACGGCGCAGGTCGCGCTGGAAACGGCCGAGGCGGCGCTCATCAATCTCGGCGTCGCGCGTGCCCAATATGCCCATGCGATCGCAGTCTTGGTGGGCAAGAACCCGGAGGATCTCGACATTCCGCACAGCACGGTGATGCCGACGTTGCCGACCGTTCCAGTCGGTGTGCCCTCGACTTTGCTGCAGCGCCGGCCGGACATCGCCACCGCTGAACGTACCATGGCGGCGCAGAATGCGACGATTGGCATCGCTGTTGCTGCCTACTACCCGACGATCCCGTTGTCCGCGGCCGCGGGTTTTTCGCAGTCCCCGCTGGATGGCTTGCTGCACACGGCCAATCGTGTCTGGTCAATTGGCGCGACTGGCACCGAGACAGTGTTGGATTTTGGCGAGCGTCATGCCGAAGTTCAGGCGGCCAAAGCAGCTTATGAGACTGCCGTCGCCAATTACCGCAATACGGTGCTCAACGCGTTCGCGGATGTAGAGAACGATCTTTCCGGGCTGCGCATACTCGCCGACGAAGCGCAGGCGCTCGATCTCGCTGTGCGCGACGCCGTGCGTGGAACGGCGATCGCGCTCGCCGAGTTTCAGGCAGGCACGGTGGATTACACCACTGTGGCTGCGGCGCAGGAAACTCAGCTGAGTAATCAGCAAAATGCACTCAGCGTGCAGGAAAGTCGTCTAGCTGATGCGGTGGCGCTGATCGGGGACCTGGGCGGCGGCTGGTCCGCGAGCCAACTACACAATCCGTAAACATGCGCCACGGCTGGCTCGACATCAGAGGGGAATAGCCGCAGATATTCGCTAGCCTCCTGTCCGGGCGCAGGAGTCCCCGAGTGGTGCGACCACACTGTCCGCAGTAGTAGCGCCGCAGTGCAGTTACTGAACCACTCGAACCAATAATGTAACCAGCCCAGAGTCCGGGCACTCGCGTCGGCTCCAATGTGGATTAGCGTCTGCCCGCGGTTGCGTGGCCACGTCCATCCCGCTCTTCATTTCCACTGAAGTGGGCGCTATCGACGCGCCTCGATGGCTCGGCTCTCTCGCCACGGTTTGGCATCGGACCCTTGTAGCCGTGCTCTGGATGGAAAGCGTTATTGACGTTACCACGGACATTCTCGGGGCCGCGGAACCACGGGCCCGCCCCAATGAAGACACCTCCGTTAAACCATTCTGGGCCGTAATAGCCAGAGGGAGAACAGCTATAGGGAGCAACATCATAGTATCCATAGGGGCACGCAGGAGCTACACCGATGTTAACACTTACCTGAGCGCCTACCGTGGGAACGGCGACCGCAAAGCAGCTTCCAACAACAGCAGCCAACACGCCAAATTTAAATCCACGCATAATAAATTTACCTCGCTATTACCTTCATCCCTCGAGTGATTACACTGACAACCTCGCTAAACCGCGTCGCCCATGTCGGCGCTCTATTGCGGAAGGTCATCTTTCGTCTTTGCGCGTATGATTCGCGCGAGATACACAGTTTCTCGCACGCCTCCTTTTAGAGGACTTTCCACAATAATGTGTAGGCCCCGCGTAGTCTGTACGGCAACACACCGATGGCCTCTTTCGTTCCGCGGAGGCTTCGGGAAGGAGAGCAAAAGCCGGCGTGCGTGGCGCTACAGGGCTGATCGGCTCGATGAATGGCACACTAGTTTATGAGCAATCAATCACTGTCAAGGAGTCGACTCGGTTCGATGGAGGTTAACCGTTGGTGCCGGCAAACTTGCTTCTTGGGACTCGAACTCCTCCAAAGCGAACTGCAGTTGCGCGATCTTCTCGGTGAGGCTTTCCGGGAAGCGGTCAAACTGCACGCGCTAAGCGTGCGAGCTGCAGTTCAAGTAAGCGCGTCTTCTCGCTTCCCGGCACGGCACAAGAGTTCGTACGGACCAATGCAACACATGCAGCAGCAACATGAAGCTCGCGGCTGGTTGGTGTGATGCGCAATCGAGATTCTATAGATGTACACCATGTGGTCCGGGGGGCGCCGGCGCTGAAGTCGATACCGTCTCCGACCGGTAGCACCCTCATTCACACTTCCGTTGTTCTGCAACGTCTGTTGGACGGGGCACCGACGGACCACTTCACTTTGGGCTGGGTAATGGCCAGCCTGCGCAAGCGCTCCTTCGGCATGATCATGCTGCTGCTTTCGCTGGCCGCGGTCGTACCGGGTGTTTCGATCGTGGCGGGTATGTTGCTCATGATCCCCGCGTTCCAGATGATCGCGGGTCGGTCTGCCCCGCTTTTCCCGCGCCGTATCGCTAATCACGAGTTACCGACGCGGCACCTCGTAGCTATGGTGCGGCGAGCCGTACCACTGCTGAAATATCTCGAGAAGATGATCCATCCGCGCTGGCACACCCCGCTCGAGGCAACTAAGCGTCTTGTCGGTATGGTCGTCATTATTCTGGACGCGCTTATCGTTTTGGCGCCGATTCCCCTGACCAACGTTGTCCCCGCCTTGATAATCGCCCTTATATCACTCGCCTTTCTTGAGGAGGACGGCTTGCTGCTCTTGATCGCCTTGCTGGCTGCGATCACCGTGCTGGCGGTCGCCTCAGTCGCTGTCTGGGAGACGGTACGGGGTGTCGCGAACTGGGCGGGCGCAATTTTGTAGCTCGCCTTGAGCGCCAACACCGCTGCCCGTTGTCAGCCTATGCCAACGTCCAGTGCGTTGTGCAAGTCAGGTTCGTCGAGCTGAAAAGCGTCCGGGCGGCGATTCCAACAATTCCAACAGCACTTGCGCCGCTCGCCTCAGAACGTACGGTCGAACGGCGTTCGACCCATGCGCTGTTACTCGGACTGCACAGACGCAGTGGTTAAACATTTAGAATTTTCCCCGTACGCCCGCGCGTACATGACGGACGAAATTCCATCGCCCCGCGCGTCCGCAGACTACGAGCCACGCGCCCACGGGCAACCTAACTCAACGAGCCTAGAGTGTGCCGCGGCAGGTCAATTGTGAAGACGCATCCTGAACCGGGTATGTTGCGGACGCTCAAGACTCCACGGTTTGACTGGACGCTGTGTTGACAGATCGATAGTCCGCGGGCCGCTCCAATCGCGCCGTCGTGCGCAGACGGCAGAAACATCTTTTCCGCTTCGCCCACGGAGAGGCCGCCGCAGTTATCCCCAACGTCGATATGGATGCGATCGCCAGCTGCGTAGGCATTCAACGAGACTTCGGTATTGCGCCGCGTAAACTTGAATGCGTTATCGAGCAGGATGCCCACCGCCGAGAACAGCATGGCTTGATCGGCGTCGACCGCAAGTCCAGGATCAACGGCGGAAACGGCTAATTTGCATTCCCGGCCCTGCGCCTCGAGGGACGCGGAGATTTCGCTTTCAGCGACAAAGGCGGCAAGGGAGATGAGTTTATGTTGCGCAGTTGAACCAAATGTCCCTCGCAGACCGGCGAGAGAGCGATCTAAAAGATTGCGCAGTTCTATTAAGCTGCGGTCCAGTACGGCGCCTGTCGCCCCAGATATTCCAACGTTGCCCGCCTTGATGGCAATGACAGCCAGTGTCGCGGTATGGATGAGTTTCCGCAGCTCGAACACGAAAAAATCCACGTGCGCATCCACCGAGCGGGCTTTTTTTTCTGCATGCGCGACACTGTTCTGATATGCCCATTCCGTCACAGATTCCGCGATTGCGTTGTCCAGGCAACGATTAAGCGTTCGGAATTCGTCAACCTCTATCCGCGCGCCGCACTGGAATGCTGAATCCGTTATCGCTTGGCATAGATCGCCATAGTCGCGAACGACTTGCTCAACCGTATACCCTTGTTGTGATAACTCCCTCCCGTGCCGCGCCGCAGACGCGCCCATCTCTGATAACGCGGATTTACTGCTGCCGTCCGCTGCTCCGGAGACCTCTTTGCTCCGCTCTGGCTCCGCCTGAAGAGTCTCGATAAGCTGGTCAATGAAATGCGGTATTCCGTACGCTCGCTCCATCTCAATCGCTTTAGGTGCAGATCTTTTAGAGACCTTTACTTTGCACCGCTCGATCAATTCGGCTCGCTTGGCGGTCAGGAATTCGTGTAGCATTTCATGAGCATGGATTGAGCCCAAAGGCGATGTCCGTTCGCTTGCGTACATAGCCGCGATGCGATGCCGGATATGTGACGCGATCGAAAGTGCAGGATGGGATAACAAGAAAAGATCCGTCCCGCGAGCAGGCGGCGCCTGAAGCCAAAGCAGGCGGCTTAATTGGCTGGTAGGCACCACCGTTATGGCACGCAGCGCCGCGGGTGTTGGGTCCATGGCTCCGCGGCTCTCTCTAGGTCGAGCTTCCTTCGATCTATTGGCCCTGAGGGGTCGTTTACGCTTCTTGTTGGCGGGGGAAAAGACGCCGTTACGGCCGGTTCTTACAAAAAACGCATCGTAGTGTTTACAGTTGCCAAAGGTGGCGCAACGTTTGATGTATCACTCGCGGGCCAAAAGTTTTCGTATGGTTCGCGAGGCTGACGCCACGGCATAAGACTCCTTGACCAACTGCAGGCGACTTCTGCTACTTACCAAGAAGCCTGTGCTTCTGAACGGCAGCAAGTTGCGCGCTGTCGGTGCGGCAGGAGACTGAAGAGTTCGCGGAAGCACTCGGCTGCTCCGTCTCTACAAGATGCTACAGTCCCCTGCGACCTTGAACGAGATTGATGATAATAATCACGACGGCAATGACCAAGAGAATATGAATGAACCCGCCAAGCGTGTACGAAGACACTAATCCGAGCAACCAAAGAACAACCAGAATGACCGCGATTGTCCAAAGCATTTCGTTCTCCTCTTTCTAGATGACTGATACCGCCGAAGCTAGTGCGCGTTGATCACATCCACGGCGGGCAGAAGCACGGTGAATTCGCTCCCGCGCCCCAGGCCGTCGCTCGCAGCGGTCACGCAGCCGCCATGCATTTCGACCAAATTGCGGACCACGGCGAGACCAATACCATGTCCCGCCTCGGAGTGTGGCGCGGACGGGTCTGCCTGCACGAAGAGCCCAAAAACGCACGGCAGCAGTTCCGCGGAAATACCAATGCCTGCGTCACTAATGCGCACGCTGGCGTAATCGAGCTGCCGCTCCACCGTCAGCGTGATATCGCCACGGTCGTGAGAATACTTTGCAGCGTTCATGAGGAGGTTTGAGAACACCTGCTCCAATCGACCAGGGTCAGCCTCCAGCCAGACGGGGTAATGCGGCAGGTGAACCGTGAGCCGGTGCCCACGCCTGCCGAAGTCCAATTCCACTCCCTCTATCACGTGCATTACGAGACCGCGCAAATCGATTCGTTGGCGCTCCAGGGATTGCGGCCGGGTAACCCGTGATCCGTCGAGGAGATCCTCGATGAACCTACTCATTTGGCCAACCTGCCGTTCGATGAGGAGGCGCGCACTCTCGAGCACCCCAGATACGGTCTGCTGCGTACCGATCAGGTGGGCTGCGTTGCGCACTACGCTGAGGGAATTGCGCAGCTCATGGGCAATCACCGCCAGCCGATCGTCCCTCGTACGGTAACTAGGGACGAGTTGTTCGGCGAGTGAGAGCTGCGGGGGCCTCACGGACTGGCGCGCAACCTTCGGAGTGGCACCGTTGTGCCTCACACGCTTGGCTTCGACCTCAATTGGCCGGCTGATCAGTACCGGATTGACTGCGATCGCTTCATGAGCCGACCGAGATTGGATTTGCATGGCGTTCTCCTATCTCCAAGGCCGAGTCCCTGGCAATCGTGAAGCGGGTCGCGTGAGTCCTCAGCGGCCTCGCGAGCGCCGCTCCACGTCTCCACGGCCGAAAAGCTACGCTTCCGGTGCAGTCTCGTCGGTGCGCTATCGTACGGAGTACAGCCGCGCGAATCCCAAGTGTCTTATTCCAAGCCGTTTCCCGTCCCGCTTCGCCGGAGGAGCGCAACTGTTGTGCGCAGATGCATCAGAACCGGAAAGCAGTGAGGCACTGCGTTCTCGCGGTCTTGCTCGGCGAGGGCAACTCGCCCCCGATCCGAGGAGTTCGTGGAATGCAAAGTGGGTCGGCCTGGCCCAGAGCCTAATATGGGCGCCGTCCTCCCCGGGATGATACCGTTCAAGTCGGCAGCTATTCCTTTGTAGGGGCGAGTTGAGTGCTCCTCGCGGAACGTCAGGGTTCCCGATTCGCTAAATGCTGCTCGTGATCTTCATCGCAGAAGTGTCTACGCTCTTCACGTCCTCGACCTTTTCGGCGACATTTTTGACATGTTCGATGGCGTCCTGCGTCGCCAGCGTGCCGGTGAGCACAACGACACCCTGCGTCGTGGTGACACCGATGTCGACATTCTTGCTGATGCTGTCTGCAGCGAACTGGGATTTCAGCTCGGCGGTGATTCGGCTATCCGAGCCGGCGGGCTCGTTGCTCGTTGCACCTTCCTGGGCATCGGTGGCGGTGCGGCTCGTGGCCGACGACGACGTTGGCAGCTCATCGACGTTTTGCACGCCGTCCACGTTTTTGGCGACAGTCTCGCCTGCAGACTCATTGTGTGAGCCGACGGTGGACTCAGGCGTGACGGTACCGTCAGCAGTTGCGGAGCTAATGCGCGCCTTGGCCGGAGACCGGCTAGCAGCGACCTTGGGCTCGACAGCAGCGGAATTGGCAGTATCACCGGCCTTGGCGCCGGCGTTGTCCTCGGAAGCTACCGCGGCAGGGGCATTCGGGATCGAAGCAACTGCGGCAGGGACCTCCGGGGTTGGGGTGACTGGGGCCGCGGGGAGGGCGGCGGGAGGTTGGGAGATCTGAGCGACCGGGGCAGGTTGGGGGCGGCGCAGCACGAACGTGACGGCGATGATGCCGACCACAACGGCCATGCCGCTGGCGACAATGATCTTGCGACCTAATTCGGAATTCATGTTTGGATGCTCAGTTATTGAACCAGTGGGAAGCTTCTGTCCGGGCCGATGGAGCGGTCGATACGGCCAACCGTCACACCGCATAGTCGATGCTACGCATCGAACAGCTGGTGTGTCGGTTGCCTAGCGCGCTTAGGGCAGCTTTTTTCATCGCTTTGGCTGCGTAGCGTCCGATATTCGCCTAAAAGTTCGAACGAGAACCATTAATTCCTTCGGTGTCAGCTATGCGGCTCGGTGCTCGGATCCATCGCCATGCAGACAGCGAACGTTTCGACGCTCAAAGACCGTGAAGAGCATCGAACAAGCGGTCCACGTATCAAGTCGGCGGTGATTGCATCCGACGAACGGTAGACATTCCGCGGAGGACTTCAAAGGCGAATTCACTCCGGATCTGAACTGACCGCAAGATCCGGAGCATTCTCGAAGACTGAAACCTGCTGGAACATGTAGGCTGCTCTTCCCGGCCGACGGCCCGCAAGTTTTCAGCCGGTGAGCGTGTCAGCGTACCCGTTGCCGTGGCGCACCTCCCTCGCGAAATACCGATCCCACCGCGCGCTTACGTGGAGCGCGGCTACGACGTGACACGTTGGACCGAGTTCGAGCGGGGCGGACACTCGCGGCTCTCGAAGAACCAGAGGCGCTCGCCCGGGACATCCGCGCAGACCTTAGTGGGGAAACTTCAACTCCCGCTCGACCGCCTGGAAGCGCGGCTCTTTGCGCAAGGGGTCCAGTAGCGCGTCGGTCTTCAGCAGCTCCAGGCCCGGGTCCCGCACTCGCAGCGCCGTCTCGAGCCATTCGAGCGCCTGGGCCCGATTGCCCCACTGGGCGTAGATCGTCGCGTACTGATACGCCGCCGTATCGCCGACTACCGCCTTCATTTTCGCAAGCTCGGCTTCCGCATCCACGTGCCGGCCGACCCTGTCGTAGATGACTGCCAGGCAATATTGGTTCCCCCAATAGTCCGGGTGTGTCTCGCATGAAGCGCGCGCGCTTTGCAGATCCCCGAGCCCGTAATAGGAGAACCCGCGATGTACGTAGGTGTCCTTGTAGTCGGGGTCAAGACTGAGGACTTCCGCAAAGGCCGCAACCGCCTCCTGATAGCGATGGGCCACATACAGCGTCCGGCCCAGCACACTGTGGCTGGCGCGAGCGAGCGGGTCTAGTACGACGGCGCGGCGGGCGGCCGCAACGCCCGCGTCGAACTGCCCCATGTAGGCCGCAAATTTGCCGCTTAGTCGTAAGACCTCTGCGTTGCCCGGTGCGAGCGCAAGGGCACGCTTGTACGCGTCACTCGCCTGCGTGAAGTCGAGAGTTCCCAGCTCCGAAACGTTCGCCGATGCGAGGTGGGCCTGGGCCAGATCCGGCGCAAGTGCGAGCGCCTGGCGCGCATCCGCTTGCGCCTTGTCAAAGCCATCACGCATCGCCGCTTTGGTCGCGGCCTCCCCGGCGACGGCGGTAAGGGCGATCGATCGGGCGGCGAGCGCGAGCGCATAGTGCGGATCGAGGCGAATCGCTTCCGTGTACGCCGCAATTGCGGCGGGGATGTCTTTGGCTTCGCGCCTCGAGCCGTACGCCTTTGCCCCGCGCAGATAGGCATCGAACGCGGCCGGATTGCGCGTCCCGCCGAGCTCGACTTTGGCCGCAACATCGCCGAGCAGCGTGACCTTCAGAGCGCTCGCCACCGCAGTCGCAATCTCGGTCTGAAGTTTCAGCACATCCCCTAAGTCCCGGTCATAGGTCTTCGACCACAGGTGAAAGCCCGTGACTGCATTGATCAGCTGCGCGGTGATGCGGACGGTGTGCGCTGAGCGTCGCACGCTGCCTTCGAGGACGGCGCCGACATTGAGCTTTTGGGCGATAGTACCTAGATCAACGTCCTTGCCTTTGAAATAGAAGGATGACGTGCGAGCGGCAACCTGCAACTCGTTGATCTCGGCAAGGGAGTTAAGCAGCTCCTCCGTGAGCCCGTCGGAAAAGTACTCCTGCTCCTTGTCTCCGCTCAGGTTCACGAACGGCAGCACCGCGATCGAGTGCGGCGGCGGGTTGAAGGCGGCTGCGCCTGCGGCAGTGGCTCGCGACGTCGTGTCCTCAACGGATGAACCTGGGTGCGTCGAGAATCGGAACCTATCAGTCACCAGGAATGTCAGCGCCGCGAAGACGGCGACGGCGACAATCGCGAGCAGTACTGGCTTTGACCTCCGGAATGCGCGCACCGGCTCGCTCGGTGCGGCACCGGACACTGCGCTCGCTGGCGACAGCTGCGGCGACAGCAGGCGCTTGATCCGTTCGACGAAAGCCGGAGGCGTATCGCCCCCCGGTAGGCGCGTCCACTGCACCCGCTTAAACGACTCCGGAACGTCCGCCGCTACCTCGGTAGTTGCATCCAAGCACACCGGCACAACAAACACACGGCTGCGGGCGATCATGTGGGTGCGCTGATCAGCAAGGTCCCACTCAAGGCGGAAATAGCCTTCATGCCGCGCGGCCGTGTTGGCGGAAATGACCGGAATGAACAGCGCGCAGTCCTGGATCTCGCGCCGGATCTTCTGATCCCAGGCGTCCCCACCGCGCAGCTCACTCTGATCGAGAAAGACCTCGATGCCGCTCGCACGCAGCGCATCGCAAATCCTCT
>Ga0209624_10002496_pt1 | contig 13569 bp, 12 predicted proteins | sample JacPinW_OM2H0_O1_FD_188565 | JGI IMG/M metagenome (GOLD analysis project Ga0209624, IMG submission 188565) | Forest soil microbial communities from Algoma, Ontario, Canada - Jack Pine, Ontario site 1_JW_OM2H0_O1 (SPAdes) (version 2) | ecosystem: Environmental > Terrestrial > Soil > Boreal...
CGTCTTCGTTCAATCCGGCTTCAATGAGGTCCGCTACCGTGCGCACGAAATGTTGCGCCGCGGACCTCACAGAAGCCTCTAGATTCCCGCGGGACGAGAATGTGATTCACTTCCGATTGGAGGTGATTTGCGATGCCGAAGGCCTATTCGCTTGATCTTCGCGAGCGTGTGGTGAGTTAGGTTGAGGCTGGGCATTCGCGGCGTGCGGCGGCGGCCCGTTTCAGGGTGTCACCCTCGTTTGTCATCAATTTAATGACGGCTTTTCGCGAGCGCGGGACGGTTAGGCCCAAGAAGCGGCGTTCAATTGATTTGTTCATTTTGACTATAAAAACGATTGCACGCAAGAATTAAAATCTGTGCGAGGTGTTGTGCAATGTTGCCGAGCGTTTCGGCTAATAGTTATTGTTGACGGATAGCGGTGGGGGGCCGGATGGCGCGAGCCGATTCATCGGCGCTTGGACATTGTCGTAAGGCAATTGGAGAGGACGAAGCGCCTGCTCGACAACGGGATTTATCAATCCCTTAGGTTCAACAAAATGGCCCGCGCTCCTTCTGTGATGTCGACTCGCATGGCTTCCCTCGCGCCTGGGCCGTTTCGCTCGCGCAGACAGCGAATAAGATCGAGATGCGGGTGCTCGAGACGTCCCCATACCGGCCCGGTGTAAAAGAGGTTGAGAGTTGGGCCGCACTTGAGCCACAGCATCTCGACCATCTTAAGCAGCGTCGGGAGTTTGCTGACGCGACATAGAGCGAAATGAAATTCCTCGTTGATGGCCAGCGCGTTCTCGAGGTCCGCCGTGTCCTGAGCCGCGATATGCCGCTCCTGAAGCTCGGAGAGGTAGCCGATGTCGGCCGCTGAGGCTTCCGCCGCAGCCCGTTCAGCGGCGAGTCCCTCGAGCTCGATCCGGATATCCCTGATTTCCCGGTACTCGGACCGCCGAAGATCGGGAACCAGCACCGTGTTACGGCGATCGAGAACGAGAGCCTGCTCGGACGCGAGCCGAAAGAGAGCCTCTCGGACCGGGGTGGTGCTGATGCCGAGGTCGGTTGCGAGCGCGCGCGAGACGAGGCGTTGACCCGGCTTGAGCCGCCCGCGCATCAGGAAACCTTTGATCTCCTCGTAGGCCTGTTGGCTCAGGCTCGTTCTGGAAAGTGGCTCAAACAGCGCGCCTTCCTCCGAGTTGGGATGATGGCTATTGATCATGGAGTGTTCGGCGTTGACTCTCGCACTGTCGTTATAACATATAGCGCATAACACATCTCTGGAGGAATTGTGTCACTCGCTGCCCCTGAACGCCCCAATCAGTCAGTCGCCGACCGTATCGCGGAAGCCTTTCAGCGCCACGGGGTTTCCGTAGTCTTCGGGCAAAGCATCCCGACGGCGTTTCATCTGGCTGCGCCGAACTACGGCATCAAACAGGCCGCATATCGCGCCGAAAACGCCGGCGGCATCATGGCTGACGGTTACGCCCGCATTACAAATCGCGTTTCCGTCGTGACCGCGCAAAACGGGCCTGCCGCAACCTTGCTCGTCCCACCGCTCGCCGAGGCGCTCAAGGCCTCAACGCCCGTCGTCGCGCTTGTCCAGGAAGTTCCGGCGGCCCAAGCTGGAAAGAACGCGTTTCAGGAATTTGATCATTTTCGCCTCTTCGATTCGGTGGCGAAGTGGGTGGGACGGATCGATCGGCCCGAGCGCGTCGACGAATTCGTCGACATGGCGTTCACCGTTGCGGCTTCGGGCCGACCCGGCCCTGTCGTGCTTCTGGCGCCAGCCGACGTGCTCAATCTGCCGGCTGGAGGCGGCCCGCGACGCGATGCCGCACTTGGCGCCTTTCCTCTCGATCGATGTGTCGCCGACCCCAAAAGGGTCGCCGAGGCAGCCGAGCTTCTGTCGCGCGCGAAGTCGCCTCTCATCGTTGCCGGTGGAGGCGTCCACTTGTCGGGAGCGACTGCGGCGCTCGCGGAGCTCCAAGAAGTCTGCGCTTTGCCCGTCGGGACGACCGTGATGGGTAAGGGAGCTGTCGACGAAACACATCCGCTGTCGCTTGGGGTGATTGGCTATTTCATGGGGCCGGGGAGCCGGACCCAAGACATGCGGCGTCTCATCGACGACGCCGATGTGATTCTGTTCGTCGGCGCGCGGACCAATCAGAATGGCACCGACAGTTGGTCGCTCTTTCCACCTCACGCCCGTTACATCCATCTTGATATCGACAGCACCGAAGTCGGCCGCAACTACGAAGCCCTTCGTCTGGTGGGCGACGCCCGCCTGACGCTTGAGGCCCTTGTCGCGAAGATGAAAGAGATTGATCCGTCGCGCAGCGCCAAACCCCGCGCCGCCGTAGCAGACGCGATCGGCGATGCGGTCGGCAAATGGCGAAAGACGATTAGCCGCATCTCCACCGAGAACCAGCGCCCCATTCGCCCTGAGCGTCTCATGGCGGACATCGACCGGCTGGTGACGCCAGAATCGATTGTCGTTGCGGACGCCAGCTACTCATCGATCTGGATCGCCAATTATCTGACCTGCCGGGCGGCCGGTCAGCGGTTTCTCACGCCTCGCGGCCTGGCGGGATTGGGATGGGGACTGCCACTCGCGATTGGCGCTCAATTTGCGGAGCCAGCCAAACAGGTTATCTGCGTGAGCGGCGATGGCGGATTCGCTCACTGCTGGGCCGAGCTGGAGACGGTTGTTCGCCACAAGCTGCCGATCGTGACGATCGTGCTCAACAATCAGATCCTGGGGTATCAAAAGCACGGCGAAACTGTTGTCTTCGACGCCTATACAGACGCCGTCGATTTCGTCCCCGTCGACCACGCCGCCATCGCCCGGGCCTGCGGTTGCGACGCCGTACGCATCGAGGATCCCGCAGAGTTTGCGCCGAAGCTTGACGAGGTCCTCAAGGCGCGCAAACCGTTCCTGTTTGATGTGATTATCGACGACGCCGCGCATCCGCCGATCACGATGTTTGGCGACCGATTTGGATCGCCTTTCTAAGATGCGCTCCGGTGTCGGAGCGAAGTAAGAAAATCAATAGGGAGGATACCAGGAGATGGAAAAGCCTGTTGCAATCGGGGTCGGCAAAGCCACAACCACAGGAAGACGCCACATGGGCCGGACCACTTTGGTTGCGGCGTTCCTTGCAATCGTTGGATGTCCGGCGTCCGCTATCGCCGCGACCAGCGACTTTCCGGGCCCGACCGAGCCTGCGAAGGCGCCTAAAGGAGTCAAGCTTGCGATCGTCAGCTGCTCGGCGACGCTCAAGGGCTGCCAAGTTCCTGCCGAAGCCGCAGTCGAAGCCGCCAAGGCTCTCGGTTGGGAGGCAGCAATTTTCGATGGCAGAGCCAACCCCAAAACCCAGGCGAGCGCAATGCTCGACGCCCTCGCATGGGGCGCGACCGTCATACTCGCAAGTTCCATCGATTATCGCAGCATCCAGCTCCCCTTGGCCGAGGCGAAGAAAGCGGGCGTGCCAGTCGCCTCGGTCGGACAGGGCGGCGATACGCCGAATGCGCTTCCGGTGCTTGAGCCTGGCCAACTGGCGTGGGCTTTCGCGGTCGATCCGGACAATTACGGGCTGGGAAAGTCCATCGGCGAGTGGATCATCAAGGATGCTGACGGAAAGGCCAATGTCGTGGCCTTCAACGACAAGGAATTCGACGGCGTGGTCACGCAGCACTCCGGCATTATGGATGCATTTTCCAGATGCCCGGGGTGCAAGGCTGACGAACAGACATTCTCTGCAAACCAGATCGCAACCAATCTGGGGCCGCAGGTGGTCGGCTATTTGCGCGCGCATCCCGACGTGAACTACGTCTACATGCCCTATGATCCAGCGGCTTTTGCCGTCGCGGCCGCCCTCCGCCAAGCCGGCCTCAGCGAGCGCGTGAAGCTCGCCAGCCTTCTGGGCGACGAGGAGAATCTCGATCTCATCCGGAAGGGTGGCGGGCAGGTGGCGGACGTCGCCTTCGATACGACCTACGAGGGCTATGCGGCCGTCGATCAGATCATACGCTACCTCAACAAGCAGAAGCTATTCGAGCCGCATGGCGAGAACGTGCCTATGAAGGTTCTGGATAAGACCAACCTGCCGGACAAAGGCAACTGGACCGCCGACAATGGCTACAAGGGCAAATATCTAGGCTTATGGAAATAGGGCGATCCATCCGTGGTGGCGGCTGCCGTGAACGCCGCAGAGACGCGTCGTCTCACGAAGATCTTTGCAGGGCGCAAAGTTCTGGACGGCGTGAACCTTGAACTCCGCGCCGGCGCCATTCACGCACTGCTTGGAGCCAACGGCAGCGGCAAGTCGACAACCGTCAAACTGCTGACCGGGGTGTATCAGCCCGACAGCGGCTCCATCGTGATCGGAGGGCGCGAGGTCGGATCAATCGCCTCGCCGCGTGCGGCTTCCTCGCTGGGCGTCGCGGTGGTGCACCAAGAGGCGCCTTTCTTCGACACGCTCTCCGTCGCGGAATGTATCGCGCAGTTTCGCGGTTACCCGACCCAAAGTGGGCGAATCCGATGGTCGAGACTCAATCGCGAGGTTCGCGCCATGCTGGAGCGTTTTGATCTCGCGATCGACCCCAACACGCTGGCGGCGCGCTTGAGCGCGGCGGAACGCGCTCTGATCGCCATCATCATTGCGCTCGATAGCGCGCGCTCCGACGTGAAGCTCCTGATTCTGGACGAAGTCACCGCAACGCTTCCTCGTAATCAGGCGGAGCCCTATCTTGACCGTGTCGCAGCGCTTGCGGAATCAGGGATCGGGGTTCTCATGGTTACCCATCGCCTGGCCGAGCTGCATGGTCGCGCCTCGAAGGCGACGGTGTTGCGTGACGGAGCCGTGGCCTACGAATCCGAGGCCAGGGACATCGACGAGACCCGCCTCATCGAAGAAATGGTCGGTCCGGCGAAGATTCAGACAAAAGCCTTGGGCGCAAGCGTTCGCACGAGCGGGCTCCCGGCTCTGTGGCGCGAAAGGCATGAGGAGCCGTCAGGCGACATCGCGCTCTCGGTGCATGGCCTTGAAGGCGCAACTCTGCGCAACCTGTCATTCGACGTCCGGCGCGGCGAGATTGTCGGCATAGCGGGCCTCAGCGACAGCGGCGTGACCGAACTGCCGAAGATCCTGGCAGGCCTTCTGGCCCCGAGGGGCGGCCAGATCAGCGTTGGCGGAAAGCCCGTTCCCCTGCGTGCAGCCCCAGGGACCCTCATCAAAGCCGGAATGGTCGTCCTGCCCGCCGACCGTCTGCGGTCGGGTGGTGTTCCGAGTCTCTCCGTCGCGGAAAACGTTCTGCTGCCCGATCTCGCGCGCTTCTGGTTGAAGCCACGTCGCGAGTCCGAGTTCATCGACCGGATCATAGGGCTCTTCGACGTGAGGCCGGCAGCGGCCGAAACCCTTTTTGGAAAGCTCAGCGGCGGCAACCAGCAGAAAGCGATCCTCGCCAAGTGGCTTGCGCTGAAGCCCCAGGTGCTGGTGCTCGACGACCCGACCAGTGGCGTGGACCCGGCCGCCCGGCAGAAAATATTCGAACTCCTTCGCGAGGCTGCTCTGAACGGAATTGGCGTCCTTGCCTTTTCCACGGAACCGGAGCAGCTGGCGGCCGTCTGCTCCCGCGTCCTTATCATCAGGGAAGGCTCAATCGCCTCCGAGCTCACCGGTGACGCGATCGATCGCCAAACAATCAGTCGCTGGTGCTATGCATGAGCTCGGAGGCGAACCGACCGACGAGCGGGCCAGCCACATTGACCTCGACGCTTGCGAAGAGGGATCGGTCAAACGTGATCGCAGCCGTTCTCAAGCGCTATACGACACTGCTGATCCTAATCGCGCTTCTATGCGTTTTCTCGTTCCTGAGTCCGCAGTTTCTCACCAGCCTCAATCTCAAGAACTTGCTCGTGGTGCAGGTCACGGTCTGCTGCATGGCTTTCGCAACGATTCTGCCCCTGATTGTAGGCGAGTTTGATCTTTCGCTTGGGTACACGTTGGGCTTCATCATGATGCTCGGCGCCTTTCTTGGCGGCTTAGGCTTTAGCGCCGCGACGATCATTCCCGCCATGCTCGCCGCAGGGGCGTGCATCGGCGCCATCAATGGACTCCTGCGCATCTCCTTCAACATCAGCTCCTTCATCGTGACACTCGGCGTCGGCATTGTCTTAAGCGGCGTCACACAGGGGATGAGCGGCGGAGCGGTGCTCTATTCCGGCATTCCGCCGATCCTGACTGCGATCGGACAGCATGAATTCGTCGGGTTCAAGATCTCGGTCTGGTTCACGATCGGCCTGGCGCTCGTCCTCGTCTTTGTGCTCGAACACACGCCGTTTGGCCGTCAACTCTACGCCATTGGCGGCTCGGAACGGGTGGCCTTGCTCGCTGGAATCCGCGTCAATCTGTGCAAAGTGCTGGCGTTCGCGGGAGCAGGGTTGCTCGTGAGCGTTGCGGCCCTATTCGAGCTCGGCCAGAGCGGCGGCGCCAATCCGCTGTTCGGGCCGGAACTGCTCCTACCTGCTTATGCCGCCGCTTTTCTTGGCGTCACGACCTATCGGCCAGGCTATTTCAACATACCGGGCGCAATCATCGCGATCGTGCTCTTGGCCGTGGGGTTCAACGGTCTGAATTTGCTGGGCGTACCCTATTGGCTGCAACCCATCTTCAACGGCGTCGTGCTGATCCTCGCCGTCATCACGGCAGCTGCTGAAGGCAGGCAGATTCTCAAGTAGCGCAGCCCTGCGAAGACGGATGGCGATTGGTTGGGCATCAACACCCTTACAGTTCAAGAGGAACATTTATGGTCAAGCGTTGGAAGGTTCGTCCGGAACATTCGAACTGGGGAGATTTCGGCGACGACGATCAAATCGGGCGTCTCAACCACATTACGCCCAAACGCCGGCGCAAAGCCGCCGAGGAGGTGCGGGAGGGCATCGCTTTCTGTTTGAGCCTGCCGCTCGATCTTCCCGGGGGAAATCTTCTCGTTCCGGAACGGCTTCCGCCGAGAAGGACAATCGCGCCACGCGCCTGTGGCCACCACTTCGTCAACTTTCCGATGCGGTACGAAAACGAGCGCTGGACTGATTTTTCTTGCGACGATGCGGTGACCCTCTACACGCAATATTCCACGCAGTGGGATGCGCTCAGTCACGTCGGCCAAGCGTTCGACTCCGACCAGGACGGCAAGGAGGAGCTCGTCTATTACAATGGCTATCGCGGCGGCGTCGACATTCTCGGCCCGGACGATCCGAAAGGGCCGGGCGCGCTCAATCTCGGAATCGAGAAGATGGCTGAGACCTGCGTCCAGGGACGTGGTGTCATGGCGGACCTGTTTTCTCGCTTCGGCGCTCACCGCAAGCTCGTCGGCTACGACGACTTGATGAGGATTCTCGAGGAGGACGATGTTGTCGTCGAAGAAGGCGACATGTTCTGCATACACACCGGCTGGGCCGATGCGGTCGCCGCCGCTAAGGGAAGCCCCGACGTCGAGCTTCTGCATCATGCTTATTCTGTGCTCGACGGATCGGACGAGCGCCTGCTCAAATGGATCGACGATAGCGGGATTTCAGTGCTGATAGCTGACAATTTCGCCGTAGAAGCTTTTCAGGAGACGAGCAAGGAAAATCTTTCGCGATTCCCCGGGCTTCCGATCCACCGACGTTGCTTGGTCGAACTGGGGATGCATCTCGGCGAGCTGTGGCAATTGACGCCCCTGAACAATTGGCTCCGAGCGCACAAGCGGTCGCGCTTTTTGCTGACAGCCCCGCCGCTTCGCCTGCCTGGGTCGTTTGGCTCGCCAATGACGCCGGTTGCGACTGTCTAGCGCTTGCGGTGTTGTTCGCCGAACGCGAGTCCTCGTTCCAACTGAACTTTGAACAAGGCGATTGGGCTGCTCCGATCGCAGGCAACGTTCGGCCGGCATCCCCGTCGACGAGGACGCTCAGACCCAGCAGCTCACGAAGCGGATTGTTCGTCGATGACAAATAGAGTTTTGATCGCAGGCGGATCGGGTCTGGTCGGTTTCGCCGCGTTGAAGCTTTTTTCCAGGCTCCCTGATTGGGACGTGCTCGTTCTGTCGCGGCGCCGTCCGCCGGAATTATTCAACGCGCGTTTCATCCCTGCCGACTTGCTGGACGAGAACGCGTGCGCTGGGCTTGCAGATCAGCTGGGCGGCCTGACGCATATCGTCTACACCGCGCTACACGAGAGACCCGAACTCATCGCGGGGTGGCGCCACGAGGCGCAGATCCGCACAAATGACCGGATGCTCCGCAATCTGTTCGCAGCCGTTGAAAGGGCTGCGCCAGACCTGAAACACGTCACCCTGCTGCAAGGCTCCAAGGCTTACGGCGTGCACGTGCGTCCCATCGCGATTCCCGCGCGCGAAGACCGAGACGAAGTGTGCGAGGAACCTAACTTCTATTGGTTGCAGGAAGAATTCTTGAAGGAAAGGCAGAGGCACGGAAACTGGCATTGGACGATTCTGCGGCCGCAGATCATCTTTGGCGAGTCGTTCGGCAGCCCCATGAATTTGATTCCTGCTATTGGAACCTATGCGGCCCTGCTGAAGGAGGATGGCCTGCCGCTCCTCTACCCGGGGGCGACGCCGAACCTTAACGAAGCCGTTGACGCTGACCTCTTGGCTCGAGCGATCGCGTGGGCAGGTCATGCCCCGTCGGCGATCGACCAGGTGTTCAACATCACCAATGGCGATGTCTTCCTGTGGCGAAGCGTATGGCCCGCTATCGCGGAGGCGCTGGGCATGCAGGCCGGCGGCGATGCGCCGATCTCTCTGGCGTTAGAAATGCCAAAGCGCGCGAACGACTGGGAGCGTATCCGAACACAATATCAACTCGTTTCTCCTGGGCTCGAGCACTTTGTCGGGCTTTCTTTTCAGTATGCCGATTCCTGCCTCGGCTACGGCGACGAACGCCGTGGAGATCCGGCCCTGCTTTCAACGGTCAAGCTTCGCCAGGCCGGGTTTCACGAGTTCATTGATACCGAGGTCATGCTGCAAAAATGGTTCCGCATTTTCCAGGAGAAGCGGTACCTGCCGCCAGTTTAGAGCTGAGTTGCTTTTGGATGGAGGCGGTCAGAAGGGAAAGGATGGGCGGCGCGCGTGGAGACAGAGAGCTTTGCAGAAGTCGCCGAGTTTTGATTCTCTAAGGCTGACCCACGGAGAATGATTCGCGATGCCGCGCCGTGATCTGTCGCAGCCTTCGTTTGTGGACGCGTTGGTGAGCGGTTATGGGAGGGTGGGAGGATTTCTGGATCGAGTGAAGCGCGCGCTCGTGCTCATGCGCGCAACTTAAACGGCGACGCCCAAACGAACCGCGGTCCGCCCTCACGATAAGCGAGGATTGCGCCGAACAGCGCCAAAAAGCCAGCGCCTGCCTGCTCGCTCGGTCGCCCCCTGAGCCAAACGACCCCCTCACAACGAAATCAGACCGTTATGCAAAGCTTTCCGACAGGATCTTACTGAAAATCAGAACCAAAGACAGGCTTGTCTCATGAACAATCCGTCTTTTTTGCCTGCCGAATCGTGGGGCCGCCGTGTCGACGGCTCTTTCGGGACGACCAAAGCGCGAGGAAAAATCCTCTCCTGAAAATCTCGTGTAACCCATTGAAAGTCGCGATTCCGACGAGAGAATCCAAGGAAATCCAAATAGATCAAACCGTCACAATCGGGGGTTTTCGCAGCAAAATGGCGACGAGCCAAGAAACCCAAACCAAGTCGACTGAACCGGCGCGTAGCGCGCGCCGCCGAGAACGGGCAAACCGACTCCACCATCCAAATGCAAAGCGCTTAGGATTGAGATTGCCTCGCACCGCGTTGATGTTTGTCGAGACTAGTCGCCGAGTATCAGGCGGGCGGTGTTTTCGTCGGTCACGAGCGCATTCGCGATCCGCTGTCCCAACGCCGCCCTGATGGCCGGAACCCTGATTTTCCCGACTTGGACAATGACCGTCGGCCTGATCGCAGGAATCGGAAGTTCGTGGGACGTCAGCCGGTCATGATAGCCGGAGCGTATTGGACGACCGGATTCGTCAATGCACTGACCGAGCAATTCGCCGACTGCGCCAGCCTCCATGACCTGCGCCAGTTCGACATCGGTAATGAAGCCGTCGACATGCAGGGGCGCCTTCCAGCCCACGTGGCCGATCCCCATCATCACCACGCTCGCTTCCTCGATCAGCGACAAATAAGAGTGGTAGGCGATTTGCGCCTGCAAAACCTCGTGCTCGGCAACAGTGTTCGTAACGACCGGCATCGCCAACGGATAGCATTGTGCGCCGACCCGGTCGGCCAGCCGCATCACCACGTCATGGGGAGCGGCGCGGCCGTAGCGGGTGAGATTGCCCATTAGCGACACGATTTTGTGCTGCGGCCTCGTCATCGGTGCAACGCGCGACACGATCTCGCGCATGGTCGAGCCATTGCCGACCGCCACCGTGACAGGCGCATGCTGGTTCAGAATGTTCTCGAGATAAAGCGCCGCCCTTGTCGCGATGGTGGCGACGTCTTCCTCCGCCGGGTCGCGGCTCGGCGCCACTTCGCAATAAACAAGGTCAAACCGCTCGCGCAAACGCTCGGCAAGCTCGATGCACTCGGCAAGCGGATGGATGAGTTGAAACCGGATGAGATTTTCGCTGGCCGCTAGCGCGATCATGCGCTGAACCATTTGGCGCGACAGGTTGAGATCTGCCGCGATCTGATCCTGCCGACGGCCCTTGGCGTGGTATAGCCAGGCTGCCCGCGCGGCGATCTCAAGCTTCTTCTCATTGGGCGGATCGGAGCGTTCCGGCGCTTCCGCGCTTGCCAGAACCCGTGGCCACCCTCGCTCCCCTTCAGCCAAGGCCAAGAATTTCCGCCATTGTCCCACCGACAACCAGATCGGAGACAGCACGATCTGGCGAGCAGCGCTCCATCTTCTTGAATTCCCACTCGTAGTCCGCGAACGGCGAGTCGGTGCCCCAAATAACCCGGCCCGGTCCGAGTTCCCGCACCGCCGTTGTTATCTCATGAATCGGAACCCTGGAAGTTTCAAGATATAGATTCGGGAACTCCTTCGCATAAGCAATCGCTTGCTTGGTTCCCCAGAAGTAACCCATGTGAGCCATCAGCAGCTTCACCCTCGGAAAGCGGCGCGCCATTTCGGCGAATTCCGGAGGCGCATTGCGAAGATCGCTCGCGCCATGGACGATGACCGGAATGCCGAGGCCGTCAGCTTCCTCGAACAGCGGGTTAACCAGGACTGGATCGCAAAGGTGAAACCCGTTCAGGGTTGGGTGCAGCTTCAGGCCCTTGAATCCCCACTCGGTCACGCAGCGGCGGACTTCGGCGGCCGCTCCCGGCTCCCAGGCGTTTACCGCGCAGTAGGGGACCAGCCGGTCAGGAAATTGGTCAAGGCGACCTTTACCTCGTCATTGTTGAAGTTGCCCTCGACGAAGGGAAAAATCACTCCCTTGGCCACGCCCGCCTGGTCCATCTTTGCGATAAGCTCAGCGCCGCTTTGGCGGGCGCTTAGACGAACTCCGATGTGGTTGTGGGCGTCAATAACGAGGGACATTGCGAGGCTCCAGACAGCTCAGATGGGGCGACGGAGAGCGCCGACCGCCATGGCCAGCAGGATGAACATTCCGTTAAGCGTGAAGCGGGCCGCGGCGCCAAGGCCCAGAATTGTAAGCCCGTTGCTGAGAAAGGAAACGAAGAGAGCGCCGATGAGAGTTCCAGGAATCGATACGGCGCCGGTTCGGGACGCCAGCGTTCCAAGATAACAAGCAGCGAAAGCGTCGAGGAGGTAGGGTTCGGCGCCACGGGGGGAAGCGATCCCGGTGCGTACGGCCATCGCAATTCCGGCGACCGCCGCGAACAGTCCGCTCAAGACGAATCCCGCCGCGAAGATCATGCGCGTGTCCACGCCTGCCAGAAACGACGCCCGAACGTTGCTTCCAACCGCGCGCGCGTAGCGTCCGAAAGGCGTCAGCCCGGAAAGTCCCCAAGCGATCGCGAGGCAGACGAGCGCCAGAACGATGAGCGCGGGAACCGGGCCGATCGTTTTCTGCCCAAGAAACAAAAAATCAGCCGTGACGGACTTGGGCAGCGTGAACAGGATCTGCGGCTCGCTGCCCTTCGTGTAGATCATCTCGCCGCTGCGGATGATGAACATGGCGCCAAGGCTGCCTATGATTGCGGGCACGCCGAGGTAGGCCATCATGAGGCCATTGAATACGCCGATCAGCGCCCCAAGCGCCAACGGCGCCGCAAAAGCCATCCAGACGGGCTGGCCATGGATCAAGAGGGCCGCCGCAGTGATTGCCGCGGCGTCGGTCGTCTGCGCGATGCTGAGGTCTACACCCCGCAGGACCAGAACGAAGCTCAGCCCACAGGCGAGCACGATAAGCACCGCGCTCTGCCGCAGCACGTTTCCGACATTCGCGTAAGAGAGGAAACTCGGCTTGAGCACCCCCACGGCAAGCAGCACGATGACCATTCCGATCAAGGCGCCATAGGCGCGCAAAAATTCGCCGCCCGGGAGCCAGCGCCGGATCGAGGTCGTGTGGGCGGTCGCTTCCATAGTTCTCTCAGAAGATCGTGACTTGGCCGATCGCACGCTTGCCGATCACCCCAAGCAGGATCGACAGGATCAGCACGATCCCCTGGATTCCCGGCAAGACGAGATTCGACACGCCCAGCAGGATCAAACCGTTGGAAAGGGATGCAAGAAACAGCGCCGCGATCGTCGTGCCGATCATGTCGAGTTCGCCCGTACGCGACAGGCTTGCACCGAGGAAGGCGGCGGCAAGGGCGCTGACCAGAAAATCCAATCCCGCCGCCGTCGCCGACGCGCCATAGCTGTAAGAGGCGAGCACGACTCCCGAAAGCCCGAGAACCCCGCCGGCGATCAGGAAGGACATTATAACGGCGCGGCGCCGATCGATTCCGCGCAGTTCGGCCGCCGCCAGGTTGCCGCCCACCGCATACATGCGAAGGCCCTCACGCGTGTGCCTGAAAAAAACATGGAGCGTAGCCAGGAGGCAGGCGAGCAGGAGCGCTATAACCGGAATGGGACCAACCGTTCCTTGCCCGATGCGGAAGAAAACCGGTTGGTCGTAGAGCGTGAGGGTCTGGCCGTGGTTGTAAAGGAGCGTCAGACCCATGACGACGAACATGCTGCCGAGCGTCGCTACGAACGGGGGCATACGAAGGAACAGTACGAGCGCCGCGTTGGCCAATCCGGTCGTCAGCCCCGCGCCCACACCCACGGAAAGAGCCGCCGCCGTCCCGAGGCCCTTGCCGATCGCGCCCGCGGCCAGATTTGCGGTGAGCTGGCTGACCGCGCCCGCCGACATGTCGAAGCCGCCCGCCACCAGCGCCGCCGTCAGGCCGAGGGCGACGAACGCCAGCGCGGCGCCCTGCTTTAGAACGTCGAGGAGATTGTTCACCGAGAGAGCATGCAAGATCGTGGGGTGTCTCACGTCGCGAGCTGCGCAATGTGATTGTCATGGCCCATCCGGAAAGCTGGGTAGCGCCGCTTGAATGAACCCTCCAGCGTTCCGTTGAGAACCGCGGTGC
>Ga0209624_10002497_pt1 | contig 13566 bp, 12 predicted proteins | sample JacPinW_OM2H0_O1_FD_188565 | JGI IMG/M metagenome (GOLD analysis project Ga0209624, IMG submission 188565) | Forest soil microbial communities from Algoma, Ontario, Canada - Jack Pine, Ontario site 1_JW_OM2H0_O1 (SPAdes) (version 2) | ecosystem: Environmental > Terrestrial > Soil > Boreal...
TGAGAGGGTCGATTAGGTCGCTGCGGAGCGTGCGGAGCCGCGCCAGAATTCGATCTTCGTCCGCACCCGCCAGCCGGCTATAGCCGACCACGTCGGAAACCAGGATCGCCGCAATTTTTCGGGTTTCACCCATTACGCCTCTCCGGTTGCCGGAAGGCTGGCACAAACTATCGAGCCGTTTTTGGGCTACTCCTGGGGACGGAAAAGGGTCGAGTAGGTAGTTCTACGTACAGCCGAATTGGTGTGCAGCTTGATCATTCCATGCTCTTTGAGTGGCGCTCAGTGCGTCGCGCGGCTTCGCCGACATCTGTTATGTCCGAATCCCAGTGACGCTCTGCGAGAGCATCGCGCGCGCAGAGGTTGACATCGGCCAGAACTTCTCCGCCGCGCCATCATACCGATCGACGTCGGCGTTCAGAAATGAATTGAGGATCTGAGTCGCCTCAATCGGTCGAGGTCAGAGCAGCATCCGGTGGTCTGCCACCGAAAAAGAGATCATTGCCGCCGGCACGAAAACCATGATGTGTGAATTGACGAGGTTCGATGCTGAGTAGGTAACCGACGCCTTCAGCCTAAGCCCACTTTCCCGCGCTTCCCGCCCATTGATAGGGTCGATTTGAAGGGCAAATGCGATTCGGTGCTGTGGGTCTGCGTCCGCGCGTGTTCCTGATGTGCGCAGGGGTGCGCCGGCTGGTTCGGGTACCCCGCGGTGCGGGTGCGGTGCGGGGAGGATGACCGCGGCGCGCCCCCGAGCGCGGACGCGACGACCTCGACCCACAGCTCGTCCTCTACCTCCAACCGGGATCCACAAACTTTACGAGCGGGTGGTCGCGTCCTATTTGAAGAACGCGCATCTTGAAAGAGGGAGATAAGCGGTGGACCGGGCTGAGCTTGGCGCGCTGCGCGACACAATCGACACGATCCTCAATTGGCCCGATTCCGTGCGCGACCAAAGCGCCCAATGGCTGCAAACGAACGCCTCAAAGCCCAAGGGCGCCGATCCCGGTCAACTGTCCCACTCTCGTTCTAACCGGAGCCGTGGCTTCAAGCTGAGCGCGGAAGAATCGGCGGCGCGCGAGCAGGCGTTACTGGAGGCTATGCGCGACGATCCGGAGGCTGGCGTCGTGCAGTGGGCGAAGACAACCCGCTGCGACAAGAGCGCCGTCTCCATACGGCTCGGCCGATTGGCCAAGCGCGGCGTCGTAGAGCGGGACGGCAACGGTCGCTGGCGGCTCGCCGGGGTAAACCCTACGATGCCGCCGTCGCTCTGACGGCGGAGGAGGAGGCCGACTTTCTGGCGCCCGTCGCCGCCACATGCCCGCCGTGGCTAACTCCTATCGCGGCGTCAACTTCGCGCGACGTGCTGTTGAGGGTTCAGCGCGCGCAGTTCCCTGAAAAGAGGGGGACGATCTCGGTTAGTCGGTTTGGGTGAGCTACCGCTAAGGCCATCCATGACGACGGCGCTGTTCCGCGGTTCGTCGGTCGCGCGGAAGCCTTGACGCAGACGGAGGCGACTGTGCTGGTAAGCGAAGCCCGAGGCGTCCATGGACGCACGCAGCTGCTCAACGCCCGCAGGTGACCAAAAGGAGCCACGCATCTCCCGCCGCGACCGAGGCGAGCCCACTTCGGACCCCTCTTAACTTTTCTCTGTGCTCGGCACGGCTTACAGATGTGGCCCCCAGCCGTCAGCCTCCACATCTTTCCGATCAGACCACGGCTGCTCGTCGCCTCTCTGCGGCCGAGCCATTTCGGGACTAGCGCGTATGCGAGCCTGTCGCAGGGCGAGCGAAGCGCAGAAAGGTATCTTGGGTAGGCGCGCGCGGCTCCGACGACCAGACGAACCAACTGAACCAGTGGCGCGGCGACGCGATCGCCGGGCGAACCCACTCAGGCCGTTTCGTCAGCCGGACCTCTCCGGCGAACCGCACGTTCTGGTGAATGAGCGCGCGGCGAGCCGCGGCCGAGCTCCACTCGGAACGCGCCAGGACCGCCACGTTGACTTCATCGCGGGCCGTGATCGGCAGGAGGTGGGCGAGGATGGCGGCCTGTTCGCGGTAGGGGAGATTCGTAGCGATGAATCGATAGCCGGCAAGCGACTTAAGATTGAAGACGTCGGCGCCGGACTTTATGTCAGGCACGAGCGAATCGGCGTACGCGAAGAGATCCGTGCCGCGCACAACGAATCCGAGTGCGCGCAGCTCGCGAACCATGTGGCCGCGGCCGGCGCAGGGCTCGAGGATCGGGCCTTCGACTTGGACCGCACAGCAGAGCGCCGGGATAATCCAGCCCGCGTCGATAGTGAAATATCCGTCGCGCTCGAGGCGCTCGAAGCGGCTCGGCGCGATGTCTGCATGGCCCTGCGGCTTAGCCCAGGCGCGCACCGTCGCCGTGACCGCTGAGTCCGTCTTCCCGCCGCTGATCCGACCACCCCCTCGTCACGCGCTGCGCGCAGCATTCTGCCGAGGCGCTCGGCCACCTCGGTGAGGCCGTCGAGCGGGAAGCCCGGCTTTCTTCGCTCATCGCCCATCAGGGCGAATTCTCCCTTGGATCGAGCAGCGCCGGATCGTCGTCGAGGCCGGCGTTGAGGACTTCGAAGACGAGCGCCGGCGAGATCAATCTGAACAGATCCCGTCGCCAGCCGGTCGCGTCGGCGAGACAGAGGGCGCCCCGGTCCAGGTAGGCCCGGAAGCCTAGGCCGCGCAGGTGGCCGAGCAAATCTCTGGCCTGCACGGCCGCAGATGGCTTCTTGTCCGTCTCATCCGCTCTGCCGCCGACCGCAGCCGATTCCTCACCAGGGGCGTGGGCATGTCCTTCGAGGTCGTCTGGCGCCCGAACCGCCCGGAGCGCGAGGCTGTATTCGGCCTGCTTGTCGGCGAAGTGTGGAGAAGAGACATCGGTGGGACGCGATCGAGCGCGCCGCCGAGCGCGTCGTCGAAGGCGGCGTTGAAGCCATAGCGGCGGACGGCGAAGCCTCCAGCCTGAAGCGCGGCGAGCAGGTCATCCCCGGCGAGACCGCCGTCGGAACTCAAGCGGTAGCAGACGAGAAGATCGATCAACTCGCCCTTGGTGGCCTTAAGCGCCGCGAGCGCCACGTCTGGCGTTGGGCCGCGCGATCGCCAGTGCAGGCGGTCACCGTCGACCAAGTCCAGGGCGATGCCGTATTTTTCGGCGAGCGCGGGGGCAAGATCGGTGCTCATAGGAAGCCGTCCCCGCCATGCGGCCGACTGGTGTCGGATTCGGTGTCGTCGCCCTGGGCTGGCTTATCGGAATCTTCGCACGCGACGCCCCCTTCCGGCTGTGGGGGTTTTCGATCCGCGACAGCCAGACAACCCTTGTCTTTCAATGTGTTAGGGCCAATGTCATCCGCGACAACCGGCCCCGATGTCGCGGCTGAGTTTGGCTCCAAGTTGTTGATGTCGCTCGATTGTAGGACTATCGCGCATGAAACAGGAGGGAAGGGCGAAAGGTAGCGTTCGAAAGCGTCCTTGAACTGCTCGAGCAAGTATCCTTTGAGAACGTTCTTTTCGCTCGGAAGGCGAATGTCGCGTGGATAAATATAGAACTCAGACAGCAGTTTTGCTATTTCCTGCTGGCTTATTGGCTTGGCAGCCTTGCCGCATGTCAACCAAGGCCCGGCTTCGTCGTCACTGCCGGCAAGCTCGCCGAGCCTCGCCGCCAGCGCCGCCGACGACATGCGTTCTTTCTTGTCCTCCCCGAACAGCTTCTGGATGTCGGCGAGTAGCAAGACCCGGATCGAGCCTTCGTCGAGGTCCTGGGTGAGGGCGAGCGCCGCATTGCGCGCCAGCGCCGGCCAGCCGCCGCTGGCAACATCGGCGATCGCGAGCAGGGGCTCCCAGTTGTCCTGCGCACGATCGTTGAGCGCGTCCAGCAGCGCGGGCCGCCTCTGCTTCAGCGTCTCGACGTTGTCCTCGGCCCAGCGCTTCGCTTGGCGCCGCAGCATCAGGAGCCGTGGCGCGTCGTCGACCCTGAGCTTCGTCACCTTCTCGTGGGGCTTGCGGCGTTTCATCGGCAGGATGATCGCCCGATCACGTAGCGTTGCGGCGAGCCTGCCGATTGAGGCGAGCGCTTTCGGCGCCCAGGTCGAGAACTCCTTCGGCTGGTAGTCGCCGCCGTTCTCAACCAGGCGGATCACATAGGCGGTATCGCGCGTGTGGCCGCTGTTGAGGACGCCCCTTAGCTCCTCGCTCTCGCCTACAAACGTTTCCGCTTCGCCCAAGAGCAGCGTCGGTCGCATTTTTTCGATGTAGCGGTAGACGGCGGCAGTGGAGATGTTGCTCGCCATCGCGGTGCGCGGTCCCGTGCGATAGATGAGCGAGAGCGCGGTCGACTTGCCGCAGCGCGGCTCCGGCGAGACAAACATGAGTATGGGCGAGACGTAGGCCGCTTCGAGCGCCCAGGCGTGCAGATTCCATAACGCCATCGCGGTCGCGCCGTGCGGCGGCAGGATGACGTACTTCTCATAAGCGTCGGCCAGGGACCTGAGGAGCGTGGAGGCGGACACGGGCTCGTCCCAGGGCTCGATCCGCCATCGCGGGAGTTCGCCCGGGTCCGCGCTGCGAGTCCCGGCGACGATCTTGTCCAGCTCGGTCGCGGTCACACCGAGCGCCTTGGCACTCTCCCTGCGGGCGCGCCCATAACCGAGCTTATCAAGCCCAGCGAGTTCGGCGATCTTGTCTCTGTCCTTGCGGCCTGGGTCCCACAGCCGGGCGCGATCGCACTCCTTAACGAGTCTCGCCCCGCTCGGATCGCGCCGCAGCCAGTCAGAAACGTCGCCCTTGGGCGGCAGGTCCGGCAAGTCGACGATGCGGATCGACGTCGAGACGGCCTTCAGGGCGTGAGCGACGGCCTCGGCGTGCGCTCTGCCTGGCGCGTCGTTGTCAGGCAGGATGACGACGTGGGGCCCCCGAAAATGCGGGTTAAGGTCCGATGACCACTTACCAGCGCCTTCCGAGTTGCAGGTGGCCACGAAGGAGAGCTTGACTAGATTATCTGCATCCTTCTCGCCCTCGACGATGTAGACGGTGGCGGAAGCCGGGGCGGCGATCAGGTCGGGCAGACGATACTGAACTTTTGGACCGTCAGGCTTGCCTTTGACCCAAGAGTCGCCCTGCCAGCGGAATTGCGGAAAATTCTTCCTTCCGTCGGCGGAGACGAACTTCTTGACGAGGAGGTACGGCCTCTCGTCGGCGAGCTTATAAACATAGCGGGCGACCTCCTCGCCCCAGTGTGCCTTCGCCGCCTTGGGCAAAAACGGACGCAGCCCGAGCTTGGCGCGGACGTGATCCTTGCACGCTATCGGATCGTCGGATGCAAACGAGTGCACCACGAACCCGTCTTCGGCCTCGGCCGAGAGGCGCACGCTAAGGCTGCGGTCCTTAACGGAGTGTCCGGGACCGGGGCAAAGCACTTCATCGCAGGAAATCTCGCCGTCGAGCGCGCGAGCGAGGGCGCGAAGGTCGAGGCCGATGGCGTTCATGAGCTTGAGCCTCCTCGAGGCTGCGGATGCAGACCAGGGCAATCAATATCGCGCCGCGTGCCGCGAATGTCGGCTTCCGCAGCGGCCCAGATGTCGTGCGCGATGTTGAGGTTGCTCTTGGTCAAGGCAGGCCGCCGGAGTCGCCGCCGAGCGGCCCGCAAGTGTCTCCCTCACTTAAAACGGGATGTCGTCGTCCCGGTCGAAGCCGCCGTATTCATCGGCTGAGACAGGCGGAGGGGCCTCCTCTCGCGGCGGCGCAGGGCGCGGCTGCTGGCCGGTCGTGAATGCCGGCTTGACGTCGCTTACGAGTGGCGGCGGTGGGACGTGCGGTGGCTCGATCAAGGGCGATTCGTTGAGCAGGAGTCCGCTTTGCCGGTAGCTATCGCGGGCCTGCCTGCCGAAGAGATACCCTTCGAAGCCGGGTCCACCTGCTTCGCCGAGCTTGCCGAGCAACGTTGGCAGCGGGGTCCAATAGCGGAACCCGTCCCGGTGCTCGAGTGTGCTCATCCGCCACTTCGAGACAAGCGGGCCGTGGAAGAGTTGATTCTCGACTTTGCCGTTCACCTCGACGGGATATCGGGCCGACAGTCGTGCCGCCCGATCAAGCATGTCCTTCATCGGCCGGAACGCGCTCGCGCGCGCCCGGAAGGCGATCACCCGCCCGTCCGCGATCATGTAGATGAGCAGGGTTTCCTTGATCTCGCGGGCGTCATGGTAAAACCAGTGCCGCCGGCCGTCTTTCCCGAGACCCCAGTCCGCCTCAGTTCTTGAAGGCCGCTCGGTGATCGTGTCGAGATATTCGCCCTGCTCGGTCCCGCTGCCCGGCCCATAGATCGAGAAGTAGGTGTCGGTGGCGAATGACATGAAGTCGAATGCGTCGACCACTTTCGCCTCGTCCACGCTGAAGCGAAGAGCGAGCTTCCCGGGCGCAGCGCCGGGGATGAACTTGTTGGTCGCGCCGGGGTCCAGCTCCTTGCCTGTGAGCGCGATCACGTTCGACAACGGCGGGCCCTTCAGCGGGAAGTCGGAAAAGTCGTCGTCGTCGCTCAGCGGCAATTCCAGTCGATAGGGAACGATGCAAGCGCTGTTTTTAAGGTTTTCGAGACCAGGCATGGGAATCTCCACTTTTATCGGTGGGTCAGTGGGACGTTGAGCCGCCGGCCGCGCCGAAGCGCGGTCGACGAAAGCCGATTCATTCGAGGATGAGGGGAATCGCGCGCGACTACGAGCCGATCGCGAATATCCGTGAGAGAGCTCACGTCGAAGTCGCCGAGCCTGCCGACGAACTCGAGCGCTAGCTCGATCGCGGCCATCGCATTGTCGAGATCGTTGCGGCGGGCTGTGTAGCGGATCCCGTTTGCCCGGAACGGGACAACTTGTTGTTGCGAGCCAAGCCCGCTATATGAGGTTTGCATCCTAGTTACCTTTCTGAATTAGGGCCGACCCGTAAGCGTCGCAGCGAAGGAGCGGCCCAAACTTTTTTAGGCCCGCTGCGAATTCTCCTCTTGCTTGCGGCGCGGACCCGGAGTCGCCGAGATCCTTCGGTGAGCTTCTGTCCGAGCGTCGGGCGTCGGAACTATTGATGCCGAGTCCACGATCATCGGTGACGGGCTGGACGGGCTGGTCGACTCAGCCCGGAGGAAGTTCGCGACGCTCGGCCAACCAGGTGTCGGCATCGTCGTCAGTGACCACCTTTATGCGTTCGCCAAGCGCAGTGAGAACAGGGCCCCGACCGGCGGCAACCAGTCGCTGAACGTGCCTCTCGGACATGCCAATTTTTTTGGCGAAGGCCTTCAGTCGGTAAACGGTCTTCATCTGGCGGCACCCTGCGTCTTTTGCCGCCAAATCATCCCATCGGGACGTCCAAACAGTCACGCAGCAACCAGCGCAGCAACGGCAATGCCGTCGATGCTATTGCTGCCTATTTGCGCCGGCCCGCTTCGCGGAGGATGGTGTCGGGGCCGCCGACGTTCCATCCCTTGGTCTTCGCAAAATCGATCACGGCCGCAACGAAGGTCTTGTTCGGAGCCTCCTCCTTGCTCGGGGCCCCTTGGGGTAGGCCCCGTCGATCGCTTTGCGCGCCCAGTTGCGGCGGGGCTGTGCTCGGCCGGTGCCGCTGGCGTGCGAAGCCTCTTCGAGCGCTGCGCGCGCCGCGCGCTCTTCCACGCGTTTCCGCTTCCTCTTGGCTTCGTGAGCCTCCGCTTCCACTTGGCTTCCGCGCGTTTCCTTTCGGCGTCGGCCTGCGAAGCCTCTCCGAGCGCCTCATTGGAGGTCTTGGCCTCGACAAGGGAGAGCACCCTCTCGAGATCCCTTCTCGAGAGCTCCAGCCGAGCGATGTGCGCGAAGTAACCCTCGCCGAGCGGCCAGGGCTTCCGCGGTCGCGAATTTTCCCAAGGTCCCCGGGTGCCAGGTCGGCCGGCACGCGCAAGCGAAAACCTGTTCCCGTCCTCGAAGGCCATCCGCCCGAAGAGCTCGGGATCAACGGTGTAGCCGCGGAACGTAACCCGTTCGAATGCGCGCCTAGACCGAATACTTTTCTCACGGAGCGCCCGGCAGATGTCGGTTTCCGCTTCGGACATTGAATGCCCGCTCGCTATAGCGAGTTCACGCGCCTCGGATAGCGAAAGCAAATCGGGGATGTAACGCACTTGTCGGGTTCGTCGTCGGGTCCGGGGCGGATAAATGCGCGGGGCGGATCGAGCAAACCCGACGAGGAACCTCGACCACACGGACCGTCGTCCGGCCCCGCCGGCTCATGACTATCAACGACCCGCGGAACTGCAAGATGGCGCCCTTCGCGCTACCAGCGGCGGGGCCCTTTGTGCGCAAGCTATTGCACCGCCTCGGCTTTTCATGCGCGCCCAACCCCATATCGGGAGTCGACGCCAACTACTTCGCGCTCGCCGTGTGGCATAGCGTCGGATCTTGTCACTTCTGGTCAGGTGTCGCCACCCAAATGTCGAGGTTTTATCCCGTTTGGCCGCCTCTCGCCCCTACCGGTAGACTGGCGGGCCATGACCGTCCCTGCGCGAGTAAAAGCAAGCCGACATCGCGCGCGCCCTGCGCGAGGCCCAGAAGATCGGGGCGAAGCGGGTCAAGATCGGCCCCGATGGGTCCATTGACATCGTTCTCGAAACAGAAGAGCAACCCGCCCCCCAGCCCAACGGGCGCCGTGACGAGCCGCTCGGACCGATCAGGATTCGGGACCAGCCGAAGAAGAAAGTCGTCCTCTAATGCCTCGCCCCCATTTGCCCTTCGTTCAGCATCAGGTCACCCGGCATGGCCGCAAAGTCTGGTACTTCCGCCGCAATCGCAGCGAGCCCCGCGTCCGCTTGCCCGATCTCTATGGCTCGGACGAATTCACGGCCACCTATCGCGCCTGTCTCGCCGGCCAGCCGATGGTCGTCCGAAACCAACGGCGGGCGCCGAAGACCAAGTTCAAAGGCCTGATCGATCTCTATCTCAAGAGCTCGCAATGGCAGGCCTACAAGCCGATGACGCGCAAAACGCGGGGCCATATTTACGAAAAATGGGCGGCGCTTGGTTACGACACGGAAGACATAACCAGATCCGTCATCATAGAAGCCCTCGAGGCGCGGAAGAAAACCCCCGAGCAAGCCAACTCGATCCTGACCGCGCTCAAGAACCTCTTCGCTTGGGCGGTCAGCGCCGGCCACGTCGACCGCAACCCGTGTGAGGGGATCGAGGGCCTCAAGCCGAAGAAGGTCGGCGTCGACGAAGAGGACGGCTACAAGACATGGAGCGAGGAAGAACTCGCGCAATTCGAGCGGGCCTATCCGCTCGGCTCATATGAGCGGCTTGTCTATTCGATCCTGCTCTACACTGGCCTCAGGATCGGCGACGCGGCGCGGCTCGGCCGCCAGCACATTCAGAAGGATGGCACGATCCAGCTTCGGAATGAGAAGACGGGCGCTGTCGTCTATCTGCCGATTCTCGCGCCGCTCCGCCAAGCGCTCGCCGCCGGCCCGAAGGGGCGGCCCGAGCAATTGGCCTTCATCACCCTCCGGCGCGGTGCGAACGTCGGTAAAGAGCACTTGGGGGCGTGGTTCAGCGAAGCCGCCGATCGAGCCGGCCTCGTCGATTGCACGGCACATGGCATTCGCAAGGCCGCCGCCCGCCGGCTCGCCGAGGCCGGCGCGACGGTCAATCAGTTGATGGCGATCTTCGGCTGGGCGCGGCCGGATATGGCGATCAAATATACCCGCGAGGCGAGCAAGAAGCACATGGCGGCCGAGGCGATCGGCGGCCTTGTCAGGAACGAAACCGAGAACGTCAATTCCCTCACCGCTATTTTGGGTGAGGGAACTGTGGCTGAAACAGAAGCATTATCAACCTCTTAAGTTTCGTCTTGGAGTTGACGAGAGAATCCAAGGAAATCCAAGACAATCCAATACTCATCAGCAGGGGTCTTCGCAGCGAAATGGCCAGGGGCCAAGAAAACCCAAAACGGATCGACCGGGCCAACGTCGCGGCCCGCTGCCGAGAAGGAGCCAAACCGACTCCATGCAAAGGCAAAGCGCCCTAGCGCGCTTTGCCAAGGTTGAGCCTACGTGACCCACGCCAGTATCGAGATAGCAGAGCTTGCCGTTAACCTTCACGCACGCCTGATCCAAATGCCAAGGGTCCGCGCAGCGGCGCAAAAATATCGTCGGCGCGAGCGATATAGAACGTCGTGGGATGACCTGCGGGCGATGCTTCCCCCGGCGAAGATCCGTTTCAGCCATGGCGCCGAATGGAAAGCGCTCATCAGCAAATACATCGAGACCATTCCGGTCAAAGGCGATGCGTCTTGCGCTGCCGAGCAAAGCGTGCCGGGCATGCCGCGCGCACGTATTCCTGTAAGCAGGGCCATGATGGCGAAGGTTGGCGCGGCCGCCAGCGATATCCAGTCGGCCGCGCCAAGCACGGAGGGCGCTTGTTTGTCCCCGTTCTGGTTCATATGAAGCCCAAGCCTAGTCAACAAGGATCAGATCGGCGGTCTCGTTTCGCGGGCAAGCTGCTCTCCTCGCTCGTGAACGCTGCAACCACAACTCGAGTCATGATAGCGGCCGTTCGCCTCGACGGCGCCGCCTTGGCCATACCTGTTGCGGGGCCGCGCCCAGTCGGCAAGGCTGCGATAGGGACCGTTCTCCTGGCGTCCTTTGGGCATCACATCGAGGATTCGGTAGACGCCAAGGAACTCTTCGCCGCCGCGCCCGAAGCTCGCATAGGTGAGGTAGATCTTTCCGTTGCCATCCTTGAAGAACACGCTTTGGCCGGAAAGATCCTCGACGCCCCCCGCCCATTCGGGGGCCGGCCCGAAATTGTAGATCGCTTGGCCGGACGCGACTTGGTCCGGCGTGAAAGACACGTCGAAATCGTAGTTGAAGTCGGAGTGGTGCGAAGAAACCCAAGGGAACTTCCAGTCCATGCGCTTGCGAACGGCTTCGATCTCGTCGACGGGCGCGCGCGCCACGACCGCGTAGGTCACATCGTGATTGTTGAGATGTGCGAGGATGCCTTCGACGTGGTCGACCTGCAAAGAGCAGCCGACGCATTGCGTCTGGGCGCCGGGGCCCATCATGAAGTGCTTGAGGAACAGCTGGCTGCGGCCATCGAACAGCTCCGCCAGCGTCACCTCGCCTTGGGGCCCGTCGAAAACATAGGACTTCTCGATCTTGACCCAGGGCAACGCCCTTTGCTCGTCCGCCAGCCGGTCGCGCAGCCGTGTCAACTCCTTCTCCTTGGCGAGCAGCGCTCGCCGCGCCTCGATCCACTCCGCCTTGGTCACGATTTGATGTGGGTTCACTGACTATTCCTCCGCTGCCGGTCGAAGAATTGCCGGCGCTCAAGGCTTCCCTTATTCCCGCGCCGCTCACATCACAGACGACTCAAGGCGGCCAAAAGATTCACCGAGCCAGAATTTTTTCGCGACTCGCGAATCCTCCGCGCGGGTCCAATCGTCTATAGATGGACCAGCAAAGGACGGGACACGGGATGGGAGTATCGGCGCGTCGCTATGGGCAGGATCAGCCGCCCGCTGCGGCAAACTCACGCGCGCAATTCGACCAGTTGCTCGGCGAGTTGCGACCGAGGCTCCACCGCTTTTGCGCTCGGATGACGGGTTCGGTGATCGATGGGGAGGACATCGTCCAGGAGGCGATGCTCAAGGCGCTGGAGTCGCTCTCCGGGGTCGAAGCGATCGACAACGTCGAGGCCTGGCTGTTCCGCATCGCGCATAACGCGGCGCTCGACTTTCTGCGCCGCCGAGCCCGCCAGCGGTCCCTTCAGTCAGACGAGAGCATGGACATGATCGTCGATCCAACGACGCCAATTGAGGATCGGCAGGCGGCGACAGTCAGTCTCAGGACCTTCATGCATCTTCCCGTGGCGGAACGCGGCGCCGTCATACTGAAAGATGTTCTGGGGTATTCGCTCGAGGAAATCGGTCACGTCATCCACGCGACGGTTCCGGCCACCAAAGCGGCGCTCCATCGCGGCCGGCGACATTTGCGCGAACTTGCTGGGGCGCCAGAGGAGACGCCCGTCTCCGTCCTGGCGGGGAGGGAACGCTCGCTCCTGGCCGCCTATGTCGACCGTTTCAATGACCACGACTTTGACGCGGTTCGGGAGATGCTTGCAGAGGAAGTCAAGCTCGAAGTCGTCCACCGGCTTCGATTGTCGGGCCGCCGCGAGGTGAGCACTTACTTCACCAACTACGCGCAAGTGCCGGATTGGCGTCTCATCCCCGGATTCATTGATGGCAGGCCGGGTATCCTGGTGGGAGATCCTGCCGACCCTAAGGGGCGCCCGACATATTTCATCTTGCTGAGCTGGGGCGCCGAGGGGCTTCTTGGCATCCGCGATTTCCGATATGCCCGATACGCGATCGATGGCGCGGAGCTTGTAACGTTGTAATTTACCGGCCTTCCCAAGCTACCCTTTTCCGTATTGTTCCGTGAGGGCGCGTCATCACGTTGTTCGTCGCGCAATGTGGCAAGGCCACGGAACTCCAGAGCCGCCGCTCTGCCGCCCAGCCGAACCCGGCCACCGCTCGGCCACCCGGGCTAACCCTGCCGCGCCGCATCGCCTATATAGAACCGTAGCGCCATCCATGGGGGATCGTGTAGAAGCCATCCGATCACGGCGCCCCCGCCAATCCTCTCCAAAGGGAGACCGACATGCCTGCCTCTGAGATTGTCATCGCCAGCGCAAAACGCACCCCTGTGGGGTCGTTCAACGGCGCCTTCGGCTCGACCGCCGCGCACGACCTTGGCGCAACCGCCATCAAGAGCGCTCTGGAGGCAGCGAAGGTCGACGCGGGCGACGTGGACGAGGTGATTCTCGGGCAGATTCTCACCGCGGCGGAAGGCCAAAATCCGGCCCGTCAGGCGGCGATGAAGGCTGGCGTTCCCCAGGAAAAGACGGCTTTCAGCGTCAATCAGCTGTGCGGCAGCGGTTTGCGCGCGGTCGCCCTTGGGTTGCAACAGATCGCCAGCGGCGACGCCAACATCATCGTCGCGGGCGGCCAGGAATCGATGTCGCTCGCCCCTCATGCCGCCTATCTGCGCAGCGGCGTCAAAATGGGGGAAATGAAGCTCGTCGACACCATGCTGACGGACGGCCTCATTGACGCCTTTCATGGCTATCACATGGGCAATACGGCGGAAAACATCGCGAAAAAATGGCAGATCACCCGCGAGGAGCAAGATCGCTTCGCAGTCGGCTCGCAGAACAAGGCCGAGGCGGCGCAAAAGGCTGGCCGGTTCAAGGACGAAATCGCGCCCGTGACCATATCGTCCCGCAAGGGCGACGTCGTGGTCGACGCCGACGAATATCCGCGCCACGGCGCGACCTATGAGGCCATGGCGAAACTCAAGCCTGCCTTTTCGAAGGAGGGAACGGTAACCGCGGCCAACGCTTCCGGTCTCAACGACGGCGCCGCCGCACTGGTCATCATGAACGCCGCCGAAGCGAAGCGCCGAGGGCTGACGCCTCTGGCGCGCATCGTGTCCTGGGCGACGGCGGGCGTCGATCCGGCGATCATGGGAACCGGGCCGATCCCGGCG
>Ga0209624_10002498_pt1 | contig 13561 bp, 6 predicted proteins | sample JacPinW_OM2H0_O1_FD_188565 | JGI IMG/M metagenome (GOLD analysis project Ga0209624, IMG submission 188565) | Forest soil microbial communities from Algoma, Ontario, Canada - Jack Pine, Ontario site 1_JW_OM2H0_O1 (SPAdes) (version 2) | ecosystem: Environmental > Terrestrial > Soil > Boreal...
CCCCGCCGCGTGCTGCCATCTGGTGTCCACCTCTCATTCAGGTGGACACCTAATCTAATCAAATGCGGGCTCACAGGCGGCCATCAGATCACACTTACGTTTCCGGGCTCGACGCCGCAGGAGGTCTGGCCATATCTCGCGGCGACCTATCCTTACAACGCGCTCGCCTATCAGGGCACGGCTTACCTCTGGGGCGGGGGCTACAATCTCGGTGACAGCGCCGCGATCGGCAATCACAACGTCGAGGTCTATGGGCCGCTTGCCGCGACCGGGGTCAATGGGATCGACGCCGACCCGGCGCTGGTCATCCAAGACTTCTTGACCAACGCGCAATATGGCTGCGGCTTCGATCCGGCATCGATCGATGCGGGCTCGCTGTTCACGAACCCGGATTCTTTTCAGGCCTACTGCCGTGCCATGGGCTATGCGTTCTCGCCTGCTCTGGTCAGCCAGGAACAGGCGTCAAGCATCCTGACACGATGGCTGCAGATCTTCTCGACAGCCGCAGTTTGGAGCGGTGGCCTGCTCAAATTCATCCCCTATGGGGACACTGCGATCTCCGCAGGGCAGGTGCAGACTTACAGCACGGAATTATCGATCCCGATTCCGATTCCGGTATCGTCCGGAGGGTCGCTTCCGGCATTGGTGGATGTCGCGCCGCCGGGCCAGTTCGTTTCGGATGGCGGCGTCGTTTATGCCTTCGTCGACATCCCGCTTACATTCATCGGGGCGGCGGAGCCCACCGTCGCTGGCGAATACGGAATGTACCCAGATGGTACTTATATTTTCGGGCAGGCGGATCAAGGGAAGCCGGTCGTCATCACATACACCGCCGGGTCCGCCGGCGACTTCACGCCGAACCTGACTCCGGCATATGCGCTCAGCGACACAGACTTTGTCGACGAGAAGGGGAACAAGGATCCGGTCCAGGTCGAGCGGGTCGACGTCTTCTCGCTGCCGACGATCCAGCGCGTCGAAGTCCTGTCACGCGGCAACCAATATGCGGCGACGCCGGTCGAGGCGCGCGACCAAAGCCAGATCGAGATTTTCGGGCCACGCGTCGGCTCCACCGTTCAAGCCCACGAGATCTGCGACGAATTCGTAATGGGGCCGGCGATCGCGCAGACGATCTTGCAGCGCGCGCTCTATGTCCGAACCAAGTTCACGTTCAAGCTGTCCTGGGAATATTGCCTGCTGGACCCGATGGACATCGTCACGATCACGGACGCGAACCTGGGGCTGTCGAACTATCCGGTTCGTATCATCGAGATCGAGGAGGACGATAAGGGCCTGCTGTCCTTCACCTGCGAGGAGTTGGTTACCGGCGTCTCGAACCCCGCCTTCAATCCGAACGCTTCCGCGAGCGGCTTCCAGCCGAACTGGGGCGTCCCAGCCGTTCCGATCAACCCGCCGCTGATCTACGAGCCGCCACCGTCCGGAACGGGCGGTGTCGCGCAGATCTGGGTCGGCGCGTCGGGGATCAATGGCGGTGGCGGCAGCCAATGGGGCGGCGCCAACGTCTACATTTCGACGGACAACGTCACCTATTCTCAGATCGCTGTCATCACGGCGCCGATGCGCCAGGGACTCCTGACCGCGAGCCTGCCAGCGGCGGCCGGATGGGATTCGGTCGATACGCTTGCGATCGATCTCGGGGAGAGCACTCAAGCCGGCAGCAGCGCGCTAACCGGTACCAGCCAAGCGGCGGCACAGGCCGGCGCGACGCTATCGCTGATCGACAGCGAACTGATCGCCTACGAGGTCGCCAACCTGACCGGTGGAACGGCCTACAACCTCACCGGGCTGGCGCGCGCGCTGAGCGGCTCGGTCGGCGCCAGCCATTCGTCCGGCGCGCAGTTCTTCCGCATCGATGGGGCGATCGTCAAATATAACGTGCCGGCGAATTTCATCGGCACGACGATCTATTTCAAGTTCCAGAGCTTCAACGTCTTCGGCGGTGGTACCGAGGATCTGTCGACCGTCGCCTTCTACAGCTTCACGCCTCAATACACGTCGACGGTGGTCCTCTCATCACCGCCGAACACCCCACCGACGCCGCCGGCACATCCGATCGCGGTACAGCTTGAGAGCGGGTTTCCACTGGATCTTGGCCAAGTGAATGCTGCGCCGACCATCGCCGATGATTTCGGCCTGGTCACGGCGAGCGTGGTCGACGTCATCGATCTGGGCGCCTTGGTGCCGGTCAGCGTGCATCCGATCGCTGTGCAGCTCCTGGCGGGTTCGCCAGTCGATCTTGGTCTGACGACCGGCGCCGTAACGGTGTCGGACGATTTCGGTTCAACCAATGACGCCGTAGTCGACGTCATCAATCTAGGGACGGTTCCTTGAGCGAGCAACTTCAACTTCGGCGCGGCACGGGGTCTCAAGTCGCATCCTTCACGGGCGCGCAGGGCGAGGTCGTGTTCGACACGACCAATAATCGGATTGTCGCCAATGATGGAGTCACGGTAGGCGGCAACCCTGCCGCAAAACTCGCCGAGGTCATCACCAACACGCGCACTGCCGTCAGCGACACCTCCTACACCGTGCTAGCGACGGACCGCACAGTCGCCTATACCGCGCTCACCACCGCGCGGGCGGTGGCCTTGCCGGCCTCGAGCGCCTATCCGACCGGAACGCGCCTTCTGATCGTCGACGAGACGGGCAATTGTAGCGTTACGAATACAATCACCGTTAACGCGGCGGGAATGGACACAATCGACGGTGCAGCCTCCGCCGTCGTCAATCAGGCCTTTGGCTTCATTGGTCTCGATAGCAGCGGTGCCGGCCACTGGACCATAATTGATCAAGGCTTCATGCCTGTGACCCTTAATCTTGCGGCCGCCGCGCACGGAGCCAATGTCCAGATGCAGATCATCGAGCAGACGGTCACCCTCTCGGGCGCCTCTACTAACGCTTCGGTACCGATCCCGGCAAACTGCATCGTCTTGGCGGTCGGCGCTCGTGTCCTAACGACAATTACTGGCGCCACATCGTATGAGATCGGCGTCTCTGGGAACCTTTCGCAGTTCGGTTCGCTGCTCTCGGTCCCGGCCGGGTCATCAAATTTTGGCCTGATCGGTCCGACCGCCTTCTACACGAACACGACGATCATCATCACCGCGGCTGGCGGTTCGTTCACCGGCGGCCAGGTCAGGTTATCGATTTCCATCCTTCTCGCGAATCCTTCCGCCGCGTAGCGGCTTTCTCATTCCAATAGGGTCGGAAATGAAGCGCATCCTTCTGGGCGCCGCGGGAGCGGCTGGCCTGTTGTTTGGCGTGCCTGCGGGCGCGCAAACCTACCAGGACTCTGGCGGCACTTACGTCCGCGGCGTCGTGCCAATCCAACCCGGCGTCGGACCGCTGTTCACAACGACGAACCCCGGCAAGATCTCCGGCACGTTCTCAGCTACGCTTAGCGGCTTTCAGCCGACGCCCGCCTATTCGCAGCTCTCCGTCGGAGCGACATCGTCGCGGGTGGCGCTCCCGAGCGGATTGGTTGTCATCGCCTACAATACGGGCGCGAGCGCGGCCTTTGTAACGCTTGGCAACTCGACGGCCACCGCGACAGTGGGTAACGACGTCATCCCGGCCGGCGGCTGGATGGCGTTCACCGTTGGACCGAACACATTTCTCGCCGCGATTGAGACAGCGGGAGCCACCTCGCTGAACATATCCGGCGGCACGGGCTTGCCGACCGGCGCAGGCGGAGGTGGCGGCGGCGGCGGCGGTTCAAACGCCTCGGTCGGAGCGATCGGGTCGCCGGCGCCGGGCTCGGCGACGTATAACGGGGTGCTTGTCGCCGGCGGCAATATTGTCGGCGCGTCTGGCTCGGCCTGGGGCTCGGCGCCGACCGGTCTGAACGTATTAGGCGTCAACGCGAACGTTCTTGCCTCAGCCCTGCCCGCTGGCGCCGCCACGGCGGCCAATCAGGAAGTGACCGCGGCCGGCACGAGTGCAACTAGCGCCCAAGCCGTGCAGGGCGTTACAGGCGGCGTGCCGATGCCCACCACCAGCGCCAACACCGGCGGAAGCCTCACGAGCATCATCCAGGCCGGCGTCTCGCTTCCGATCAACCTCTCGACCGCCGCCACCACGCAGCTTGTGGCTGCGGTCAGCGGCAAGGCGATCTATGTCACAGCCTGGGACGTGATCGCGGCCGGGACAACAAATTTCACCTTTGAGTATGGGACCGGAACGAATTGCGCCGCCGGAACCGCGGCGCTGACCGGCCCCTACAGCCTTGTGGCGCAGTTTGGCGCTGCAAAGGGCAGCGGTCTCGGTCCTGTCCTTGTCGTCCCCGCGGGCAACGCACTCTGCGCGGTCAATTCCGCGACGGTCCAGGTCAGCGGCAGCCTTGCATACACTCAATTCTAAAAGCTTCCGAGACACAATGAAACGTTTCCTCGCATCTCTCTCGACCATCTCGCTTATCGAGGTGATCGGCCGTCATCCCGCTATGGCCGCGGGCATGCTTTCGCTGCTTGGCGTCGGCGGCGGCGCAGTCATCTCCGGGATGCTGACGCCGCCGACTCTACTTCCGCAGATCTCGTCGAACTTCAACCCGAACCAAAGTCCCGGCTATACGCTAAACGGGCTTAAGCTCAACCAAGGGGTGAGCGGGGCGGGACAACTGCCAGCAAACGCGCCCGACTCAGCTGCATTTTATGGCGAGATGACGGTCAATCCGAATCTTAATTACGCGTCAGGGGTCGAGATTCCGTTTGACGGCGCGGAACTCAACCACAACCAGGTTCCAGGCCAGCCGGATTTCTTTTTCCAGCGCAACTATGTCGGCGTCTCCAACATATCGTGGTGGCTCAATGCCGGCGCGACGTTCGTGACGGCCGGAAGCGCTACGGCTGGAAGCGGCTACGCTACCGGCTTCTATCCGTTCACTGCGCCAAGCAGTGGCTGCGCCCGTGCGCCGACGGGCGTCTGGCAGGGCGGCTCAACGACGTTCCAACAGGTTGATCCCGGCTTTGGCTGCCCCGTGCCGCCAACGGCCTTATCCCTGAATGCGGCCGCCATCGCAGCGAATGTTCCAGGCTCCGGCGCGCAACAGGCGACTGGCGCGGGATCTCAGGCGACCACATGCGCGGTCGTCAACGGTCAGGCCGTAGTCACCGCGCATGTGGCGGTTGCTCATGGCGTCACGCCGGGGATCACCTATCCGCTGGCGAGCTTTACTCCGAGCGGATACAACGGAACTTACACAGCTCTTTATGGCGCTGCAGGAACTACGCTTGTCGGGACAACCGGCGCGGCCTCCTGTCCGGCCGCCGTCACTGTCGAAGGCACTGCGCTTGGCGGCACGGGAGGCGTGCTTACCTTCCCCTTGGCTTCGACCACAAGTCCTTACGTCAACGCCCCCACCGGAATTACGACCAAGAACAGCCAGCATATTTGCTTCTGGATCGGCGAAAACGGCGACAACTCGGCGTTCCCCGGCTCTCAGTTCCTTGAGATGGTGGACGACAAGGGTAACGCGCTTCCGGGATCGCCTGCCGTCGTCCCCTTCCTCAATCAAGGGATCTCCAGCTTCGTCGGCTATATGACCACGGGCGCGCAGCCTCAATTGACCGTGACCGGGCTGAACTCGACGTCGATCAGCGCGGCAAGTTTCAACGCGACAACTGGTTACGCAACTTTTACGACGGCGGTCAGCACCGGCTATGTTCCCGGGTCCGAGTTCACCGTCTCCGGCCTCACATCAACCGGGCCGGGCAGCTTCAATCTGACTTACGTCGCCGTCACTGGAACATCGGGAGCGACCATCGTCGCCAACCCATTGAGCGGCCCGGCGGGCGTTCCAGCAGCATCGGCGCTCACGGGATCGAGCGCGTGGTCGTCTGGCGGATCGATGGCCTCGGTCATCCTGCCAGGGGCGCAGATTTACGGCGCAGCCAACGGCACCCTTATTCTGCCTTATGGAACGGCGAGTTCAACGGGTACGGGAGGAACCGGAACCTACGCTCTAACGGGCAGCCAGCCCGGCTACGCTTTCACGGTGAGCGCGGTTTCTGGTTCTGGGCCATGGACGATTACGGTTACGGGCAGTCTCAACCAAAATATTGTCCCAGGCACGACGTTCACCTTGAGCAGCGTTCCGGCCACGACCTTCACGATAACGGCGCTCGGAACCGGCACAAGTGGGGCCGGCACCTACACGGCCACATCGACGGGATCAGCTCCGCTAGCGGGAACCGCCACGGCCGCCGCGATTGGATCGTCTGGTTCTCCGGTCGTTATCGCTGACTTCAGCCTGTTCTATTTCAACCAGAGCGGCACAACGGCAAACTCGGCTGGCCTCTCGCTCTCCGCGCGCACGGGGTCGGCAATCGCCGATTTCTTCAACGGTGGCGGAGCAAGCGGTTCATCGCTGCTCGGATCGGCGTCGTCAACCTTCAACGCCGTTGCAAACTACGGTTGGGGCGGCTCGCTCGGCAATTTCGCCACGCTCTGGGGCGTCTTGCCGCATCAGTCGGGCGGCGCGCCAAGCACGTCTGACCTTGCGTCGGTCTGCACAAAGCATATCGACATTCAGGCCTATGCGGCTGCCAATAGTCTTACCCTCAACTCGCTCTATCGCCTGAACGATCCTGGCATCTGGGCCGACAGCGGCAACGCCACGATCACCGGCTACATCACCAACGTCGGCGGTTCGGCAGCGACGCTCAATGTCTCTTCGACGACGTTTGGCTCACTCGCGCTGAGCACCGGGACTGAGACGGCCTACCTGACCGGAGCAGGCTTAGCCGTTGCGAGCCCGGTGACGATTCCGCTCACGACGAGCGGCGCGTCAACTTACGCCATCACGCCCAACACGACGGCGGCGCTCGGGTCGAGCGGTTCGCCGGTTACATTCGCGGTCGGCGCCTTCAAGCCCGCGCTTCCCATGCAGTCGAACACGCTCAAGGGCTATATCGACACGACCTCGGGCGTCTCGACCCTGCATGTGACGTCGCTCGACGACGGAGCATCGCATGTCGGCTTTGCGAGCTTCACCGGCTCGCTCAACACGAGTTTCACCGGCTCCACGACATCGGGGAACCCGACCCTGACTGTCTCATCACCTACGACTATCAGCCCCGGAGTGCTCAGTGCGGTCATCGGGCCGGGTATGACGGTCTACAGCGGCACGACCTTGCTCGGCACGGTTCAATCGCAGGCGACCACCACCGCCACCAATGGGTTCATGGGGCTTTCGGGAACCTACACGCTGGCCGCGAATGCGACTGCGACAGCCAGCGGGACGTTGCTCGGCGGATGCGCCGCGCCGGCGGCAGGCTGTCTGGCCGGTCCGCCGACCAGCCTCACCGTCAGCGGCGTTACCGGCACGCTCGCCATAGGCATGGCCGTCACCGATGGCGGCGCGAGCATCACCGGCTCGCCATTGCTCATCACGGGCGGCAGCGGGACGACATGGACGGTCGCGGGCAATTACTATCCTTCGATCAGCAACGACTCGACGATGGTCGCGTCGTTCTCGACGGTTGTTCCTGGCGAATATATCCAGAACTCGTCGATCACCAATCCTGTCAAGGTCGTCGGCTACCAGACAGGCGCGATCGGACAAATTGGCAATTACACGCTATCGGGTCCGCCTAATGCGGCTGGAACCGTGGGATCGTCCGGCTCGCCTGTCGTCTTCGCAGGAACGACGATCACCGACGGCGGAGCCATCGCCCCAGGTCCAGCGCTGACGATCAAGGACCTGGGACCGGGAATCACCTTCCCGCTCAACCTGCCGATCAGCTCCAGCGTTGGCGCCATCACCGCGTCGGGAACCTACGATACGGCTTCCCTTGGCGGAACGCCTTCCGCGATTCAGGCGCAGGTCTCTCTCACCGCCAATGGGGCGCCGATCTCTGGCTGCTCGGCTTGCGCGTGGACAAACCTCGCCTCCTACACGGCGACGCCATACACGTTCACCGCCTCGATCACGACCGGCGGCGTGATGACGGTCACGAGCGAAGCGAAGCCTGCGATCGGCAACGCCTTCACGGGCGCCGGATACAGCGGCACGATCACCGCAAACACCGGAGTTGGCGTCTATACCGTAAGCCCCGCGCCGGGATCTGCGGTGGCCTCGGAGACGATGACGGCGACCACGGTCCACAACTGGACTGGCCGTGCGGCCAATATTCCAGGCGGCGGACCTTATTTCGTTTCCGTCCGCGCTGCGAACGGGACCGCCTATGCGACGCTCCCGAACTCGGTCAAGGTTGGGCTCATCTTCGCCCTTTATGGCCAGGGGCAGGCGGATTCGATGCAGTCCACACAGTCGGGGAATTATACTTCGTGGTTTCCTGGCCTATGGGGCACTGGGGGGTGGCTGAGCATATCCTCGAACGCTCTTGATAGGTATCTGCAAGGACCACCCGTCACTGGAAACTTCCTAACGGGGGTGGCTACCTTCACGGCGGGCGATCGATTCGCTGTGGCTGCCAATGGTGTCCCTCTCTCGGAGGCGGTTCTGGCCTTCGACCAGGAATTGCAGAGTGCATTTGGCGCACCGGCTACCTTCCTATCAACGACCCGTGATGGCGTCGGCGCGGGCCTGATGACGTTTGGCAATACGCTGCAGACGCAGACCGTTGGCGCTGGCGACGGCTCGACGACCGTCTGGTGCTCGGCGTCGAGCTTCTGCGGCAGTTCGGGCGTCTCTCTGGCGGGGCCGCTTGTCTACGGCGCGGCGACCCTGACGGGCGCATGGTTCAGCGGTACGGTCGGCGTCAACGGCTCCTCTCAGCCGATCGTGACGGCGACCACGCGCATCGGCGGCGCGCTGGAGCCAGGCATGGTGCTCAATACGCCAAACGCCCCGACGCTCGTCCGCTGCCTGACGCTCTGTGGCGGATCGGCGTCGGCCATGAACTACGCCGGGTCGACCTGGCTTTTGAGCACCAATGCCGACAACGGCGTGACCGGGGCCATGCGCGCCGATGCGCCGGCGTCGCTGCTGCCATTCGGCCTGACCTCCACGCCATGGCCAAACCTCAACGTCCAGGCGAATGGCGGTCCGGTCTATGGGTGGGCTGGCTTTGGCGTTCCCCTCATCAAGGCTGGAACGTTCTTTGTCACAGTCAACGGCACGACGGTCTGCCAGGACAATCAGCTTTTCGCCTACAACAACACCGGAGGCAATTGCACCGGAGCGGGGGTGACCGGCTTCGTCAATTATCAGACCGGAGATTACCAGATCAACTTCACGACCGCTCCGGCGAGTGGCGCATCGATCATCGCCACGTGGACAAACATCATCTCGCCGGAGATTGTCGCCTCGGCCTCTACGAGCAAGCCGCAGAACGTCGACTTTTTCGGTGACGGAACCTGCCAGAGCGGGGCCGATTCAGCCATGTTCTGCAAGGCTCCGGGCGGCGTCGACGGCCATATCTTTTCCGGCTATGGCACCGACAAGGGCTATATGATGAACAGCGCCGCTCCATCGAACGTCGGCTATCAGTTCGGGGGCATCGGCTATTCGCAGATGATCTCGTTCCTTTACGGAACCAAGTTCCCCGCCCTGGTTCCCGGCGCAAGCGCGAGCGTGCCGTTCATGACGACGGGGCAATGGCGCATCGAAGGACCGTCGCTTTTCAGTGGCCCGACCTTGGCGTTTGACGGCGTTCATGACCAATGGACGCAGGACATCGCGACCAAATCGACGTTTTCGGGCACGATTGCGAGCAACATTCTCACCCTCACGACCAACGCGGTCGGCCCGATGTGGGAGGGAGAGATCGTCAATTGCGCCCCGGTGACGACGAACTGCACCAACGGGCCACTGTCTGGCGTCTACATCACGAGCCTCGCCAGCGGCGCCTGGGGCGTGAGTGGATCGACCTATGATCTCGCTGGCTCGCCCGCCAACGTGTCCGTCGCATCGGCGATGCAGAACCCCGTCTACTACAGCGGCGCTGGCTCGGCCTATTACCTCGGCACGTTGAACGACATCATCGTCCAGACAACCGGACTTGCCGGAACGATCGGCCGCACTCCACATCCTTCGAACGGGTTCACCGGCGGCCGGCGCGCGACCTCGCGCTGGGCGGCGATGATCTATGGCGCGAATGGCGGCAATGCAAGCGACCCGAAAGTCGATCGGGTCAAGGCCGACGCTTCCGGCTGCGACTCGTCGTCCATCGCCGCTCCATGCTTCGACGTCGCGTCGACCTACCAGGCGTCGCACGCCGCGACGTGGTCTGGCAACACCGTCACCATTTCGGGCGGCTTAACGGCGCATGCGCGGCCCTTCGTGGTCGGACAGGCGTTCTCATGCGCAAGCTGCGCCTCAGGGCTCGTCATCACGTCCCTGTCCGTCCCGCCGACGCAATCGACAGCCGCGGGCGAGGTCGGACAGACTTTCACCTTCACGGCTAACAACGCAGCCGGCGCGCCGATCGGTGGTTCGGGTACGGGAACAGTCACGGGCGGCTGCGCGGCAGGGGGCACGAACGGCTCGAACTGCATCGACATCGCCATTGCGATCAACAACGGCGGAACCTTCGGAACCGCCGCCGCACTCGACACCTGCGGCGCGAACAATCTCAGCGGCAATGCGGGCAATTATGAAGTCCCGAACGGCAAGTGCCAGGGCAGCGGGATCGGCGAGATCGTGCGCGCCTTTCGAATCGGCACGCAGCAGACCACCTATGGCAATGGAGCCACCGCCCCCGCCGCCGGTTCCGTATTCGATGACGGCGTAGACATCGCCAATGGCGCGTTCAATCAAAGTGCGGCTTTCACCTGCAACATCGTGGCATCGAAGCTCCTTCAATGCGTCAAGGGTCCGGCTTATTCGAGTGGGGTCCTGTCGGGCGTCGGCAATTGGCCAAGCGCGACGACCTTCATCTCCTATGGCGACTTGACCGTCGTCTCCGGGCGAATCGGCTCGCTCCTTGGCTATGTCGGGGGACAGTCGTTCCAGTTCACGGCGGGCAGCGGCATGTCGCCCAACTCCACGATCACGGAGACGGCGACCTGCTCTCCGCTTGCCAGCGGAGCCCAGGAGCCGAGGTTCGACGTCACGGTTGCGGGAGGCTCGATCGTCAACGTCGTCCCGTCCGCCTCGACGTCAGGGAACCCGCCGACGGGCTTGGGCATCGGAGGGACCTGCACCGTGCCCATGACTGGCTTCAGCGGCGGCACGCTCGGCAGCATCAACACGATCCAGCTCGCGCCGCCTGAAGGCGAGGGCGGCATCGCAACCTACAACACCGACTCGAACACGATGGGCATGTTCCTGTACGACAATTCCGGAGAGCCCGGAAATCCGCTCAATTCGTTCTTCACCAACGGCCAGGGCGGCTATTTCGAGCCTGGATTGCCGGTGAGGCCGTTTGGGCTGTTCCAAGGCGAGGCGGTGAGCGGGTGAGTCATTCCCGCCCTCGCAGGAACGATTCACCTATTTAGGCTTGCTAGTCGCTGCTTTTCGATGGCGCGTCGACCTGACAGTGTATCCTTGGTTTCATTGGAAGCGTCTTCACTAGAACTGGAGGCAGCGTGTGTACCATCCTCGTCTAACCTTTCTGTCGCACTTCGTCCTCTGCCTAGCCTGTGCGGGGCTAGCGTTTTTTGCCTGGGCTAATGGCGTGCCACAGACTATTTGGACGAATGACATGAGTATGATGACCAGCGCGATCTGCGCACTGTTCGTCGGCTCGGCGGTTTGGTTGGGATGGGAGGCGTGGCGGATCGGCGAATCGACGTCGGACAACAGAGGACGCTCCGATCCACACTCCTTTACTATTTTCACTCCATCATCTGATTATGGTCATTTGGCTGAGCGACTTTGCGTAATGGCGGGCTTTGTCGGCACCGCGATCGGCCTTTCTCTGCAGGCTAAGTCGCTCGCCGGCGGCGCGACCAGCTTCACTGCGCTCGCGACGTCACTCTTCACCACGGCGAGTGGCGGGACCGCAGCGGCTCTTATCGCCATCATGACTTTCAATCTTGAAGCGGGCATTAGAAGGGCACAGCAACGACTTGAGTCGTAGGCGAGTGGAAACTTTCCTCTTTCTGGGACTCACCGTCGATACGAAAATGAGCGTCTTCGCCCAAAAATGCTCAGCTAATGAGATATGCGGGCTCGACGATCCAGATCGAGATTCTCGATACCTTCTTGTGTATCTCAACGGTCACGCGGTCGCGCTCGATCATCTCGGGTGAACCGTCAACGTCATGAACTTCCGCCTAAGCGCGGACGGCAAGATACGCTCCGCTAGCTGTGGGCGCCGGACGTTCAGCTGAATCCATATCCGGCGGCGGCGAAGTAGTTTTTGAGTTCTTGGGGCTCGAAGAGATCGCAGATTTGGCCGATGGCTCTCCAGAGAGCGTCGATGGCGCGGACGGCTCTGGCGCGCAGATGGCCTTGAGTTTTGCGAAAGCCATCTCGATCGGGTTGAGATCGGGGCTGTAGGGCGGCAGAAACAGAACCCATGCGCCCTTGTCGTGGATGGCTTTCTCGGCGATCGGACTTTTGTGCGCCGGCAGATTGTCCATGATGACGATGTCGCGTGTCTGCGCCCGCCAAGCGGTTTGGGCGCGAGGCTGCCGCCTAGCCGATAGGCCGTCATCAGATTGACGACGAAGGAAACGGAGACCCCGAAATGAGCGGCCCGCCGCCCGCCGCGAATGACCGGCTTCAACGTGTCTGACAACGCGCCGGCGCAGATCTTGAGAATAGGGCCTCCGCATCGCAAATCACCTCCTCACGAAAGTGAATCACAATTCCATGCCAACCGGAATCCCCTACCGATTCAAACTGACCCTCCGGCGCGCTAGCCGCCGCTTGAACCTATCGCCGACGCCTTGGGGGGCCAGGCCGTGAACTTCTTCAGCGCTTTTGCTGCCTCGTTCGGATCCATGTTGCTGATGACCGCGTTCGTCGGGTCATGGCTCTTTCGTTCCTCTACCGCGCCACTTATCGCCAAGATCGCCGTCCCCGCTCTCATCGTCACGCTCGCTTGTGTAACGCCGTATCAAGTCAATGCAATGCTGGGGCTTCCTATCTCGGCGCCGCCCGCAACGCTGCCCGCTTATGCCGAACTCATCGCCTTTGTCGCGCACGATGACGACCCGCTGGTGGATTTGTGGTTACGTCAGAGAAACGCTCCGCCGCGCGCCTACGAGACTACGCTAAACAGCAAGCTAAAACGGATATTACGTGAGGCACAAAGCAGGCTCAGCCGTGGCGAAAGGGTAATGTTGGTGAAAGCCCGGCTTAGAACGAAGCGAACCGGCGCAAAGGAGCAGCGCGCGCCAGATGAGCCCGATTATGAGCTGGCCGATTCCTTCTTCTCACTTCCTCCGAAGGACTGAGTCGTCAACCGAGGACACCGAACAAGTTTCGTCGACTGGAGATGCTTAGATCTGTATCCGCTGAAGGGCGCTCAAAGGCGGAGCCGTTTGTGGATCCGTCCAGAACCACCGGAGCGACGATTTCGTTAAGGTGCAATCCGGCGACGAAGGTCGTTGTTTTGGAGTGCACATAAGGAACGCCGACTCTGAGCCTTTGGCCATTTCGGCAACCGTCCGCACCGGCGGCAGGTATTGG
>Ga0209624_10002500_pt1 | contig 13553 bp, 10 predicted proteins | sample JacPinW_OM2H0_O1_FD_188565 | JGI IMG/M metagenome (GOLD analysis project Ga0209624, IMG submission 188565) | Forest soil microbial communities from Algoma, Ontario, Canada - Jack Pine, Ontario site 1_JW_OM2H0_O1 (SPAdes) (version 2) | ecosystem: Environmental > Terrestrial > Soil > Boreal...
CACAACGATCGTCGACTGGTGCGCGCCGGATGGGATCTCGCGCACCTCACTCGTGCCTACCGACGCTTCGTGCGCAGCTTTGCGCCACTCGCCGCCGCGCTCGACGCGGCCGACACCGTCGAGCCCGAGATTGCGTTCGTGGCGCGTACGCTGCTGATTCACGAATACCGCCGCATCCATCTTCGCGACCCGCTGCTGCCCGATGGGCTCCTGCCCCGCACTTGGGTGGGCGGGGCGGCGTACGAGCTTTGCCGCAGGCTCTATCGCGACCTGTTCAATTCGGCGGAGCGGCACTTGAGCGCCCACGCGCGCCGCCTCGGAGGCGCATTGCCGCCCGCTTCGCGCGCCGCGCGCGAGCGTTTCGCCCGAGCGCGCTAGGCCGGATTCTCCAGGCTGAACGACTGGCTCTGGTCGTCGTAGGCAAACACCTCCCCATATCGGCCCCAGCTGATGATCGTGCGCAGCGTCTCCTCCGCCGCCTCCTCGGTCATGTGATCCTCGAGCTCTTCGAAGAAGCGGCGCTTTGGCGCGCTGTGGCTCGCTCGTTCATCGAGCACGCGGCGCACGTGTGCGGCGAGCGGTACGTAGGTCAGCAGATGCTGCGAGAAGAGCCGCTTGCGCTCATCCGTTTCGCCCTTAGCAAATTGCAGTCCGGCATCGGTCAGGCGAATGTCGCCTCCGGCGAGATCGGCAAAGCGCAGCATTTGCAGTGTCTCCGCAACCGGCAAGAGCTCATCCGCGTCCATCCCGAGGTCGGCCGCAATTGCCGGTAGGTCGGCATGGCCGTTATAGGGTGCCGCACTCACCGCCTCCATGAGGCCTGCAAGCAGGTTCGAAGAGACATGCACGAGCATCGTACCGATGCCGGCGCCCGCATAACTGACGCGCGCGCCCGCACGCGCATCCGTCCCAGGCCGCGCGGTCATCTCAGCGTAGACATGATCCATGATCGCTCGAAAACGCGGATCGGTCGTGTTGCGAGGTTTGGGCAAATCGATGGGAATCTCGCTGACGATGCGGCCCGGCTGTGAGCGAAAGAGCAGCAGCCGGTCACACATCAGCACCGCCTCCTCGATGTTATGCGTCACGAGGATCACGCCCTTGATTGGCAGCTGCCCCGCGCACCACAGGTCGAGAAAGTCATTGCGCAGCGTTTCGGCGGTGAGCACATCGAGCGCTGAAAACGGCTCGTCCATCATCAGGATGTTCGGGTGCACGACGAGCGCGCGCGCAAAGCCCACTCTCTGGCGCATGCCACCGGACAGTTCGCGCGGATAGGCAGACTCGAAACCGTCGAGGCCAATCAAGTCGATCGCAGCGAGCGAACGCTGCCGGATCTCGGTCGCCGGAAGTCCCAGGGCTTCAAGTCCGATCTGCACGTTTTCAAGCACGGTTAGCCAGGGGAAAAGCGCAAAGCTCTGGAACACCATCGCAATGCCCTCGGCCGGTCCGCCGACCTGGTGTCCGAGATAGTTGACCGCGCCTTCCGTGGGACTCGACAGCCCGGCAATCACGCGCAGCAGCGTGGATTTGCCTGAGCCGGAGCGACCGAGCAGCCCGACGATCTCGCCCGAGTGCAGCGTGAGGTCAACGTGGTCGAGAACGACAAGTTCATCGCCATCGGGCTTGCGGAAAGCCTGACAGACCTTTTGCACATCGAGCAGCAGCGGTTCATTCATCCGCGAGACTCCCCTACCTCAGGCAATGCGAAAGCGCCGCTCCGCCTGCGCGTACAGCGGCCGCCAGAAGAGCCGGTTGAGCACCACCACGAAGAGACTCATCACCACAATGCCGAGCACCGTGCGCCGCGCATCTCCAGCGGACGTCGCCTCCGCGATATAGGCGCCGATACCCGTCGCCACCAGCTTCTCCTTTCCCCAGCTGGCAAGCTCCGCGACGATTGCCGCATTCCAGGAGCCGCCCGATGCCGTAATGGCTCCGGTCAGGTAGAAAGGGAAAACCGCCGGCAGGGCAATGCGGCTCCACCACAACCAGCCGCGAATATGCAGGTTTTCGGCGACGTGGCGCAAATCGGGCGAAATCGAGGACGCGCCCACGATGACGTTGAAAAGAATGTACCACTGCGTGCCCAAGATCATGAGCGGACTCAGCCAGATGTTGGGATTCAAACGCCACGCCACGATGCCCGACACGACGACCGGAAAGAAGAGGTTCGCGGGAAACGCGGCGAGAAACTGCGCGATCGGCTGCACGATGTGTGTAACGCGCGGCCGCAGGCCGATCGCCACTCCCACGGGTACCCAGATGAGGCTTGCAAGTGCGATCAGGATGACCACCCGCGCAAGGGTTGCGAGCCCGAGCAGCACCACGTGGCCCATCTCCGCGGCGCTCACGCCGGAGTGCACGAACATCGTCATCTTCCACAGGCCCGCAAGGCAGAGCACGGTGATCGCGGCGTACCACAACACGTCGGCCCAGCCGGCTGCGGCAGAAGGCGCCATCGAACCGCGCGCGCGCTGCTGACTGCGCAACGCTTGCCCCCAACGCGACGCGACGTGCATGAGCGCCGTGAAACCGCGGCGCATCAGTCGCAGCACGCGCGAGCGGCGCAGCATGGTCAGCATCCAGGTTCGAGTCGGCATCAGGCCCGCCTCGTGCTCGAGCGTAAACCAGTCAGCGCTGGCGATCAGCGGACGGAACAGCAACTGATCGTAGATCAGGATGACGACAAACATCGCGGCGATCGCCCAACCGATCGCCGCGAGGTTGCGCTGTTCGATGGCAAGCGCGATGTAGGAACCGATGCCGGGCAGCGTCAACGTGGTATGGCCAACGCTGATCGCCTCGGAGGCCACCACGAAAAACCAGCCACCGGACATGGACATCATCATGTTCCAGATGAGCGCCGGCATCGCAAAGGGCACCTCGAGGCGCCAGAAGCGCATCCACGGACCGAGCCGAAAGCCGCGCGCGACCTCGTCGAGCTCCTCCGGCACGCTCCGCAGCGACTGGTAGAAGCTGAAAGCCATATTCCAAGCCTGGCTCGTGAAGATGGCAAAGATTGCCGCGAACTCCGCTCCGGCAATGCGCCCCGGCGTCAGTGACAGAAAGAAGACAACCGTGACCGAAATGAAACCCAGGATCGGTACCGATTGCAGGATGTCGAGCATCGGGACAAGCAGCACTTCGGCGCGCCGGCTCTTTGCAGCCAAGGTGGCATAGGTAAACGTGAAGATGAGCGATGCGATCATCGCAATCAGCATGCGTAGCGCGCTGCGCGCGCTGTAATCGATGAGTTTCCAGGGATTGAGCGAGATTGGCGTTGCCTCAAGGCCCGCAAGAGGTTGCGTCAGTCCATGCGCGGCCTCACCGAGATAGATGAGAAGCCCGAAGACAAGAGCGATCGCTACAATGTCCCATCGATCCGGGACCAGGCGGCTTCGCAGGACTGAGATCGGCAGCCGATCGATGCGCATGCGCGCACCTTACCGTAAGTTCGCTGTGATCGGTCGCGTCGGAGTGTTAAAAAAATGCCGACATGTGACCGCGTGGTCACCGCGCCGTAACGGCCATTGCGGCGCATGCATGAATTGCGTAGTGTCGATCGCAAAGAGAACTGCGGGGAGGCACATGCTGACGCGACGCGAATGGATCGCTTCCACCGGAAGCCTCATGTTGAGCGCGCTCGGACCGGCGCGCGGCGCCGCGCCCGAGGGCGCATCCACTGAAGCACTCATCGCCCTGCCCGGCAAGAAGAGACTCATCAAGCGCACTTTCCGGCCGCCCAATTACGAAACCCCGCTCGCCGATTTGCGCCGTACATTCACGGCGAACGATACGTTCTTCGTTCGCTATCATCTCGCCGCCATCCCCGAGATCAACCCGCGCACCTGGCGGCTGCGGGTGAACGGCCCTAGCATCGTGCGCCCCAGCGAGTTCTCACTCGCTGATCTGCAGCGCCGCTTCGAGCGCGTTTCCGTACCCGCCATCAATCAATGCTCCGGCAACCGGCGCGGACTCTTCACGCCGCGCGTCCCCGGCGTGCAGTGGGGCAACGGAGCGATGGGCAACGCGATCTGGAGCGGCGTGCGCCTGCGCGATGTGCTGCGCCGGTGTGAGTTGCAGGCCAATGCGCTGGAAGTGGTGTTCGACGGCGCCGACGGCCCTCTTCTGCCGCAGACCCCGGACTTTAAAAAGAGCCTGCCGGTCGACCATGCACTCGATGAGAACACACTCATTGCCTTTGAGATGAACGGCCAACCACTGCCGCACTTCAACGGCGCGCCCGCGCGGCTCGTCGTTCCCGGCTGGACGGCCACGTACTGGGTTAAACACCTCAGCGAGATCCACGCGCAGCCCTACCCCTTTGACGGATTCTGGATGAAGGGGGCGTACCGCATCCCGACGGGCGCCTTTCCCGGCGCCCGGTTCAAGAGCCAAGAGACGGCGGAAACGACGCCGATTACTCAGATCCTGGTCAACTCACTCATCACGGGACCCGCCGCCGACACGCCCCTCGCGCATGGACAGCCTGCGGAGCTTACGGGTTGGGCGTGGGACGGCGGCACTGGGATCTCGGCCGTGGATGTGTCCACCGACGCGGGTGCAAGCTGGCACGCTGCGGCGCTGGAAAAGGACCTCGGCCGATTTGCCTGGCGTCGCTTTCGCTTTGCCCTCGATACCTCGCAGCCCGGAGCGCTCGGTGTCAAGGTGCGCGCCACGAGTCGCGGCGGCGAGCAGCAGCCGGCAAAGCTCACCGTCAACCCCGCGGGCTATCACGACAACAGGATCCAGTCGCTCGCGCTGGAGGTCGCGTGAGTCGCGCGGCACCGCGAATCGCGCTCGCCGCGTGCATCGCCACTTGCTGCGCGCGCGCCTTCGCTGATGAGGGCAGCGTCCAGCTCGTCGACGGAGCGGGCCGTGAGCTCACGGCCGGTATATGCGTCACCTGTCACAGCCTCGACTATATTCCGATGAATGCGCCCGTCATGAACCGCAGCGGCTGGGATAAATCAGTCCACAAGATGATTGACAAATTCGGTGCACCGATCAGGCCGGAGGATGTCAATACGATTGTCGGATATCTGACGGACCACTACTCCGGCTCATGAGGCGGCTCTGCGGCGATGCGAGTGCTACTCATCACGGGCCTTGCGGGCAGCGGCAAGACGACGCTCGCGCGGCGCCTGGCACGGCGCTACAACACGCTGCTCCTCAGCAAGGATGACATCAAAGAACCCCTGCTTGAGGTTCTCGGTGCATCGGATGCCGCGCATTCGAGGCTGCTCAGCACCGCAAGTTTCGCGGTGCTCTTTGCCATCGCCCGGCGGCACCTTCTGGCAGGAATCGATCTCATCCTGGAAGGCAACTTTCGCCCCGGTGAGCACGAAAAGCCGCTCGAGTCCCTTCCCAAAGCACGCATCGTGCAGGTGCTGTGCCGGGTTGGCGATGCGGCACGGCTGGCGCGCCTCGCAGGCCGCGAGCGGCATGCGGGTCACGGCGATGCCGATCCGGCCGTGAGGGCGGATCGAACGGGCGATGCGTTCCTCGAACTACCCGGAGAGCGATTGACCTTTGACGGCGAAATCACCGACTCCGGCGGCGTTGCGCTCATTGATCGCTGCTGGCACGGCCTCTGAGGTATCGCGGCCGAGCTCCGGGCGCCACGCGCGGGCGTCATGGACCTCGATGAGCAACTGCGCGCGCAGTCCCGGGTTGTTGTCGGCGAGCACCAGCGAGCCGCCGTGCAGCTTGGCGACGGCAGCCACGAGACTCAATCCGAGGCCGACACCGGGTGTCCCGCGGCTGGTATCGCCGCGATAGAAGCGTTCCGGGGCTTTGAGCTTCTCCGTGTCACTAATGCCGGGACCGTCGTCCGCCACGGTGATCTCGACCATGCCATCCGTGCGAGGCAGCACTTCGACAGAAACGTTACCGCCCTCGCGCGCGTACTTCAGGGCGTTGTCGATGAGATTGCTGACCGCCTGCGCAAGCAGCAATGGATCGCCCGCCACCGGCATCGCTCCGCTGTCATGGCAGGAAAGACTGATGCCTTTCAATTCCGCCGCCGGGAGGTACAGCTCGACCGCCTGAGCGGCAAGCTCTGCGGCATTTACGTTCACGAAACCGGAGCGGCGCAGGCCCGTGTCGATCTCCGCAAGGCGCAGCAGCGCATTGAATATGCGGATGACGCGATCGACATCGGCGACCGCTGCGTCAATCTCCGCAAATGTCTCCGGCGGGGTTGGCCGCGTAAGCGCGAGCTCCTCCAAGCGCGAGCGCAGCTCCGCGAGCGGCGTGCGCAGATCGTGCGCAATCGCGTTAGAGACGTTGCGGATACCGTGAAATAGGTGCTCGATTTGATCGAGCATGCGATTGATCGTGCGCGACAACGTATCGAGCTCATCGCCACCTTGCGGACTTGGCAGCCGATGACTCAAATCTCCCTGCATGATCGCGTGCACGGTCCTGCGGATGCTGTCGATACGGATGAGCAGCGTCCGCCGGATCAGAACGCCGCCGAGCACGCCCACGATGCACAACACGGCAACGGCACCGGTAAGTCCGTACCAGAAGCGTTGCTCAAGTGGGGCAAAGCGCGCCACGTCGCGGCCGACGAGCAGGTGGTAGTCGCCGGGCAACCAGGCGCGCATCACCACGGTCTGTGTCGGCTGGCCGGCAAGATCCATCTTGATTGTCGACGTGCCGCCAGCAAGCGGCAAATTGCGCGGCCACGCTGACACGTTACCCGCCAGCGGTCTCATGGATGAATCGGCAAGCAGCAGGATGCGCTCGCCGGCGATCTGCAGGCCGACACGCGTATCGATGAAGCTCTTCAAACCCTCTGGCCCATCGCGGCGGAACACCTCCACGAGGCGCTGCGTATCCGCCTGAAGCAGTTCCACCCGGCCGTCCTCGATCGTGACCTGCCAGGCATACCAGAGCGGCGCGGCAAACAGGATGAGCGCGGCAATGCCGAGCGCCACATACCCGAATGCGAGGGTGAACGCCGAGGACTGCAGCATGCGGTTCATTGCATCTTAGCCGGCGTTGTCGGCACTGGCGGTGAGCATATAGCCGGCATTACGCACGGTGCGCAGCAGCGGACGCTCGCTTTCGCTGTCTATCTTTTGCCGCAGCTTGCTGATATGCACGTCCACGACGTTGGTCTGCGGATCAAAGTGATAATCCCAGACATTCTCGAGCAACATGGTGCGCGTCACCACCTGATCCGCGTGGCGCATGAGATATTCCAGCAGCTTGAACTCGCGTGGCTGCAGCGTTATCACGCGCTCGCCCCGCACTGCCTTGCGCGACAGCAGGTCTACGCGCAGATCGCCGACGTCGAGGGTTGTTGCGGTACTGCTGCCTTGGGCGCGCCGTGCGAGCGCGTCGAGCCGCGCCAAGAGCTCTCCAAAGGCGAAAGGCTTCGTTAGATAATCGTCGCCGCCGCTTTTCAGGCCGCGGATACGCTCATCGACATCCGAAAGAGCGCTCAAGATGAGGATCGGCGTGCGATTGCCCGCCTTGCGCAGCGCTTCAATGATCGCAAGACCATCGATCTGCCCCGGAAGCATCCGATCCATGATGATGACGTCGTAGGGTTCGCTCGCGGCGAGAAACAGGCCATCGCGTCCATTGTCCGCGTGATCAGTGGTATGGCCGGCTTCTTTCAGCCCCTTGATCACGAACTGGCTCACGCGTTCATTATCCTCGACGAGGAGCAGTTTCATAGAGCCTCGACAGGACTGTGTGTTGCCGCTGGCAGGCGCTGCGCGCTCGCCGCTTCGCGGCGATTCGAGAGGCGCATGCTAAACCGATCGAGGTACAGATAGACGACCGGCGTGGTGAACAGTGTCAGTGCCTGGCTCAGCAGCAATCCGCCCACCATTGTGTAGCCGAGCGGCTGGCGCAGCTCCGAGCCCGTGCCGTGCTCGAGCATGAGAGGCAGCGAGGCCAAGAGCGCCGCCATGGTCGTCATCATGATCGGGCGGAAGCGCAGCAGGCAGGCCTGTCGGATTGACGCCTCGGGGGACAAGTGCTGTTCGCGCTCTGCCTGAATGGCGAAATCCACCATCATGATGCCGTTTTTCTTGACGATGCCGATCAGCAGGATGATGCCGATCAATGCGATCACCGACAGATCGAAGTGAAACAGTATCAACATCAGCAGCGCGCCCACGCCCGCGGATGGCAGCGTCGAGAGAATCGTGAGCGGATGAATATAGCTCTCGTAGAGCATCCCCAGAATGATGTAGACGACCACGAGAGCCGCCAGAATCAAATACGGAGTGCTCTTCAGGGAGGACTGGAAGGCCTGCGCCGTGCCCTGGAATGTTCCGGTGATGGTCGCCGGCATGCGGATGCTGGCAGTTGTCGCCTGAATCTTATCCACCGCATCGCCAAGGGCAACGCCCGGTGCCAGGTTGAATGACAGTGTGATCGCGGGGAACTGACCCTGATGATTGATAGAGAGGTAAGTGACCTGCTGGGTGTTGAACTTGGCAAAGGTCGACAGCGGCACCTGCTGACCCGTGAGCGGTGACTTGACGTACAGCTTCCTGAGGGTGTCCGGATCGCCCTGCAGCGCCGGAGTCACCTCGAGAATCACATGGTAGCTGTTGAGCTGGGTGAAATACTGCGTGACCTCGCGCTGGCCGAAGGCATCGTAGAGCGTATTGTCGATGACCGAGGGCTGAATGCCGAAGCGCGCGGCCTGATCGCGATCGATGTTCAATGAAACCATCGTGCCGCTTGTCTGCTGGTCGGTAGCAACGTCGCGCAGCTCCGGCAGCTTCTGCATTCTCGCGAGCAGGCGCGGCGCCCAGGCATTGAGCTCGTCAAGATCCGAATCCTGCAACGTGTACTGATATTGAGTGCGCGAGGTGCGTCCGCCGACATTGATATCCTGCGAAGCCTGCAAAAAAAGCGTTGCCCCGGGAACTTGAGCAAGCTGGGGGCGCAGACGTGTAATGATCTGGTCGGCGGTCACAGAGCGCTCGTCGCGCGGCTTCAAGCCCAGGACCACAAAGCCGTTGTTGATCGGGCGGCCGCCGCCGATAAAAGCGCCCCAGCTTGCGACGGCAGGATCGCGATTGATCACGTCGGTCAGCTTGTGCTGCAGCCGCACCATCTCGTCAAAGGAAACATCCTGCGACGCATCCGAAATGCCGACGATGATGCCGGTATCCTGCTGCGGGAAGAACCCTTTGGGGATGACGATGTAGAGCAGCGTGCTCGCGGCGACCGTCGCCAGAAAAACGTAAAGCGTGGCGCGCTGATGCCGCAGAACAAAATCGAGCCCGCGTGTGTAAGCCGCGAGCATCCTGTTGAACCCCTCCTCGATGATGAGGTAGAGGCGGCCGTGCTGCATGTGCTTTTCATCGCGCAAGAACAAGGAGCACATCATCGGGGAAAGCGTCAGCGCGACAAATGCCGACACGAGTATCGTCATCGTCACCGTGATCGCAAACTCGCGGAACAAACGCCCGACAATTCCGCCCATGAGAAGCAGAGGAATGAATACTGCAACCAGCGACAGGCTGATCGACACGATGGTGAAGGCGATCTCCCCCGCCCCCTTCAGCGAGGCCTCCCTGGGCGACATGCCCGCCTCAATGTGCCGATAGACGTTTTCCAGCATGACGATGGCGTCATCGACGACGAAACCGACGGCGATGGTCAGACCCATCAATGACAGATTGTCCAGGCTGTAGCTCGCCATGAACATGAGCGCGGCGGTGCCGAAGAGCGCAAGCGGCACCGTCACGCCCGGAATTACCGTGGCCCAGACGTTTCTCAGGAACAGGAAGATCACCAGCACGACGAGCGCGATGGTGAGCAGCAGCGTGAATTCGACGTCGTGGACCGAGGCCTTGATCGTCGTCGTCTTATCGACAATGCGGTCGACTTTGATCGAGGGCGGCACCGACTGCATCAGATGCGGCAAGAGGGCATCGACACTTGCGACCGCGTCGATGATGTTGGCGCCCGGCTGCTTGTAGACCAGCAGCAGAATGCCGTTTTTGCCGTTCTGCCAGCCGGCGAGCTGCGCATTTTCCGGCCCTTCAACCGCGACGCCGATATCACGGACGCGCACCGGTGCGCCGTTCTTGTAGGCGATCACAATGTCGTTCCATGGCGCCGCCTTCAGGAGCTGATCATTGTCGTAGATGGCAAAATTGCGGCTGGGTCCCATGATCGACCCTTTGGGCGCGTCCACCGTCGCCGTGGTGATGACGTTGGCGATGTCCTCGAGCTGAATGCCGAGGGATGCAATCTTTGCCGGATCGACTTGCACTCGCACCGCGGGCTTTTGCTGCCCACCGATACTCACTTGAGCAATTCCCGGCAATCGTGAGAGCTGCTGCGAGATGACGTTTTCGGCGTAATCATCCACCGTCGTGAGCGGCAGCACGTCCGAATGCAGCGCCAGGATTAGGATCGAGGAGTCTGCGGGGTTCACCTTGCGGTACGACGGGGGTGTCGGCAGATTCTTCGGCAACTGCCCGCCGGCCGCATCGATTCCCGACTGAATATCCTGTGCGGCGGCGTCGATATTGCGACCGAGATCAAACTGTATGGTGATCTGCGTCGTGCCAAGCACGCTCGTCGAGGTCATCTGACTGACCCCGGGGATCTCTGAGAACTGATATTCAAGCGGCGCTGCCACCGAGGAGGCCATCGTCTCAGGACTCGCCCCGGGCAGCTGTGCACTCACTAGGATCGTCGGGAAGTCGACCTGCGGCAGAGGCGCCACCGGCAATAACGGAAATGCGACCAACCCGACGAGAAGAATTCCCGCCATCAGGAGCGATGTGGCGATCGGTCGCTCGATGAACGGGGTCGAGATGCTCACCGCGCACCGCTGTTGGTGTTGCCGGGAGAACCCGAGCCCGTAGTCGCTGCCGTGCGAAGCGGCGCAGCCGTACCGGTGCGCACCGCGGAGCCCGGCTGCAGGCGATACTGGTTGCTCGTAATCACGGTTTCACCGTCGCTCAGCCCCTTCGTGATGACCGTCAGGGCGTTGCTCTCCGCTCCGATCTGCAGCGGCCGCACCTCCACGGTCGAATTGGGCTTCAACACGTACGTGAATACTCCCGAGGGACCGCGCTGCACGGCCGCTGATGGGATGGTCATGGCGTTGTGGGCGGTGTCGACGAGCACGCGTGCGTTCAAGAACTCTCCGGGCCAGAGCTGTCCCGCATCGTTTGGAAAGGTTGCCTTGAGGCGCGCCGTCCCGGTGGCCTGGTCGATTTGATTATCAATAAGCGCCAGCGTGCCGTGATCAAGTTCTGCCTTCTCGTCGCGCGAGAACGCCGTTACCGCAACCGGCCCCGCGGCAAGCGCTCGGCTTACCGCCGGCAGATCATCCTCGGGCAGAGTGAAAATGAAGGAAATGGGGTGCACCTGTGTCAACACGACGATGCCGGTCGTGTCGGTGGCGTGGACGTTGTTGCCGGGATCGACGAGACGAATTCCGGTGCGCGCTTCCATTGGCGCGGTAATCGTCGTGTAGGCGAGCTGCGTGCGCGCATTATCGATGGTCGCCTGGTCGCCTTTGATCTGCGCCTGAAGCCCCGCAACCAGAGCACGCTGCGCATCGAGCGTCTGCTTGCTCGTCAATTCCTGGGGCGCAAGCTCAATGTAGCGTTCCAGATCCGCCTTGGCGCTTAGCAACGTCGCCTCATCCTTCGCCTTCACCGCCAGCGCCTGATCGAGCGCCGCCTGATACGGGCGCTGATCAATTTGCGCGATGAGCGAACCCTTGGCGACGGTCTCGCCTTCCGTGAAGCCGATTTTCTCAATCTGGCCGTCCACCCGTGCGGTCATCGTCACGGTATAGAACGCCTGCACCGTACCCAGCCCTTCAAGGTAGATCGGCACGTCGCGGCGCTGTACCGGGGCCGTCTCGACACGGATCGCCGTGTGACCCGCCGCTTCAGCAGCGCCCGCAGTGCCCTTATCTCCGTGCCAGCGCCAGGCCACCAGCAGAACGAGCATGATGCCCGCTCCCAGCATGACAAGACGGGTCTTGCTCTTATGAGGAGCGGGCGGCCGATCTATTACATTGGTGTCCAATCGTCAGCTCCTACGCCTGCTGCCAGCCGCCCCCAAGCGCGTTGAACAGCGAAATGAGCGCCGCCAGATGCGCATACTTCACCTGCACCAACGCATCCTCGGCGGTGAATAAAGCAGTTTCGGTGTTGAGCACGGTGAGAATATTGATCACACCGGCGTGCAGCTGCAGCTGCGTGATCTCGTACGCCCGCCGTGCCTTCGCAACCGCTTCTTCTTGTCGGTCACGCTGCAGCGCTGTCTGCTGCAGAGTTACCAGGGCATCCTCCACATTGCTGAACGCCGACACTACGGTCTTATGGTAGTCAGACAACAGCTCCGCATAGCGCGCCTTGCTATATGAGTACTGCCCGGCAAGCGCACCGCCTTCAAAGAGAGGTTGCGTCAAAGTTCCGGAAAGCGAATATACCCGGCTCGCGGGGCTGAACAGCGATGCAAGCGCAGTGCTTGCATAGCCGCCGTCTGCGGTCAGGTTGATGCTGGGAAAGAAACTCGCGCGCGCCTGCTGAATGTTTGCATTCGCCTCCATGAGCTGCGCCTCCGCCTCGGCGACGTCGGGCCGCCGGGTCAGAAGCTCAGAGGGCAGTCCCGGCTGCACTTTGGGCTCCTCCAAGTCCGCAAAAGTGCCGGTGCTGATCTGCACTTCCTCAGGGGGTTTGCCGACGAGAATGGCGAGCGCATCGATGCTCTGCAGGAGCTGTTGCTGCAGGGGCGGAATGGATGCGTTCAGTATTGCGACCGTCGTTTCCTGCTGCGCGACGTCAAGCGCCGTGACGACTCCTACGGTCTGCTCGAAGCGCAGACCCTTCAGGATCTTCTCGGCACTTGTCAGGTTGTCGCGGGCGACGGTGAGGCGATCCTGGGCTTGAATCGCCTGAAAGTAACTGCTCGCGACACTCGTCATCACCGTGAGTTCGACCGTTACGCGGTCGTAGCGGCTTGCGGCCGCAGCAAACTCGGCCGATCTTAGCGCGGCGCGGTTCTTGCCCCAGAAATCGACCGCGTAGGTCGCATTGAGGAGCGGACTGAATTCGTTGACGGTGATCGTTCCGGGCTCTCCGAGATTGAGCTCGCGCTCGCGCGTGGCGCTCGCCGACGCGGACACCGCCGGCAGCAGCGGCGCGCCCGCGATGCGCGCCTGTGCATCGGCCTCGCGCACGCGAGCGACGGCCGCCGCGATATCGTCGTTGGCGTGCTGCGCCTCCTCGATCAGCCGGTTCAACTGCGGGGAGCTGAAGCCCTGCCACCACTCTGACGAAGGCCACGCGGCCGGGCCTTCGACCTCCTCGCCGCGCCAAGCGGAGGGAGGCGGAATGTTCGGGTGCCGGTAGCGCGGCCCCAGGTTGCAGGCGGCAAGCATCAGCAGGCCCGCAAGCACGAGCCAGCGTGATGCCGGCGGCACGCGAGGAGCCCATAGAAAGTGCGTGGAAGTGTGAATGACGCGCAAGCCCGTGTAGAGGCGCAAGCCCCCCGAGGGGCACCACAATGACGGCTCAGGGATTCACCTTGGGTTG
>Ga0209624_10002501_pt1 | contig 13552 bp, 13 predicted proteins | sample JacPinW_OM2H0_O1_FD_188565 | JGI IMG/M metagenome (GOLD analysis project Ga0209624, IMG submission 188565) | Forest soil microbial communities from Algoma, Ontario, Canada - Jack Pine, Ontario site 1_JW_OM2H0_O1 (SPAdes) (version 2) | ecosystem: Environmental > Terrestrial > Soil > Boreal...
GTAAATTTCCGTAGGAAGTCGCCAAGCCGCAGCGCGGCGTTTGCCGAACCGGCGGTTCGTGCTAGGCGAAGTCCATGGCCTCAGAGCGTCCTGCCAAGAGCACCAAACCCCTCCTCACCATGCATGACTGGGAGGCCAAGCATTACGTGCTGGCGGCCGTGATCATCCTCGTGGTCATGGTGCTGTTCGCCTACAGTTGGTCTTGAAGCGCCTCACTTTGAGGAATTGCGCTGCTGCCGCAGCTCGGTCACGCGTCCGTGCCCTATGGTAAACGTCAGTGGGGCGGCCTAGGTCCGGCTCTGGAGCTTGCCCATTATGGCAAACCCACGGCCCCTCAGGTTGAACTGGATTGTCCCTTGCCGCCGCTCGAAAGCCAAGCCGACCTTCTCCGCCGCATTGCCGAGGCGCTCGAGCGCGCGGTGCCCGCTGCCCCCGCGAAGCCCGATTTCGAGGCGGCCGAGGCCTTCATCTGGCGCGCCGACAGCGGCGCGTTGGCCCCGGTCGCGCACGTCAACCGCGTCGACCTTTCGCTCCTGCGCGGGATCGATCGGGTGCGCGACCTTCTGGTCGAGAACACGCAGCGCTTCGCTCGCGGCCTGCCCGCCAACAATGCGCTGCTCTGGGGCGCGCGGGGCATGGGCAAGTCGTCATTGGTCAAGGCGGCGCATGCCGCCATCAATCGCGAGAGCGATGTGGCCGGTCGCCTCAAACTGGTCGAGATCCATCGTGAGGACATCGAGGCCCTGCCGGCGCTCATGGGGCTTATGCGCGAGACGCCTTATCGCTTCATCGTCTTCTGCGACGATCTCTCCTTCGACGCCGGCGACACGTCCTACAAGTCGCTGAAAGCCGCGCTCGAGGGCGGCATCGAAGGCCGTCCGGCCAACGTGCTCTTCTATGCGACCTCAAACCGCCGTCACCTCATGCCGCGCGAAATGATGGACAACGAGCGCTCGACCGCCATCAATCCCGGCGAAGCGGTCGAGGAGAAGGTGTCGCTGTCCGACCGGTTCGGCCTCTGGCTCGGGTTCCATCATTGCAGCCAGGACGATTACCTCGCCATGGTCCATGGCTACGCCAAGCACTTCCGCCTCGACCCGCCACCCGCTCAGTTTGAAGGCGAGGCGCTCGAATGGGCGACGACGCGCGGCTCGCGCTCCGGCCGCACGGCCTGGCAATTCATTCAGGATCTCGCCGGCCGGCTGGGCAAGCCGCTCGAGGCGGCGGGCGGCTGAACGGACCGACTTTTGATGCGTCGCGGGAATCGCGCTTGAGCCTCGCCCTGAGGGCGCCGAAGGCGTGTCTCGAAGGGCGCATCCGGGCTGGACGGTCCTAGCGGGTGGACCCGGGCTCCCGCGTCCGCAGCTCAGATTAACTAACATTCCGTGTGACCTGGATCACAGCGCTAACCGCCGCTTGCCGCTACGACAACCGAATGGAGGAATTCGTCCGGGAAGGAGCGGGGCCATGGTAGACGCGTCCAGAAGCAGCGACAACATGATCGTGACGCTCGTGTGCGCGCTGGTTGTTGTCCTGTTCGCGGCGCATCGCTACGATACGCCTGAGACAAATCGCCTCTCCACGACGCGAACTCTGTTCCATCTGACGCGAGCTGGATACGTCGCCGCTTCGGTAGCGCTTTTCTTCGCGCTGTCCGAGGTCGTGCTGAAGCCCGGGGTGCTCCCCATCCTCGGCCTCGACGCCATCAAAAGCGCCGTCGCGAGATATTCCGCTCCACCCGTTCTCGCCGCGGTGTTGTTGACGGCGTTTCTTCCCAACACAGCAGTCGTTAACGCCGGCGACGCCTGGCTCCTGAAATATTTTCAGTCCCTAGGGCGCATACCCCAGGGCGTCCGTAACCTGGCCGATTCGCTGATGCCGTCCGCGTTGCGACTCGGGGAAGCGGACATCGAGGACTTGCGAACCTGGATCCTGAGCGCTGGAGAAGCTCCGAAGGAGTTCACCAAAAATCTGAGCGTTGATCTATTCGAAACCTCGCGGGGTGGTTTGACTCGTACGCTTAAGCTGTATTTCGAACTGCAAAAGCTCGAGGACTCGCCCGCCTATGCGGCACTACTCCGCTCACGTCACGATGCATGGCAGGCGATGCAGGCGGATTTCCGGGTTTTCATTGCGCAGTCACAGGCTTTCTTTGTCTTGTTCGAGGAGCTGAACCGTATGGAGGGGCCAGCCGGGGAGAATGAGCTCAACAAGGCCAGAAAGTCCTATCGGGAGATTTGCCTCACGATGCACAAGCGAATCGCCGAGTTCCTTGCGCAGTTGCTGGTCATCGTCGAGGGCTCGGACTTGAGGATTGGCAATCGGCTGCGCTCAATCGGCTTCAGCGCCCCGGACCCGTACCCTCCGATGCAAGTTGGTCCCTTCTTGTTCCTTGGCGTCACGATGATCTTCGCCATTCTCGGCATTGTCTCAATTATGCCGACGCGAGGCGGCGGCCCCTTGCCTCTTTCGGTTACCGCCATCCTCATTGGAACGACACGGACCATTGCTTTGCTCGCCGCCGTTCTTCCTAAATTGCGCTGGAGTACCTATCGCCCCGATAGCCGCGGGAACCTGCCATACACGGCTTGGCTCGTGTGGGCGGCTGTTGCGGCGGTCATTTCTTTGCTGATCGAGCGGACTGCGCTCGGGATCGCGCACCAAGCCATCTCTACGGAACTGGACTTCCAAGACTACCCGCTGTCGCCGATGGCGCCGATGGCGTTTGCAAGCAGTCTCTCAATCTCAATTCTCTGCGACATCGATCTTGGCCTCGGGCGCGGATGGGCTCGCCGCGTCACCGAAGGCTTGCTCTGCGGCCTCGCCATGGTCTTCTCAATCTTCGTCTGCACGCATCTCCTGGCGCTACCTGCTTCGACAAGCACCCAGGTGTCACCTTGGTTCCCGCCGGTGTTTGCGTTCTCGCTTGCGTTCCTGAGCGGACTTTTTGGCCCCTACCTTTATAGGCGGGCGCTCGAAGAAGAACCTGCCGGCTCACCGGCCGCCCTTCACGCGTGAGGCTCGATCTGATGAAGCCGCCGGCATTGGGTTTGCTTCCCTGCGCTTCAACCGGGCGCCGCTGCGGTCGATTGAAAATCAAGGGCGGCGGGCCTTTCTTTGGACCCGCCGCCCTCATTGGCCGCTCAAAGGATTAAACGTGTGTCTGGGGTTCCTCCGAGGTCGGCCTGTGAAGGTCCGGTGGAGGGCCGGACCTCGCCACTCTTGCGGCGGCTCAGAGCCCGGCGAGATAGCTCGTCGGGTCGACCGGCGTCGATCCCTTGCGCAATTCGAAGTGAAGCTGCGGCGAATTGACGTTGCCGGTGTCGCCGGACTTGGCGATCACCTGCCCGCGCTTGACTTGTTCGCCCCGCTTCACGTCGAGTTCGCCATTATTGCCGTAAGCCGAGACGAAGCCGTTCGGATGCTTGATGAGGACGAGGTTCCCGTATCCCTTGAGTCCGTCGCCCGAGTAGACGACGGTGCCGCTCTCGGCCGCCCGAACCGACGTGCCCGCGGGAACCGAGATGTTGATGCCGTCGTTGCCGCCTGATTTGAACCCCTGAATGATGCGGCCGCGCGCCGGCCAGCGGAATTCCGGTTCCGTGCCGGCGGCGTCGGCCTGCGCGCCGGTCAGCGCATTCTTCGATTGCGACGCGCCCGATTCAAGGTTGCCCGTCGGCGTCTTGTCGATCGCCGGCTTTTTCGCCTCCGAGGACTTGGACGGCTCGGCCTCGGCTACGTCTGTGCCCTTGGACGCCTTGGCGTCCTTTGACGCGGACTTCTCCGCGTCCTTGGCGGCCTTGTCAGCTTTGGCGGTCTTTTCTTTCTCCTTCTTGGCAGCCTTGGGGACGTCAGCGTCGGCGACGTCCGTGTCGTGTTTCTTTCCGGCCTTTTCCTTCTCGGTGCTGGCGACCGCGCGGCCATCGGCGTGATAGACGGGCACCACGAGGTGCGTCCCGCTCTTCACGTCAGAGGCGCTCGAAAGGCCGTTGGCGGCGAGAAGAGCAGAAGCCGGCACGCCGTAGCGGCCCGAAATGGTGTCCAGCGTTTCGCCGTTGGCGACGACGATCGGCGAGCCGCCGGAGGCGGTCCAACCCGTCGCCGATCCACCCACCGCCTGCGGCTTCGAAAGCGAGGCGGTGTGCGTCCCGGACGCGGCGGGCGCGCTTTGCGCGAGCGGCGACGATGTCACGCTTGGCGTCGGCGCGGCGTGAGTCGTGTTGCTCGCGAACGGATTCGAGAACGGACTGTCGCTTTGGGAAAAGCGGGTGACGTCGGACGAACATCCCGACAGTAAAATGAGGCCAAGCCCGGCCAGCGCGAGACGCGGAAATGCGCGTCCCTTAACCCCCGCAACGCAATCACTCATCGGCTTCCACCCACGCCCACGCGACTATTACAAATGCAGTTTGCGCCGATCGAGTTAAGGGAAGGTTTAAGATGAATCGTCGGTTGACGATTATGTCGAAATTCGTGCGCGTTGCGGCTACAGTGCGTTGCAATTGCATCCACCGCTTTCCCACCCGGCCTCGTCCTGAGGCGCCGCGAAGCGGCCTCGAAAGCCTGCCCTGAGCTCGTCGAAGGGGACGTTCCAGCATGCGCGAGCCGCCCACTGGAGCGTCCTTCGAGACGCGCCTTCGGCGCTCCTCTGGACGAGGGTGTGAGGAAACCAAAATGAAGCGCGGCTAAAGCGCCCGCGCCAGCCCGTGTTCGAGCGGCCTCATCCCGCGCGCCGGACCCAGATCATGAGCCCCGCCCGCCACGCTCGTCGTGTCGGTCAATCTGACAATGTGCTGCTCGGCCCGCTCCGGGCCATCGACGACCGCGACCAGGACCCCGCCTGGACGGACCAGACGGCGAAACGCTTCGGCCGGCGGCTCGATGAGACCATGGACGACGACCCGGTCGAAGCGCTCTCCCGAGATGTAATGCTCGAAGCCGTCCGCCCAGACCACGGTAACATTGGCAAGCCCGAAGGCCTTGATCCTTGCCGACGCCTCCACGGCCAGCGTCTGGAACCGTTCAAGCGACACGATCGCGTTCGCAAGCTGGGCCAAGAGCGCGGCGCAATAGCCTGTTCCGGTTCCTATTTCGCAGACACGGTGCTCGGGCTTAAGCTCGAGCGCGGCGACCATTGCGGCGACGATGGAAGGCGGCGGCGACGTCTGTCCGCAGCCGATCGGCAGCGCAATGTCGCGAGCGGAAATGTCCGCGAATCGCGGCGGCATGAAAAGGGCTCGCGGCGCGCGCTCGAGCGCCCGCAAGAGTCCCAGGTCGTTGATGCCCCGCGCGCGCATGGCGAGCGTGAACTGGGCGCGTTCTTCTGATTCGGCCACGGTCATGACGGGTCTTTATCCCGCCGATGTCGTTTCCTTTGCGTCAACGTTTCGCAAAAGCCTCCTCAAATCGCAGCCGCGAATCATAATCGGTGAGATCGAGCCTGAGCGGGGTGATGGAAACCTTCTTCGCCGCCAGCGCCGCAAGGTCGGTTCCCTCCGCCTGCTCGTAAGCGCCGCGTTGGAACATGAGCCAGAAATAGGGAAAGCCGCGGCCGTCGCGTCGCTCCTCGACCCGCATCAACTCGGTGTTGCGGCGTCCCTGACGCGTAAGCTCGATTCCCTCCACCTCAGGCGCCGGGCAAGCGGGAAAGTTGATGTTGACGAGGCCGCCCGGGCTGATGCCCGAAGCCAGAATCGTGCGAATGACCGGTGCCGCATGCGTTGCCGTCGCCCCCCATTCGATCACCGGCCGGCCGACCGCGCCCCCGTAGGCTTGCGACAGGGCGATCGATGGAATGCCCAAGAGCGCGCCCTCCATCGCGCCCGCGATGGTGCCCGAGTAGGTGACATCCTCGGCGACGTTCTGGCCGCGGTTGACCCCCGAAAGGACGAGATCGGGCGGATGGTCGGCCATGATTTTCCTGACCCCCATAATGACGCAGTCGGTCGGCGTGCCCTTCAAGGCGAAATGGCGAGGGCCGATTTCCCGCAAGCGCAGCGGGTCGCTGAGGGAAAGCGAATGGGCCACGCCTGACTGGTCGCTTTCCGGAGCGACGACCGTCACGTCGTCCGACAGCTCGCCCGCGATCGATTCGAGGAGCTTGAGCCCCGCTGCGTGGATGCCGTCGTCATTGGTAAGGAGGATTCGCATGGGGGCGAGTTTTCGCACGAGGCGCGTGTCGAGGCGAGCGAGTTCTCGCCGCAAAAGATGAATCGCGCCGCGTGCACGCGCTATTGCGGCAGCGGCCCGAGCTGCGGCCAGCCGTCCGCACTCCAGATGATGGGCGAAAACTGAAGCTTGGATGCGCCGGCCGCCTCGCCGTCGTAATAATGATAGGCCAGCCTATCGCCCTCGGAGGTTTTCACCGCCTCCTGCCCGCCAGGCCCGATAAAGCGGCCGGTCGTCGCCAGCATCAGCGAGCCGCCGCCCTCCAGCATCGCCGTGCCGTCTCTTTCCCGGTACGGGCCCTCGATCCGGTCGGCGCGGCCGACGCGAATGTTGTAAGTCGAGGCGACGCCCTTGCAGCATTGGTCGAAGCTGACGAAGAGGATGAACTTCCCGTCATGCTCGATGACGGACGCGGCCTCGATGGCGCCGCCGTGACGGCTGGCAAGTGCGATGCAGGGCGCGTCCATGCGGATGAGCTTGCCGGTTTCCGGGTTGAGTTCACTCAGCTTGATGCCAGACCAGAAGGAGCCAAAGGCGAGATAGGCGCGCCCGTCTGACGTATCGATGCGGAACGGGTCGATGGCGTTGAAATCATCGCCATCCCTCGACATCAGGACAAGACCCTGATCCCGCCAGCCCTCGCCCGGCTTGAGCGGATCGAAGGACGCGTTGGTCATGAGCCCGATGGCGCTGGTGTTGTGGCCGAAGCTCGACAGGCAATAATAGAGGAAGACAGTCTGTCCGCGCCGGCTGATCGAGGGCGCCCAGACATTGGAAGGCTTGAAGCCAAGCGCCGCTCGCGCCCACGCCGGCGGTCCCTCGCCGATCAGGCCCGCGTCGGTCCATCTGATCCCGTCCGGAGATGTCTTCACGCGGATAGCGCCATGCGTGGGCCCCTGCTGTCCGGTGCCGACAGCAACGAATTGCCCGCCGATCTCGATCACCGAAGGGTCGTGGATTTGGACGTCGCCGGTCATTTGCGGCTGCGGCTCGGCCGCCATGAGGGGCGCAGCCAAGAGAAGCGCGAGCCCGAGCCCGAGCGCCCTGCCCGTTCTTTTTCGCCTGACTGGTCGCACCGCGGATTCTCCTGCATGCTCGCGAACACGGCCAACGACTTTCAACCCAAGAGACTTCGGCGCTAGAGTCCGCGGCACGCGTCCGATATTCGACCCGGGCGGCGGATTAGCGTCAATGCATCGGAGGACGCCTGGGCACATGAACCTTCAGGACATCGCCAAGGAAGTGCTCGAGGTCCTTGGGACCGGTCGGCAACTCGATCCCTTTTCCAAGGTCTTTCCCGACTTTGGACTTAAGGATGCTTACAACGTTACAGCAGCGGTCCGCGCGGAGAGAGAAGCGCGGGGCGAGCGTCCCATCGGCCGCAAGATCGGTTTCACCAACCGGACCATATGGGCTGAGTACGGCGTCTATGCGCCAATCTGGGGCTATGTCTACGACGGCACCGTCCGCGACCTCACTAGCGATCCGCTGGAGGTTTCGTTGAATGGCCTGGCCGAACCCCGTATCGAGCCAGAGATCATGTTCGGCCTTGCGGCCCCTCCCGAGCCCGGCATGGATGAGGAGGCGCTCATCGGCTGCATCGATTGGATCGCCCACGGCTTTGAGATCGTGCAGTCGATCTTTCCGAACTGGTCGTTCCAGGCGGCAGACACTGTCGCCGCCTACGGTCTCCATGGGCGGCTCTTCATCGGACCGCGTCATCCGGCGGCGCCTCGACGCGACGAATGGGCGAGGGAGCTTTCCCGCTTCGAGATCGATCTTTTCCTCAACGGAGCCCATGTCGCTCACGGCGCCGCGGCCAATGTCCTCGACGGGCCCCTGTTCGCTCTGCGCCATCTCGCCGAGGCGCTGGCGGAGGATCCCGAGAGCCCTCAGCTCGCCGCGGGCGAAATCGTGACCACCGGAACGCTCACGCGCGCCTTTCCCGTCGCGGCCGGCGAGGAATGGAGCACGAAACTCACGGATATTCCGCTCGAGGGCGCTCGCATCCGCTTCGTCTGATCGGGCAGACTCTGAGCTCGATTCCAGTCACATGCGATTCAATATGAATTCAATGTGATTCCCGCCCCGTAAGGAGGCCTTGACCAGCCCACGTCGAAAATCCGGGTCTACAAATATGGACCTTGACTTGTATCCGGCCCTCGCCGCAATCTCAGGTTGTGGTTCTATCGTCGGATTTGACGGCCGATGGTTGCGAAGTACGGAGGCTAAGACCTTGGACATTCTCGCTGTCTACGGCGCCTGCAGCGCCATTACGACGATTGCATTCCTCGTCTTCTGCTTCCGGGCGGCGGAGGCGCCGTACAATGATTGAGGTTCCATCCGAGTTCCTCAACGCCCTGTTCATGCTGCTAGTCGTGGTCTCGAGCATCAACCGGTCAAGGCAGCAGTCTGCTGGCCATAAGGCCTTCGGCCTTTAGTCCGCAACAACGTCGGCCGGCGCCCGCGAACTCCAAGACGGGAAAAGTCGCGTGGCCCTCTGACGGCGTTGATCACCGGAGGTCGTTTCGGCGCCTCTCATCACCGGGTGAACCCACCCAAAATTGGGAACTCTTTCCTTTTGACAGCGTTCTTGGGTGAGCATCTTCGTTGATGGAGCTCACCGATGCGAAACACCATTTCCAGGTCGACGATAGCGGGCCTGGCCGCATTGTCCCTGATGGGATCCCTCGTCGCCACGAGTGAACCGGCTACGGCAGCCGGCGCCTTCCATGGCGGCGGCTTCCACGGAGGAGCCTTCCACGGCGGCGGCTTCCATGGCGGCGGATTCCGCGGCGGCGGTTGGCGTGGAGGCGGCTGGCGCGGTGGCGGTTGGGCTGGCCCGGCTGTCGTCGGCGGTTTGGCGGCCGGAGCGCTGCTGGCGGCGCCCTACGCCTATGGCTATGGCTACGGCTACGGACCCTATGGCTATGGCGGGTACGGGTGCACGTCCTACGCGCCGATGTATGACGCCTATGGCAATTACCTCGGCCAGCAACCTGTGAACGCCTGCTAGCGAACAGCCTCGATCCTCGTGAGTCCGCCCATGTAGGGCAGCAAAACGTCCGGGACGGCGACGCAGCCGTCCGGCTGTTGGTAGTTTTCGAGCACGGCGATCAGCGCTCGGCCGACCGCAACGCCCGAACCATTGAGCGTATGCATTAAGCGGGTTGACTTGGCGTCCGCGCCTTTGGTGCGGGCGTTCATGCGCCGGGCCTGAAAATCGCCGCAAATGGAGCAGGAGGAGATCTCGCGAAACCGCGCCTGCCCCGGCAGCCAGACCTCGACGTCGTAGGTCTTCTGCGCCGCGAAGCCCATGTCCCCCGCGCAAAGGGAGACGGTTCGGAAATGCAGGCCGAGGCGCTTCAGGACTTCCTCGGCGCAGGCGGTCATGCGCTCGTGCTCGTCGCGCGACTGCTCGGGCGTCGTGATCGAAACCAGCTCGACTTTCTTGAACTGATGCTGGCGGATCATGCCGCGCGTGTCACGCCCGGCAGCGCCGGCCTCCGCCCGAAAAGACAAGGTTCCGGCGGTGAAGCGGAGCGGCAGCGTTTTCTCGTCGACGATGCTCTCGCGCACAAGATTGGTTAGCGGAACTTCGGCTGTGGGAATTAGCCAATGCCTCTGCCAGTCTTCATCGAGCTTAAAATCGTGAAACTGAACGGCACCGCGTCGAGCAACATCCAAGAAAACTTCGAGTCCGTTTTTCTCAATATAGGCAGCTGCCCCTTGCCAGTCGTTGATAAGCTTTGAAAGCCGACGCTCCTCCTCAGTAGTGCCATCGCTGACAAGAAATTGATCATTGAAAAACTTCGGCAATTGCGCCGTGCCGAACATGGCCGCGTCACGCACCAAAACCGGCGGCGAGACCTCGACATAGCCATGTTCGCTCGTGTGCAAGTCGAGCATGAATTGCTCGAGCGCGCGCTCAAGCCGCGCCAGCGCCCCCTTCAGCACAACGAAACGAGCGCCTGACATCTTCGCCGCGGCGTCGAAATCCATGAGGCCGAGCGCCTCGCCGATCTCGAAATGCTCCCTGGGCTTGAAGTGAGCCGGGAACGTCGGCGGGCTACCATGTTGGCGAAGCTCGACATTGTCGTTCTCGTCCTTGCCGTCAGGCGTATCGGCGAGCGGGAGGTTGGGGATCGCGGCGAGTTCCATATCGAGGGCCGCTCCAGCCTCCCGCTCGGCCGCCTCCAGTTCCGGCATGGTCGCCTTGAGCCCGGCGACCTCGGCGCGATAGTCGTCGGCCGCGACACTATCCTTGCGCGCCATCGCCACGCCGATCTGCTTCGAAACAGCGTTGCGCCGCTCCTGCGCGCTCTGGAGCGCCAGGATCGCCGCCCGGCGCTTTTCGTCCAACGCAACCAGCTCTTCCGCTCGGGGGTTTAGCCCGCGGCGCCGCAAGCCCTCATCAAAAGCTTCAGGGTTCTCGCGGATCGCTCGGATATCGTGCATGATCTAGCCTCGAAAGGGCATTTTACCACAGCGCCCAGTCGCCGAAGGCTTTGGAGAGGAAGACGTGGAGCGCAGCAGCCCCTAGCAGATGGCGGAGGGCAAGCTCAACCGTTGGAGCCCAGGGCCGCGGGGTCGTCAACCCGTCAGTCGTTCAAGCTGTCCAGAAGTCGCGCCGCCGGCGCCGCTGCGGGTTCGACACCATCGGCGCTCCTACTTTCACGGGCGGGCGTGAGGGGAGACTGACGCCGGTCGGAGATGGTGTTATTATCGGCCAATGACCGAAGAGCCCGCCAGCTTGATCCTCGAGCTTTTGCGCCAGATGCCGCGCCGATCTCGGCATGTCCGGTCGGAAATGGCGACCAAGACGGACTTGGAATCGGTGCGCTCGGAAGTCGCCGACATGAAATTCAACATTCACCGCGATCACCGATCGCCGCGAGCCCGGCTTTCACAATTGTGCAGACGTCTCGGCGGTCGTTGAGGGCCGCGTCGCAGGGTGAGGGCCGAACGGCTCGATGAATTGTCCGAGCAGGTTGTCGGACACATGGGTGTCAGTCCCGTATTCCGCAGGCCACGACCGGGGTAAGTAAAAGGTCCCGAACACACGATCCATAATCGGCAGCATGGCCGCGAAATTGTGATCCCTGTGGTCTTCCAAAGTGTGGTGCCAGTGATGGAAGGCCGGGCTCGAGATGATCTCCTCAAGCGGGCCGAGCCGCCAGCGCAAATTGGCGTGGACGAAGAAGCTCCACATCGAGCCAACGAATAAGACAAGCGCGGGCACCAGGGTCGGATTCGGACCGACCGGGCTCGCCAACCCGGTCGCGTAGAGCAAAGCGAGGCCGCAGAGCCGGGTGAACACCATATCCACCGGATGCGCGCGCGTGTTGACGAGAAAATTCACGTGGGTCGCGCTGTGATGGACCGCATGAAAGCGCCAGAGAAACGGGATCTCGTGGCTCCATCGATGACCCCAGTAGAAGCCGATCTCACCGACGATCATCGCCGCGATCATCCGCGCCCAGAGCGGGAGAGCGGCCGCCGCGCCGGTAAAGCTGGCCGGCAGGAACGCGTGGACGGCCCAGGCCAGCAGCGCCGCGGGCGGCCCGAGCAGGAAAATCGGGGCGAGGCTGTTGATGAAATACCAGCCGACGTTGACGAGCGAACCCTTCTGAAACAGCTTGGCCGGGCGAACGGAGAAGAAGTGCTCAAGCGGCGCGAACAGCGCGATCAGAATCACAAGCCAAACGCCCGACCGCACGGCCTGGGCGAGATAGGCAAGCACGTGGTGATGCGACGCCAGGAAGACCGAGAGGGTTTGCATCAATAGATCTTAGCAGTAACGGCGCAAAACGCACAGGCGTTCTCTGCCAAAAGCTCGGCTTTCGCAAACGACGCGCCGCCGACCCTCGGGACGACGGCGCGCCGCTGGCCTTGGTTCGGTTGAGTTAGGCGAGGACAGCTTTTGACTTACGTCGTGCGCGGGCGGCAAGACCGAGACCGGCAAAGCCGGCAACGATCATGAGCCAGGTCGACGGTTCCGGGGTCGCTCCGGTCGTCGACGTCAGGGAGACGCCATCGAGAAGCGCGTAGGGAGGCTCGCCTTCCGGCCCTCCGTTGGCGAGGAAAGTCAGGACGTTGCTCGTGCCGTCGTAGATGAAAGAGGTCGTATAGAGGGTCCAAGGCGAAAATCCATCCGCCGGCGTACTGATTGTCGGAGTCGTATAGTTCAGACCGCCGATCGTCGCTGTGAGGTCTTCCGTCGTCGGCGTATTGGCGCAACATTCTTCAGCGCCCGCCATATAGAAACTCAGCGTATACGTGGCCCCTACGGTGAGTCCCGCAATGGTCTGGGTGAACGGGCCAGGAAATCCCGAGGCCGTATCGCCGTCAAACCCAATATAATTGCCGCCCTGGGGACTCAAGGGCACCGGCGGCGCGAGATATCCATAGGTGGCCGAGTTATCGCACCCGATCCCCGAGGCGGAGCAGAACAGGACCCAGCTGCCGGTGCTTGTCCAGTCAGTCGCCGGAGTATTGGTTCCAAAAAGCGCCACGGAATCGGTGTAGGTAGACGATTCGAACCCCCCGTTCGTGACAAATTGTGTCGCAGAAGCCCCGCCGGCGCCAAACGCGAGTGCGCAGAGCGCGACAGGTAAGGCTAAAAATATTTTGAGATTCATTTTCCGTCCCCTTCGAAATTGCGCCAAGCCCGTACGCCTCGCGCCCGAGCAGCGCGTTACGCAGCGTAACGCTGTACGAAGTGAAATGCAACCTAGGATTTTTGCCGGTAGCATCTGTGTCTCGAGGAGGCGCGTGCGAATTCGCGACGACTGTCAAAATACTATGCTTCGGCAGAGGCTTAACCCGCTTGCCTCAGCTCAGCTCCCGTACTCAACCGCAGGGCGGCGCCAGCGCAGCCGAGGGGTTGAGCAGCATCACGACCTGCCCTCGCTCTACCCGACTTAAGAGGGGCTTAGCGCCCTAGGTCGCTGGATTATTCGCCGCACGCTGCTGCGCCTGCGCGCGCCGCCTCTCGACCATCTTAACCGCGATCACCGAGCCCTCGTAGAGCAGCAGCATCGGCAGGGCAAGCGAGGTCATGCTGATGAGATCCGGCGGGGTGAGGATCGCCGCGAGCCCGACCACCGCCACGATCGCATAGCGCCGCATCCGCACGAGATAGGCGGAGTCGACGATGCCGACATGGCCGAGAAGAGTCAGAATGACGGGCAACTGGAAGGCGATGCCGAAGGCGAAGATCAGCGTCATGATCAGCGACAGATATTCGCTCACCTTGGGCAGAAGCTCGATCGTCGCCTCGCCGGGAACGTTGACCTGCTGCAGCGACACCGAAAAGCGGATCAGAAGCGGCATCACGACGAAATAGACCAGCAGCGCGCCGAACAGGAAGAAGAACGGGGTC
>Ga0209624_10002502_pt1 | contig 13548 bp, 10 predicted proteins | sample JacPinW_OM2H0_O1_FD_188565 | JGI IMG/M metagenome (GOLD analysis project Ga0209624, IMG submission 188565) | Forest soil microbial communities from Algoma, Ontario, Canada - Jack Pine, Ontario site 1_JW_OM2H0_O1 (SPAdes) (version 2) | ecosystem: Environmental > Terrestrial > Soil > Boreal...
TCGAGCCGATCTCGCTTCGATGGCGCGGGCTCGATGTCTGGCAGTGCCCGCCCAACGGACCGGGTCTGGTCGCGCTGATGATTCTGGGCGAGCTCGAAGCGCTCGGCGACGCTCCGGACGGACCCGCCGGCGTCACGCGCTTCCACCGGCACATCGAGGCGGCGCGCCTCGCTTACCGCGATCGGAACGCTTTTCTCGCCGATCCCCGCCGGCAGGAGACGCCGATCAGCCGCCTGATCGCGCCCGATTATCTCGCCGCTCTGGCGCGGCTCGTCGACGACAAGCGGGCGCTTCGCGAATTGCCGGCCCCGGGGAAGAGCGCGCTGGTCAGGAATGGCGACACGATCACGCTCTCGGTCGTCGACCGCGACGGCGCCGCCTGCAGCCTGATCAACTCGCTCTATCAGAACTTTGGCAGCGGCATTGTCGGCGAAAGCTCCGGCGTCCTCATGCAGAACCGAGGATTGTGCTTCACCTTCGAGCCCGGCCATCCGAACACTGTCGCACCCAACGCGCGCCCTGCGCACACCATCATGCCCGGCATGGCGACGCGGGACGGCCAGCCTTGGATGTGTTTCGGCGTGATGGGCGAGTACTATCAGCCGATGGGTCAGACCTGGGTTCTGACCAATGTGCTCGAATACGGGATGGACATCCAACAGGCGCTCGATTTTCCGCGTGTCGGCCCACACTTGGGCAAAGTCGAGGTCGAACGGGGCGTTTCGGCGGCGATGCGTGAAGCGCTTTCCGCGCTCGGGCACACGCTGACCGACGTCGTCCGTCCGCTTGGCGGCGGACAAGCAATCATGATCGACCGCGAGTGGGGCATCCTGATTGGCGGTTCAGACCCGCGGAAGGACGGAGCTGCGCTCGGCTATTGACCTCCGCCATTATTCATTTGATGCGACCTCCCCTCCACCCGAATCGAGGCGACGCCTCCTCTCGGCGACGAGGCATGAGATTCATTTAGAGTTGCAAACGCAATCGACCAGCTCTCGCGCCCCGCCGGCGATGTCTCGCGCCTCGATTGCAGTCGCAGCTTTCTCGACTGTTGTGGAATGGTACGACTTCACCCTCTACCTTTACTTCGCCACCGTGCTTTCGCGAGTATTTTTTGGCGCCGGCGGAGCCGCGCTGAGCACGACTCTTGCTACATTCGCAATTGCCTATCTGTTGCGCCCACTCGGCGGCTTCATCTTCGGCCATGTCGGGGATCGGTTTGGGCGCCGCCAGACGATGCTCTTGTCCGTCGCACTCATGACGATGACGATGCTCGGCACCGCCTTGCTGCCGACTCACGCTCAAGCAGGCGCCGCGGCCGGCTGGCTTCTTTTTATGCTCCGCTGCGTCATGGGATTTTCGGTCGGCGGCGAGTACATCGCGGTCGTCGCGTATCTGCTTGAAGGCGCGCCTCGCAACCGGCGCGGCTTGATCACCTCGATGGCCTCCGCGTCCAGCGAGATCGGGGGGCTGCTCGCGGTCGGCGTCTCTTTGTTGACCGTCAATTCGATAAGCCCAGCAAATTTAGACTCGTGGGGATGGCGTATCCCCTTTCTCTTTGGCGCCGTTCTGGCGGCAAGCGTGTGGATTGCTCGTACAACGATGCAAGAGTCGCCGGACTTCGAAAGGCAGCAGGCAAGCGGCACGGCGCCCGCGCGCCCGCTTCTTTACGCGCTCGCCAACCATCGCGCCGGCATACTGCGGGCGTTCAGCATCTCCGCCTTGGGCTCAATCACATATTATGTCGGCATCACCTATATCCCCACATTCCTGATTTCCTCTGGAAAGCTGGATGAGAGGGACTCGCTCTGGCTCTCCACGGCCGCAGCGGTCGCCGTCATCCTCGTCACGCCCTTTGCAGGAGCCTTGTCCGACCGGGTTGGCCGGAAACCCGTCCTGATCGTTCTCAGCCTGTGCAGCGCGATCTTGCCTATCACGCTGTTTTCTCTAATGGCCGACGGGTCGCGTTCATACGCTCTTTTCGGGGCCGTGATTCTCGCTTGTGTCGCTGGCGCCGTCAGCGCCGTCGGCGCCATAGCAACCGCCGAACAATTCCCTGGGGAAGGCCGCATCAGCGGCTTGGCGCTGGGGGCAACGACGGCCACTGCCCTCTTCGGCGGCGTGACCCCCTATGTCGCCCAGCTGCTGACAGAACGCACCGGTTGGATCCTGGTCCCGGGCGCGATGATTGCTGTGGTCGCCGTCATGGTCCTCCCGATATTGATCACTCTGCCGGAGACGGCGCCCACGAAATAATAAGGCTCGCCCGTCAGCCCATATAGACGCCGCCGGTGACATTGACCCCCTGCCCCGTCATGAACCGCGCTTTGTCCGAGCACAGGAACACCACGACGTCCGCAACATCTTCGGGCTCTTCGAGTCGTCCGAGCGGCGTCTGCGCCACGTAATCGTCGACAACCTGCTGGGCCGACACATTGCGCAGTCGGGACTCCCATTCGATCTCGCGCGCCTGCATGCCGGTCTTCACGAAGCCCGGGCACACCGCGTTGACGCGAATGCCGCTTGGAGCGAGCTCGCGCGCGAGCGCCTGGGTCCAGCCGAGCACCGCGAATTTCGACGCCGAATAATGCGCGAGCAGCCGCGCGCCGACCTTGGCCGCGAGCGACGCGGTGTTGACGATGCAGCCTGCGCCTTGGGCCACGAAATGCCTCGCCGCAATCTGATTGGCCAGGAAGATGCCGCGCGCGTTGACAGCGAAATTGAAGTCCCAATCCGCGTCCGTCAGTTCGAGCGCGCGCTGCATGGTCGAGACGCCGGCGTTGGCGATGCAGATCTCGCAGCCGCCTAGATGCCTGAGCGCCTCGCCGAACGCGCGCTCGACCGAGGCGCGTTCGCGCACGTCAATCTCGACGGCGACGGTCTGCGCGCCGATCTCTTGCGCCGTTCGCCGGCCCTGGTCGCCATCGATATCGGCGACCACGACCTTCACCCCGTTTCGAGCGAGCGCATGCGCAATGGCGCGGCCGATGCCCTGCGCGCCGCCGGTTACGAACGCGCGTCTCCCGTTAAGCTCTGCGTAAGGCGAACCGGCGGCTGACATTGTCCCTCCCGCAATCTGCGGGCGTGAGCCATATCAATAAAAACCAAAGCCGCGAAGGCGCTTTTGTTTGATAATGTCGCCCGCGGCGCTAGGTTGCGCCGCGCGCGACGAAGGCTCCTTCCTATCGTGCGCGATTGATCAAGCGCGGCGCGCCTGAGGAATCCCTGCATGGTTTTCGACTTCCTGGGCGACAAGACGAAGGTCGTGATCGCCATGGCCCATATCGGCGCTCTTCCGGGCGCGCCGCTCTATGACGCGGACGGCGGCGTCGCCAAGCTGATCGACGGCGTGCTCAAGGACATCGAGGCATTGCAAGCGGGCGGGGTCGACGCCGTGATGTTCGGCAACGAGAACGACCGCCCCTATGTCCTCAAGGCGCCGCCCGAGGGCGTGGCCGGGATGGCCGCCGTCGTCCAAGCGATCAAGCCTCATCTCAAGGTCCCGTTCGGCGTCAATTATCTCTGGGATCCGCTAGCCAGCGTCGCCATCGCCGCTGCGACCGGGGCAAGCTTCGTACGCGAAATCTTCACCGGCCTGTTCGCATCCGACATGGGGCTCTGGCAGGCCGATTGCGCCGGCGCCGTGCGCCTGCGCCGCCATCTCGGCCGCGAGGACCTGAAACTCCTGTTCAACATCAACGCCGAATTCGCCCATTCGCTCGACGAACGCCCGATCGCCCTGCGGGCGAAAAGCGCCGTCTTCTCGTCGCTTGCCGATGCGATCCTGGTCTCCGGCCCCTTGACCGGAGATCCGGTCGACCGCTCGAACCTCAAAACCGTCCGCGAAGCTGTCCCGAACGTTCCTGTCCTCGCCAACACCGGCGTCACCATCGACAATGTCCGCGACATCCTCGCCATCTCAGATGGCGTGGTGATCGGCACGCATTTCAAGGTCGACGGGAATACTTGGAACCCGGTCGACGGCGCCCGCGTGAAGCGCTTCATGGACGCGGTCGCGAAGCTGAGATGAACGGTCAGATCCCCGTCCGAGGGCCGGCGCGATTTGCGTCCTATTCAGGAGTTGTAGATCCGAGATAGAAAGATCACCCTCGCCAACGTCTCAACGACAAAAGCAACACCAAAAATGATCAACGTCCAAAGAATTACGTATACCCATGGTTTGAATACTTGAAATGGGCGCATTTCTATCTTCTTTGCCACCACTTCCTTGCTTCTGATACCCATAACGGCAGGAAGTTGAGGAATTGAAAGCAGTTCCACCTGAAATTGCTCTTTCGGCGCAAGATTTGCGAATTTGAGCGTGAACCTAGAATCCGGACTGGTGTGCGTTTCATAGGGACGCACGGGCCAAATGTTGTGGTTTTGTGGAGGAAAATTGAACGTGATTTCTACTTCAGTGGCCGGCAGTCTCCCGACGTTCTGGATAAAGACCGAGGCTGTGTGCACAAGCATCGTAATGGCGGTTGAGGAATTTTGTGCAGGGGGCGACGCCGGGGTAGGAGTTTGGTTTTTTAGGAGATAGGTAAACTGGTGCGACATTGCCCAGACTAACTTCGTCCGAGATCGGACTAAGTACAGTATCGCCGCTCCAACGAGAGTAAACGCTAACGATGCAAGGTCAGTCATAAATATGTCTAAGATTTTCATCGTACTTCCTTGAAGCGACCTCCCCGAAACGAAGAAGACTGAACCGTCGCAGACAAAAATGGAGACGGCTTTTGATAATACCGTTTATCGCCGTCCGATGTAGAGAGATTCCGATGATTCCACAAAGATTTTTTGGATCCGTTAAGTAGGCTTTCTCCACGAAGAGAAATATATTGCTTCGCTTCGCCTCAGATTTGTTTCTAGACCCATGCCCTGCGTTCTCGGCCTCGACATCGGCACGACCTCGACCATCGGCGTCCTCATCCGGCCACCGGATGAGACCCTCGCCCTCGCTTCGCGTCCTGTCACTCTGCGCTCGGATCATGTCGGCTGGGCAGAGGAAGACCCGGAACAGTGGTGGAGCAACGTCGGCGAAATCGTGCGCGAGCTCTTGCACGCGAGCGGCGTAACGCCCGCCGACATCGCCGCAGCCGGCGTGACGGGCATGCTGCCGGCCGTCGTGTTGCTCGACTCAGTTGGTCGCTTGCTCAGGCCCAGCATTCAGCAGAGCGATGCGCGCTGCGGCGCGGAAGTCGAGGAGCTTCGCGCCGAGGTCGACGAGAACGCTTTTCTCGCCAAGGCCGGCAACGGAATCAATCAGCAACTCGTCGCCGCAAAGCTGAGATGGATCGAGCGGCATGAACCCGAGGTCTTCACACGCATCGGCACGGTGTTCGGCTCGTACGACTATATCAACTGGCGCCTTACGGCTGAGCGCGCCATCGAGCAAAACTGGGCGCTCGAGGCAGGGTTCGTCGACCTCGCGACGCACGCAATCGACGACGCGCTGGTCGCGCTTGCGCATATCCCGCGCAGCGCGCTGCCGCGCAAAGTCGCCTCACACGAAATCCTCGGCGTCGTCTCCGATGACGGGGCACGGGACAGCGGACTGAGAGTCGGGACGCCAGTCATCGGAGGCGCCGCGGATCACATCGCCTCCGCGCTCGGCGCAGGGATCGTCAACGCCGGCGACGTGCTGCTCAAATTCGGCGGCTCAGTCGACATTTTGACCGCGACCGATCATGCGCGCCCCGACCCGCGCCTGTTTCTCGATTACCATTTGAAGCCCGGCCTCTTTGTCCCCAACGGATGCATGGCGACCGGGGGCTCGGCGCTCAACTGGTTCGTCCGACAGCTCGCCTCGGGCGAAAAACAAGCGGCGGAGGAGGCCGGGCTTTCGATCCACCAATGGCTCGATCGGCTCGCTGAGGCGCGGCCCGCCGGCAGCGAGGGCCTTGTCATCACGCCTTATTTTCTCGGCGAAAAGACGCCGATCCACGACGCCAGCGCGCGCGCGACCTTTGACGGCCTGACGCTGGCGCACGACATCGGCCACCTCTGGCGCGCCCTGCTCGAGGCTTACGCGTATGCCATTGCGCATCACGTGGAGGTCATGAACGAGATCGGCTACAAGACCGAGCGCTTTATCGTGTCCGACGGCGGTTCGACGAGCGAGGTGTGGATGCAAATCGTCGCCGACGTCATCGAGCGCCCGGTTCAGCGCCTGGCCGGCCATCCCGGCTCTTGCATGGGCGCCGCCTGGACGGCGGCGATCGGCGCGGGATTAGCGTCGGACTGGTCGGCAATCTCCGCCTTTGTACGCCCCGCCGATCAGATTGAGCCTCAACCCGAAACTGCCGATGTTTATCGCCGCGGCTACCGCCGCTACCGCGACCTCTATCGCCGGCTCGCGGAACGGCCCTGACGCAATTAAGCGCCAAGATTTCCTACGCAACTTCTTGCATAAACTCGGACTTTATGATAGTGTATTCCTGTTTACCATAACCGACCATCCTCGGGGGAGCAACTGCCAAATGTCAGACAGAGGGGTGGGAAGGAAAAGGCGCCGCAACCTATTGAAATGTCTCAAAACGCGGAAGAAAACGGCGCCTCATTCCGCGTCGTCATCCAGAAACCGAGCCCGATTGCGAAGGCCTAAGAGTTGAGCGGAAAAGCGCGCGGCAACGCGTCTTATTTGACGCACCATCGCCGCGCCTCACCTGCCTTTCAGCGCCGCGACGACCGCGTCCGCCTTGGTGACCTGAGCGACGTTCTGCATGGCGTAGTCGATCGAAGCCTTGTGCCAATCGGCGTTCATCGTGGAGCAGCAATCCTCGGGGGTGATGATGACATAGCCCTTGTCGGCGCCGGTCCGGGCGGTGTGCTCGATCGACATGTTGGTCCAGGCGCCGGTGTTGATGATCGTGTCGCGATGGAGCGCCTTGAGAATCGTCTCGAGCCGGGTGCCCTCCCACGCGCTCATCCGCATCTTTTCGACGACAAAATCGCCAGGTTCCGGCTCGAGCCCATCGACAGGCGCGGCGCCCCAGGTCCCACGCACCACCGCCTTGTGCTCGACGAGTCCCTTGAATAGCGGCGCGTTCAGCGTGACGCCAGGCGCGCCCGGCTCGACGACGAACCAGACGTGAATAACGGGAACGCCATGGGCGCGCGCCGCCGCGGCGACGCGTCGAATGTTCTCGACGACGTTCTGCGCTTTCGCGTGCGCCGGCGCTCCGGACGCCGCGAAGGCCCCGCCCTCGCTCACTGCGTCGTTCTGCATGTCCTGAATGACGAGGACGGCGCGACGCGGGTCGAGATCCAGCCCCTGCCCCGCCGCGGGCGACGACGAGTCGTTCGCGGCGACATGCGCGCGCATGTAAGGCTCGATCCGCGGGCCGACCTTCGTCGTCACGCGATAGACCGAGTGCGTGGCGGTTACGTACAAAGTGCGCAATTCGGGGCCGCCCCACGCGAGATTGGCCACGACCTCGGGGATGTGCAATTTCCCGATCAACTCGCCAGACGGGGCGTAAACCCACACACCTCCAGGGCCCGTGACCCAGACATTGCCCCGCTCGTCGCATTTCATCCCGTCCGGACCGCCGCTCTGCGACGACGACCGGATTTCGCTTGCAAACAGACGCTCTCCCGACAATGAGCCGTCGGGCGCGACGTTGAATGCGCGGATCAGTTTCTTCGCGCTATCGTTGACGTAGAGCAGCCTTTCGTCCGGCGACAGGCAAAGACCGTTCGGCTGCTCGAACAGTTCGCGATCGACCACGAGTTGCGGAGCGCCGCCGTTGGGAGGCATGCGGTAGACGCCTTGAAAACCGAGTTCGCGCGGGCGCTCGACGCCAAAGACCGGGACGCGGCCATAGGTGGGGTCGGAGAAATAGATCGAACCATCGGAGCGCACGCAAACGTCGTTCGGGCTGTTGAGCTCCTTGCCCTCGAAATGGCTCGCGAGGACCTCGCGCGTTCCGTCCGGCTTCTCCCGGACGAGCAGGGACGTCGCATGCTCGCAGATGATGAGGTTAAGATCGGCATCATAAGTCATGCCGTTGCATTTGTTCGCCGGCCGCTGGATCTCAACCACGCCCCCGTCCGGGTCCCAGCGGCGGCGCACATCGCCAGGCATGTCTGAAAACAACAGGAAATGATCAACTGGATGCCAGACGGGCCCCTCGGTGAAGATGCAGTCCGTGGCAACCTGGATGGCCGGCGCATCGAGTTCGACCAACTCCTCGAACTCCGGACGCAGAGACGTATGGCTCATTGATTCCGCTTCCTCCCGATGACGGCGACGTCCCTCAAACGGAAAAAGCGCGCCCTCACGACACGAGGCTGGGCGCGGCGTCTATCTCAGAGGAGGGTTGCCGAGAACGTCGGTATACTAGACCAAGCCACGCCGCGGGCAAAGCGGACGCCCCGGAGACGCTTGTCGCGCGCGGGGCAATGAGACCCAATGTTTACGTGCGCAGCCAACGCCACTATCGGATGCACGGCTAGCGCCTGCCGCAATGGCCATTCGGGGCTCCTATGACAACGTTTCGCGCCGTCGCCTGGGACATCGACGGGACGCTGATCGACAGCGAACCGCTCCATCAACGCGGGCTCGTCGCCGCAAGCGCGGCTCTGGGCGTCGATCTCAGCAATCTGGACCCAGAAGCCTTTCGAGGTGTGCACGCGCGTGACATATGGAAGGCGCTGAAGCCCCGCTTCGCGCGCGGCGCGAAATTCGAGACATGGATCGCGGGGATTGAGGGTTACTACGTCGCCCATGCGGCCGAGCTCGAGCCTAATCCGGGCGCCATCGAGGCGATGCGCGATCTCGCTGCGCGCGGCGTGGCGCAAGCCTGCGTGTCGAATTCCGGACGAACAATCGTCGACGCCAACATCGAAGCGCTGGGCATTGGCAAGATCATCGCGTTCTCACTCAGCCTTGACGACGTGTCGTCGGGCAAGCCTGATCCCGAACCTTTCCGCGAAGCGGCTCGCCGCCTCGGCGCTGAGCCCCAGGCGACGGTCGCTGTTGAGGACAGCGGCGCCGGCGCACGCTCGGCGCGAGCGGCCGGACTCTATGTGGTCGGCTACGCGCCCAACGGAGACGCTTTCGTCGGCGCCGACCGGTCGATCGCGCATCTCGCCGAAGTCCCGGCGCTGTTCGGAGCCTGACGGCGCCGCGGCTGACCGCGGGTTAGTGCACGCCCTGCGTCACACCCTGAACGAAATAGCGGTTGAGCAGGATCATCATCGCGACAATGGGCAGCGTGGAGAAGTGCGCAAGCGCTCCGAGCGTCCCCCAGGAAATGTCCTTCGTGCCATAGGCGGAGAGAAGGGCGACTGAGATCGTCTTGGTGTCGGCCTTGGTGAGGAACATCGCGTAGAGAAAATCATTCCAGGAGAACATGACGCAGAAAATCGCGCTCGCGATCAGGCCTGGAACAACCGTGGGTAGGGCGATCCGGAGGAAGGCGCCGAAGTCCGTGCAGCCGTCGGTCAGCGCCGCCTCCTCGATCGAAGTCGGCGCGGCGCGAAAGAACGAGAACATCATCCAGACGACGAAGGCGCTGTTGAGCGCGCTGTTGAGGATGATCACCGCCCACCAGGTGCCCAAGAGACCAATGTCGCGCATCAGAAGATAGAACGGGATCAAGGTGGCGATCGGCGGCACCGTGCGGATGATGAGAAAGAAATAGGCGAGCCAGATTGCGCGCGGGCTTTCGGCGCGCGCCAGCGCATAGCCCGCCGGCACGCCGATGAGGAGTGACAGCGCCGTCGATCCGATCGCAATGATGAGGCTCGACTCGAGCAGCGCGCCGAGATGAAAATAGCGAAACACGCTCTCAAAATTGTCGAGCGTTGGCGTGAACAAAAACGTCGGCGGGGAGGCGAAGATATCGCGCGTGGGCTTGTAGGCGATCGAGAACAACCACACAACCGGCGCGAGAGCGATGAAGAGGACTAAGGAGATCGCCAGTCGGCGCGCGATCAAAAGCACACGGTCGCGGTCAAGCATGCCGGTTCCTTCCCGGCTTGAGGACGGCGATGAACGCCGCCGCCATGGCGAGGATGCATATGACGATCACCGTGCTGACCGCGGACGCGGCCCCAATGTTAAAGAATTCGAGCCCCTGTTTGACGCCATAGACCATTAGCGTGTTGGTCGCATCCGCGGGCCCACCGCTGGTGGTGACGAAGACGATGTCGAACACCCGGAAAGCGTCCATCATGCGCAGAATGAGCGCGAGAAAAGCCGCGGGCAGCAAGAGCGGTAGCACCATGAGCCGGAATCGCTGCGCCCCATTCGCGCCGTCGACCGCGGCCGCTTCGAGAATGTCGGTCGGCACGGTTTTTAGCCCCGCAATCAGGATCAGCGCCATCAGCGGCGTCCATTCCCAGGCGTCGATCGCGACCAAGGTGGCGAGCGCAAGCTGAGGGTCCGCGAGCAGCCCACGCGGACTGGACAGGCCAAGTTCCGCGAGCGGGTAGCCGAGCATGCCGTATTCCGGACTGAGCAGCGCTTTGAACACAAGCCCGACCACGAGCGGCGTGACGGTCGCGGGAATAAGCAGGAGGCCGAGCGCGATGCGGTTGAACCAATCGTCGCGCCACAGGAGCAGCGCAACGCAAAGGCCGAGAACGAATTCGAGGGTGACGGCGCCGAAGGTGAAGGCGAAAGTGTTGACTACCGTGCGGCGCGCCGTCGGATCCCGCCACAGCGCGAAATAATTGTCGAGGCCGACGAAATGGTGCGAAGCCGGGCGGATCAGATTGTAATTCTCAAACGAGTAGAGAAAGCCCTGGACCATCGGTCCGACGGCGACGGCGAGCACGTAGATGAGGGCCGGCGTAGCCATCGCAGCCAGAAACATCTGGCGCTTTCGGATATAGGACCAACCGGCCGAAAGGGTAGCGTCGTCGTCGGTCGCGGCGGTATCGCGCGAAGCAGCGCTCACGTCAGGCTCGTATTGGTGGGTTCGCGCACCCCTTCTCCCCCGGGGAGAAGGTGGCTCGAAGGGCCGGATGAGGGTTTGCCCCGAAGCACGATGAGGTGCGCACACCCAGTGCGTTCGCGTCGCGTATTGAACAAACTCGCGAGCCCTTCGGCCGAAACCCTCATCCGTCGGGCTTCGCCCGACACCTTCTCCCGGGGGGAGAAGGGGGGGCGCCGTCCGTTGCCGCGCCTCTCCTCATTCGGGGATCCGACAATTCCGTCAGGCGCGTTGTCCCGGAATCATTTGAACAAAGCCTCCGCCTTGCTCTGAATATCGTCCATCGCCGTCTTAGGATCGGCTTGCCCGACCAGCACGGCATTGATGGCGCCGCCGATCAGATCCTGCAGTTCCGGATATTGTGGAATCCGCGGGCGGAAGTCGCCGTCTCCGTGTTCGAACGAGGTCGCGATCACCGGCAGGAACGGATATTTCGCAAGCAAGTCCGCATCCATCATTTCGCTCTTGCGCAGATAGCTGCCGGCCCCGCGCAGGTTGAGCTCCTTATGCACCGCCGGGCTCGTAACCCATTTGATGAAGGCCCAGGCTACCTCCTGATTCTTCGGCTCGATGTCCTTGTTGATGCCCAAAGCCCAGCCGCCGATGCCATATTCCTGCGGTTGCCCTTGCGCGGATGGAGTGAGCATGATCCCCGCCTTGCCGGCGATCTTCGACACTTTCGGATTGTCGTAGTCAGCGGCGCCGATCGACCAGGTCTGCATGTTGGCGACCGCCCCATGTCGGAAGCTCTCTTCGCGTCCGCCCCAATCGTAGTCGGCGGCGCCGGGAGGCGCGGCTTCGTCGAACAGTTTCTTGTAAGCGACGACGCTCGCGATATTGGCGGGTGAGTTGAGCGTCGGCTTGCCGTCCTTGTCGAGGATCGAGCCGCCGAACTGACGATTGTATTGCATCCAGTCTTGCGCGACCGCCGGGCCCTTCTGGCCGTTGGCGACGAAACCGTAAGCCTTTTTGCTCTTGTCGGTGAGCTTCAGAGCGTCGGCGACGAACTCGTCCATCGTCGCAGGCGGCTTCAAGCCAGCAGCGTCGTAGAGATCCTTGCGGTAAGCCAGCACGTTGGCGTAGCCGGCGAACGGGAATGCGACCTGCTTGCCCTTGTAGCCGCCGAGCGAGGACATGAGCGAGGGATAGATGTCCTCGACCTTGATCTCGGCTGCGTCGCGCTTGATCCAATCGGTGAGGTCGACGGTGTAGCCGGCCTCTGCGAACTGACCGGACCAGACGATGTCGACAGTCGCGAGGTCGTAGCCCTTGGTATGGCCGACATAGTCGGCAGTGATCTTGGTCAGGAGCTCGGGGTAGCTCAGGATATCGACGTTGACCTTGGCGCCGGTCAGCGTCTCGAATTCCGGCGCGACCGCCGCCAACACCGCGGCGAACTGATCGTTCTGCGACGCGAGGTTGAGCGTCACTCCATCGTAAGGCTTGTCGGCCGCGCCCACGCCGGAAACGCCGACCGTGGCCAAAACGCCGAGCGCAAGCGCTGTCGCCTGACCGAGAAACGGTTTCATGTCGGCTTCTCCCCTGATGACGATGAGACCAGCTAACACCCTGATTTTCGTGAGATCAATCATATTATGCGGGGTTCTCAGTCGAAAATAACCTCACGCATGCTCGCTTTTTGACCGCGCAAATGCTCACGCTTTCACCGAAGGTCGCTTTCCAAGCCACGGCCTATGGGATAGCAACGCAAGGCACGCACTGGAGGAGCTCATGAGCGCAGCGTCGGCGCGCGCCATCTCTTCGCATCCGGACTCCGCGACGCGACGGGGACTCGAGCGGGCTGTCGCCTGGTCGCGACAGTGGAGCGCGGAGTTCCCGTTCTGCCTCGCCAATCATCTGCCAATGGTCCTGGTCGCGCTGCATCGCATGGGCGCGAGCGACGAACGTCTGGAAGCCTATTGCCACATCTATCGTGAGCAGAACGGGCTCGTTCCCGTTCCGGAACCGATCGAAGCGATCACGCGCGATAATTGGCGCGAGTTTCTAGGCCAGCGCGAGCGCGAAGCGGACTATCGAACGTTTTTTGCCGGCGAAGTTGCACGGCTCGACGCGACGCCGTCCGCCCTGCACTATCTACCTCACCTTATGCCCGGTATGGCGGCTAGCGCCACACATGCTTTCATGCGCATGGCCTATGCAACGATGACGAACAGCGATGAGGAGACCGGCGTCGCGCTCGCCTATTGGGCCGCGACCTACCTTTCGCTTGGGCCCTCGCGCGGGGCTAAGCCTTCGACCGACGATCCGGCTAAGGTTCTCGGTTTCATGTCCGGGCCGGCGGCGTTCCGGCATGTCGAGACCGAGCGCGACCTCTTGTGGCACTTCATGCGCGCAGTCGCCCAAAGACCGGAATTCGCGCCCGTCGTCGATATGCTGGCGATCGGGCAAGAGACCCATAACCGGATCGCCCAGTGCTCGCTAGCGCTCTATGCTGCGACGCTCGACTTCTGCGCCTTGCATGCGGTCACGGGAACGCATTGGTTGCGCCTCATGGCGCCGCGCACTCCCGATACGGCGACGCCGATCCGCTATTTCTGGCAGGCGATCGCATCGCTGGTCCCGAAGATCGGCTTTCCCGGTC
>Ga0209624_10002504_pt1 | contig 13538 bp, 10 predicted proteins | sample JacPinW_OM2H0_O1_FD_188565 | JGI IMG/M metagenome (GOLD analysis project Ga0209624, IMG submission 188565) | Forest soil microbial communities from Algoma, Ontario, Canada - Jack Pine, Ontario site 1_JW_OM2H0_O1 (SPAdes) (version 2) | ecosystem: Environmental > Terrestrial > Soil > Boreal...
AGCGCGAGGGTCATCCTGCTCGGAAAAGCGCTTCAGGCCTGGTTGGCGGATCGACCGAATGACGTTTTATCGTAAGGCGTTACGAAACGCAGGTCAAAACGCAACAGCGAGCTCACCGTGCTGGGTACCCGGTTCGGAACAGGCCTACGGGTGTGATTCATCAACCCAATGACAAGCGTGCGGGAGATTCCGCGCGTTCGGCTAAGGGGTTGCGTATAAACTTGAGATATGACCATCACCACCCTGAACTCCCTCGCCCGCGCCTCTTCCGCCTACCTGCGGTCCGCGATGCACCAGCCGATTCAGTGGCAGGAGTGGGGGGTCGAGGCTTTTGCCGCAGCGCAGGCAGCGAACAAGCCGATGCTGCTCGACATCGGGGCGGTGTGGTGCCATTGGTGTCATGTGATGGATCGGGAGTCGTATGACGATCCGGAGATTGCGGCGATCGTGAATCAGCATTTCATTGCGGTAAAGGTGGATCGCGACGAGCGTCCAGACATTGACAGCCGGTATCAGGCGGCGGTGCAGGCGGTGAGCGGGCAGGGTGGGTGGCCATTGACGGCGTTTCTTACGCCCAATGGGAAACCGTTTTATGGAGGAACTTATTTTCCCCCAGCCGACGGCTATGGGCGTCCGAGCTTCCGGCGCGTGCTGTTGAGCATTGCCAACGCGTTTGCGGAGAAGCATGGGGACGTGGTCGAGCAGGCGAAGATGGTGGAGAGCGCGATTGCCCAGGCAGAATCGTTTGCGGGGCGGAGTGGGCGAGTGTCGGCGGGGGTGATTGCGGCGATTGAGGAATCTGCGTTCAAGATGTTTGATCCGCAGCATGGGGGCTTTGGCCAAGCGCCGAAATTTCCCCATCCCTCGGCGCTGGATTTGTTGATTGAGCGGTATGCGCGGAGGGGAGAAGGGGACGAGTCCGATAGGATGGGGCACCCAGATCTGGGGGATGTCATCGTTACCACGCTGGAGCACATGGCTCGGGGTGGGATTTACGACCAACTGGCGGGCGGCTTTCATCGCTATTCGGTGGACGAACGCTGGGTGGTGCCGCACTTCGAGAAGATGTGCTACGACAATTCCGAACTGCTGAAGAACTACGTGCACGCCTATCAGGCTACGGGCAAGAAATTTTTTGCGGACGTGGCCCGCGACATCATTCGCTGGATGGAGGAGTGGCTGAGCGATCGGCAGCGGGGCGGATTCTATGCCTCGCAGGATGCCGACATTTCCATGGCCGACGATGGCGATTACTTTACCTGGACCCTCGATGAAGCCCGCGCCGTGTTGACAGAAAAAGAGGCGGAGGTGGCGGCGCTGCACTACGACATCAACGAAATCGGTGAGATGCATCACAATCCGGCGAAGAATGTGCTGTACGTGCGGGCTTCAGTGGAACAGATCGCGCAGCGGATGAATCTGGCCGAGGAACAGGTGCACGAACTGCTGGCCTCGGCGAAGCAGAAAATGTATGCGGCACGGCTGCGGCGCACGGCTCCTTACGTGGACAAGACCGTGTACGTAGGATGGAACAGCCTGTGCGTTTCGGCATATCTGGAGGCGGCGAAGGTTTTGGATCTCGCACAAGCGCGGCGGTTTGCGCTGCGGTCGCTCGATCGGGTGCTGGCAGAAGCTTGGAAGGCGGCGTCGGGGCTGCTGCACGTTGTCTCCTATTCCGATCCCGCGGCCTCGCCCCGCGAAGTACCGGGGCTGCTTGAGGATTATGCCTTCACCGCGCTGGCATGCCTGGACGCCTACGAAGCCACCGCCGACCTGAGTTACTTCAAGTTCGCGCGGGCGATCGCCGACGCGATGATCGCCCGATTCTATGACGCGACTTCAGGAGGATTGTTTGACAGCGAGCCGGTCAGCGAGAGCGAAAGCCTGGGCGTGCTGGCGACCCGGCGCAAGCCACTGCAGGATTCTCCTACGCCGGCGGGAAATCCGATGGCGGCGATTGCGCTGATGCGACTGCATCATTTCACTGGCGACACCGGATATCACGACAAGGCGGAGCTTACCCTCGAAGCTTTCGCGGGCGTGGCCGAGCAATTTGGAATCTTCGCTGCGACCTACGGGACTGCGGTCGTCCATTGGTTGAAAAGTCCTCTGCAGGTGGTCGTGATTGTGGAAGACGGAGATGAGGAAGCGGGTGGGGAACTCTATGCGGCGGCGGTCGCTCCTTTTGCCTTCACCAAAAGTGCGCTGCGGTTAGCAGCCAGTCAGGCGGTTGCGGAAAATCTTCCGCCCGCATTAGCGGCCACAATCCCCCAGCTTCCAGAGCTCAACTCGATCCAATCGAGCGCCAAAAAATCGTTCGCAGTGCTGTGCTCCGGCTCTGCCTGCCAACCGCCGGTTGCCGATGCAGCGAAATTGCGGAGAGCCTTGCAAGAAGCGCTGCACGAAAGCTAGCCACTAGCAGGTCCGCTCCATCCACGCCCTACCTCGGCCTGGCAAAAAAGTGGGGCTGACGGGTTAGTATAAGTCCCGTCAGCCCAAAGATTGCTAGCCCTATTGTTGGCCCAGGTTGCAGTTACGGCAGGTTACTTTAGTGACCTTGCGGTCACTCGCTGCGCCGATTTCTAATGCAGCAGGGTTGTTGGTATACAGCCTGATTGTTTGGGAGGGCACATTGGTATCGGACCGCCGTCTAAGGCTGGAACCTGTTGGACGGAAGCCGCGATAAATGTGCCCACTAGTCCTACCATCAGGATCGAAATCCTGATTGCGTGTTTCATGGGTTCGTCTCCTATTCCGCGTAGAGTCTCCCCGAAAGGAACCTTGTTCGCGGAGCCGCATTATAGGGCACGTGTCAAGCTGCGTGTGCAATAATTTTCATACGGAATTCGTTTCCTTGGCTGAAGCTTCGGGACGCAAGGTCGAACCATAATATATCCTGCCTTCGCAACAACTTCCGTACATTTAACGAAGTCTTTCTTTAGCTAATCTCCAAAAACTATTGAGGGCGCATTTCTTGGCTCTTCAGTTACGATTTCCGAACACATCGGCACTTCGAGGAAATCAGCAGGAAATCTGCTGGAAGGAAACGAACCGCTCAGGCGACTAAAGCTTGGGGCTTACCTGCGCTGCGGGAAGGCTGAAGTTGCTGTTTGCGGCTGCGGCGCGGGCGGAAGTACTGGCGACCAGAGTGTCTGGCGCAACGGTTGCGTCCTGATGAGTGCGGGAAAGCGCGCGGTCCACCATGCCTTCAAACATGGGAATCAGAGAGTCGGAAGGCAGCGGGTGATGGATATCGCTAAGGCTCTGCTCCCAACGCTGAGGCTGCAACAAAGACAACGAGGCATCGCGTGCCGGCCGCGTCACTGCGACATAGCCAACCCAGACGAGTAAGCTGCCGTTGTAGGCGGCCATGTTCAGCACGCTCATCCATGTGCCGCTCAGATGATTTCCCACCCAGGAGCAAATCAGCACCAGTTCGATCACGGCAAAAGAGCCGAAGCCCAGGGCGATGCCGAAGCTGTGCTGGCGACGGCTGACGCCCACATAGTGGGCGAAAAAGAGCAAGAACAGGACCATCCCGATTTGAATGATGCGCACGCATCGTTGCGAAGTGACGATGGCCTGCATCCAGGGCGCGATCTCCGACGAATTGGTGGAAACCGAAACCACACCGGCTACCAGCAGCATGACCAGGCCCGCCCACTTGAACAGCACGCTGCCCAGATCGCGCAAGGTATGGAACAGTCGAAAAACGTCCAGGAAGACTTCGTGAATCACGGCAAAGCCAAAAGCCACGCTGAGGGCGTCGCAAGCCCAATAGAGATAGAACAATGCGGAATAGCTGTGCCAGGCGGCCGGAAATACTACGGCAAAAGTGGCCAGCTGAGTCAAAATGTAGCCGAAGAAAAACTTGAACTTGCGGTGCAGCCCGCGCCTGAGCATGATAGTGGCGATTCCGATCTGGAGGACGGGATGGGCGATCCAGAGCGCGTAATAGACAACTCTCATTTTTTCGCTCATCATTGGTCGCTCATCTTTTCCCGCTCGTCGGCAAGGCGAGCCTGACGGGCGGAACTAAGAACCGCCACAGTATTCGGCATAGCTGGAGATGACTTCTTCAGCTCGTACCCGTAACGTTAGCGTCTCCCAACCCGATGTTCAATGCACTGAAGTAATTACTCGTAACGTTACTGTTGGAAGTCTCCCTGGCGCAAGGTTACCTTCGTGCTAGGGGTTTGAAGGGAACAGCCGAACTTGGTGCGCAGCCCGTTGGAGCACTCAGGGAACCTTGGGCGAGAACGTACGCACGTGAGGACCAGGGAAACAGCCCGGCTCGGGCGCACTCAGGTGAGGATGGGCGCAATCATGCGTCGGGCGTGGAGTGGATGTAGGCGCGCATCATGCGCACTTCATCATCCTTCTCGTTCAAATCGTGCAGTAGGATGTCGCGCAACGACACCATTCCCACCAGCTGTCCCTCGTGACATACGGGCAGGTGGCGGAAACTGTGGCTCCGCATCAGGGCCATGCAGTTTTCCAGATCTTCGTTCATGCTGATCGTCAGGGGATCGTCGGTCATGACCTCGGCCATACACGTGCTGCGGGGATCGCGGCCTTCGGCCACCACCCGCTTCATGAGATCTCGCTCCGAAAAAATCCCGACCAGCTTGCCGTTGTGCAAGACGGGCACGGCACCGATGTTGTGCTCCACCATGAGTCGCACGGTTTCGAGCACGGTTTCGCCCAATTCCGCTTGCAACGTGTTTTGATCTTTGATCAGGTCGCGGATACGCATTTGACATCTCCCGGAGACAGGGTTCGGAGTCGTCCAAAAGCACCATTGGGGCGCGAGTATATGCCGGAAAGAAGATGCAATGAAAGGGAAAAAGGTTGGGCAGCGAAGAAATCTCGCCCGCATCGGGCGGATCAGAAATGCAGAGTCGCTATAGGGAAGGGTTCTCTGCCCTGGCATCGTCGGCAGCGAAGATGAAGTACGAGCAGTTCCACAAAGCCGTGGGCAGGCTTCCACGCGGCCGAGCTGTGATCACAATATTGTACGCATCCGTATTGCCGAGGTTCAATTCGTGGAGCGAATCTGCCGGGTATGCCCCGCTGCGTTCGGTCTTCATTTTCTGCCCCTGAGCATCGGATTCGCTGCTTCCCGGCTCGATGACCGCCAGCCACGCCAGATACTCATGCAGGTCGGAGGTGCGCGGACGTCCGGGAAGGAGGAACGACACCTGCGCCTCTTGCGTTGAAAAATGCCAAGCCAGCGAGGCCGCCAGATCGACCGCCTTTTCGTAGGCTCGTTCGGAAATCAGGCCCGGCTGTGGATTGTCGAAGGCGATGCACAGTTTGCGCTCGTCCTCGCGGGCGAATTCCCTGACTTTCAGCGAGCCCGATTTTGCGGTCGCCTTCCAGTCGACATGGCGAGCCGAGTCTTCGGGCATATATTCGCGCATGCGGTAGAGTTCAGAGCCCCGGCCGCGGACAAAACTCTCCCACTCGCCGCGGACCAGCGGAAGAACTTCGAAGGCTTCGTCGGTGGGCTCGATGCGCGGATAGACCAGCACCTCTCTCGGCAAAGACACGTGCCGCGTTTTGGTAAGGAAGGCAAACGGAAAACGCGTGGCCAGACCGAAGCTGTCTTCGCGATAACGGCCACGCTGGTCGAATCTTAGCTCCAGATCGGCGGACAACTCGGAGTGTGGAGGCAGGAACGGAAAGTATGCCATCCCCTGAAAAATTCCCGGAGGCGGTGGAACTACGGTGACGCGGCGCAGACGCCGGTCCGGCAAGCGCACCCACTGCTGCTCGGACGGCCGGTTAAAGGGAAAGGCAAATGTGGTCGCTTCCCATCGCCATTGCTTGCTCGGTCTTTTTCGCTTCTTCCGTGTGGAAACCACGCGGATGGAAAAGGAAGGCAAAAATCGGCGCGGGTTGCGCAGAACGATGCGTCCTGCCACCGGCCGGCCTGCGAAAACATGCTCCGGCAGGCGAACGTCCAGTTGCAGCCAGCGCAGCACCCAGGCGGAGACGACTCCGGAAACCAGGATTGCCGCGAGCATGGCCGCGACAACAACATAGAGAAGATTGTTGCCGGTATTCAGAGCGGCAATGCCAATCACCAGGGTCACTAATGCGTAGATCACGCCAGCGCGCGTCACGTCGTAGTCGAAAGACTCTCGCAGACGTTCCACGGCCACGCGCCGCGCCAGGTACGGCACGGTGACCAGTCCGACTAAAGTCGCGAGCACCAGCGAGGTCGACGCCAGAATCACCGTCGCCCAAACATTGCCGGCATCGCGCGACACGGTGGAGAAAAGCGCTGCCCCGAAAGCCAGTCCCAGGCCCACCAGTGCCAGCAGAAATTTGACCCACACCTCCGCCGAGGCCGACTGTAACCAATCGGTCAGTCGGTGGGGCGCAGATGGACTCCGTTGCAACGGTTTGGCGTAAGTGGAACCCACTTCTTTCGAGCCTAGCATCCTCTGCCGGAACGGACAATCAAGATCGAATTGCGGGAAAAGCGTTCGTAATGTAGGGCGGCTTAGCCTGGGGAATTGGCCCCCCCGCTTCACACCGATCTTCACGCATGCCTAAGGTGGATCTTTTGATCGGTGGACTCGGTTTGGACCGGTGGCGCTGGGTTTGTCGTCAACTTCCACCTGCCTCTTTCTCTGAATTGCGAAGGGCGGTTAAAATCCTTGCCCTAGCGGGAAGGAAAACGCCCCCCGGGCTATGCGAATCGAGGCTAACGGCGCGAGGAACTGGTGGATCTTTGCGGACGATCTGGTTTGCATCGTAGCCGAAGCGTTCTGCCTAGCAACTAGCCGGCAATCGCTAGCCGTGCTTCAATACTCCGCCAGCTCCTTCATCGCCAGGAACAAGTCGTTGGGCTGGGGAAGAATCGCATCTTCCAGGATCGGCTGGTAGGCGACGAAAACATCTTTGGCGGCAACGCGGCGGACGGGAGCGTCAAGCTGGTCGAAGAGCTGGTCGGCGAGGCGGGCCGCTATTTCTGCACCGTAGCCCCAGCTCAGTGTGTCTTCGTAGGCCACCAGCGCGCGATTCGTCTTGGCGACCGACGCCGCGATGGTCTCCCAGTCGAAGGGATTCAGGCAGCGCAAGTCGATCAGTTCAACTTTCACGCCTTGTTCGCGTTCCAACTTCTGCGCGGCTTGCAGAGCGCGCGGAACCACTGCGCCGTAGGTGATTACCGTCAGATCGGTGCCAGCCTGGACCACCTTCGCCTTGCCGAATGGAATCATGTACTCGGGTCCGGGATAGGCGGCGCGGCCGAAGGACTCGCGATAGAGGCGCTTGTGTTCCAGAAACAGGACCGGATCATCACAACGAATTGCAGTGCGCAACAATCCCGCCGCATCCTGCGAGTTCGACGGAAAGACGACGCGCAGACCGGGTATGTGCGTAAAGATGCTCTCGCCACACTGCGAGTGGTAGATGGCGCCGCCGGTCAGGTATCCGCCGATGGCGACGCGAATCACCACCGGGCAGGAGAATCCATTGTTCGAACGCCAGCGGATCACGCTAAGTTCGTCGCGAATCTGCATCATCGCGGGCCAGATGTAATCGAAGAACTGAATTTCCACCACCGGCTTGAGGCCGCGGGTGGCCATACCGGTGGCACGCCCCACGATTGCAGCTTCGGCGAGCGGCGCATTGAACACACGATCGTTGCCGAACTCGCATTGTAGGCCGAAGGTGAGCTTGAAAACTCCACCCTTGCCTTTGACCAGCTTGCGCTTCAAATACTCCTCGCGGCTGCAGTCAGCAACATCTTCGCCAAAGATCACAATGCGTTCGTCGCGCTGCATTTCATCACGCAGCGTCATCGTAATCAGGTCGGCCATGGTCTTGCCAGCAGGCTTTTTGCCGTCAGCGGGGACTTCGGCCGGCACCGGCTGCGTGTCAAATGTAGAGGACGCGGGATCGAGATCGGGCGAATACACAAACCGGGTGACGCTTTCGGGTGCGGGCGGAAGCGCTTCCAGCGCCGCGTCGACCGCCGTCTGCAGCTCGGCCTCAACTTCTTTCTCCAGCTGGTTGATGCCCTTCTCGTCGAGGATGCCTTCGCGCAACAGGAACATTTGAGTGCGCGTGACCGGATCACGTTGGGCGTCGCGTTCGCGCTCGGCGTCGGGACGGTACAGGCGCTCATCATCCGATAGCGAATGGGAATAGGGGCGAATGACGTGGGCATGGATAAACGCGGGACCGTGTCCCTCGCGACAGTAGCGCGTAGCCCGTTGGAATGCGGCGTAGCTGGCCACCGGATCGGTGCCGTCGACTTCTTCGAAATGGAAGTTGGGGAATCCGGAAACCAGACGCGAAATGTTGCCCCCCGCGGTCTGGAATTCGACCGGAACCGAAATGGCGTACCCATTGTCCTCAACGCAGAAAATAACCGGAAGCTTGCCCAGCGCGACGGCGTTCATGGCTTCCCAGAACTCGCCTTCACTGGAAGTGCCGTCGCCCAAAGAAACGTAAGTCACTTCATCGCCCTGGAAGCTGACCTTCTTAAATTGGCGGTAGTCGGTAAGATGGGAGGCGGGAACGTCCGCTGCCTTGGCATGCCGCGCCAAATAGCGTCCTGCCTCGGCGCAGCCAACTGCCTGCAGAATCTGTGAACCTGTCGGCGACGACTGGGTCACAATGTGCAGGTTAGGATAGCTCCAGTGCGAGGGCATCTGGCGCCCTCCGGAACTGGGGTCGTCCGCCGCACCCACTCCCTGCAGGAACATGTCGTAAGGTTTGACCCCGAGAGCCAGACAGAGTGCGCGATCTCGATAGTAAGGGTAGAACCAGTCATAACCCGCTTTCAGCGCCAGGCCAGCAGCCGCGCCAATGCCCTCGTGCCCGGCCCCGGACATCTGAAAATAGATCTTTTGCTGGCGTTTGAGCAGGATTTCCTTGTCGTCGATGCGCCGGGAGGTGTAAATGATGCGGTAGGCTTGGATGAGCTGGTCGCGCGTAAGTCCTTCATACAGCTTGCCCTTCTTCGCGCCGTTAGCGGTTAGGGCCAGTTTGGGGTCAATCTTCGTCGTGGCCATCCAGGTCCCTGGGTCCTCGTCCCAATTAGATTCCCGCCAGCGCCTTAGGATTCCATGCGGCGGCCAGAACCTGTTGGATTGTAAATGCTAACGGGAGGTTGGAAAAGTACCGAAGTTTTCGCGGAGACAAGGGTTGGGCCACGTGACCGATGCCTGGGAAATCAATCCAACGAGTGGGACGAAAGATACCTGGGTGTTCCCGTTCCGAGCCTCGGTTGCAACATTCCAGCTCATAGCTGGCCTCGGGGAAAGCCTTTTGAACCGGTTCCGCCGGTGCCCTGCAGCGCGGCCGGATCGGGAATATCCCAGGGTGCACTCATCGATTGGCTGGGCCAGATCTGAAGAGACCTCGCTCGCGGCCTGGTTGGCGGCCTTGTCACAGACGGTGAAAACAAAATCGAGCCCTTCCGGATGGGCCGTGAGCAACCGCTGCCGCAGGCGCAGTCAAGGTTCAGTTCCCCTCGCCCCGAACATGTCGGCGTATTTGGCAACGCGGAAGAGGGGCAACCGAGCCTGGCTCGCCTCTCCCGCTCCGAGACCGGAGCCACGCCCTGCCGCAATGCTGGCGGCTGAGTGCTGAGTGCTTTATTCTGGCAGAAGATGATTCGCACGCGACTAGCCTTCGACCCCCACTCCATTCAGCTCGTGATCTTCGATCTGGACGGAACGCTGATCGATTCGCGCCTTGATCTGGTGCATTCCGTCAATGCGGCGCTCCGTCATATCGACCGGCCAGAGTTGCCGGACGAGGTAATTGCCAGCTACGTAGGCGACGGTGCACCAATCCTGATTCAGCGGGCGCTCGGCGCCGAGGCCGCCGATCAAGCACTGGTGGGCAAAGGTCTGGAGTTCTTCCTTTCTTATTATCGCGAGCACAAACTCGATCACACCACCGTCTACCCGGGAATCGCGCAGGCGCTTGCGGGGATTCAGCAGTCGTCCAACGGAACTCCGCGCCGATTGGCGGTCCTTACCAACAAGCCCGTAAAGGCTTCGCGGGCCATCGTCGAAGGCCTCGGGCTGGGGCAGTTCTTCTCCCAGGTGTATGGCGGCAACAGCTTCGCCACCAAGAAGCCCGACCCGCAAGGCGCGCGCCAATTGCTGCAGGAGAGCAACCTAACGCCGGAGCGGGCTGCAATTGTGGGGGACTCTCAGGTGGACGTGCGCACCGGGCGCAATGCCGGACTGTGGACTGTTGGCGTCACCTACGGATTCGCTCCCCATACGCTCGAAAACGAATCGCCCGACGTACTGGTGGATTCGGCGCAAGAGTTAAGCGTCGTGTTCTCCGCGTAGGGACGAAAAGAACCCCAAACTATGACCCCTCACAACTCTGGCTCCGTCACCGGATTCACGGGAAAGGAACTGCGCAAGTTGCACAGCATGAAAACTCCCGACGGCATCCAACGGTTTCTGGATGACATGCCCTATCATCTGGAAGACACCGCATGGTCTCCGCGCAAGGTGCTGGCCGAAGAAACCTCTCACTGCCTGGAGGGCGCGATCTTTGCGGCGGCGGCGTTGCGGGCTAACGGATATCCTCCGCTGTTGCTGGATTTCGAGGCGGAACACGATACCGACCATGTGATCGCGATTTACCGCCAGGCAGGCTGCTGGGGCGCGGTGGCCAAGTCAAACTACGCTGGATGCCGCTGGCGCGAACCGGTCTATCGCACTCTGCGGGAATTAGCCCTAAGCTATTTCAACGCTTACTTCAATCTGCGGCGGGAGCGCACTCTGCGGCGCTACTCGGTTCCGGTCCAGCTGAAGCGCTTCGACTCTCAGAACTGGATGACCACGGACCAGCCCGTATGGTTCATCGTTGATCACCTGTTCGAAATTAGGCACTATTCGCTTCTGACCAAGGCGCAAGCGAAGCGATTACACCGGGTCGATGAACGGCTCTTCCAGGCAGAGTGCCTGGGGAAAGCTCACCAGAAGAAAAGAGACTGAGTTGCCTCAAGCTCCGCCAACCTATCGCCGCTTCTTAGACCAGGACCCTCTCTGTGCTCAGTCGACCGCCGGCGTTAGACTCGGATCAAGCGTCTACCGTCGGTCGGCGACGCACGGTTTCTGGTCCGGAAGGCACCGTGGAATCGCACAGGGCTCTCCAACCCGGCAGGCTGACGACTTGGTAGACGCTCGCCGTCCCCGCTGGAGGTTGGGAACTGGACCTTCGCGTTTATCCGCGCGACTGTCCTCTGGCTCGAGGGCAGCGCGGTGGACATCAGCGAATCGGGGATTTCGGCCCGGCTGCGAGTGGAGGATCCGCTGGGCTGCCCCTTGGAGACCTGGGGGGTTGCGGCCATGCTGAGCCCACCAAACGCGTTTGGCTACGGCGTCCGGCTCGTATGCGTTAAGGTAAAACAAAGCATGAGAGCACTCCATCTGGGTTGGTTCATTCTTCTTATTGATCTTCTCTTTCTTGGTCCGCCGGGGTTCGCGCAGCAGGATCAGCCCCCATCCACGCCACCGGAGGCACCGAGTTCTGAACCGATCGCTTCTGACTCGTCGCTTTCCAAAGCCACATCCTTGCCCGATTTGACGCCGGATGGGAACGGCAAGCTCTCGCAGCAGCAGATGCGGGAGTTAACCCGCGTGGTGGCGCAGAATTACCGCGAAAACTACAAGAAGCTGCGCGATTACACCTACGTCGATCGCGAAGTCACGCACAAGCTGGACGGCAAGGGACAGATAAAATCCACGGAAACGAAAACCTACGAAATTATGGAGCTCTACGGCGAGTCGGTCGCGCGACTGATCGAAAAAGACGACAAACCGCTGGCTGGAAAAGACGCAGCCAAAGAAGAGGAAAGAATTCAGAAGCTGGCCGACAAGCGCAAGAACGAGTCGGAGGACGAACAGAGAAAACAACAAGCGGAAAAAGAAAAGGCCCGGCAAAAAGGACGGGAGTTTGTGAGCGAAGTAGCCGACGCCTACAACTTCCGCCTGGTGGGAAGTGAGATGCTTAACGGACGCGACACTTGGGTGATTGATGGGGAGCCGCGCCCGGAGTTCCATGCGCAGTTACGGGAAGCCCAGATGCTTTCCAAGTTCCACGGCCGGCTGTGGGTCGACAAGCGCGAGATGCAACTCGCAAAGATGGATGTCGAGGCCATCGACACGGTTTCGTTCGGCTGGGTGCTGGCGCGCATTCACAAGGGCACTCGCTTTGTATATGAGCAGACTCGCGTCAATGATGAGGTCTGGCTGCCGCAGCACTATGAGGCCAAAGTCGACGTACGACTGGCGTTGTTCAAGAGCGACAATGAAGAAGATGCCGGCACCTTCCGCGACTACAAGAAGTTCCGTACGTCCTCGAAGATTGTGGGCATGGGACAAGTGAAACCTTGAACCTCTCCGCCCTGAAGGGCGAAGATTCAGACTACGCATAGCGTTACTCCGCTTACGTTAGCGTCTCCGATGCTGCGAAAGTCAACTCTCTGAAAGGCGTGTCCAGCCGAATGCTCAGACAGCAACGGCCCGATTTGGTGAAGCGGTATTGGAAAGGCGCTCTGTGGTCACTGTCGTACTTCGCAGCTTCTTGTGGTGGAGCTCCAATCAGCATCCTCAAAGAGAATATTGACCAGCAAAGACTCCCAGCTCAGTCGCTTACATCCCCCTCCTGAAGGACGGGGTTTTACGCTCCACCGGATAACAAGCTAGTGTTGTCGCCTCGCCGTATTCAGATTTCGGCTTGATCGCCAGCGTTCATGTTTTAATGATCGTCAACCATCGATGAATATCCTCGACGTGTGCGCCTACCTGGGACTGGCAGCCGTGGGCACGGCTACGGTGAACATGGTTTTGGGACTTTTGATCGCGCTGCGCTATAGTCCCGTGCGGTTGTGGCCCCATCGCCGTATCAACATTTTCGTACTGCACCGCTGGACTGCGTACCTGGTTCTGCTACTCATCGTTTTACATCCCTGCGTACTGCTGCTCCGGAACACGATTCACTTCGGATTGGGAGATATTGTGCTTCCCCTGTGGTCGCCGGTGCAACCAACGCTGAACACTCTGGGTGCGATTGGTCTGTACGGGCTGTTGATCGTGATCGTCACCTCCGTGTTTCGCCTGCGCCTGGCTCGCCCCTTGTGGAAGAAGCTCCATTTACTTGTTTTTCCCGCGTTCGTATTTGTGTTCATCCACAGTATGTTCTCGGATCCTCAACTTTCGAACAACAAAGTCGATTTCCTGGATGGCGGGAAACTGTTTATCGATATATGCGGCGCGATTGCACTGTTCAGTTCGGCTGCTCGCGTGCTGCTGCGCGGCCAAGGCTTGCGAGCGCGGGCACGGGCCACGCCCGATTCCCCACGACCGTCGGGCGGATCGGAAGCTGGACGAGCTCCAGGATGAGGGTTTCCTGTGCCGCTATAATGCAGGCTTCCTAATCTTTCCTGGTCTTTCCGTCTGTGGCTGTCCAATCTGATCTGCTGTGCGAGGTAGTGAATGAATTCTTTTACCCGTCGCGATCTTCTTCGCTCCAGCCTTGCACTG
>Ga0209624_10002505_pt1 | contig 13533 bp, 15 predicted proteins | sample JacPinW_OM2H0_O1_FD_188565 | JGI IMG/M metagenome (GOLD analysis project Ga0209624, IMG submission 188565) | Forest soil microbial communities from Algoma, Ontario, Canada - Jack Pine, Ontario site 1_JW_OM2H0_O1 (SPAdes) (version 2) | ecosystem: Environmental > Terrestrial > Soil > Boreal...
CGCCGCCACACGCCGGAAGAATTCAGCATCCAGCTTCACCACCGGGTTGAAAAAAACCGCATCCGCCCCGTCCGCCGCCCGCAGCAAGTCTTCGTATCGGCTTGGCGCGTCGCTCGATACCCGCCGCACCGTGAAATCCCGCGCGATGCGCCCTTCCACATCCTCGGTGAAACGCCCCAACACCACCAGAATCGGTTTGCTCATCCTTCCCCGCCCTTCCCGCGCCCAGTTCGCCGTGATCGATATCGCCTCCTCGATGGGTGTTTGTCGTATTTTGCGCCTATTGGCATGAACGGCCTTTCCACTGAATCACGGCGACAATATCACCTCGAGACGAAGCGGGACGTGAGACATCGAGTGCAACGTTCTTATAATCGAGGAACGACGTCACGCTAGCACCCGCGTAAAGGGATAGACGCGCCAGTTCGTCGTTGATCGTCTGCGGCCCTCTTTCGGCGGGCGGTGCCAGCTCGTCAAAGATTTGAATAACTACCTCGCGCGGCAGCTCTGAATCATACTGAATCGTTCCGTTAAAGTAGTGGTCCTTCTGGATAGCGACCTCGCAAACCTGACCGTCGGCCGCATATCTCGGCGTCATCAGAATTCCTGGGCGGACTTCGTAGGCCTCGACCCGCTGATACTTCGAAAACCGCTCGTTTTGGGAATTCACAGGAAGAAGCAAGAATGCAATCGCGCAGGCCAAGCCAGCTATCCTCGTCATCTCGGTCCTCCCCGCAGGCGCGCGTTCAAAGAACGCGTTTCGCCCGTTTTGCTCATGTTTCGCCACGTTTCCCGCGCCCGCCGCTCATCCCGCGCGAAAAGATTCTACCCGATTCGCGCCCAGAAGCCTGCCCAGGAAGCCCTACCGGACGGCCCCCGAAATTAACCACGCCACATATTGCCAGTCGGGAATTACAGGAGTATATTCCCCGCGATGGAATCTGGGGATGCAGACAGCCCCCTACCCATTTCTCCCGTGTGTCCCTCTCCCGCTGCCTGCGCCCCGCCCTAGGAGAAGGTCTATGCGAAAATCATTAATATTGTTGACGCTGTTCTTGGTGTGTCCGTGTCTGTTCCCTGCCGCAAACGCAAGCGCACAATCAACCCTGATCCCTGCAGGAACCCTGCTCCACTGCACCATAGACGACAGTACGATCTCCCCGAAAACCGCTCAGGTTGGCGACCCTGTCCTCTGCCACCTCAGCCAGTTCACCGAGTTCGGTCGCACCGCATTCCCGCGCGGCTCCTACCTCGGCGGCCACCTCGAAGCAGCCAAGCAGCCCGGCCACTTCATCGGTAAAGGCTATCTCGACATCGTTTTCGATCACATCGGCCTGCCCAATACAGACGCCGACCTCAACGCCAGACTCGTCGCAGCCCAAGGCCAGAAAGTGGATAAAGAGGGCGACATCCTCGGTCACGGCCACGCCAAGCGCGACCTGATCGAATGGGCAATTCCGCCGCTCTGGCCCTGGAAAATAATCACCCTGCCAGCCCGCGGCCCCCAGCCCAAGCTGAAAAGCGAGCAGATGGTCACCCTGAAAGTAATGCAAGACGTGGAGCTGCCCCGGCTGACGGCCTATGTTCCCCCGTCTCCGTCGCCAGCGCCGTCAGGTTACGTAGCCCCCCGCGTCCAATCGTATTCCCAACCGTACGCCCAACCATCCAGCGGCCCGGTCGTCCCGCAATCTTCCTCGGGAGTGTATTACCTGCCGCCCACCGCTCCCGCCGCCGCCCCGCCCGCATCACTAGGCCCGGCGCAAACAGCGGACATGCCCAGCCGCGCCCTCACCCTGGTAGCCCTGAAATCGGACACGATCGTTCCAACCAAGGATTACTGGGTCGCCGGCCGCGAGCTGTTCTACGTCCTGCCAGATGGCAGCGAAGCCTCGACCGACCTGAACCGTATCGACTGGCAGCGCACCACGGACCTGAACGCCGAGCGCGGCATCCGCGTAACGCTGCGCACCACACCCACCCGCTTCTAGAGGTGGAAATTCTCAATCCGTAGCTCGACGCTCCCCCAGCCCGAAGCGCCACGCTACGATTTTGCCCGGGGCGTGGCATTATTCAGCATGAGCTTTCTCGTGCGCACAGCCACCCCCGAAGACATCTCCCACCTGCGCGAAATAATCGAATCCTCAGTCCGCGCCCTGCAAGCCAACGATTACACCCCAACTCAAATCGAAGCCGCCCTCCACTCCGTCTACGGAGTAGACACCCAGCTAATCGCCGACGGCACCTATTTTGCCGTGGAGGTTGCCGCGCCTTCCCCACAAGTCACGAGTCACGAATCACGATTCACGGCCCCCATCGCCTGCGGCGGATGGAGCAAGCGCAAAACCCTCTACGGCGGCGATCAATATGCTCTCCGCGAAGACTCGCTCCTCGATCCCGCCCGCGACGCCGCCAAAATCCGCGCCTTCTTCGTCCGTCCCCAATGGGCCCGCCGCGGTATCGGCACCCTGATCCTCGCAGCCTGTGAGGACGCCGCCCGCGCAGCCGGATTCACCCGCCTCGAAATGGGCGCCACGCTAAGCGGCGTCGCGTTCTATCGCGCCAAAGGCTACGCCGCGCTCGAAAATCTGCAAGTGCCTCTAAGTAACGGAGAAATGCTCCCCATCGTAAGAATGGCGAAGGAAATCAAACTCCAGTCCTGAGAGCGACCGGCCAACCTGCGCCGCCTGTAACCTGTTTTTAACATCGCCCCCACTCCCCCCGATGATACGATGCGGCGCGTTTCGGCCATGGGAGGCACAGCAATGGAATCAAACGGTTCTTTCCGCCATGAAATCGAAAATCTACCAAACGACGAGCACGGCAACAAAGTCACGGTAGTGAAGTGTCACGGCAGGCTGCTCAGCGAAAACTCCGCGCAAATCAAAGAACTCGTCAAGCCGCTCCTCGCCGCTGGCGGCCGCATTGTCATCGACCTTGGCGATTTGAACTATATGGATAGTTCAGGTCTGGGAACCCTGATCGGCCTGAAGGTCTCCGCCGTCAAACAGGGCTTGTGCATACTGGAATTCACGAACATGACGCCCCGCATCCTCGAACTGCTGCGCATTTCCAATCTCTCGAAGGTCCTGTCCACATAAGCGCGTCGCTCACAATCGCTGTCCATCGCCACGCTAAAGGTTAACCACCCGCCGCCGCTGTCGCTCGTCGCCCTGCGCCGGCCCTGCGCCCCCTTGCCCCGGGACCAGTGCTGCTTACACGCCGCACTCCGCCAGTCAGTACCGTCGTACCATTAAATAATCTCGCCCGCGTCGTAAGCTGGAAGGTGAATACCCCGCACGCGGCGCACGTTTCCTGCCGCGGGAATCACGCTCAAGTTCGCGTCCTCGTGCCCGCGTATCGGTGCCCCGGTAATGTTTCGGCAAAAAGAGGTACCAGCGATGAAATTATCAGTAAGCCAGAAGCAGCGGCTGCAGGATGCTTTCAAGCAATTTGAAGAAAATCAAAACTCGCCCGCGTTTCTCTCCGCGGTCGAACAAGTCACAGGCGTCATGGCCCACTCGACCCAGTCATATCAAATCCTTCGTTTCGCTGAATCCTCCTGCACCAATCCCCACGACCCTGAAAACAAACCCGTCCGCAGCGATACAAACCTGCTGGCTGCGTGTGCCCGCGCTTTCGTGTCTCTCGTCGAGACAGTCGGCTGAATTGCGCTGCAGCGCAATTCACCCTGAGAACCGGCAGCGCCGGTTCGAAGCGTAGCGGCCGCCTTCAGGCGAGCGTAGTTGCCTTTGACTTTGACGTCGCGAAGGGCTCCCGCCGCCTTTGCCGTGGCCTTTGAATTTGCTTTTGACTCTGTAGCGGCCGCCTTCAGGCGGGCGAATTTGACTTTGAATTTGACCTCGCCAAGGGCTGCCGGCGCCTTTGACGAACCCTTCGAATTGGTAGGGGCGCTGCTTGTGAATTGCGCTGCAGCGCAATTCATCCTGAGACAACAACAAAACAGAAAAACGACAGGAGTCTTTTCATTTGTAAACATCGACTAATGCGGTTTGTCGTCTCAAGCGGCCGATTCGGCACGTAGCCGGAAAGATAATAGAACGCGTCGTGATAAACTCCCACGCATCGCGGATGTACGAGGCGCGCAAAGAAATGCTGCATCGGATTCCCGTCTGGAACCGCCATCAATCCGCCATCGCTGGGTACTGGTTGAAATTGCGCAGGTGGCTGCTTCGTAGTTATTGGTTACACTTCCCGTTCCAGATTATTGCCGCTTGGTATTGCTACCACTGGTACCGTCATACTCCGATTCCGAATCAAGCCGTGCTCGCTATAACTGTGCTATCCATCGCGATGGTGTTGGTCAGAATGCGCTCGTTTCAGAAGGTCATCTATCTGGTTTTGATTTTGTGCTTCGTGAAGATTGAGAACTGCGCGATGGTCAAAGACCGCGACAAGTTTGCCGCGGACCAAGCGTTGAGAACCAGTCAGGAAAACGCGCGATTTGACGGCATCGCGGGTAGGTTGGAAGAGTCCGCGAAGATGATTACAGGCGGGGATAGCTACGGCTACATAGATTTCACGCGATTCATCACGCCCGAAATAGTGACCGAAGGAAAGTATCCCTTGCATGGAGTCACCGTGCGAATCAACGATTTTAAGGAATCGGACCGCCGCGCGATGGGACCGCTCGCCCCCGACTTCAACATCGCCGCCATCATTCGTGACACTCAGGCCGATGTTGCGCTCGGGGATCTACCGCCCTACCACGGACAGCCGATGCCCGAAACGCCCTTATTGAAAAACCACGGACCGCGCGACTTAGATATGTTTTTCAGCGCATTTAACGGACAGTGGCAAGAGCATGTCTGCCTGCGAGTCGCCACAAATAGCACGGGAACAACGTTGGCAGGTTCATATCTGGTAAGAACTGGCACCCATAAACTGAAAGAATGGACCGACGGCAATTTTCCTAACAAGGCGGACGGAACGCCAGATTGCCATCATGTCATGCCCCAGGACAAACCGCCCAAAACCGCCCCTTGACGGGCGGCCAGTCACGGCTTGAAATCGCCCAACATGCACGGCTTCTCAGCAGTCATACGCGCTCACCTTGACAGAACTACGTACGCCGCCTAGTATAAGTACTTCAGGGAAATCCTCTCAGAAGGCGGGCGTGGAGAGATGCTGTTACCTACCCCTGAAACCCTGTCTCAATTTCAACGAACATTGTGGGAAGCTGAAGGAATCGTGTTGAACGTCCTGCTATTCGGCAGATTCGTTCGTCACGAAATTGAAGCCTTGTTTCGGCGTCGGCGAAAGCGCACTGGCGGGATCGAATGAAATATCGCCGCTAACACAGCGAGCGCGTGACTCACCCGGCGGGTGGCACGGCAACGGCTGAGACGAGCAAGACAAATATCGCCAGCATGAGTAGGTAGTCGCAAATATATGTGTAATATGCATGCCAATAGGAATAGTCAAAAAGCAACGGGATCATCTGGGCGCCGGAGCACCCTATCATCTGTTCATTCGATTCGGCGCCGCACTTTGTATAGGCTACTAGCCCAGTCGGACTAAGCGCGGAGCCTACGAGAAAATTATGAGCTGATCCCGCGATCTCGATATTGACAACTCGCGCCGATCGAAGCCATATCAGCGTCAACAGAGTCAGAAACAGCAGGGCCGCTAATGTGTATCGAAGCCATTTCACGCTGAGCTTCTTACGAAACACGAAGCTGATGACGATCATAACGGCAGCAACGACCGTTCCAGCGGCCCCTAGCCAAGCCAACTGATCAGGCAGGAGTTCGGACTTCAGTAGAGTTGACGACAGAGCTGCCGCAGCTGTGGAAATTGCTAGTGCAACGAGCCCATTTACATATTCGCCAAAGCCCATTAGCGCTTCTCGGCGGGCTTGGCCGTCCCTGATTGTGCAGGGCAACTAAAGGACACGGTCGTGTCCTGCGTGCAGTCAACCCGCTGCGTCAGCACCGGGGTCTTACAATCGCATGAGAATGAGTACCATCGCGGTTCGAGGCTCTTGACAATCTTCGTCGCACCCGCGTCAAGCTCTGGACCTCCAATTACGGGCCTGTATTTTACGGCACAGCCTCCAGGGGCGGCCACGATTGTCACAGTGACGTGATTTCCCAATTCCCACATCCGGTCCTCACTCCATTGAATCACTTGTCGATAAGTGATGCCCTTATGTTCCTCTAGGCTTGCACTCATGCCATTCCCGTAACCCTGCTTTGCCATCGAAGCCACCGATTCAGAAAAGCGCGTACGAGTTTCAGTTGGCACGACGGAATCGAGAGGTTTCCCGTCAGCGACTTCGTGCACAGCGGATTCGTGTATAGCCAGTACCATGGCACGGTCCTCAGATTTATCTTGACGCTTAACTTGAGTTGAGAGAGTTTCCTGCGCCGTCGCGAAAGGAACGACAAGCAGCAACAGCACGAACATGCTCAGACGGGTCATCTTTAACTTAGAATATATACCTCAGCATTCTATTATCAATCCATTCAATACCGCAAAGTCGCTTTACATCAACATAAAAACCTCGTTTGTGAGCAATAGATAACGTCGGGCTACGTTAGCATGCACAACCGCCGGGTGCCGCGCTCTTCGGTCTTTGAAGGGGTGCGGATTTAGACGCTCCACCACCGGCCAACCCACCGAACTACACGCCCAAATCATCTCGCCGAGCGAGTACTAAAACTGTCCCTCGCCTGTACGCATGACCACGCGTTTCCGCACGTGCCCATTCTTCCGTACAGCTGTTTTTTCGTTTCGCGAATGCTACCTTGGGCCAGGAGAGAAAAATATGAGACGTTTTCCAAAATTTCGCGACGATCGCTTCCTTCCCGCAAACCCCTCCGCGCGACCGGCATCCCACCAACCCACCAGCGCCGTAGGCGCGGCATAAGTTAGCCCAGCGTGGAAACGCTGGGTAAAAAGACGGCGCGAAGCGCCATGCCGTTCGCGGTGCCTTTCCCGCGTGTTTTCGAGTTGCTCGCGCTCAACTTGGCACAATCCAGCACCGCGGGGCTCCCACCCCGCAGTTTGCACTTGAATTACCGTAACGACTGTGTTATCATCAGTCGTGCGCTAATTTCGTCACCTCAGGGGGGCCACATGGTCCACGCTGCTCGCGCTTCAACAGCCAGCGCCCGAGGCCCACTCCCGACCCGCCGATTTCTAATTGGTTGTGCCGCGATTAAAAACGCCCGCAACTCCCCTGAAACCAATGCGTTGCATTTTTCTAATCGGCTCAAAACAGCGATTTGCAGCGCACGTTTTTCACAAGTTTTGCGCTCCAATAATCACGACTCGCGCCATTTCTATTCAATACAAATAAAGTTCACAAAATCACCACTCTGATGAAAACTCTGATGAAAACAAAGGAGAAACAATTTTCTATTCCGTACAAATTTGCCGTTGGTAGCATAGGCAATCTTGCCTGTGCTCTTCGGTTTCGTACGCGTTCAGTCTTTCTGTCGGTGGGGATTTTCGCTGGTGCGCCGCGAAAAAGACCGAAACAAAAAGTAGACAGGAAGCCCGCTGGCGATCAAGACCAACCCCGGCCAAGTAGTCGAAGCGCGATAACACAGCAGGACCACCAGAATCACGCTGGCCCCGAGAATGTAAAGCGCCGGCACCACAGGATAACCAAACGTCTTGTAAGGTCGCTCCGCCAGCGGCCTCGTGCGCCGCAAACGAAAAATCCCAATAATCGTCAAAATGTAAAAAATCAAAACAGCCGACACAACATAGTCGAGCAAATTGCTATAAAGGTTCCCATATTTTCCGCTGACCGGATCATAAGTGCGCGGCAAAACCAGAAATGCCGCCCAAACGCCCTGCACCAGCAAAGCGATCCCCGGCACTCCAGCCCGATTCAAAATTCCAGTGCGCTGAAAAAAAAGCCCATCGCGCGCCATCGCGTAATAAGCCCGAGATCCCGTAAGCAACATCCCGTTGATGCACCCAAAAGTGGAAACCATGATAGCCAAAGCCATTAACGTGACGCCCAGTCCAGGAAACACAGCCTGCAAAGTGGCCGTCGCCACGCGATCCGATTCCGCGTGCTGGATCGCTGCGAGCGGAAGCGTGAAAAGATACGCGAGATTCACCAGCAGGTACAACCCAATCACCATGCCACTACCAAGCGCCAGCGAAAGCGGAATATTCCGCCGCGGATTTTTCACTTCCCCCGCGGTGAACGTGATGTTGTTCCATGCGTCAGCAGCAAACAGCGACCCCACCTGCGAAACGCACAACGCCACAAAAAGTCCGTACCCAGTAGCCGCGCTGATCCCCGCCGCAATCGGAACGATTCCGCTAGGCGCCCACATCGCCGTGAAGTTCGCCCGAATCGCCGCCGCGTTGCGTCCAAAAAAAATCCCCGCAATGATCAACCCAGCCAGCGAAGCAATCTTGCAGCTGGTGAAAATATTCTGGATCGCCTTCCCGTAGTTCAACCCGCGCGTGTTGCTCCATGTGAGCAGCACAATCACTAGCACAGCAACCAGCTGCGCGGTAGAAAGCGAAATCGCATAGCCAGCGGAAATGTGCAAAGGCTCGATGAGGTACCGCGATTCGCTGACCGCGGGCCACAACACGCCAAGAAACCGCGCGAACCCAATAGCCACAGCCGCAACGGTCCCAGTCTGAATAATCAGGAACAAAGTCCAGCCGTACAGAAACCCCAAAGTAGGCGAGAACGATTCCCGCAGATACACATACTGCCCTCCAGCCTGTGGCATCATCGACGCAAGCTCGCCATACGACAGCGCCGCAGTGATGGTGAGAACTCCAGCGATAACCCAGGAGAGCAGCAGCCAACCAGAACTACCAAGCTGCCGCGACATGTCTGCAGACACGATGAAGATGGCCGACCCGATCATCCCCCCAGCCACGATCATAGTGCTGTCAAACAGCCCAAGCCCGCGGCTGAAACCCCGCGCGCTCACTTCGTGAGCGCTTCCGTCAACCGCTTGCTGTTCGGCTGGAACTTTGGGATCGGTTGGAGCTTTGAGATCGGGCGACGTAAGTTTCCTCCCGCGGCCGGCAAAACCGGATAATATCACCGCGGAAGTGGACTGAACGCAGAACCGATTGATCTGTTGCCCTGCGGTTGTGTTTGTAGTTACGGGCTGAGTCGAGAAGGTTGGTCAGTGTAATCCCTGGCCGCGTGCGGGGTTAGAGCGCGGTCGTGACTGCGGTGCCGGCAGCGGCAAACACGGAAGCCATTTCGGCTCGCGCGAGTGGGAGGAAGCGTTCAACGACGGCGGCATCGAACTGCGTGCCGCTCGCTTGCAGCAAGCGGCGCTCGGCTTCTTCGAACGGCAGCCCCTGGCGGTAGGGCCGCGAAGAAACCATGGCATCGAACGCGTCAATCACAGAGACGATCCGCGAACCGATTGGAATCTCCTCGCCTTTCAGGCCGCCGGGATAGCCTTTGCCGTCGTAACTTTCGTGGTGATGAAGAATGATCAGGCTGGCGCGTTCCATCCCAGGCACCTGGCGCAGCACGGCCCAGCCGTATTCGGGATGCTTCTTCATCAGGTCATATTCTTCGGCAGTCAGTTTTGCGGGCTTGTTCAAGATGGCATCGGCGATGCCGATTTTCCCAATGTCGTGCAGCAGCGCGGCGACTTCGATATCGGCGAGGTAGCTTTGATCCAGGCCGAGCTCGCCGGCGACGTGCAGAGCCCATTCCGCGAGGCGCGTGCTGTGGACTCCGGTGTTCAGGTCCTTAAGGTCGAGGAGCTGATTGAATGCGCAGATCAAAGAGCTGCGCAGCGCGGCGATCTGTTCTTCCATCTGCTTCACATGAATTCCGGCGGAAGCCCATGGCGTGACGATCTTATCAAGCGCACCGCGGGAGTAAGCGGCTTGTGCAGGCGCCGCCTTGCCGATTGGCGGAATCGGAATCGTGGCGCCTGCGAGTTGTGCTGCCACTTGTGTGGCCGCTTGTTGATTGTCCAGCTGCATTGAAGTTGGCATTCGATCCTATTGCAGTAGGCCTAGGACTGGATTGAATGCTGACAGAGATCCGTAAACATCCAGGCGTCCGTTGCCCATGTTCACGCCGATCCATTTGGCGTGAGCAATGGCCCAAGACGCTTGATTCTCGCTCGTGGACTGCATGTTAACGAGCAAAGATGCCGTTCCGGCGACCATCGGCGAACTGAACGACGTGCCCCACCCTGCGGCATACGTCGCGAAAGGATAGGTGGTGATGACGCCTTCGCCGGGCGCAGCGACCCAGACGATCTGGTTGCCGTAGTTGGAGAACGTGGAGCGCTGGTCTTGGTTGTTCGTCGAGGCCACGCCCATCACGTTCTGTAATCCGGCCGGATAAACCATTTCTTGCTTGCCGTCGTTGCCGGAGGACGCGGCAAGAATCACGTTGTTCTTGTTTGCGTAATTGATCGCGTTCGAAAGCTCGGTGGAGCTTGTGGTCAGATCGAAGCTCATGTTGATTACGCTCGCGTGATTCTGCACAGCGTAGTAAATCGCCGCAAGGATGTTCGAGAGCGATCCGTTTCCGTTGGCGCTGAAGGATTTCAGCGGCAGCAGTTTTGCGGTCGGCGCGACCAGGTGAATTACGCCCATCACCATGGTGCCGTGTCCAAACGCCGCATACTGAGAGCCGTCCAACATCGCTGCAGTGTGCTGATCCAGCATCGCTGCTGTGTGTTGATTTACGTACGCAGCGGCGCAAGTTGGGCATGGCGGCGGCGCGGACATTGATATGTCGTTCAGTTCGGAGCCGCCCGGCTGGTTGCGGGTAAAGTCATAACCGGCAAGCAAGACGCCCTGAAGCGCTGGATGATTAGGATCCACGCCTGTGTCAATGTCGGCGACAATCCCCGCACCGCTCACATTGAAGACGCTGTGCGCTTGAGCGACGCGAATAATTTGAGCTGCCGGCTGATTCACATATCCGTGCGTGACAGTGTTCCCGTAATAGTTTACCGGTGTGTTGTCCCACAAACCCTGCGGAGCGGTGGACGCGGTGGCTTGATTATTTACGTTCGGTGGAATCGTGAGGGTCTGGTCGGGTTCCGCGTCGAGAATTCCATTCACGAGGTTCAGCACGGCCGCGAGCAGTTGCGGCAGCAGACCTTGCGCGGGGCGGACAAGAAATACCTGGCCGACGTTTCCGTCCAGATTGCCGACGACGGTGCAACCGTTGGACAGGCAAACATTCTTCAGGCCCAGAAGGCCGAGGTTCGTGCGGACGATCACTCCCTGTTGCTGATTCTGACCGGAGAGCACCTGGCCGACGGTGCTGAGCAGGCCGCCGAGAAGGCCTTGCGCGCTGCTTGGCTGGCCCCAAAAGCCGATTGATAGAAGGACAAAGATTCCGATTAGACGACGCATGATTGCCAGTGCTCCTTTTGAGTGTCGGCCGATAGTCCAATTATTTCTCCGTACCATTTTGGTTCGTGCGACGAATTCCGAACAATGGTACAGATGGCTACTTTCCGCACTCTCCGCATCAATCGTTAGTTCTAGTACCTTTCTTCTTGATTCTCGAAGTCTTTCTAAGCTTATTATCGTCAGCTATATACGGAGATGCTCCCGCAGACGTGAACAGAGGCTCGACAAGCTGGAGGCTTACCTCTTGCCGGTCGGAGAGAGCAACGACAAGGCGGATGCCGCCTTGTAGTTCACACTCGATCTGAAATTCGCCGAACGCGCTGGTGACGGACTGAGCCAGTATCTTCTGGCCCTTCAGCAGGCTAACCGGCATAGCGGACAGGCGTTCGTCGGGGTCGGTCGAGTTGAGGACCTGGCCGATCAGAACTACCTTTTCCGAGTCCATCTGGGGCTCGATCCGAACATCAATCCGGTAGTCGCCAAGACCGTAAAGCAATTGTTGTGAGGAACTTCCGGAGGACCGTACACCGGCGAGCAGCGGGCCACGGAAGCTGTCGAATAGCAGCGATGCAAGCTGGGTTTTCGCGCGACTCGTCGACCTGCCGGAGTAGCGGTTAACGAATGTCGCGTTCACCGTGCGCACGGCACCTTCGGACGGGGTGTAGGCCGGTTCACGTCGTGCAACTTGCTGCAAACGCTGCCACATGCTCAACTCCTTCGAGCACGCCGCGCAGCCGGTTTCCAGGTGGATTTGCATTTCGGCCTTTTCCTTCGCGTCAATCACGTTCCGTGCAAAATCAACCCACTTTTCCAGCGAATAGTGTCGCATCGCAATCCCCCGAACTTGATTTTTCAGCTTCGCCCAAGTAACTGCCCCACTACCTACTACCATCACCAACTCATAAGGGTGAGCACCTGCTCAAAAAATATAGGGGTGTCGAAAAAAGTTTCCGGAGGTCAGACAGGGGAAACTTTGCCGATAAGTGCAAAGGGCGCCCAGTGATAGGGATGGGGGTAGGCTTCGCGAAGTTCGATCATCGCGCCGCGCAGCGCGGAGGCTTTACCCTCGCCGTCCTGGAAGCGGCGGTAGAAACGCGCCATGAAATCGGATGTGCTTTGGTCATGCACGTCCCACAGAGTGAGAAGGAGGGAGTGCGCTCCCGCATAGAGCAGTCCGCGGATCAGGCCGAGCAATTCATCTCCTGGAGTGACGACGTTCATTCCGGTGGCGCAACCGCTCAGCGTCACCAGTTCGGCGTTCAATTTGAGCTGGTAGAGATCGTAAAGATTAAGGTACGCGTCGCCGAGGCGAATTCCGGAGAACATTGGATTGTCCTGCCGGAATTTGCCGTGCGTGGCGATGTGAATCAGCCGGCTTTGCAGACCTTTCTCGCGCAAGATTTGCTCGTTGGCTTGGGCGCCTACAAACAATTCCGCATCGGGAACAATTTCCGCAACAGCGCGAACTTCCTCCAGAATCAGCGGAGCGCGGGCATCGGGATTTCCCAGCACCAGAGACGAGCCAGCGGTGTGCGCGGGTTTTTCCTGGCAGTGAGTGAAAATGCTGGCGCTTGGGGCGTAAGAGATTGTGAAGGAATCGATCAGATAACCAGTGTCTTCGAGCAAAGCGTGGAACGGAAGGTAGTGCAGCACGCCGTGGGGCACGATGATCAAATGTCGTGCGAAAAGGTGGGAGCGAACCGGTGCGAAGACTTCTTCGTACAACTGGCGCAGGTGTGCTTGCACGACGCCGAGCATGGATTTTTCGAAGGTGCGCGCATAATCCGCGCCTAGCTTGAATTTTGAAATCTGAAAATGGAGCATGCGCAGCAAGTTGATCACGCGCGAGACTGGTGTAAGAGGCACGATTTTCAGATCGTCGTGCGTCACCACCGCGGCAATGAATTGGTCCTTCAGGCTGAAGTACTCCACGAGCGCGGTATCCGGAGGCAAGCTCGCGCGAATCGCATCCAGCGACCTGATTGCCGGGCCGTGGGTGGCGCTTTCTGATTGCGGCAAATCCCGCAGGACGTGCAGCAGTTCATTTTCGTGCGCCAGAGCTTCTTTCTGCAGTTTTTCGATGCGCTCGGACGAGGGAACTTCCGCGCGTAACTGCTCGATTTCGATGCGCCGGTAATACCAGTTTAATTCTTCGCGCATTTCGCGGATGCGGCGCAC
>Ga0209624_10002506_pt1 | contig 13529 bp, 10 predicted proteins | sample JacPinW_OM2H0_O1_FD_188565 | JGI IMG/M metagenome (GOLD analysis project Ga0209624, IMG submission 188565) | Forest soil microbial communities from Algoma, Ontario, Canada - Jack Pine, Ontario site 1_JW_OM2H0_O1 (SPAdes) (version 2) | ecosystem: Environmental > Terrestrial > Soil > Boreal...
AGCGTATTTGCCCGCGAGCAGAAAATGCTGAACCCCGCACTGCCCGGGGCTTATCCGTTTGAAACGCCGTTCCATGTCGGATTTCTGGGCGCCCTGTTCGAGCCGGAAAAATCCATATTTCTGTTCGACCCCCTCGTCGTGCTGGCGGTGCTTCTTTGCGCCGTGGCCTGGACGCGGTTTCGGCCCGAAATCCGCGCCTACCTGATCGCCTTTGCGGTGCTATTGCTTTCCTATATCACCTTCTACTCCACATTTACCGTGTGGAGCGGGGATTTCGCCTGGGGCGACCGGTACGTTTCGACTGCGGCGCAACTGGTCGGGTTCATCACTGTGCCGCTGCTGATGAGGCATCGTGCGGCGCTTGGCGGGACCGTCTGGACAATCGGGATCGCTGTTATCGCGGCCAGCGTGTTCGTCCAGCTTTCGTCCGTGATGTTTTGGTTTCCGCTCGAGATCTATCAAATGGACACGATCGGCCATCCCACGTTTGTCGTCGCGCTGCGAATGAAAAACATCGCCGCGTTCAGCCTGGGCAGAATGAATCAGTGGGGCCTTGTGAACGATTCAATGACCTACGATCCGTGGGATTACGCGCACATCACTGCGTTTAACTTCCTGCCTTTTCTATTGGCGCGAATCGGGAGAGCCGCAGGATGGGTTGTTCGCCTGGTAACGGCAGTCTGGAGCGTGGCACTAGCCGCTTTGATTTTGCTGCTGGTCTTTATTTGCAGGGAATCGAATGCCCCCCGGGATGCGTCTAACTTAACGGAAATCTCAGCCTGAGGAGAAAACATGAGAATCAACTTCGCCTTCGTGTCCACGCTGATCCTGCTGGCCGCTATCGCTGCCGCTCCTGCTCGCGCCCAGGTGGGGGGCAACGTCGCGAGCCCGCCGGCCAAGGCCGATTGCAAGTTTTCCGACGGCAAGACGATCCATGTCGACTATTCAAGTCCGAGGATGAAGGGGCGCAAGATTTTTGGTGACCTGGTGCCCTACGGAGAGCCGTGGCGCGCCGGCGCGAACGAAGCGACCACATTCGTGGTCGACGCGGACGTCAGCGTCGGAGGCAAGACGGTGCCGGCAGGAAGCTACACGCTATTTGCGCTCCCAACGGCGGACGCGTGGAAGCTGATCATCAGCAAGCAGACAGGCGAGTGGGGCATCCCGTATCCGGGCGAATCCTATGACTTTGCGCGCGTGCCGATGAAACTTTCGAAGCTCGATTCTCCGATGGAAGACTTCATGATCGCGTTTGACCAGGGCGGCACAACGTGCACGCTGCGTCTGGCTTGGGAATCCACGCAGGCCTCTGTGCAGATTTCCGAGAAGAAATAGGGAAAACTACTGCTGCACGCGGGCCTGAGCCTTCGCGCCATGCTCGGCGGGGTGGACGATCGCGCGGAATACGCGGCCGCGCCCGATCAGATGCTCGCCGGACCTCGCTTCGACCTCGAAGACCAGGAAGCGACCTTCGGATTTCACGAACCGAGCCCACGCGCGAACAGTTGCGCCGACTCCCACGGCTTTCAAGTGATCTACCTCAATTCGCGTGCCCACTGAAATAGCACCTGGCGGCAATTCCGGTGCAAGGGCCTGCACTGTAGCATGCTCCATCAATCCGATCATGGAGGGAGTGGAAAACACCGCTGGAAGATTCGGGTTGACCACCTGAATGGTGTGTTCCAGCTGCACCACCCGTTCGCTGATCCCCTCAAGCCCGAGCCGAAAACGGTGCTCGGGCAATGCGGCGGCCGTTTTTTCGAATTTCCTTTTCGGCGTCCGGGAGACACCACGCTTCGAAGCACGCTTTGACGACCGCGAACCGCTCTTGGTTTTTCGTGGACTCACGGCAAGGGCTCGCGGCGCGCCTGGCGGGGCGTAGTTAGGATCGTGCGCGGTGCCACAAAGCTGCGCCCAAACTGCAAAAGCGTAACCCCGAGCTGGTTCCAGAGGCGTTGTTTCAGGCTGCGATAATCCTGCGAGCCGCTGAAGACGTCGCCAATCAGATCGCGGAATGCCGAAGAGTGGCCGAGCAGCTGCACCATCCGGGTGGTGATCGCTCCTCCCAGAAAGTTGCCGCGAAACATTCTTCGCGCGATGTTCGCGGCGAACTCCAGATCGGCGGAGAAAGCTGCCCGCAATCGCTCCGGGTACGCCTGCGGCTGCCCTTCGATCAGCGCCTGCGCCAGCAAATCGCCGGAACGCAGCGCATAATAAAGTCCCTCGCCAGTGATCGGGTCCACGCACGCCGCCGCGTCGCCGGCCATCGCCCAGTTTTTCCCGGCGATGCGCCGGCCGCGAATGGTCTGCGCTTCTGGTGAAGGCAACACGTGGCTGTAGAACCGCGCGCCGTCCATGCAAATGTTCTCTTCCCTCACGAATTCGTCGAGATGGCGGCGAAGCTGTTGCGTCGGATTCTGGCCCATCTTCGCGCAGATGCCGACCGAAAGGTGATCGGCGCGCGGAAACGACCACAAGTAGCCCTCAAATTCCTTCAGAAACTTCACCTTGATGATGTCTTCCTCGGTCGGCACGAAGTAGCCGAGCGTCACTTCCAGATCCGTTGCGCCGAGAGCGGTCGTGTCCGGCAGCAGCTGGTTGCGCGCCCCGGCCGCAAGGACCACGAAGTCGGAACGATACTGTTCGCCCCCGGCCGTCAGCCGCACCTGCGTGCGGTCCGTGTCCACGCTGGTGACGCGCGAGCGCACTGCCGAGCAGCCCGCCGCGACGGCCCGGTCGAGCAGCAGTCCGTTCAGCACCTTGCGAGCGTAAATTACGATCGGATGGCTCATCTCCAGTCGCGCGCGGTCACCACGGCCGGAAATCAGCTCCGCCGTGCGCACGATTTTCTTCGGTTGGGGTCCGTCGAGTAGGAAAGGGTATGCCTGAATCGCTTTATGCGTGAGGCCACCGCCGCACGGCTTCTCCCACGCCAGGCGCTCGTCGAAAATCGTTACGCGAAAACCTTGGCTCGAGAGGCGTTCTCCGCAAAGTGCGCCGGCGGGTCCGCCCCCAACAATCGCGATGTCTTTCATGGCCCTTGTGACGGTTCCGTGGTGACTCGGATACGGCTAGCGCAAACACACCCGATTTGAATCCGGCCGAAATTATAGCACTGAAAATCCCGGTCACATCGACGCGAAGACGCCCGGCCGCCCGATGATCGAGGATTCGACCATAGCGAGCGCGGCTCGGACCGCTCGGTAACACCCCCGCATGGTAGAATTGTTGTTTCGGCCGTTCCTTCCGGAGCGGGCTGATAGGTTGACGTTTGGGACAGGTCGTTTCTTCCAGTGAGCGCATCTCCCACCGGGGCCCGTGGAAATGCCCCGCGAAGGGACGGGTGTGTGCGACCGGACGTGACGACCCGCTGAACCCGGTTCGCATCTGCCCGCTTGAGCCCGCCAATTTCACGACCCTCCTGATTGAATCTCTCCCGGAGCGGCGCCCATGATTCTGCCCCTGGTTTCCGAATTACTGGCGCGAGTTTCTCGCCGGGCCGCCGTCGAAACGGCCTGCGACTTGCTGCGCCGCCAGGGAGGCGAAGTTCGTCTCGCAGGGCTTACCGATTCGGCGAAGTCGCTGCTGGTTCCGCTGATATTTTCTGAACTAGGGCGGCCCGCCATTTTGCTGGTGGAGTCGAATCAGCGCGCCGAAGAGTACCTTGAACCGATTCGCTGGTTCTACAGCGCCGTCACCGGGAAACCAGGGCGCCGCGTCGCGCATTTCCCCGCGCACGACGTGCTTCCCTACGAAAACCGCTCCCCGCATGCCGAGATTTCCGAAGATCGCGCGGTCGCTCTGTGGCGCCTGGCGACGGGCGAGGCCGACGTGCTGATCGCACCTGTGCAGGCCGCGCTGTGGCGGATGCGCGAGCGTTCGTTTTATCCCGGGCTGGCCCGCGTGGTCGTACGTGATGAATCGGTCGCCCACGAGGATCTGATCGGTTTTCTCGCGGCGGCCGGTTACGAGAAGCACGTAACCTGCGAGATGCCGGGCCAATATGCCGTCCGTGGCGGAATCATTGATGTGTTTTCGCCTGAGACTCCGCAGCCGGTACGCATCGAGCTTCTGGGCGACACGATCGAGTCCATTCGCGCATTCGATCCCAATACCCAGCGCTCGACCAATCCCGTCGAGCGCGCCGCGCTGCTGCCTCTGGTCGAACTCCAGCGCCATGCCGAAGTCCTCGAGCGGCAGCGCGTCGGGTCCGGCTCCGGGCGCGAAGACGATACCGCTCCTGCTGGCTTTTACGCCGGCTGGGAGTTTCGCGAGATACCCCGCGAAGAACGCCCCGGCGTGCTGTTTGATCTTGCGGCAGATCCGATCGTAGTGCTGGATGAACCATCGCTGCTTAAAGCGGCCGTGGATAAATATCGCGCGCGCCTCGCCGAAGCGTTTGACCGAGCCGAGGATCCACTCGCCGAGCCCCCCGCCCGCTACGTTTTCAACGAAGACGAATGGTCGCTCGCGCTTGAGCTTTCTCCGCGCCTGGCCCTGGAGCATTTGGATCTCACGGGCGACGGCCCCGCACCACTGGCGCTCGAGTCGCAGCCCACTCCGCGCTACCACGGCAACGTTTCCGCTTTCATCGCCGACGTCCGCAACCGGCTCGGCGCAGGCGAGTACGTAATGGTGTCAGCGGCGAGCACCGGAGAACTCGAACGATTCGCCGACATTTGCCACGAGTACGAAATTCCCTACCATCTCGGTGAACTGGAAGAAAACGTCACAGTCACGCGCCTGGCGGAAGAATCAAGCGGCAGCAACGCTCCGGCCATGGTGCTGGTAAAGGCTCCCCTGCGGGAAGGCGTTGTGTTTCCGGAAGCGCAACTGGCCGTCTACGGAGACGCCGATCTGTTTGAGACTCTTCCTTTGCAGCGGCCGCGCGCACGGCCCAAGACGGCGAGCTTCTTTAGCGATTTCTCAGACCTCAAGCCGGGTGACTATGTGGTTCACGTGGATCACGGCATTGGCCAATTTGAAGGTCTGCGCCAGGTGGTTGTCGAAGGCGCGACCGGCGAATTCATGTTCCTGCGCTATGCTGGAGACGCAAAGCTCTACGTTCCGCTCGCGCGCATCGATCTCGTGCAGAAGTATCAGTCGCTGGGAGGCGTGGAACCGACGCTGGACCGCCTCGGCACGACCATCTGGGAAGCGCGTAAATCGCGCGTGCGCAAGTCAGTCAGCGACATGGCGGAGAAACTCCTCGCGCTATATGCCGAGCGCAAGACCGCGCCCGGCCATGCGTTCCCGCCAGACTCCAACTGGCAGCGCGAGTTCGAGGACGCGTTCGAATTCCAGGAAACCCCTGACCAGCAGCGAGCCATCGAAGATGTGAAGCGCGATATGGAGTCGACGCTGCCCATGGATCGCCTGCTTTGCGGCGATGTCGGCTACGGCAAGACGGAAGTCGCCATGCGCGCCGCGTTCAAGGCACTGACCGACGGCAAGCAGGTCGCCGTGCTCGCGCCAACTACTGTGCTGGCATTTCAACACCTGGAGACATTCCGCCGCCGCTTCGCGGCCTTTCCGATGCGCATCGAGATGCTGAGCCGGTTTCGCACCGACAAGGAGCAGAAGAAAACTCTCGAAGCGCTGGAAGCCGGAAAGATGGATGTGGTCATCGGGACGCACCGGCTGCTTTCCAAGGATGTGAAGTTCCACGATCTCGGCCTGCTTGTTGTGGACGAGGAACAGCGCTTTGGCGTGGCGCACAAAGAGCGCTTGAAGGAGATGCGCAAGAACGTGGATGTACTGACCATGTCGGCCACTCCCATACCGCGAACGTTGCATATGTCGCTTGTGGGGCTCCGCGACATGAGCGTGATCGAGACGCCGCCGAAAGATCGGCTCGCGATTCAGACCAGTGTCTCGCCCTTCAGCGAAACCCTAGTTCAGCGCGTTATCGAGGAGGAGATGGCCCGGCAAGGCCAGGTCTTTTTCGTTCACAATCGGGTCGAATCGATTGCCTCGCTCGCATCAATGGTGCAGCGTTTGGTCCCCCGCGCGCGCGTCGTCGTAGGCCACGGCCAGATGCGCGAGGCCGAGCTTGAAAAGGTCATGCTGAAGTTCATCCGCAACGAGGCCGATGTGCTGGTTTCGACCACGATTGTTGAGAACGGCCTGGACATCCCGCGCGCGAACACGATCCTGATCAATCGTGCCGACCGTATGGGTCTCGCCGAGCTTTACCAGCTTCGTGGCCGCGTCGGCCGCTCGAACCAGCGTGCGTACGCCTACTTGCTGGTTCCGAGCGAAGGTACACTCACCTCCATTGCCCGGCAACGGCTGGCCGCGCTTAAGGAGTTCAGCGATCTGGGTGCCGGTTTTCGCATCGCCGCGCTCGATCTGGAATTGCGCGGGGCGGGCAACCTGCTCGGCAGCGAGCAGCACGGCCATATCGAGGCGGTTGGCTTCGATATGTACTGCCAGATGATGGAGCGCGCCGTCGCCGAGCGGAAGGGTGAAGCAGTTACTCCGGAGCGACGCGCCGTGCTGAACCTCGGGCAGGAGATTCGCATCCCGCCGGAATACATTGAGAGCGAAAATCTTCGCCTGCGCATTTATAAGCGCATCGCAAGCGTTGCATCGGAAGCCGAGCGCGTGGAAGTTGCCCGTGAACTTGACGATCGATTCGGGCCGCCGCCGCCGGCGGTCGCAAACTTGCTGCAGTACGCCGTACTCAAGGCGTTGGCGGAGAAGCTTCTGGTCGCGACGCTGGACCGCCGCGGGGACCAGATTGCCATCAAGTTCTATGACGACACGCCTCTTGGTCCGGAGCGGATCGTCAAACTGCTCCACAAGCGCCGCGACATGCGTCTTGACCCGTCCGGAGTGCTGTGGATCGGCTGGAAGTCCAGCAAGGGCTCCGTCATGGACGCGGCGAGAAACGTGTTGCTACAACTACAATCGTAGGGATAAACTTTTCCGGAGCGAATACTATGAATACCCGAACCGCAGTTATTCTTGCCTGTCTCGGTTTCTCGAGCGCGCTTCTAGTGGTTCCCCCCGGGACCCTTGCGCAGGCCAAGGGCACCACTGTCGAGGAAATTGTCGCGCGCGTGAACAACCAGATCATCACACTTTCCGACTATCAGAAGGCCGCCGCGGGCTTGCAGCAGGAAGCCGCGCAGGATTGTCAGAACTGCACCCAGATGCAGATTCAGGCCTCGTTGGCAGAGCACCAGAAAAATTTGTTGCGTGACATGATTGACCAGCAGCTCCTGATTGAGCGCGCCAAGGATATGGACGTTTCCGTTGAGACCGACTTGATCAAGCGGCTCGATGATGTCCGTAAGCAGAACAACCTGTCGAGCCTGGAAGACCTTCAAAAGGCCGTCGAGCAGCAGGGCATCGTCTGGGAAGACTACAAGACGCAGCTTCGCAACAGCCTTCTGACGCAGGAAGTAATCCGCCGCGAAGTCGGCGGGCGGATGAATATTGGCAGCGACGAAGTAAAGACCTACTACGAGGCTCACAAGGAAGAATTCACCCGCCCCGAACAAGTGTCGCTCGCCGAGCTTTTCCTGAGCACGGATGGAAAGACCCCGGAGGAAATTTCCGCGGTTCGCACCAGGGCGGAGGATCTGCACAACCGGCTCGTGAAGGGTGAGGATTTCGATCAGCTCGTAAAGCGCTATTCGGAAGGTCCGACAGCCCAACAGAACGGCGATCTGGGCGAGTTCGAACGCGGACAGCTGTCAAAGCAGTTCGAGGACGCCGTTTTCACGATGGACAAGAATCAGGTCACCGACGTGATTCAAACCAAGACCGGTTTTGAAATCCTGAAGGTGCTCGATCACTATCAAGCCGGCCTGCAGCCGCTCGACAAGGTCGAGGGCGAAATATCGAATATTCTCTACCGCCAGAAGATGGACCCGGCGATGCGGGTGTATCTGGCTCAGCTGCGCGAGGAAAGCTACGTTCTGGTGAAGCCCGGCTACACCGACTCGGCGTCAGTGCCCGGTGCGACAGTCATCCAGGAGGTTGCCCCCACGCCCGACGCGGCCGATAAGAAGAAGGACAAGAAGAAGCTGCCGCTGCCGAAAGCCACGAGCTGATGAAGTCTCCCTGCGTCAGCGACCTTGCGGACGGCCAGATGGTCGCTTCGTTCTTCCTGGTGCGTGAAAAAGAGATTCGCACTTCGGCGCGCAGCGGTAAATCATGGCTGGAGCTCAGCCTAGGAGACCGCACCGGCTCGATCCCTGCGAAAATGTGGGACAATTTCGAAGCCATCGCGAAGACATTTGAGCGCGACGACGTCGTCCGCATTCGCGGACGCGTGAAACTCTACAACGGCTCCAAGGAACTGACGCTCGAGCAGATCATTCCAGCCGCGGAGCGCGACTACGAACTCGGCGACTTTCTGCCCCATACAAAGTGCGATGTCGAAGGGCTCTACGCCGATCTGCGAGCTGCCGTTCAAGGGATGAAGAATTCCTGGCTCCAGAAATTGGTGCTAAGCGTGGTGGACGATCCGGAAATCGCTCCCCGGCTCAAACGCGCTCCCGCGGCGATGACCATGCACCATGCCTACCTTGGCGGTTTGCTGGAGCACGTTGTCAGTTTGATGGGCCTTGCGGCCGCCGTGGCCGCGCATTATCCCGAGCTGGATGCGGACCTGTTGCTCACCGGGGTGGTGCTGCACGACATCGGAAAAATCGAGGAGCTTCGCTATGCCCGGGGAATCGATTACTCCGATGCTGGCCGCTTGCTCGGGCACATCAGCATTGGTGCAGGAATGGTGCGGGAGAAATGCAAAGCGATCGCGGGATTTCCGGCTCCGCTCGCCGTGTTGATCCAGCATATGATCTTGAGCCATCACGGTTCATACGAGTTCGGCTCGCCTTCTTTGCCCCAGATTCCCGAGGCCGTCGCGCTGAATTTCATTGACGATATCGATTCAAAAATGGGCGGCATGCGCAGAACGCTCGAGCAAACATCTGGGGGCGCGGCGGTCGAACTGTGGACGGACCGCAATCCTTCGCTGCGCCGCTCGCTGCTTCGCAGGGATAAGTTTTTGGCGGATGATGCTGCGAAAACGCCGCCGCAGAAGGGATAGCGCCCGCACATGACTGACAAAGCACCCTCGCCGCGCCGTTCGGTACTCGATCTCGCGCCCCTGGAACTCGATTGCATGAACACTCTGTGGCCGATCGGCCACGGCACTGTCCGCGAGATTCGCGACCGGCTGGCCGAGCGAAGACCGCGGGCTTATACCACCATCATGACGATCATGGATCGCCTGGCGCGCAAGGGAATCGTGGAGCGAGTGAAGGCAGGCCGCGCTTATGTCTATAGGCCGCGCCTGAGCGCCGAAGACGCTCGAGCACAGGCGCTCGCGCAGGTTCTCGACAGTTTCTTTGGAGGTTCAAAGGAAGCGTTGCTCGCGCAGCTCGGGAACGGCACAGCCGTTCTCCGGGCCGCCGCAGGCGCTTCCACCTCATCGGCAGGTGACGGCGAAAGACGGATGGGCACTGCCCCGCAGCCGACTCCGGGCTCCAATTAGATGTTTCCCGTCGAAATGAAAATTCGGGATTTGGCGATTCGACCGGCCACCATCCTTGCGCCGATGGCCGGAGTCACCGACACGGTCTTCCGGCGCGTGATCCGTTCGCTCGGCGCCTGCGGCCTCATCATGACGGAATTTACCAGTGCCGAGGGCATGACGCGGAATTCTGCGCGCACGCTGCGCTACCTGTATTTCGACGAGGACGAACACCCTATCGCCGGTCAGATATTCGGATCTGACCCCAAGGTGATGGCCGCCGCGGCGGCTTTAATCGAAGACCTCGGTTTCGATCAGGCCGACATCAATCTCGGGTGCCCGGTCAAGAAGGTGGTCAAATGCGGCGGCTCGGGCCTGCTGCGCGACCTGCCGCATCTTGAAAAGCTATTGCGCGAAGTTCGCGCGGCGGTACGGATTCCGCTGACGATCAAGATCCGCTCGGGGTGGGACGAAAACAATATCGTGGCCGTGGATGTGGCTCGGATGGCCGAGGACATCGGCATCGAGGCGATCGCAGTCCATCCGCGCACACGGATGCAGGGCTATGCTGGCTCGGCGGATTGGAATGTGATTCGCGCGGTAAAGCAAGCCGTACGCATTCCCGTAATCGGAAACGGCGATATTCGCGCGCCGCAGGACGCGGTGCGCATGATCGAAGAAACCGGTTGCGATGCGGTGATGATCGGCCGCACAGCTTCGTCCAATCCTTGGATTTTCCGACAGATCGCCGATTACATCGCGACCGGAGGGTACAACGAGCCTACCGAAAGCGACCGTCACAAGCTGTTGATGGATTACTTTCAGAGCCTGGTCGCGTCCGATATGCCCGACGCCATCGGCAAGATGAAGCAATTCGCCACGTACTTCACGCACGGGGTGCGCAACGGCGGCGACCTCCGACAGCAGGTGCATCACTCTCGCTCAGCCGCCGAGATCCTGGATCGCGTCGACGCGTTTTTCTCGCGCCCGGTCGCGAACTAGCCTGTTATCCATCTACTCCAGGGCCGGGCATTCTTGGATTGTGCTTCGGCCGACTCCGGAATTTCACCGGCCTGCGCGAAGGGGAGGGGGAAAAGCCACAAGCCCTACATCGTTGACAAGTGCCGCCACTGGTCTATTCCGGCTTGGCCAGGCCTTTTGCCACGGAGTCATCGAGCAGCTGCCGCATCTGACGGGAAGCTTCACGAGAGAGCTGCGCCTGTTTGCGCCCCAGCTCACCCAGCTGGCGGCCGAGCTCACCCATCTTGCGCCCCCACTCTCCCTGCACGCGGCCAAAGGCGCCTTGTTCCCGCCCCGCCCCTGATTCCGCTTCGCCGATTTGGCTCTGCAGCTCGCCGATTTCACCTTGCAGGTCCCGCAGCTCGTACATCGTGCCTCCGCTTGCGCTCAGCTTCTTCATCGCCTCTTCTAGTTTCTGCATTTCCGCGCTTAGGTCCGGCAACTTGATCTTCATGTCCTCGATTTTGTTCGCGGCTTCTTCTTCCTGCTTGGCCAGGTCTTCCTGCTGTTTGGCGAGATCCTTTTGCTGCCTTTCCAGATCTACCTGCGGTTGCCAGAGCTGCTTTGCGCGGGCGACGGTGGCCGCGTCATCGATCACGTAGGATTTTTCTTCATGCTGGAACCAGATGAAATCGCCGGAATATTTTTTCTTGAGCGAGCGGGCGTGCTCAGCATCGTCCCGATCTCCCGACATCGTCAGCGCGTCGGAATCTTTCGTTACGATCGCAAATCGCGAGTCCCCATCGTCGTAGCGACCGATGTAGTAAGCGCCACGCCACACCGGGCCGAAATTCCAGTCGCCGTTGGAGGAAACAATCACGTCGCCTGGACTGTCGTCCTGCGACGACAGCATGTGCGTTTGGATATGAAATTGCGGCACGGCAACGTGCACCGGCGGGATATCCACGTGCACCGAGGGAACATCCACCTTCACACGCGGAAGATTCACTAGCACTTGCGGCACGTCCACGTCGACATCGGGAACATCGACGCGCACGCGGGGTAGCGGCGGCAAGGACATTACGTGGACGTCGACGTCTTCGGCATCCGAGGGCGGGACTACCGGCACCGCCGGCGCGGCGGGCGTCGCTTGCACCTGCGGCCCAGGATCCGCGGAAGAGATGGGAGCCGCCACAGGAGCAGGCGGCGTAGCCGGTGCCGGCGGAGCCTGTATGTCGTACGCGTCCAGGCGCACGGCAGCAGTCAGTGCAATGGCCGGCACTGCCACGATCGCAAACGCAGCCACCAGAAGCTTCTTCCCACGGCCGGAAATGTGACTTGCCGCCGTGTCTTTCCAGGCCAGGATTCGATCCACTCGTTTTTCCGCTTGTCCTGCTTGAGCCATCGAAACGCCGTGCCACCATACCCGCGCCGGGGAGAGTTCCAGGTCGGCGAAGAATCCGAGCAGGGCCTCGGCGTATCGCGTGCGGTCCACCCCGCCCGCAAGTGCGGCTTCATCACTGGCCTGTTCGGAGAGGTCCGCCAGGTGGCGCTCAAGCCACCATGCCAGCGGGCTGAACCAGAAAATCGCGCGATGAATCAGCGCCAGCCGCTGCGAAAGGGCGTCGCGCCGCGCCACGTGCGAGACTTCGTGCAACAGCACCGCGGCCAGCTCGTCCTCGTCCCACACCCGGCCGTCAGCCGGCAGCAGGATCGTGGGCTTCCACACCCCGATCATGATCGGTACGGATAATATTTCGGACTCGGCCAAGCGGGGCAGGGAATGCAGACCCGCGGCGCGAGCTGCCAATGAAAGATGCTCGAGCGCGCGGGGTTCATCTACAGGCGTGGCCGTGCGCACCAGACGCCCTCCAAACGCGATACCGACAAGAATGCGCGCGATGAGCGCGAGCGCGACGACCGCATAGACAGAAAACCCGACCAGGAGCCAGGGGATTTCACGCCGCGCGGGAGCCGGTGCCGGCGCGGACTGTTCAATCACTCGCGGTATAACGAGCGACGGTTCCGCGGATCGATAGGCCCGCCTCTGTTCTGCGATAGCAGCCGATTCGTCGGGCAGAACGCGGACCGCGGGGGTTGCTAGGTCCAAGTCGTGCTCTGTCGACGGCGCCGCCGAGAGGGCGGTGTCTTCATCCGCGAAACTTGGCATGGGCACGACGACGCGAATCGCGGGAGTGATCAGCAAGAGCGCCGGCATTGCCAGAGCAGCGAGCAGCAAACACTTCCAGGCGAAAAGCTTGATGCGCACATTTTTGGCGCCGAAGACGGCTGCGGCGGCGCCGACGATGCAGCCGAGCACGATCGAGCGTGCGGCGGCCTCGGCCAGCGCAGTCATCAGGGCCGAAACGGAATGCATGGATAGAGGCAACATCATGAGTCTCCCTTCTTTGCCGGACGGCTGTGCGCAGCCGAGCCGGATCTCTCGCCGATTTTTCCCTGCCCGATCTTGCGAGCCAGCCGCTCGAGCTGGCGGCGGTCGATTACGTCGCTATTCACCAGGCCGACGACGAGCTCTTCGGCTGACCCCCCGCAGAAGCGGTCGATGATGCTTTTCACGGCGCGGACGGCGACGTTCTGCCGGTTTTCGGCCGCGCGATAGATAAACGTGCGACCCTCGATCTCGTGGCTGACGAACCCCTTCTCCTCCAGCCGCCGCAAAACAGTGCGGACGGTTGAATCCTTCATCGGGCGCGCGGCGGCCAGCGCCTCGCGGCAGGATTCGGCGGAACAGGGGCCGCGAGTCCAGACGTAGTCCATGACCATTTGTTCGACTTCGCCAAGGCCTTTAGGGCGTTTCATGTGTGTGTTAATCACTGTAGCGTTACAATGTGTAACGTATGCTCAGACGCGTGTCAAGGGCAAAGGTGAGCGAAGAATCACGTGCGTCTTCCAAGCTCGGGCGGGGAAGTTCCGGGCAGACTCAAAGGCTGCGATCCAGAGCTTTGTCAGGCCGGGTTAAAAGGTCGGATCTATTCGTCCCTGGTGATTAGGAGCTGCTTGTAGGCCTCTCGCCGCGTCAGGCCGCGCTCCCGCGCCGCCTGCTTCAGGGCCGCTTTGC
>Ga0209624_10002507_pt1 | contig 13522 bp, 13 predicted proteins | sample JacPinW_OM2H0_O1_FD_188565 | JGI IMG/M metagenome (GOLD analysis project Ga0209624, IMG submission 188565) | Forest soil microbial communities from Algoma, Ontario, Canada - Jack Pine, Ontario site 1_JW_OM2H0_O1 (SPAdes) (version 2) | ecosystem: Environmental > Terrestrial > Soil > Boreal...
ACTTCTTGCGTGACTTCGTCATTCCTCGCTCCATCGGTTGCGACAGAGCAGGACATTTCACACCTTAGCCAATGGTCCTAAATCCGGGGTCCAGCTCAGACCGGCAGTTGGAGGCGGCCGTGCACGCGGTCGATCTCGCGCCGCATGATGCCGGCGCCCAGGCTGCGTTGGCCTACAGCTACTACGCCAAGTGCCAACCGGACCGCCTTAAGGTGGAGGTGGAGAAAGCGGTGGCGTTCAATCCTTACGACGCCGACAATTTGGGGGGTCTCGGAAGATACTTAGCGTTTTCCGGTCAGTGGGACGAAGGGACGGCGTTTGCCGAAAAGGCCATCAAGTTGATGGGACCCGCGGCCCAGCGCTCTTGGTGGTGGGGACCGGCGAAGCGCCACTGGTTCCGGGGAGAATATCCCGAAGCCTACGAAGCTTTTCAGCATTCTTATACCGAAGGGCTTTGGCTTTCGCATCTCGATCTCGCGTACACCCTGCCGTTTCTTGGGCGGATCGATGAAGCGAAGGCCCAAGTCGCGGCGCTTTTGAGCGTATATCCGTCGATGACGATTCGCGAGGCGGATGCATCCTACAAGCTCATCTGTTTCGAACCTGCCTTTCGGGAGAAAATGGCCGGCGCGCTACGCGAGGCTGGGTTGCCGGAGTGACGTCTTCCCCGAACTGCGGCGTCCACTATGGTGATTCTGCAATGCCCGCTGCACGTCGATTCGAAACGTCGCTCAAACGTCTCAAACCCGCAATAAGCCGTCATTCGCCGTTGATGTGGCGAACGGGTCCAGACGAGCCAAAGCTGCCGTTCGAACCGGCGGCTAAAGGCCTACGTGGCTGAGAAAGGATAAGCATCTTTCTGACTGGAACGCGCCAAGCGAGCGTTCGGGGCTTCGCAGTTTCCAGACGATTCTCGACACCGGGGATGCGCCAAGAACGGAGATTTAGTCCCCTCTCAATCCCTACTTCTGATCCGCCGTAGTTAGCGGCTTATCGTTGGAATCGACGACGTAAATAGCCAATAGGCTCGCAGGGTTCTTGTCGCTCGCGTTTTCACTGATCCTTTGGCGCGCGCCGGGCATTTCGTAGAAGCCCTCGCCGGTCTGGTAGACTTTAACGAGCCCATCGTCGACTTGGCTACGGACGGCGCCTGACAACACATAACCATAGATGAATGCTGACGGGGCATGGTGATGAGGCGGCGATTTGCCGCCGGGAGGATAGGTCACGCGGATTGCGACCAGACTCTTTCCTGCGGCGTTTGGAATTGCGTGCTCGAAGACGTTCACGCCTCCGAAGTCGAAGGACGATCTGGCGCCGGCCGGCGGCTTCCCCTGCTTCTCGTCCTGCGCAAGCCCAGGCGGAACCCCCAATGCTATAGTCGTCAGCACCAGCGCTAGGCCCGTTCGCATGGCTCTCTTCATCGTTTTTCTCCGACGTTTGGAAACCTTTCCTCCGGACAGCAAGGCGCCACTGCCTTCCTCCAAAGGTGATGGCAAGGCGAGTGGATCGAATCAACGCTCGGACCATCGAAGTCCGCGCACCCTTACGAGCGATCCGATGATCCCAACCGCCCAGCCAACTTGGCAATGGGTAGAATTGCCTATCCTCTGAGGGCGCGAAAACAGCCAAACCTTCGTTGCAGATGGGAGGCAGCGTATGAGAATTTTCCTGGCTGGCGCCACCGGCGTCATTGGCGTTCGCCTGATTCCGCTCCTGTTAGCGGAAGGACATGTCGTTGCGGCCATGACCCGGACGCGAGAGAAAATGGACGGGCTTCGCGCCGCGGGCGTTATTCCAGTCCTATGCGACCTCTTCGACCCGAAGTCACTCAATGCAGCAGTCAAAGACTTTCGACCCGATGTCATCGCCCACCAAGTGACTGATCTGCCGGATGAGATCGGGAAGCTCACCAAATTCCTTGCCGCGACCGATCGGGTCCGAAGTGAGGGAACACGGAACCTCCTGGCTGCGGCGCAAGCGGTCAACGCTTCTGGCTTCATCGCCCAGAGTATCGCTTGGGATGGCGGACCCGTTATCGAAGCTCATGAGAATGCCGTGATCTCGGCGGGTGGTACGGTGCTTCGTTATGGGCGCTTCTATGGGCCCGGCACTTATTATGAGAACGATCTGCCCCCTGCCCCTCGGCTCCACATCGACGCCGTCGCAAGGCGCACCATGCCGTTCTTTGCGGGACCGCGTGGGATCTTTACGATCACTGATGACGGCTCCACCTCATGACTCGACACAGCAGTCATGTTGGTCGAAAGCCTACCACCGACCGTCGTCACGCAAATCTCGCTTCCGCGCGCATCGTTCTGTCTGCGCTGACAGTCGCGACAAGGCCTATGAGAGAGGCTCGCGCGGCAAGACTGGTCGCTCTGCCGAAGCTCCCCTAAGGAAGTTTCCCTCGAGGCTGGCCCCGGCGCTGCGACGTCCGAAGGATGCGCGTTACGCCTTCGAGACGGTCGCGAGGGCCTCGGCGACTGTGGTCGAGAGCGGCGTCGTGGGTCGGTCGATCAGGGCCGAGAGCTGGCGGCCGCTGTCGAACAGCGCCCCGTCCGCCGCGTCGGCATCCCAACTGGCGACGGCTTTTGCGGTCGCCTCGGAAAGACCGAACCCCACAAGCGCCGTCGCATATTCGGGGACTGGCAAATTCTTGTAAGGGATGGTCCTGCCTGTCTGCCGCGAAATCTCGGCGGCGAAGTCCGAAAGCGTATAGGCGTGGTCGCCGGCCAGCTCATACGTTTTGCGGTCGTGACCTGTCCCGGCGAGCACCGTAACGGCGGCCTCCGCGTAATCGGCCCGTGTCGCGCACGAAAACCTGCCGGTCCCCGCGCTTCCGATGACCGCGCCGCCCGCTAGTGCGCCACCGATCGAGTCGGTATGGTTCTCGGTGTACCAACCGTTCCGCAGAATCGAGTGCGGAATGCCGGCAGCCTTGAGTTCCGCCTCTGTCGCCCTGTGCTCGACGGCCAAGCTCATTGGTGAAACGTCCGCATGCAGGAGACTCGTATAGACGATGCGCTTCACTTCGGCCGCTTTCGCCGCCTCGATCACATTGTGGTGTTGCGCGGCCCGCTCGCGAATTTCGCTAGAAGAGATGAAAAGCAGCACATCGACGCCCGCGAGCGCCGGTCTCAGGGTCGCGGGTTTGGCATAGTCCGCCTCGCGAACGGCCACGCCGAGCCCTCCCGCGTTCGTGGGCGAGCGAACGAGCGCGACGATGGCCTCGCCGGTCTTGGCTTTCAATTTGTCAAGGACAAGGCGGCCGAGGTGGCCTGTGGCTCCGGTGACGCCGATGGTCATGGCCGACGCTCCTCATTTGAGGTGAAGGGCCTCTATTACGGCCCCTTGGCTGTTTAGCCTAAGTGTCTTGCACGAAGTGAGTGTGGCGATGTTAAAAACCGTCCCAGTCATCCCCGCCTCTCCGCTCTATAGCGCATCAACCGAATGGCCGACGCCTCCTCATAGCGGGCGGTGTGGAGGCACGTCATCATGGGCATCCCGGTGCGATGTCCACCAGGCGATCTTACAATGGCCGCTTCACGTCGACTCCAGCCGGCCGGAATGCGCAAATAGCGGCCATTCGGAGACGGCGCGGCCGACAGGGCAAATCGTCCAACGCCAATCCTCCGGTCAACCTCTCGCGGTTGCCTTCCCTTGGCGGCTGCCTGTCTTTGGCTTCATCCGCGCAATCAATAAATGCAGGGCCTTCACGGTTTTGTGATATGCTGCACGACCCCCGGAGGACGCGCCATGAGCGAGACCCGGAAGATTGCGGCGATCCTAGTCTCGGATGTGGTCGGCTATAGCCGACTTGCGGGCGCGGACGAAGATCGAACTCTGGCGCGACTGCGCGCGCTGCGCAGCGATTTGATCGATCCCACGATCTCCGTGCATCACGGGCGCATCGTTAAGCGCACCGGCGACGGCAGCGTCATCGAGTTCCGCAGCGTGGTCGACGCGGTGCGCTGCGCCCTCGAAGTGCAGCACACCATGGTGGAGCGCAACGCGGGAGTTGCGCTCGACAAGCGCATCGAATTCCGCATTGGCATTCACCTCGGCGATGTCGTCGAGGAGAGCGACGGCGACCTCATGGGCGACGGCGTCAACATCGCCGCGCGGCTAGAGGGCGTTTGCGATCCTGGCGCGGTCTGCCTTTCCGAGGACGCCTATCGTCAGGTGAAGGGTCGGCTCGATCTCGCAGTCACCGATCTTGGCCAAACTCAGCTCAAGAACATCGCCGATCCGATCCGGGTCTATTCACTGCAGGTTGGCGTCCCCGCCGTGGCGAAGCCCGCTGCGCCAGCGGGACCCGTCGCACCAAAAAGGCGCTCCTCGCTGGCTCGGCTCGCCGCCGGGATCGCCGCCCTCATCGTCGTCGCGGGCGGGGCATGGTGGCTCCTCGAAGCGAACCGGCCGGCGGCCGTAGCAACGAAGTCGCCGGCGCTGGTCGCTTCGAACGTAACGACGCCAGCAGAAGCCAAGCATCTCTCACTGGTTGTGCTGCCGTTCGCCAACCTCTCAAACGACCCAAGCCAGACCCAAGCCAGGATTATTTCGCCGATGGCGTCACCGAGAATCTAACCACTGACCTCTCGCGCCTCGGCGGCGCCTTCGTGATCGCGCGCAATACCGCCTTCACATTCAAAGGCAAGAATGTCGACGCCCGTGAAATCGGCAAGGAGCTTGGCGTCCGGTACATGCTCGAAGGGTCCGTCCAGCGCGACTCGGGCCGGCTGCGCGTGAACGTGCAGCTCATTGACGCGGAGACCGGCAATCACCTTTGGGCCGACCGGTTCGACAAGCCTCTGGCTGATCTCTTCGAAATGCAGGACGAGATCGTCGCCCGACTCGCCAACCAATTGGGGACGGAACTGACAGCCATGGAGGCGCGGCGCGCGCAGCAAGCGCCGAATCCCGATTCGATGGACCTCTATTTTCAGGGATTGGCATCGTTCAACAGGGGAATTAGCCTCGAGAACATGGACCACGCGCGCGGTTTTTTTGAGCGCGCCCTGGCGCTCGATCCCGGCAATGTCGACGCGCTGCTCGGCGTCGGACGATCCGACTTTATCGTGGGCGCAGCGCATCTGTCGGACGAGACCCCCGCCCACCTCGCGGCGGCCGAAGCGACGATAGCCAAGGTGTTATCTCTAAGGCCGAACGATGCGTTGGCCCACGAGATTTTGGGCGGCATCATGACCCAGACCAAGCGTTCGGACCAAGCCATTGCTGAGTTCGAGCGAGCGTTGGCGCTGGATCCAAATTTGGCCGCCGCTCGCGCGGACATCGGTAACGCCAAGATGTTTAACGGTCGCGCAGGAGAGACCGAGGCTCATGTAAGCGAGGCCCTCCGCCTTTCTCCTCGCGACAGTTTCGCCTCGGTCTGGCTGCTTATGGCGGGTGGCGCCAAGTTGACTCTTGGGGCCGACGAGGAGGCCGTTGCGTGGCTCCGCCGCAGTATCGAGCTGAATCGAAATTGGTCGTTTGTCCATTTCTTTCTCGCAGCCGCCCTCGCGAATCTCGGCAAGCTGGACGAGGCGCGGGGCGAGACCCGCGTGGGACTGACGCTCGATTCGACTTTCACAATCCGGCGTTTCCGCGCCGACCAGGAGAGCGACAACCCGATTTTCTCGGCAGGGAAGGAGCACATCATCGAGGGCATGCGGAAGGCTGGCGTGCCCGAGGGGTGAGCGACACCCGCCATTTCGTCTTTGCCGACTGGCCGCGAACTCGTGCTTTGAAACGAGGCGGGATGTCGCGGGCAGCGCGCAGGCATCCTCTGCGCGGGAGCATTGATCGAACGGTGGCTCTCCGCCAGGTGCAACGTCCACGGGCCCGATCTGCAATGTCCGCTTAACGTCGACTCCGGCCGGCCGGTGAGCGCAAATAGCGGTCATTGCTAGCGACATGCTATCCTGCATGTCGGTTGAGGGCTGACAATGGCGGGAAGCCCGAAACCTGCGCCGACCGTGGCGGCCAAAATGAATTGGATTCAGCCAGCAAGCAGGCATTGATAAAGATCGCACCCTGGCGTGACAACCAAAGGGAGCTGAAATTGAACCAAGAACTCAATAGACGCTCGCACGTTATCACCGATGGTGACGCCGGCGCGCCAAGACGTGCTCAGCTCCGTGCCGTCAACTTCAAAGATTGTGACTGGGACAAGCCGATCGTAGGTGTGCTCAACCTGCATTCGACAATGAATCCGTGCAATGCCGGCATCCAACCGTTGGTGGACCGTGCGGTTGCTGAGCTTGAGGCCGTTGGCGTAAAGCCGCAAACGATCGGTGGTCCGACCGGAAGCGACGCCATCGGAATGGGAACCGAGGGAATGCGTTACTCGCTCCCATCGCGGGAAGCTATCTCTCGCAGCTACCAGATCGGCACGGGCAGCCATCAGATGGACGGCGGTCTGTGCATCGCAGGATGCGACAAGAATAAGCCCGGTGCGATTATCGGAATGCTCTTTGCTAATGTGCCTGCAATCTACGTCGACGCCGGCACGATCAAACCCGGAAAGTGGAGGGGCGAGGACAAGGACATTGCCTCGGCGTTCCAGTCCGTTGGCGAATTCAATGCCGGAAGGATGTCACGCGAAGACTTCGAGGGCATAGAACGCAATGCCTGCCCGGGCGTCGGCGTCTGTGGGGGGCAATACACAGCAAACACGATGGCGTGCGCAATTGCAGCGCTTGGCCTGAGTCTGATCGACTCACCGCTAATGGCGGCAGAAGACCAGGAAAAGCTGGATTCGGTCGCCAAGTCCGCGCACGCGCTCAAGAGTGCGATCGAAATGGATCTCAAGCCGCGCGACATCGTCACGCGAAAGTCCATTTGGAATGCGGTCGCGACGGTGATGGCGACTCAAGGCTCGACCAATGCGGTACTACACATTCTTGCCATTGCGAAAGCTGCTGGGGTCAAATGGACGTTGGACGATTTCGAGGTCGTCCGGCGGAAGGTCCCGGTCCTGTGTGACCTGAAGCCGTCCGGCCGCTACATGGCGGTAGATTTTCATCGTGTAGGCGGCGTGCGGCAGGTGCTGAGAATGTTGCTCGACCATGGCGTTCTACGCGGCGAGTGCATGACCATCACTGGCCGCACGATGGCGGAGGAATTATCGGAAGTGCCAATGGAACCCCCAAGCGGCCAAGACGTGATTCGTCCATGGTCGAATCCAATGTACACGACGGGGCATCTCAAGGTTCTCAAGGGCAATCTCGCGCCCGATGGCTGCATTGCAAAAACTTCGGGAATCAAAGAGCCGCGCTTCATCGGGGCCGCTCGGGTCTTCGATTCTGAGCAGGATGTCATCAAGGCGATCCTCGGCAACAAGATCAAGGTTGGGGAAGTCATCGTTATCCGATACGAAGGTCCGAAGGGTGGCCCGGGCATGCCGGAAATGCTCACACCAACTTCGGCCCTCATTGGGCAGGGACTGCTTGAATCGGTCGCCTTGATTACGGACGCACGCTTTTCCGGCGCTTCTTGGGGTTGGCTCGTCGGACATGTGGCCCCCGAGGCTGCGGTCGGCGGGACAATCGCGTTGGTGAAGGATGGCGACTTAATCACCCTCGATGCGGACAAGGGCCTGATTCAGCTTGAGGTCACCAGCGCGGAGATCAAGCGGCGGCGTACTGCCTGGAAGCCGCGGAGGCCCCGCTACAAGGACGGTGTTCTCGCAGAATACGCGGCGCACGTGTCGAGTGCGAGCGAAGGCGCTGTCCTGATGTAATCGCCAGCGAGTCGACCGGGTATGGCGGCCAACTTGATTGGCCAGCAGAGGTTCGGGCCGGGGAGGCCTATGAAAGCTTCACTACTGATTGCCACGGCCCTGTCGCGATCCGCATCGACCGCTTAACGTCGAGTACTGCCGTTCTTAAGCGGCCGCTTGGACGACGGGAATCCGCCCTTTTTAGACGGTCGTGATTTTCTCGCGGACGCGCGCTGTCGACCCGAGCTGCGTGGCCATTGGCAGAATCACGACGCCGCGAGCCTCGGCTGGCGGATGTTGTCCCAGTGCGCGGCAAACACGTTTTCGACGAATTGTCGCGCGGATTCGCTGAGGCTGAAGGTAAGCGCACGGGCACGCGCAAGCTCTTTGGGAATTGAGAGAGCTGCGAGCGCAGCTCGACCGAGATTTGCGTCGAGTACGCCCGCGCCGCTATCCCCAATAACGTCGAGTGGACCCACTACCGGATTTGCAGCCACCGGCAAACCCGAGGCAAGCGCTTCAAGCAGCACGAGGCCAAAGGTGTCGGTCAAACTCGGGAACACGAATACGTCGGCACTTGCGTAGGCCGCGGCGAGCTTCTCATCGCGCATTTCGCCGACGAAATGCGCTCCGGGAAAGCGCCTCTGAAGCTTCCTCCTCGCCGGACCGTCCCCAATGACGACCTTTGAACCTGGTAGATCCAGTGACAGGAAAGCCTCGAGATTCTTTTCGACTGCCACACGCGAACATGTCAGGAAAATTGGTCTGGGGAATTCGAAAATACTCGCGGCACGCGGTCGAAAAAGGTTGCAGTCGACGCCGCGCGTCCAGCGCATCAAGCGGATGAACCCGCGCGTGTTGAGTTCACGCCCCAGTGTCTCAGTCGACACCATCATGCCAGAGCCAGCATTGTGGAACAGACGAAGCAGTGCATAGACAAATCTGCTCGGGGCCACTCTTCGCGTGGCGAGATACTCGGGGAAGCGAGTGTGGTAGCAAGTCGTAAAGGGGCGACCGGCTCTGCGGCAAGCGAACCATGCACATAGCCCGAGAGGTCCCTCCGTCGCGATATGGACGAAATCAGGTTTGAGTTCTTCTATGCGACGACGCACCGCGTTAGGCCGCGTTACAGCAACACGCAGCTGCGGATAGGTCGGGAGGGCTATCGTGCGAAACCCGTCAGCGGCTAGTATCTCAATTTCGACGCCGAGAGCTGGCGCCTCTCTCACCAATACTTCAATCGAGCGCACCACGCCGTTGACCTGTGGCAGCCAGGTGTCGCTGATAATGAGGATGCGCTTTGACGGAAAACCTGGCACCTTCATGCGAGCCGCGCGGGGCTTCGCTTAGCGCGATGGACTGTGCTCATTCTGGGTCATGCCTCCCCTCCACGATTGCAAGCAGTCCAACCACCGCCAGCCTCCAGCACATTGCCGCGTCGCGCCACATTGCCGACGGTTTGTGTTGAAGGCCGATAACGAGGTCAAGTGGGGCCTTTCTGCGTTTGCGAGCCTGCTCGTTGGCGTTTGTCCCCAACTCCACCGCGATGTACGGTTCGGCGTCCGTGTCGCTCAAGGCCGGGCCCTCCGCGGAAGGAACAAAGCGCGCAACCCGTCGTTGACCGCGGTTCGGGCAAACGCGCTATCTCCGCTCTCGCCCAGAGGACTTTCTGGCCTATGTCATACAGTTCATCCCGTTGGAGGTGAACATGGTTCTAAGAAACTTAAAATTGCTCTTTTGCTTATTGATTCTAAACGAGTCTACGCTTGCTCAAGCCAAATGCTTTCACACCGTTAGTGAACTTAAAGCAAATAATGTGAGAACACGATGGCAAGAGACGACTCACAACGATAGAAAACCATTGACGATTTCTATCACTGATGGAGCCAACGGTCTTGTCTACTCGGCCAAAAAGGCCGGTTTGCTGTGGCTGACCGGGAACGTGTCCGTATGTCGTTCTGGAGGCGCTACAGAGATTACCTTGAAAAACACCCAAGCCACGAGCAATGTCCCGATGCTTGCTAGAATGGCGTTGCCTTCCACGCAGTCAGCTCACATTGTTAACGATCAGATCAAACTAGCAGGCGGAGGATGGGGCGGAACGTTCATTGGTCATTAATTTTCGCCAGTGAAGAGTCAGCGCGCCATCTCGGCTTTACGCCTTTTACGGCTTCACAGTGACGGGAGGAGCCAGGCCTTTCTCCCCGGCGGCGTTCTACGCCCGGTATTCCTGGCGTTCGGTCAAAGACGGTTATCCGCCCATTGCTCCCGATCGGGTCCGACGAGAGCATCAGCTTTCCGACTTTTTTCGGCGTCTCGGCGGACGCCGCCAGCGGCCCTTGGTCGCGAGAGGCGACGGAGCGCACATTCCTTGTTGCTGGGGTCGCTGGCATAACGCAGGTGTTCGCAGCCGTGTGCCGCTCTGATTCGATGAACTGGGCCGCGCATGATCAGAGAGCGTCCAGACAAAGTGACGATGACCGCCTTTCCATTTCGTAAAGCCCACTTTATTGGCCTTGCCGGCGTAGGCATGAGCGCAACGGCTACCCTGCTGCGCGACAGCGGCGTTGCCGTGACAGGCTCCGACGAAGCTATCTATCCGCCGATCTCGCAGGTGCTGGCTCGTGAAGAATTCGTGTGCCGAGCGCCTTACGCGGCGCGGAATATTCCTGAAGATGCCGATCTTATCGTCATCGGCAAAAACGCGCGGCTGCTTCCGAGCGAGAATGTAGAGGCGGCGGAGGCTTTCACGCGCGCCGCGAAGCCGGGAGGGCCGAAAATTCTGTCCTTCGCCGAAGTGCTCGCGCTTCTTTCGCGTGGACACGAGAACATTGTGGTGGCGGGATCTTTCGGCAAGACGACGAGCGTTTCGATGATGGCGCATAGCCTCGCGAGCGCAGGGCTCGATCCCTCGTGGATGATCGGCGCCGTGCCTTTGTCGCCTGCTCGCGCGTCCAATGCCGGTACGGGAAGATTATTCTTGCTTGAAGGCGACGAATATCCGTCTTCCAACACCGACAATCGGTCGAAGTTTCTGCATTACCGTCCCGCGCACGTGTTGCTGGCGCCTCTGGCGCATGACCACGTCAACGTCTTTCCAACGATTGAGTCCTATCTCGCGCCCTTCCATCAACTTTTTGATTTGGTCCCGCGCGACGGGCTCATCGTTGCGGCGACCTCAGGCGAACTCAGCGAGCGATTTCTCGCCGAAGCGAAACGCGATGTCGTGACCTTCGGGCTCACAATGGGCGATTGGCGCGCGGAAAATATCGAGTATGGCGCAGTCTCCCAATTCACATTGACTGAGCGAGGCCGCGAGGTCGCTCGAGTAAAGACCACCCAGCTCGGGGCGCACAATTTCGAAAACATGGTTGGGATTGGGTCGTTTGTGCTGACCCGCGGCCTTGCCAGCGTCGAGCAATACACAGCGGCGATGGCGAGCTTTCGCGGCGTAATGCGCCGGCTCGACCGAAAATCAGATCATACCAGCGTGCAAATGTTCGAAGGCTTTGGATCGTCCTATGACAAGGCGAAGAGCGCAATTGCCGCGATGAAGAAGCATTTTGCGCAGCAACGCCTACTTGTCGTGTTCGAGCCTCACACGTTTTCGTGGCGCAATCGCAACAAGCTTGAATGGTATGATGACGTGTTTAGCGGCTGTGATCGCGTTTTCATATTTGAGCCGGCGAACCAAGGGGCCGGCACCCATGAGCAAGCAAGTCTTAACGAGATTATGGAGCGAGTGTACGCTGCCGGCGTGGATGCCATGCCCGTACATTCCTGCGACGAGGGTCTCGCCAAAATTGGCGCTGAGTTACGCAAGGACGATGCTGTACTATTTCTGACTTCCGGTGATATTGAGGGTTTGATCGAACGGTTGCCGCTACTTGCGGAGAAGCAATACCCGCTTCTTGGTTCTACATGATTGGCGCGCTCAATCTTTACTGGTAAGTCGCATCCAACGCTTGGAGCGGGTGAATCGACTTCCTCGGCGAGCTTTCGGCACGGCGCTCGTGGCCGGGGTCGGTGAGCGCTTCGAGCATCGTGGCGTACCCGGGCCGACGTTCTCGGGCGCACAGCCGGAAACGAGATCGCCGTTTCCTTGTCTTTGTGCGCCAGGGCGCTTCGCGGCTCTTGCGGCCGTTGCCGGTCCACGATTTCGCCTCTCCTCAATGCACCCGCTAATCCCTCTCCTCTGTTGAGGCGAACTGGCGGGACTCGAAGCCGTCGCGGAATGTCCGCTCTTTGCGCAATTGAGACATAGAGGCGATGTCGCGAATCGACTTAAGCGGACATTCCGGGTCGCGGCGGCGGACGGCGCATTGGGCAGCAAGCGGACTTCCTTGCACCTCGTGCCGGCGCCTCGGTAGTCGCGTGCCGGGGTCCCCGGGCTGCGGCAACGGCACGATGCACATCAACGGGAGCGGTTCACGCCCCCGCGCAATCCATTGAGCGCGGTTATACGTGGATCAATTCTTTGATTTCTGCCTGGTGCTGGTCACTCAGTTTGAGCCACCGGCTCCCTCGCCGCGCCGGAGCCAGCGGATGATCGCGGGCCAGCCAGGAGGACATGATCTTGTCCGAGGCCCACATCTGTCGCCGCGGATCATCGCTGTAAAGCGCCTGGATGACTACGCCCATAGCGCGGGCGATAACCCCCATCCGCTCGAGCTCCGCCTCCTCGAGCAGCTTGGGCTTGGCCCAGGTCAGCCGACGAAGGTCTGGAGTGGGGATGTTGAGCTCCCGCGCCGCCGCAGGGATGTCGCCATAATGCTTCGCCAGCACACGCGAGACCTTGGCAAGATCGAGATCAGCGCAGGCGGCAGGCGCCCTAGGGAGAGGCATCGCCAATCAAGTCCCGGAAATCATGCCGCGACACCGTGTACTCACACCGCCGCAAAGCGGCAGTGAGACGGACGCGACGCTCCAGCTTGCTGTAGCGCAAATGCGGCTTGAGCCGCGCCGGCGAGGGAGAGAGGAGCCGGGGTTTGAGCCGCGAGGCCACATGCGCCGCCCGCTCAGGTTTGGATAGATCCTCAACCCGGTAGCGAAGGCCCCGGGCCTCCAGACAGTGTTTGCACGCCGTCTTGCCCTCGAACAGCCGAAGCGTCCGGCACCGGCGCCCGCAGGCGCAGATGAAAAAGCTCCAGCCGCCACGGTTAGGGAAACGGACGTGCTGAAGGCTGACGAGGAAGGAAGGGCCGTCAGGGAAGGCGACGGTGGCGGTTGTGTCGTCAGGGCGGATGAGGCCGGCGGCGCGCATGCGGGAGGCGCTGACCTGGGAGAGATCGTCGATCGCTGTCCGAATGAGGTGAAATAACGCCGGAAAGGCGCGAAGGAAAAGAGTAGAATTAGACTTGGTCTTTATGTTAATTTGATTTTCACATCCCGAGACGGGGCGGGTCCTCCGACGCCGTCTCCAACAAGGCCCCCATGGGGGGGCAAACGCGATCTGGCCTATTGGGCTTCGTTCACAGCGGCTTCGGGCTCGACGCGATCTGCGCTCGCGATGGGGCAGACCAAGCCGCGAACTCGCGAAGACTCTCTCACGGATCATCCGCGACGGAAAGCCAACGGAGCGCGCGACGGAGGCCCGATCTGCACATACGCTGCACATACGGATGGCCGTATAAGCCGTCGTCCTCTAGCTAAGTAATTGAATTTACTGGTATTACATATTTTATTCAGTTCTTGGGAGGGACGACCTGACCGCGGATTTCCCCTGCAGGATGGGATTGGCTGTGAACGTTGACATACCACTCTCCGGCAGAGAACTGTTTCGCCTGATCCGGGGTGAGC
>Ga0209624_10002508_pt1 | contig 13517 bp, 9 predicted proteins | sample JacPinW_OM2H0_O1_FD_188565 | JGI IMG/M metagenome (GOLD analysis project Ga0209624, IMG submission 188565) | Forest soil microbial communities from Algoma, Ontario, Canada - Jack Pine, Ontario site 1_JW_OM2H0_O1 (SPAdes) (version 2) | ecosystem: Environmental > Terrestrial > Soil > Boreal...
CGTGATCACTGTGACCGAGTTGCTGTATGCGGCGCAGCTGATCTACTCGGTCAACTTCAAGCCGATTCCCCTTTTGATCACAGTTAGCATCTGGTACCTGGTGTGCACGAGCGTGCTTTACGTCGGCCAGCATTACCTCGAGCGCTACTACGGGCGTGGTGCTGCACGCGAGCTGGGGCCGACTGCGCTGACCCGCTGGCGAGCGGCGATGCTCTCACCAAAACACGAGTGGTCATGAGCGCTGCGATGGTTGACGCGGAGGCCGTGCACAAGCGCTTCGGCCGCGTTGAGGTGTTGAAGGGGATCACCCTCCAGGTGCAGCCCGGCGAGGTGATGTGTCTGCTCGGACCGTCGGGATCGGGCAAGTCGACGTTCCTTCGCTGCATCAACCATCTGGAGAAAATTCACTCGGGTCGACTGTGGGTGGATGGTGAGCTGGTCGGCTATCGCCAGATGGGGGAGAAGCTGCACGAGCTGCGCGAATCGGAGGTGGCGCGCAAGCGCGCCGAGATCGGGATGGTCTTCCAGCGTTTCAACCTATTTCCACACATGACAGCGCTCGAGAATGTCACCTGTGCGCCGCTGCGTGTAAAGGGCACATCACGCCAGCAGGCCGACGAGAGAGGTCGCTCGCTGCTCGACCGCGTCGGCCTGGTGGACAAGCTCGATGCCTATCCCTCTCAACTATCTGGCGGTCAGCAGCAGCGCGTGGCGATCGCCCGGGCGCTGGCGATGGAGCCGAAGCTGATGCTGTTCGACGAGCCGACGTCGGCGCTCGATCCTGAGCTTGTGGGGGAGGTGCTAGCGGTGATCAAGCAGCTCGCCGGCGACGGCATGACGATGATCGTGGTCACCCACGAGATCGGCTTCGCGCGCGAGGTAGCCGACACCGTCGTGTTCATGGACGGCGGCGTTGTCGTCGAGTCGGGGCGACCGACTGACGTGCTCGACAAGCCTCAGCACGAGCGTACTCGTGCGTTCCTGTCGAAGGTGCTGTAGCCCCAGGGCTCTCTCGGAGCTCCAGGTGCGGGTACTCCGCGGCGACCAGCTCGCGGTAGCGTTGGTAGATCGGCCTGGTGATAGGGACCAGTTCGATCGCTGACCTGATGTCTCCCCACGTGTTGATGCGGCGTCTGATGATCGCGTAGGCGATGTTCTCGCGGCCCTGGAAGTAACGATTGGCCGTCCACGAGGACATCGTCATCTGCACCCTGGGCGACCAGTCGATCTCGTCAGACCACTCCCACACGAGGTTCACCTGCTCGTCTGGTCTGCCTGCCCTGAGGTTCATAATTAGACAGAGGTCGTCGAACTGAAAGCGCTGCGGCAAATTTGCTGCACGCAACCTCGGGCCCACCCCAGGATGCTCACTCATCATCCGCATAAGGCGATCCATTACCTCGCGGAACTCTTCCCGAGATGTAAAGGGACTTGCAACTGGGCCGGGCACGTCCGAGATATACCCGCGTTCATGCGGTGCTACACCTAAATCGCAAGCGGATACCGGCGCGATCGCGCCTGTGGCAAGAGCCGATCTAGTGTTAGTGAAGCTGCTGGCGCGCGCTGTCGACGAGCGTGCCGGTGCTCTTGAGCTCGCCGAGTGCAACCATCATCGCGTCGAGCTCGCAGTCGATCTTCGCCGGCCACGACTTGGGTGGGTGGTCGTCGAGCGTCTTCAGCCCGTTGCCGGTGATGATCGCCACGACCGTGTCGTCGGGGGCGAGCCGTCCGCTGGCGGCGAGTTTCTCGAGCACCGCGATCGTTGTGCCTCCGGCGGGCTCGGTCAGCAGGCCCTCAGTGGCGGCCAGCAGGTCGATGCCGGCAAAGATTTCAGGATCGCTTGCGAAACCGCCGGTGCCACCGCGTTTGAGTACGGCGTCGATCACCAAGTAGCCGTCGCCTGGGTTGCCGATCGCCAGCGAGTGCGCGGCGGTCTCCGGTGTGACGGCGCGGATCTCCGCCTCCTCGGCCACGATCGCCGTTGCAATCGGGTTACAGCCGCTGGGCTGGGCGATGTGGATACGGGTGGAGTCGGTCTCTGCCAGGCCTAGTAGCTGCAGCTCGACGAGGCCCTTGTGCAGCCGCGAGGACAACGTGCCGCCGGCGGCGGCGGTGACGATGTGGTCGGGTGCCTGCCAGTCGAGCTGCTCGACGATCTCAAACGAGGCCGTCTTTGCGCCCTCAGCGTAGAACGGACGCAGGGTGATGTTGGCGAAGTCCATGCCGGTGCGTTCGGCCAGTTCACGACAGCGCTTGTTGGCTTCGTCGTAATTGCCCTCCACCTGGCAAACCTTCGCGCCGAGGGCCATGCACGCGCGGGCCTTTGTTTCCTCGAGGGCGTTGGGATAGAAGACGTATGCGTCTACACCTGCCTTGGCGGCAAGTGAGGCGACAGCCGTGCCGACGTTGCCCGTGGACACGCAGCCAATCTCGGTCCCGCCGCGCTCGAGCAGGCGCGCGACGGACATCGAGACGACGCGATCCTTGTAGGAGAGGCTGGGACGGTTGCTGGAGTCGTCCTTCAAATACAGGTTGCTGAGCCCGAGCTCGGCGCCCAGCCGGTCGGCGCGGATAAGTGGCGTGTAGCCGGAGTGCTGCCCCACGCGGGCCTGGGCCGATGCGTCGACGATCGGCAACAGCTCCTCGAAGTGCCAGATGTTCTGCGGGCGCTCGGCGCTGGGCACCTCGCGGAAGTACTGCGCGGCATGCTCGTAGTCGTAAACCACGTCAAGTCCCTTGCCGCAGTCGGGGCAGGCAAAGATGGACTGCTCGAGCGGGTAGCTGTTATCGCAGCGGTGGCAGACGAGCGCGGTCGCGCATGAGCGCGTCCGCTGTCTGGAGTCCTGCGAGGGCCTCTGGGCAGTGTGTGTGCTCATGCCGGTACACGCAACGATACGCTCGGCCACGGCGTCTGTGCGCCGTGCTCGTCTTGGCCGAAGGAGATCCACAGCTCCTCGGCCATGTGGGGCGCCATCGGGCCTAGCATCTGCACGAGCACCATCAACGCCTGCAGTAGTGACTCGATGTCGGCGCCACCAAGCGCCGGCTGGCGGGCGAGCACGCGTTTCTCGAAGTCCTTGATGCGGTCGAACAGCCGCATGACGTTGCGAACGGCGCTGTGCATCTCGAGGCTCTCCATGTCCTCGGTGACCTTCTTCACGCCAGCTGCACACCACTGACCGAGTTTCAGCCGCAGGTGCTCGCTCGTGTCTCTGATTGGCTCTATCTCGGCCCCCGTCTCGATTCCGGCGGCGGTCCGCTCACGATCCTCCTGGGCCTGGACGAGCTTTGCCTGGGAGAAGTCCCACACCTGGTTGAGGAAGCGGTGGCAGCGCAGCACTGCTGAGTCCTCCCAGTTCAACGACTTCTGGGGACGGGCGGCGTACAGGACGGCGAGCCTCACGGTGTCGGCGCCGTAGCGCTCGACGAGATCGTCGGGGTCGACGACATTGCCGAGATGCTTACTCATCTTGCGCCCCTCGGCGGTGACCATCTCGTGAAACAGGCAACCGGCGAACGGCTCCCCGTCGGTGAGGAACTCGAGTGGCCCGAGATCGCGCAGCGCCTTTGTAACGATGCGCTGGTCGAACACGAAGTTACCGCTATCGGAGCCTGCAACGAGGCGCTCAGAGGGGAGCCAATGGCGCAGGTCGGGGAGCGCAAAGATCTCCTCGAGTGACTGCTCGCGCGCGTCTGCGGGAACGCACGCTGGTACCCACAGCCATAGGGCGTCGAAATGGCAGTCGAGCGTGTCGGTCTCTCGTCGGGCAGGTCCGCCACAGCTGGGGCAGGTGGTGTTGGCGAACTCATCCAGCTCGGCCAACGGGTTTCCTGCGCCCGTCGGGCGCAGGCCGAGAGGCAGGATCACCGGGAGCTGCTCGCGCGGCACGGGCACAGTGCCGCACTGATCGCAGTAGATGATCGGGATTGGCGTGCCCCAGGAGCGCTGACGGGAGATGACAAAGTCTGAGGCGCGATAGCGCACCGCCTGGGTGGCGCCGGCGCTGGACACGAGTGCTGCCGGATTGGAGCTCAACCCATCGTCTGCTGGCGTTGCGTCGCCGGCGTCATCCTCGGGGTTGTCCACCTCGGGCAGATCCAGCTCGAGCCGACGGGCAATCACCTCGTCAGTACGGTCGAGCGCGGGCACCCCGAGCACGATCGTTGGCCCAAAGCGCGAGTCCACGAGTGGCGAGACGAGCACCGGCAGCGTGGCCCCGTCGACGCCGAGCACCACGCGGCCGGTGTCGATCACCGGGATCGTCTCCGCCTCGCGGGAGCTGCGCTCCCAGCCGCCCGAGCGCAGCTGCTCGAGCTGCTCGCGCACCGTGTCGTCGGCGGCCCACACGTCAGCGTCTGGGTGACGGGGTGACATCAGCACGAAGCTGGCCTGCTCGAGGGAGTCCGGATATGGCGAGAACACCTTCAGCGCCACGTTGTCCGGGCTCTGCAGCTCGAGCTCGATGCCGTCGATGCGCCCGAGCACGATCTGCTGGGAGGCGAGCGCGACCTCGTCCCAGATGCCGCTTGCCTCGAGCTCTGCCAGGCGCCGGTCGTTCTCGGGTACGTAGGCGCTGATCTTCAGATACCACTGCGGCAGCTCGATCAGCCTGACTGGTCCGTGGCAGCGCCAGCAGGTGCCCCCCGGCTCGACCTGGATCGAGGCGAGGGTGGTTTGGCAGTTGTCACACCAGTCGACGTTGCCGGTGCCGTGGTAGATCAACCCGGCGTCCAGCAGCTTCAGGAACAGCCACTGCGACCAGCGGTACATGATCGGGTCGGAGCTGATGAAGGAGCGCTCCCAGTCGAAGGAGAACCCAAGCCGGTCGAGCTGGCCGGTCATGTGCTCGGCGCAGCGCGCAACCCAGTCGCTGGGTGGCTCGCCACTAGAGATGGCGCCGAGCTCGGCTGGCAGTCCGAAGGCGTCGAAACCGAAGGAGAACAACACCGAATCGCCGCGTGCGCGACGGAAGCGTGCGTACGCATCGCCGATGGAGTAGCTGCGCACGTGGCCGATATGGATGTTGCCGGAGGTAAAGGGGGCGGACGGCTTGATGTAGAGGTGTGGCCGATTCTCTACCAACGGCGGTGTCCGGGCCGCGTTGCGCTCGCGCCAAGCAGCTTGACGACGTGCCTCGACGGCGTGTGCGTCATAGCGGGTGCGGGTAGTGTCGCCCATACGATCGAGCATATCCAAGGGCATTAGCGCCAGGGTGACCGTTGCTATGCTCAAGTCCAGTTGGCTGCCGTGAGCAACAAGGCACGTTTGGCGCTTACGCGTCCCCTTATTGGCCCCGCCGCGAGCGGGGTCTTTTCGTCCGCCACAACTGCGAGGATGCTGCGATGGAGATAGAGATCGGCCGCGGCAAGAAAGGCCGTCGCGCTTACGGATTCGACGACATCGCGATTGTGCCTTCACGGCGCACACGTGACCCTGACGACATCGACATCTCGTGGAAGCTTGGTCCCTACCAGTTCGAGCTTCCGATGCTGGCCTCGGCGATGGACGGTGTGGTCTCCCCGGAGACCGCAGGCATCGTCGGTCGTCTGGGTGGCCTTGCGGTATTGAACCTGGAGGGCATCTTCACCCGCTATGAGGACGCGGAGGAGCAGCTCGAGCGAATCGCACTGCTGCCGAAGGATGAGGCGACGCGCGAGATGCAGGAGATCTACGCCGAGCCGGTAAAGCCGGAGCTGATCGCTCAGCGCATCCGTGAGATCAAGGAGCAGAAAGTCGTGGTGGCGGCTTCGCTCACGCCCCAGCGCGTGCTCGACTACCACGAGATCGCGATGGAGGCGGGTCTGGACGTGCTGGTCATTCAGGGCACGGTTGTCTCCGGCGAACACGTCTCAACGGTGTCCGAGCCGCTGAACCTGAAGGAGTTCATCCCGAGCCTTGAAGTGCCGGTGGTGGTGGGCGGCTGTGCCTCTTACCACACGGGCCTGCACCTGATGCGCACAGGCGCGGCGGGTGTGCTCGTGGGCGTTGGGCCAGGGGCCGCGTGCACCACGCGCGGAGTGCTCGGCATCGGTGTGCCGCAGGCGACGGCGATTGCGGACGTGGCGCACGCGCGCTCGACGCACATGCTCGAGACGGGCGAGTACTGCCAGGTGATCGCAGACGGTGGCATGCGTAACGGCGGCGACGTATCCAAGGCGATCGCTCTGGGTGCGGACGCGGTGATGATCGGCTCGCCGCTGGCGCGCGCCTACGAGGCGCCGGGGCGTGGCTTTCACTGGGGTATGGCGACGTTCCATCCGACGCTTCCCCGCGGCGCGCGCGTGGCGACGACTCAGAACGGCACGCTAGAGGAGATCCTCGTCGGGCCGGCACGCGAGAACGACGGAACGTTCAACCTGTTCGGCGGGCTGCGCACGTCAATGGCGACCTGCGGGCACAAGGATCTGGCGGAGTTCAACCGGGCTGAGGTGGTGGTCGCCCCGTCACTGCAGACGGAGGGCAAGGCGCTGCAGCGCGACCAGCAGGTAGGTATGGGCGCGACCAACGGGAAGGTGGCCGCCCTAGTAAATGACTGACTTCAGACGCACCCCCGACTTCGTTTGGCTGCGTCCTCGATCGCTCGTGTGCGAAGCACACTTCGCTCACTGCGTCCTTGCCAGCCTCGTCGGTGGCACGTCTGAAGATGGCTGCTGAGACGGTAATCGCGACGGGCGAGCACCGGGGTACAGGCACGCTCGCTTCCACTGATGTGCAGGAGATCGTGGTTCTCGACTACGGCGGGCAGTACTCGCAGCTGATTGCGCGCAGGGTGCGCGACTGCGGAGTATTCAGCGAGCTGCTGCCACATCACGTATCGATAGAGGAGATCGCACGGCGAAAACCGCGGGGGATCATCCTGTCGGGTGGGCCTGCATCGGTGTATGCAGATGGTGCCCCGCCGCTGAATCTGGCGCTATTGGAGCTGGGTGTGCCGGTGATGGGGATCTGTTACGGCATGCAGTTGCTGATGCACACGCTGGGCGGCCGTGTGGAGCAGGCGGAGGTGGGGGAGTTCGGTCGCTCCGATCTGCAAGTGGCGGAGCCGGGAGTGCTGCTGAAGGGCATGCCGCGCGAGCAGACGTGCTGGATGTCTCACCGCGACACCGTGTTCGAGCCGCCGCCAGGCTTCACCCGGCTGGCCTCTTCCAGCGGCTCGCCGGTCGCGGCGGTGGAAGATCCCGAGCGCAGCATCTACGGCATCCAGTTCCACCCGGAGGTCGTGCACACGCCCTACGGCGAGGAGATCCTGACCCGCTTTCTGACCGAGATATGCGGCTGTGAGCCAACATGGTCGGCGGCCTCGATCGTGGAGGAACAGATACGGCGCATCCGCGAGCAGGTGGGAGACGGCAACGTGATCTGTGGTCTTTCGGGCGGCGTTGACTCCTCGGTGGCGGCGCTACTGGTGCACCGTGCGATCGGGGAGCAACTGACATGCGTGTTCGTGGACCACGGGTTGATGCGCAAGGACGAGGGCGAGCAGGTAGTCAAGACATTCCGTGACACGTTCAAGGTGCCGCTGGTGGCGGTCGACGCGGAGACACGCTTCTTGGACAAGCTCGCGGGAGTGACCGAGCCGGAGGCGAAGCGCAAAGCGATCGGGGCGGAGTTCATCAGGGTCTTCGAGGAGGAGGCGAGGAAGCTCGCGGAAGCGGGCGGTGGACAAGATGCTCGCTTCCTGGTGCAGGGCACGCTGTACTCGGACGTGATCGAGTCGGGCGGTGGCACAGGCGCAGCGACGATCAAGTCCCACCACAACGTGGGCGGCCTGCCAGATGACCTGCAGTTCGACCTGGTCGAGCCGCTACGCGCTCTGTTCAAGGACGAGGTTCGCGCTGTGGGTGCCGAGCTTGGTCTGCCCGAGCGTCTGGTCTGGCGCCAGCCTTTCCCCGGGCCAGGGCTTGCGATCCGTGTGGTGGGCGGTGAAGCAACGAAGGAGCGTCTGGACGTGCTGCGCGAGGCCGACCACATCCTCCAGGACGAGATCCGCAAAGCGGGCCTGTATCGCGAGCTGTGGCAGTCCTTCTGCGTGCTTCCAGACGTGCGCACCGTGGGGGTACAGGGAGACGAGCGCACTTACGGCTACGTGGTGGTCGTCCGCGCGGTCACAAGCGACGACGCGATGACAGCCGACTGGGCAAGGCTGCCATACGATCTACTCGAGACAATCGCATCGCGGATGATCAACGAGTTGCGCGAGGTTAACCGGGTTGTTCTGGACATCACATCGAAGCCGCCCGGCACCATAGAGTGGGAGTGACAGGGCTCACGGCGCGACTTGAGTTCGGCCGTTAGCTATGATGTCCGCTCCGCCGCGCGGTTACGCGTGGCCTTTTTTTGACGCTATGGCACCCTCGACTAGAACCTACGTAGCAAAGCCGACCGATCGCGAGCGCAATTGGCTGATTGTCGATGCCAACGGCAAGACGCTCGGGCGCTTGGCTACGCAGATCGCAGACGTGCTGCGGGGTAAGCGCAAGCCGGAGTACACGCCGCACATCGACACAGGCGATTTCGTCGTGGTGATCAACGCGGAGAAGATCCACGTCAGCGGCAACAAGCGCCAAGATAAGCGCTACTACCGTCATTCCGGCTACCCAGGCGGACTGCGCTCGCGCTCGTTTGAGGAAATGCTGGCGCGACGCCCGGAGGACATCATTCGCCTGGCCGTCAAGGGGATGATGCCGCGCAACCGGCTCGCGCGTAAGCAGATAACGAAGCTCAAGATTTACGCCGGGCCCGAGCACCCGCACATTGCCCAGAAACCGCAACCGCTGGAGATCGAGGCCTGATGGCAGACGAGGAGCACCCCGACAGCACCGAGGAGCAGACGCCCGAGACTACGGATGTCACCGAGGGGGCGTCAGCTGAGGCTGAGCAGGCACAACAGGAGCCAGTCGCGGAGACCCCGGCTGTCGATGAGTCCGCGATAGCGGAGCCCGTGGCCGAGCAAGAGCCCGCAGTAGCGGAGCAGGCGGCCCCCGTCGCGGAGTCGGCTGCTGATGAGGCGGTGGCCGAAGATGACGAGGACGAACAGGAGCCCACGCCGCGCGAGAAGCCGGCCGTTCCCGGGGCGCACCTGGAAGTTGACATCGTCCCCGAGGGCGTCGACCCGCTGGGCCGCAGCGAAAGCAGTTACGAGGACGCGTATGCCGTTGACCCCTATGCGGTTGACGACGAGGAGACCGACCAGGCGCAAGCTGGTGATGAGGAGCTCGAGGAGGTGCTCTCCGAGCCGATCTCCACGGCTGCGATCGATCTCGCTTCAGGGGCCCGCTACCGCGCCACCGGCAAGCGCAAGTCGGCGATTGCGCGCGTGACGCTACGACCGGGCAGCGGCACCTACACCGTGAACGGACGGACGCTCGAGAACCACTTCCCGCGGCTGACACTGCAGCGCAACATCCGCCAGCCGCTCGAGACCGTTGGCTACCAGGACCGCATGGACGTGGTCGCGCGGCTGCACGGCGGTGGCATCTCCGCCCAGGCTGGCGCGCTGCGTCATGGTGTGTCGCGCGCGCTGCTGGAGGCCGACCCGAATCTGCGTGGCGAGCTCAAGCGCAGGGGCTTCCTGACACGCGACTCGCGCGCCAAGGAGCGCAAGAAGGCCGGCTTGAAGAAGGCGCGCAAGCGTCCGCAGTTCTCCAAGCGTTAGGCGCCCACCAACCAATATGACCCGCAAGCTGTTCGGGACCGACGGCGTTCGCGGCGTCGCTGGCGAGTTCCTGACAGCCGAGCTGGCATTGGCGCTTGGGCGCGCGGCAACACGCGAGACTCGAGCCGCGCGTCCGCAGGTGCTGATCGTGCGCGACACGCGCGAGTCCGGCGAGATGCTGCAGGCGGCGCTGGCCGCGGGCGTGAGCGCAGCCGGTGGCGACGCGCTGCTCGGTGGAATACTGCCCACGCCGGCCGCGCCGCTGCTGATCAGGCGCTACGGCTTCGATCTGGCGGTCGTGCTGTCGGCCTCCCACAACCCCTTCCAAGACAACGGCATCAAGTTCTTCGCTGGGGACGGCTACAAGCTCTCGGATGCGTCTGAGCTAGCGATCGAGCGGGAGCTCGAGCGAGCCGCACAAGCTCCCGCCGAAGCGGCCGCTGACGGGGGACACACCCCGGCGCGGCATGCGCCGGCGGCCATCGGACGGATCCGCGAGCTGCGTGGCGCCCCCGAGGACTACCTGCGCGAGCTGCACGTGCGCTTCGCTCAGCTCGAGCTGCACGGCGTGGATGTGCTCTTGGATTGCGCCAACGGCGCTACATATCAGGTGGCGCCGGAGATCTTCAGGCGTCTCGGCGCGACCGTGTCGGTGCTAGCGGACACGCCTGACGGGCGCAACATCAACGCCGGGTGCGGCTCGACACACCTCGATGCCTTGGCCGAGCGCGTCCTCGCGGGAGGGCATGCGATCGGGTTCGCGTTCGACGGCGACGGCGATCGCGTGCTCGCGGTGGACCGCAACGGTACTGTCGTCGACGGCGATGAGCTGATGGCGCTGGCCACACTTCACCTGCGCGACAGCGGCCGGCTGAGCGGCAACGGGGTGGCCGTCACGGTGATGACCAACTACGGCTTTCACTCCGCCATGAAGAGCGCTGGTGTGGAGGTGGCAATCACACAGGTCGGCGATCGCTATGTGCTCGAGGAGCTGCGCGCCCAGGGGTGGACCCTCGGCGGCGAGCAGTCCGGGCACATCATCAACATGGACTTCAACTGCACTGGTGATGGCATCGCTAGCGCGCTCTTGACGCTAGAGGCGCTCGCCGGCGGAGACCTGAGCGAACGCCATGCGATGAGCAAGTTGCCCCAGCGTCTGGTGAACGTGCGAGTGCATGATCGCGGTGCGCTCGAGCACGCCAAGCAGGTGGATGCGGCGGTTCGCGCCGCCGCACAGGCGCTCGACGGGCGCGGGCGCGTGCTCGTGCGCCCCAGCGGTACCGAGCCGCTCGTGCGGGTAATGGTCGAGGCCCCCACCGACGAAGAGGCGGATGCCGTGTGCGGCCAGCTGGTGGCGCTTGTGGAGCAAGAGCTGGGATAGCTGCTTACGCTTGGTGCGACGTTGCCGAGTCGCTTCGCCGGTTGGGTAGCCGCGGCTGCGCCTGCGCTCCCAGGTGCGCTTGCGTGGCGCTGATATCTTCGAGCGGGTGTGCGGCATCGTTGGCTACGTCGGCAGGCGCCCTGTGCAGGGCATTCTGCTCGAGGGACTGAGCAAGCTCGAGTACCGGGGCTATGACTCTGCCGGCATCTCGATGGTGTGCGACGGGCACATCGATGCGGTACGCGCCGTTGGAAACTTGAGCGCGCTGGAAGCCAAGCTCGACGAACGCGCCACCGCGGCAGAGGGGGGTGGCGTGGCGGTCGCCCAGCGACCCGCAACGACAGGCATCGGCCACACCCGCTGGGCGACTCACGGGCGAGTTAGCGAGCAAAACGCCCATCCACACGGTGACAGCGAGGACCGCGTCCACGTGGTGGTCAACGGGATCGTCGAGAACTACATCACGCTGAAGGAACGTCTTCTGGCGAGCGGCAATGTCTTTACCTCCGAGACCGACGCGGAGGTGATCGCTCACCTGATCGCCGAGCACTACGACGGCGACCTAGCCGACGCCGTACGCGCGGCCTACGCGGAGCTGGACGGCCACTACGCGTTCGTCGCCATGAGCCTCGATCAGCCCGAACTGCTGGTTGGCGCGCGCAAGGAGTGTCCGATGATCATCGGCCGCGGCGAAGGCGAGCAGTTCATTGCATCGGCGGTCCCCGGGGTCCTATCGCAGACCAGGCGCATCCAGTACCTGGACAACGGCGAGGTGGCGGTGCTGCGGCCGGACGGCGTGACCATCACCACCGCTGCTGGCGAGCCGGTGCAGCGCGAGGAGCAGACCGTCGACTGGGACGAGGAGACCGCCGAGAAGGGCGGTTATGAGACGTTCATGCTGAAGGAGATCCATGAACAGGCGGACGCGGTAGCCGACGCCATCGCCGACCGTACCGCGCGAGGTAGCGGCGTTGATCTCTACGAGCAGGATGTGATGGACGAGAGCCTGCTGAACGACGTGCGGCGGATCGTGATCATCGCCTGCGGCACCTCCTACCACGCGGGTCTGATTGGGCGCTACGCGATCGAAGAGTGGGCGCGCGTCCCCGTTGAGATGGACATCGCCTCCGAGTACCGCTACCGCAACCCTGTGGTGGGGCCGGGCGATCTGGTGCTCGGCATTACCCAGTCGGGTGAAACGGCAGACACGCTCGCCGCGATGCGCCTCGCGCGCGAGCGCGGAGCGCGGGTGCTGGCGGTGACCAACGTGATGGGCTCGCAGGCCACACGCGACGCCGACGGCGTGCTGTATACGCGCGCCGGCATGGAGATCGGGGTTGCGGCGACGAAGACATTCCTTTGCCAGGTCGCCGTCATGTATCTGCTGGGCCTGCGGCTGGCCGAGCTACGGGGCACGCTCGCGCCCGAGCGGCTGGCTGAGCTCGTGGGCGAGGTCAAGCGCCTGCCGCACTGCATCGACGAGGTGCTCGCCGGAGGGGAGGCGCAGATCGCAAGCGTGGCCGATGCCTACTGTCGTAGTGAGTTCTTCCTGTATATCGGCCGCCACGTCGGTCTGCCGGTCGCGCTGGAGGGAGCGCTCAAGCTCAAGGAGATCTCCTACATCGCCACCGACGCATATGCCGCAGGCGAGATGAAGCACGGACCGATCGCCTTGCTCGACGACACCACGCCTGTGGTTTGCGTTGCCACCAACTCACCAGTGCTCGAGAAGGTCGTCTCGAACATGCAGGAGGTTCGTGCCCGCGGCGCAAAAGTGATCGCCATCGCCACCATCGGCAACGAGCAGATCGGCCAGAGCGCCGACGCCGTAATCACGCTGCCCGCCATTGATTGGATGCTGCAGCCGATGCTTGCGGTCATACCGTTGCAACTGCTTGCCTACCGGATTGCGCGTCGGCGCGAGCTGAACGTCGACCAGCCACGCAACCTCGCGAAGACCGTAACCGTCGAGTAGATCGCCGCAGCCGCCGCCGTGTTGAGGCAGTAGCACTAGCGCGGGGGAGCAGCAACCATCTAGCATCGCATGCGTGCCTGCCCTGCCGTCATGGCTGATCCCGCTCGCCGATGCCCAGACAATGCGTGGCGTCGATCGGTGGGCAATCGAACAGCAGGGAGTACCGGGGCTCGAGCTGATGGAGCGTGCCGGTGAGGGGATAGCGCGTGCGGTCGAGCGTCTTGCAGCGGACGGGCCGGTGACGGTGGTGTGCGGCAAGGGCAACAACGGTGGCGACGGGCTCGTGGTCGCGCGCCTGCTGCGCGACGCCGGGCGCGAGGTGCGGGTCGTGTGCGTCACGCCGCCTGATGAGCTCTCGGGCGACGCGCGCGCGAACCTCGAGCGCCTGCGCGGGCCGGGGCCCGTCCGACTGGATGGCTCGCCATGGTTGCCGCCGGGGGGAGCGGAGGCCGGGAGCGCGCAGTCGGGCGCTGACAGCGACGTGCTCGCGGGGGCGACGGTCGTG